>JAESFJ010000024.1_pt1 | contig 299556 bp, 293 predicted proteins | sample 9266161 | NCBI WGS metagenome assembly JAESFJ01 (sample SAMN14506165, study PRJNA617096) | algae metagenome | isolation source: Calothrix sp. FI2-JRJ7 and co-occurring heterotrophs from granitic desert soil | place: USA: Red Pass Lake area, Fort Irwin, California | collected 2000-06-01 | reverse complement strand
GCAACCCGACCCTACCGGAAAACACTGGTGACCACCGCTACGCCGCCCGCTCCCTACAGCACATTGGAGGGCGCGCTCGCGAGCGGCTTCGCTACCAACCAGCTACACCACGCGCCGGGACACGATCTCTCTTTTTGTCGCGGCGTCCGAAAAGCCTGAATTTCAGCTACAAAATGGTGAGGAGCCCCTCTCATTTTAGCTGTCGCCGCTACCGTTTTAACGTTGTCCATCGATACATCTCGACTCCTTTCATTTTCCGGTGCTAGCAAAGGGAAATTGCAACTTAGGGGGTACTCGATGGCAGAGGGCAGCAAGTCATTTCTCGAGACGGCGGGCGGGCTGATTACTCTAGTGGGTGCTGTCGCGGGCCTAACGGCGTACTGTGTGAGCCTCCAGTTCAGCCTCAATCAGGCTAATCGAGAGATCGAGCGACTCGACAAGCAGGTTGAGGTTCTGGCGACGAAGGCGCCCAGTGGCCTGCCTGGGCCGAAAGGCGACATGGGTCCGCGGGGACCTGAAGGCCCGCAGGGGCCTCGTGGCTTCCAAGGTGAGCCCGGCCCCGTTGGACCGCAAGGCCCTGCGGGTAGCGGGTCGGGTGGGCTGACAGAGAGCCAAGTTCGGCAGATGATCCAGCAGGCCTTGTCAAGCTTGCCTGCTCCATCTTCGAGTGGGGGCGGTATATCGGTAAGCCTCGGCGGCGAGGATGTCTTTGACTCTTCGAGCTGTATCCCTGTTGCGGAAGTGAAGAGATTGGCCACCTTGACCCTCCGGCAGGGACAGGAGTTCTGTGAAGCTGACGGACGTCTGGTTGCCACAGTCAAGATGGAGAGAACAGGCTTCGTCATCATCACTCGCCCTGGAGAGCCGAGTGATAGATGCGGATTGAACTCAAAATGCCGCATGCGTTGGCTTGGCTCAAAGAGCTATATATACGAACGGGTCGGCGAAGATGAGAAAGGTCAAGTGGCATTGCTGCGAGCTTCGGGAGACTGATACGCGAACGGTAGGGCGCGACCTACGCCGCTTGCAGTTTCCACTCCGATCACCTGCCGTTTTAAAGGTGAGCGGCTCCAGTCATCGAAGGGACCTCCAATACGGAGCGGCGGGACGGGGTGGACCGGCCGAATCCGCCATGACTTTCGAATGGAAGCGAGTTGTAGACTGCATCAGGTCCGAGTGCGCTTAGCCTTTGTCCTCTCCCACTCAGCCCAAGCCTCCTCAGCTTTCTCTTCCCGGGTCAGTTCACGCTTTACAACACGATGCTTCCCAGAGGGCATGACGCGCACGATTGTCCCGTCGACTTCCATCTCGACACAGACGTCGTGCTCTATCGCGATGGTGGCCATGCGCTTCAGATCAGCTTGGCGAAGGAATGCTGGCCTAGTCACTTTCCCTCCGAAAGCAGCGTGGAGCTTCCTATACGCTTCCTGCGAAAAGGCGCGGCAGGAAAGATTTCTCTAAGCGATTGAAATATTGGCGCACCCGGCAGGATTCGAACCTGCGACCTTTGGAATCGGAATCCAACACTCTATCCAGCTGAGCTACGGGTGCTTCCGGCGGCGCGTTGAATCGCCGTTCCTGGAGCGGTCATAGCGCAGTCGGGGACGCGCATCAATCCGAAAAGCGCGGGCGAGTGGTGGTTATTCGGCCTCGGCCGCCGACAGCGAGCAGAATGGCCGGATGCCGGTCAGTTGCTCGCTTCTCAGCCCCGGCCGTTCGCCCAATCCTGGGGGAATGAACGGCAAGCGTTCAAAAAACGATGTTTCGTACCGGAACGGCTGCCGTTGCGCCCTTGTGACATCGGTTAAAGAGATAGTATCGTTGCAGGTGGGGCGCATGCGCTAGCAGCGGCCGGCTTAGGGGCAATAATTGGCTATGGCGGGGAAATGCCGGAACTTACTATGGATGAATTCGTACCCAACACGTCCAAACTCGACTTTTCGGTGATGGACGATGCGGTGGGTTATCGGCTGAGGCGGGCCCAGCTCGCGGTGTTTCAGCATTTCAACGAGGCTTTTTCCTCCAAGGGGCTACGCCCCACCGACTTTGCCGTGCTGCTTCTGCTGACCAACAATCAGGGTGCAAAGCAGAGTGAAGTGGCCGAGGCGCTGGGCATCCAGCGGGCGAACTTCGTGGCGATCGTCGATGGATTGGAAAACAAGGGCTTCATCGAACGCCGCAAGTCGGAGACCGACCGCCGCGTGCAGTCGCTCTACATGACGCCGGCGGGGGAAGCCTATCTGGAAGAGTTGATGCCGATCTGGACCGACCACGAACAGTGGGTTCTGGACCAACTCGGCGGTGTCGCCGAGCGCGATACGGTCAATCGGCTGCTCAAGCGGCTCTACGACTGATCTTCATCGCCTGATTCCGAGATCGTGACGGCTGATCGCCTCGTCGATCAGCCCGTTGGCGATCTTCATCCGCAAGGTGGCGGCCTCGCGGTAGTCGGCGGGGACGCGGTCTGGATGGTTGTCGCGGGCGAAGTGGCGCCGGCGCTCCTGCAACTTCTCGCGATCGTCGGAGGGGTCGATGCCGAGATCCTGGACAATCTCCTCCGGCGAGAGCCGTCCGAGCCAGTCCGGCGGCAGTGGCGGGGCTGGCGGTTCCGGTTCTGCCGGTTCCGCATCGTCCGGCATGAGGAAGAGATAGGCGTCGAGGCGCTGGTCGGTGCCGGGATCGGCGGGGGGCGAGGGGGCGGCAGGTGGCGTCGGCACGAAACCCGCAGGCAGCCCGCTGATGCGGAACGTCTGTTCTTCGGCCGGCACTTGCTCCTCGGCCTCTTCATCAAGCCTGTCGACGACCGACTGGAAGAGGGACTTCCCAAACAGCATGCGCGCTTCCACCTCCGCTGCGGCCAAGCCGCGCCTGAGGGCACAAGACCACGGTCACGTGGTGCGGAGCTTGCGTGCTGTTCGACGTCCGGTCCAGTCGCGGACGGATCAGCTCTGCGACTGGCTCTGGCTTTGTGAGGGTTCGACCACCAGGGTGACCGTCAGGTCTTCGCCGGCCAGGCCAATCCGCATGCCGGAGACGGGGGCGGCGTCGGCGTAACACAGGCCGGTCGCAATGCGGACATAGCGGGCATCGGGGCAGTGGTTGTTGGCTGCGTCGAAGCCAACCCAGCCCAGCCCTTGCAGAAAAACCTCGGCCCAGGCGTGGGTCGCGACCTGTTCAATACGATCGTCCATCAGCAAGTAGCCCGAGACGTAACGGGCCGGCAGACCGAGCAGCCGGGCGGCCGCGATGAAGGCATGGGCATGGTCCTGGCACACCCCACGGCCGGCTTCAAGCGCCTGTTCGGCGGTGGTTTCGGTGCCCGTCGTCCCTGTTTCATAGGCGATCTGCGCGTTGAGCTTGCCCATCAGGTCATGCATCTTCGCCAGTTCGTTGTCGCCGGAGAGGCTGCGCGCGAGTTCGCGGATGAGCTTGCCGGGCTTGGTCAGGGGGGTGTCACGCAGATAGAGCCAGAGCGGCACATAACCCTGGTGTGGGCCGAAAACCCCGGAGCGATCCTCGGTCTCGACCTCGCCGGAGGCGACAATGTGGACGCTGTGGCTGTCGCCCTCGGTGGAGACGAGATGGGTGTGGTTGCCGAACTGGTCATTGAAGCCCGCTTCCACGACCGCACCGTCGACGGCGATGTTCCAGGACACGATCTTCTGGCCGGGGCCGTCGAGCGGGCAGAGCCGCAACCTTTGCAGCGAATACTGGACCGGGTCGTCGTAGCGATATTCGGTGGTGTGGGTTATCCGCAGACGCATGCGCTCAATCCCGCTCAACTGTAGAACCTGTAACCCTCGGTGATTTCATTGCCCAGCTTGTTGTTGAGCGCGATGAAATTGTCGAGGAACTCGTGCAGTCCCTGATCCATGATCTGGTCGATGCTGGTCGATCTCAGAGTGGCGAGCACCGTGTCGGCGGTGTGGTGGGCGGGCAGGCGCTCGCCATAACCCTTGCCGACATAGCCAAGGTTGGAGACGATCTTCTCGTAGCAATACGCAAGCGAGCGGGGCATCTGGCCATTCAGGATGAGGAAGTCGGCTATGTTGGCCGCGCGGTATTCGCCGTCATAGACCCAGCGATAGGAGCGGTGGGCGGAGACCGAACGCAGGATCGATTCCCACTGCATGTTGTCCAGCGATGAACCCACGTGGGTGATCGCCGGCAAGAGCACATAATACTTGACGTCGAGGATGCGGCTCGTGTTGTCGGCGCGCTCGATGAAGGTGCCGATGCGGGCGAAGTTGTAGATCTCGTTCCTCAGCATCGAGCCGTGAAAGGCGCCGCGGATCAGGCCGGCACGGCGTTTCACCGTATCGATGACTTCGGGCAGATCGGCCGACTTCAGCTTGCGGGCGAGCATCTGCTTGAGCTCGATCCAGCACTCGTTCGTGGCTTCCCAGGTCTCGCGCGTGAGCGCCGTGCGCACCATGCGGGCGTTGTTGCGGCCGGCGTCGATACAGGACATGACGCTTGAGGGGTTGGCGGTGTCACGCAGCAGGAAGTCGATGGCATCCGAGGCTGTCACCTTGTCCTGCCGCTGGGCAAAGAGCGGGCGCACGTCGGCGCTTTTCAGGACCGCATCCCAGTCCTCGTCGGAAGCGCCCGAGCGGGTCAGCGACATGCGAAGCCCGGCGTCGACGAGACGGGCAATGTTTTCGGCTCTTTCGATGTAGCGGAACATCCAGAAGAGGCCGTTGGCGGTTCGTCCGAGCATGACCATGTCAGTCCTCCAGTACCCAGGTGTCCTTGGTGCCGCCGCCCTGGCTGGAATTGACCACGAGCGAACCCTGCTTCAGGGCCACGCGGGTCAAGCCGCCGGGGATGATCTGCACCTTGTCGGAGACGAGGACATAAGGACGTAGGTCGACGTGGCGGGGCGCGATCCCCTTGTTGACGAGGATCGGCACGGTCGAGAGCGACAGCGTCGGCTGGGCGATGTAATTGCTGGGCCGCGCCTTCAGCTTGTCGGCGAAATCGGCGCGTTCCTTCTTGGATGCGGTCGGGCCGACCAGCATGCCGTAGCCGCCGGATCCGTGGACTTCTTTGACCACGAGCTCTTCCAGATGCTCCAGCACGTATTTCAGGCTGTCGGCTTCCGAACAGCGCCAGGTCGGCACGTTTTCCAGAAGCGCCTTGCGGCCGGTGTAGAATTCGACGATCTCCGGCATGTAGGAGTAGATCGCCTTGTCATCGGAAATGCCGGTGCCCGGGGCGTTCGCGATGGTGATGTTGCCGGCGCGGTAGACGTCCATGATGCCGGGAATGCCGAGTGCGGAATCCGGCCGGAAGGTGAGGGGATCGAGGAAGTCGTCGTCGACGCGGCGGTAAAGCACGTCGATGGCCTCGTAGCCGCGCGTCGTGCGCATCTTCACCTTGCCGTCGATGACGCGCAAGTCCGAGCCTTCAACCAGCTCCACACCCATCATGTCGGCCAGGAAGGAATGCTCGTAATAGGCGGAGTTGTAGATGCCGGGGGTGAGTACTGCGACGCGCGGCTTGCCCTTGCAGCCGGGAGGCGCAAGCGAGGCCAGAGACTGGCGCAGCAGGTAAGGATAGTCCTCGACGCGCTGCACCTTGTTGAGCTGGAAGAGCTCCGGGAACATCTGCATCATCGTTTCCCGGTTCTCCAGCATGTAGGAGACGCCGGAGGGCGTGCGGGCATTGTCTTCCAGCACGTAAAACTGATCCTCGCCGGTGCGCACGATGTCGGTGCCGACGATATGGGTGTAGACGCCGCCCGGCGGGCGGAAGCCGATCATCTCCGGCAGGAAGGCGACGTTCTTTTCGATCAGCTCGCGGGGAATGCGGCCGGCCTTGATGATCTCCTGCTTGTGGTAGATGTCGTCGAGGAAGGCGTTCAGCGCCAGAACGCGCTGTTCAATGCCCTGGGCCAGCTTGCGCCATTCGCGGCCGGAAATGATGCGCGGGATGATGTCGAAGGGGATGAGCTTTTCGGCGCTGTCGGCATGGCCGTAGACGGCGAAGGTGATGCCGGTCTTGCGAAAGATGTTTTCCGCATCTCTCGACTTGGCCAGAAGCCTTGCCGGGTCCTGGTTGGAGTACCAATCGAAATAGTTCTGGTAAGGTCCGCGCGGAGCCCCCTCCGCAGTCATCATTTCATCAAATGCCAATGGCGCCATCCCCTTTTTTGGTCATTTGAATACAAGCATTTGGCCAATGCAAGCTGGTTCGCGGGCTATGCGCGTAGAATTAGGATTATCTGCTTCTGCCTGAAGTTGCGGCATTGGCGCAAAGTTTGTGCAACTCCGGTCCCCCGGCTTGCCGGTTCTCAGCTTCGGCCGGCCGTTGGTTTCACAAATGTCAGATTGCCTCCCTCGATGGAGTTGACGCTACTGCTGAAAGATTAGGCATCCGGCGGTGCAGGTTTTTTTCGCGGAGCGGGATGTGAGCGGAATTCAACGGCATCTGCAGGAAAACTCTTTTGACCACAGGCGGGGTCGCCTTTATCGAAACGCGCAGCCGGCGGCTTGCGATCCGGTGCTGGAAAGACGAAGCGACTCATGACACTCACCCGCATTGCCCCTGTTCTCTTCGTGCTGCTCTGGTCGACGGGATGGGTTTCCGCCAAATATGCGACCTTCTTCGCCGACCCGTTGACCTTCCTCGTGGTGCGCTACGGCACGGCAGTTGTCTTGTTCTACATCGTCTGTCGGATCGGCGGCGTGGCCTGGCCGAAGGACCGGGCCAGCTGGCTTCATGCCATCGTCTCGGGCATGTTCCTGCACGGGCTCTATCTCGGCATGGTCTGGTGGGCGATCGGGCAGGGCGTGCCGGCGGCGCTGTCGGGGATCATCGCCGGACTTCAGCCGCTGATGACCGGGATCGCAGCCGCCTATCTGATCAGCGAGGACCTTACCACCAGCCAGAGGATCGGTCTGGTAATCGGATTCGTCGGGGTCGCCATCGCCGTTTTGCCGAAGGTGCTGGTCATCGATGCCTCAACCATTCCGGCCTATGCGGTCGCTGTCAACGTGCTCGCCATGGCTTGTGTCACGGCCGGCACGATCTACCAGAAGCGCCTCGTCAAGGAAGGGGATCTGAGGGCGGTCGCGACGTTACAATATGTCGGCGCGCTGATCGTGACGGTGCCGGCTGCCGTCGCCTTGGAGAACCTGCATGTCGACTGGAGCCTCGGCTTCTTCGCGACGCTTGCCTGGTCGGTGATCGGCATCTCGATGGGCGCTGTCGCGTTGCTTCTCTATCTCATCCGTCGCGGCGACGTGTCGAAGGCCGCCTCGCTGATCTATCTCGTGCCGCCGCTGGCGGCGCTCGAAGCGGCGATCGCCTTTGGCGAGGAACTGACCGTGCCGATGATGATCGGTACCTGTGTCGTCATGGCCGGCGTCTACCTCACCAACCGAAAGGGTACCGCCAAGCGGGCCTGAGACCTCCAGCCATTGACGAAACAAAAATGGCGCGGTGTGAGCCGCGCCATGTCTTCTGCCCAATTCAGGTTGAGCGTCAGGCTCAGGCTTCGCGGCGACGTCCGCCGGCAGTGCCGGAACGGGCCGGCCGGGCCTGGCCATTGCCGCCACGGTTCTGGCCATTGCCATTGGCCGAGCGGTTGCCGCCATTGCCGCCGCCGCCATTGCCGCCCTTGCGGTGACCGGTCTTTGCCGGACGACCGTCGGCTTTGGCACCGCCTTCGGACTTGCCGCGGCCCTGGCCGGCCTGATGATTGCGGTTGTTGCCGCCACCGCCACCGCCGCCACGACGCTGCGGACGGGCCGGGCGTGCGAGGTTTGCCGGCGGTTCGCCAGAGGCGACCGGGATGTCGATGCCCATCAGCTTTTCAACGTCGCGCAGCAGGCGGCCTTCGTCAGGACCGCAGAACGCGATCGCGATGCCTTCGCGACCGGCACGGGCCGTACGGCCGATGCGGTGGACGTAAGCGTCCGGAACTTCCGGCAGGTCGTAGTTGAAGACGTGGCTGACGGCCGGGATGTCGATGCCGCGGGCGGCAACGTCGGTCGCGATCAGTGTCTTGATCTCGCCGTCACGGAAACCCTTCAAGGCGCGCTCGCGCTGGCCCTGACTCTTGTTGCCGTGGATCGATGCGACCGAGTAGCCGGTGGCGTCGAGGTGCTTCATCAGCTTTTCCGCGCCATGCTTGGTGCGCAGGAAGACGATAGAGCGGCCATCCGGGTTGTCGTTGAGAATCTTCTTGAGCATTTCCGTCTTGGCGTTCTGGCCGGCGACGAAATGCACGTGCTGCTCGACCTTGTCGGCGGCCTTGCCCGGAGGGGACACGGCGACTTTCAGCGGATCGGTCAGGAAGCTTGCGGCGAGATCGGCGATCGACGACGGCATGGTGGCCGAGAAGAGCAGGGTCTGGCGCTTCGGCGGGACCATCTTCGAGATCTTGCGCAGGTCATGGATGAAGCCGAGATCCAGCATCTGGTCGGCTTCGTCGAGAACGAGGTAACGCACGGCGCGCAGCGAGATCGCGTTGCGGGCGATCAGGTCGAGCAGGCGGCCAGGAGTGGCAACAAGGATGTCGGTGCCCTTTTCGAGCTGCAGCTGCTGCTTGCCGATGGAGGCGCCACCGACGACCTGGTTGATCTTCAGCGGCAGGCGACGCAGGTAGCTGCGCAGGTTGTCGCCGATCTGGTTTACCAGTTCGCGGGTCGGGGCGAGAATGAGGGCGCGGGTGGTGCGGTTTTCCGGGCGCTTCTCATCCTTGAGAAGCATCTCGATCATCGGCAGGCCGAAGGCGGCCGTCTTGCCGGTTCCGGTCTGGGCGAGACCGATGAGGTCGCGGCCGCCGAGAACGACGGGGATACCCTTTTCCTGGATCGGGGTCGGGGTCGTGAAGCCGAGCGTCGTCAGCGTCGCGACGATATTCTTGGAGAGGCCAAGATCATCGAAAGTTGTCAAAGTCATACCTTTCGGGGCGCCAAATGCACGACCCCGGAACGCGGTCTTCGCGATCCGGTTGGCATTGGCGTCAAGAACCCCGCGTGATTTGGGAACTTGTAAGTTGGAAAAAAGCTTTCCAAGCGCATCGGCGGAATGTCCGCCCTGATGTCATGCGCCTTATCCTTCGTCGCGTCTCAGTTGTCGCTGGGCACGCTCACGCGGCGGCCGGAAGGTAAAAGCTGACCTGCAAATGGGCTCATTCGGTCGAGAAGTCAAGGAAATGTTTGCAGTGCAGCGTGAAAGACGGCGACCTGACCTCAGCCGTCGACCGTCAGCAGCACCGAAATGTGGCAGCCTTCGGCAATGCCTTCCCGTCTGCGCAGTTCCGCCTTCAGCGGCAGAAGGTAGGTCGCGCGCTTCCTGTCCGGGAAAAGCGAGGTTCTGACAGTACTGGCGCCGATCTGCACCTGAACGGCAATGGCGCCCAAAGCGTTGGGGCGGCCGAAGAAGCGGGCCCGGGCCGCCGCCTCCTCGTCCAGGAAGACGGCGTGCCAGCCGCCGGGGCCGTCGAACCTCATGACCTCGGCCTCGAAACGGATGGTCTGTCGGCTTTCGCTCATCCCCCGCCATCCTGCGGCATGTGGAGGTCGAAGTCGCAGATGGCGGCCTGTTCGCCGTTCAGCATGACTTCCAGCCTGTGCCGACCGGGATGGTAGACGCGGGTTGTGATCGGCCGGAAGGCATGGCGCCTGGCGATCGTCACGCTGTCGCCGGGCTTCATGGTCATGCTCTTGCCCTTGAATACCTTGGGCGAGAGCGAGCCGTCCTTCTTCTGGTGGTGGATGGCGTAGTCGACCAGCACCGTTCGCGTTTCCTCGCCCGTGTTGGTGAGCCGGATGTCGAAGGTGAGTTTTCCGGGGAAAGGGATGCTGTCATTCGAGAGCGAGACGGTGGCCGTAACGTCGGTCAGTGCGGCAAAGCCGAAATTGGCGAGGGCCTTGCCGTGGCCCTTCTTGATCAGCGTGCGCGAGGCGTGCTTGAGCAGCCAGAGCCTCTCCTTCGAGGCGCCGACGGCGTGGCGTTCGACGAAATCGGCCACCAGATCGGGGTGATCCTTGGCGATGTCATTGAGGCTGTTGGCAACCGAGCGCCGGACATAATCCTCCGGGTCGTCGAGGAGGGCTTCCAGGACCGGGAGGATCGGTCTCGGCTCCTTTACCAGGGCAGGCAGTCGCATGGCCCAGGGCAGGCGAGGGCGGGTGCCTTCGCTGGCGAGGCGGCGGACATGGTGGTTGGGGTCGGAGACCCAGGGGGAAACGATCGCAAGGGCTGCATCCTGCTCCTCGGCGAGGAAGGGGCGGATGCCGAATTCTGCGGTGAAATGCGGCGTCAGCGCCTTCAGGAGATGAAGTGCGGTCTCCAGACGCCCCCGGCCATGGACGGCAACATACTGGTTGAAGGAGAGGAGCGCCCAGCCACTCAGACCATGATGGTCCGGTGCCGGCAGGCAGGCGTGCAGGATCTTTGCCGCCATTTCGAAATCGTCTGGCAGGTGGCGGCGCAGGGCATCGGCGATGCATTGGCCGCGCTGCATCAGTTCCAGGGCGTCGATGACAGGCAGGATGTCGGCGAGGAAGGTGGTTTGATCGAAGGTTGGCCAGGCCCGCGCCACGGCGTCTGCCGTGTCGCGGGCGGTGTGCGGGCCGATCAGGTTTTTCAGCGGTTCGGCCATCGGCGTCAGATCATGCCTTTCGTTTCGAAGTGCTGCATCAGCGTAACACCCGTGATCGCGGTCATGTAGGGGGCGAAGGCGGGATCGGCCTGCACCTTGGCGGCGGCGGCCTCTGCACTCGCCTTGTCGGTCCATTCGACGAGATCTGCGATCAGGTCACGCTGGTCCATCGAGTTGAGTGCCCGCCAGCTGACGAAGCCAGGATAGGTCCTGACCGCAGCCATGGCGGCCTGACGCGCCTCTTCGGCCGCCGGCTTGTCAGCGACGGTGCAGACAGCGAGTTCGAGGACGGTGTTGGTGGTCATTTGGCTCTCCTGTTGATGATGACGGCTTGACCTAGCACGACCCAACTGACAACCTTCTGGCCATTGTCTTCGTAGGAGCCATCATGCGCCCCGCCGACCGCCTGTTCCGGATCATCCAGCTGATGCGCTCGACCGGCCGCGCCATGACGGCGGCGGAAATCGCGGAGAAGATGGAGGTCGCGCCGCGCACCATCTACCGCGACATGGATCACCTGATCGCCTCGGGTGCCCCGATCGAAGGCGAGCGTGGCGTCGGCTACATGCTGCGCGAGGCCTTCGATGCCCCGCCGCTCACCTTCACCTTCGAGCAGTTGGAGGCACTCGCCTTCGGGCTTCGCGCCGTCGAGATGCTGGGCGATCCAAGGCTCGGCCAGGCGGCGCGCGAGGCGAAGGACAAGATGCTGGCGATGCTGCCGAAGGAGCATGCCGAACGGCTGATTTCGGCGCCGATCCACGCCTTCCGTTCATCGGCCCAGCCGGTGGTGCCGGATTGCCTGGGCGATGTACGCTCGGCACTGTCGGCCAAGCGCAAGGTCTGGATCGCCTACCACTCTTTGCCGGGCGAGCGCAGCCAGCGTGTCGTCTGGCCGCTCGGTCTTGCGGCCTTCGGCGCCATCTGGGTGATGACCGCCTGGTGCGAGATGCGCCAGGGTTTTCGCGACTTCCGCCTCGACCGGGTGGAAGACTGGAAGGTGATGCCGGACCGTTTCGAGCCGCAGCCGCATCAGACCTATCAGGCCTATCTCAAGCAGCTTTCCTGACGGATCAGAAATCCGTCGCAACCCCGCCCTCGGCCTTGCGTTTCGCCACGAAGGCATCGAGCTCCTCCTCGACGGCCGGGTCGATCGGCGGGCGCTCGTAAGAGCCAAGCTTTTCCTTGAAGACGCGATTGGCGTGGTCATAAGTTGTCGGACGGCCGGCTTCCGTCCAGGTTTCGAAATTGCGCCAGTCGGAGAGGATCGGCGAGTAGAAGGCCGTCTCGTAGCGGGCGAGCGTGTGGGCCGTTCCGAAGAAGTGGCCGCCAGGGCCGACTTCACGCACGGCATCCAGTGCCAAAGCGTCCTGGCTGACGTCGAGGGGGGTGAGGAACTCGGCGACCATCTGCAGCATGTCGACGTCGAGGATGAACTTTTCGAAGGAGGCGGTCAGGCCGCCTTCGGTCCAGCCGGCCGAATGCATGATGAAGTTGCCGCCGCCTTGTGTCAGGGCCCAGAGCGAAAAGGCGCTTTCATAGGCCGCCTGGGCGTCCAGCGTGTTGGCGGCGTTGGTATTCGAGGTGCGGTAGGGAATGCCATAGCGACGGGCGAGCTGGCCGCCGACGATCACCGCCTTCATGTATTCCGGCGTGCCGAAGGCGGGGGCGCCGGTCTTCATGTCGACGTTCGAGGTGAAGCCGCCATAGACGACCGGTGCGCCGCGCTTGACCATCTGCGTGAAGGCGATGCCGCAGAGGGCTTCGGCATTCTGCTGGACGACGGCGCCAGCAATGGTGACCGGGGCCATGGCGCCAGCGAGCGTGAAAGGCGTCATCACGACGACCTGGCCGCGCGAGGACATTTCGATGATGCCCTGGAGCATGGGGCCGTCGAGGCGCAGCGGTGAAGACGAGTTGATGATGGTGAAGAGCGAGGGCTCGGTCTCCATCTGCTCCATGGATATGCCGCGGCCGATGCGGGCGATCTCAATAGCATCCAGATTGCGCTGTTTGCCGAGCGAGTAGCAGTGGAAGACCTTGTCGGTCAGCTTCACCAAGTCGGAGAGGCAGTCGAGGTGGCGCACGGAGGCATGGATGTCGATCGGTTCGACCGGATAGCCGCCGGTCGTGTGGATCACGTCGTAGCATTGGGCGAGCTTGACCAGCTTGCGGAAGTCTTCCTGATTGCCGGCGCGGCGGCCGCCTTCGCGGTCGGCGACGAAGGGGGCTGACGCGATCTGGGCGAAGACGAGATTGTTGCCGCCCATCTTGACGTTGCGCTCGGGGTTGCGGGCGAACATCTGAAATTCACGTGGGGCGGACGCGATCATGTCCATAATGAGGTTGCGATCAAAGCGGACGCGATCGGAGCCCTCCGTCACCTCTGCGCCATGCGCCTTCATGATCGCGCGCGCCTCCGGCAGCATGATGTCCATGCCGATCTCTTCCAGCACGGTCAGGGAAGCGTCGTGGATGGCGTCGAGGGCCTCGGGATCTAGCAATTCGGTCTTGGTGAGACGGTTGACGAGATTGCGGTATTTGCCGGCGGCGCCAGTGCGGCTGCGATCACCGCCGCGGCCGCCGGTGCGTCTGCGGCGTTCACCGCCGGCAGATTGGGTTTCAGTCTCGGACAAGGCGGTGGTGGTAATGTCGCTCATGGTCGATCCATTGTGTCAATTTCGACATCAAGTCTCGCAGGTTCGTGCCGCAAAAGGCATTGCCGTTTGCGACGAAAAACCGGCTCATCTGGAACAGTGGCGCGGCTGGGAGCGTGGCCCGCTGTGCGACATTCATCTGCAATCGCTTTTAAAGCATACGATGGTGATTTGCTTACCCGCTGTTTACCAAAACCAGTCATTGATCGAGGGGTGAATAGAGATTTGATCCGGGGAAGCGCCTTGCTCGAGCTAGTCCGCGACAAGATTGCCGCGCTTGACCTGCCTGCGTATGTCAAGGACAGCGAGCTGCGCTATGTTGCGGTCAATGCAGCCTTCGCGCAGCTTCACAATCTTGTTCCCGAAAGCTTCATCGGACGCAACGACCGGGAGATCCTCGGCGTCGATCCTGACGATTACCGCGACGATCGCGAGCGGCGCGTGCTGGTGTTCGGCGAGGAGGAAGAGTTGCATCTGCGCACGGAGCCGACGGGTCCTGCGCGGCTTCTGCATATCGAGCGCTTCTTCGACGACGACGACCGGATGTATCTGTTCGGCTTCATGGAAGAAAGTCCTGCGTCGGCAGTGAGTGCCGGCCCCAGTACGGCGGCGTTGCCGTCGGCGGCCGTCTTTCAGGCGGTGCTCGAGCAGTATCCCATCGCCACCTATTTCCGCGGGTCGGACCACCGGCTGCTTTTTGCCAACGGCGCCTATGCCGAGATGGTCGGGCGGCCGATCGGCGAACTCATCGGACGCACCGAGCACGAGAATTTCCCCGAACTCGGGCAGCAGTATTTCGAGGGAAATCGCCGCGTGCTCGAACGCGGCATCACCGAGGAGGTCCAGGATACTTTCATCCGGGCCGACGGTACACGCGTGCCCGTGCTCAGCCGCACCGGCGCTGTGACGGGGCCGGATGGTGACCGTTACATCGTGGGCTCCATCACCGATCTTACGCCTCTGAGGCAAGAACAGGAAAGGCTGAAGGCCGCGCGCCAGGAAGCGGAGGCGCTGCAGTCGCAGTTGCAGAGCCTGATGTCGTCGCTTCCCGTCGGCATCTTCGTGCTCGATTCGGATCTGAGGATATCTTTTGCCAATCCGGCGGCTGTCGAGATGTCCGAACTCGATCCGCCAGTGCCGCTGGAGGGGATGAGCTATCGCGAGTTTCTGATGCGGACGATGACGCGCAACACGACTGGCATGCGGCCCGACGACATCGAAGAGCGTATCGCCTACCGCATCGAGCAGCTCGTTGCCCTTGTCGAAGGGCCGCTGATCGACGTCAAGACACCTTCAGGTCGAGCTCTCGCAGGCGGCAGCCGGAAGATCGAGGGTGGCCGGATCCTGATCACCTTTACCGACGTCTCCGAGATGGTCCAGCGCGAGGAGGAGACGCTCCTCTATCGTGCGGCACTGGAGCAGATGCCGGTTCCGGTCTTCATCCGTGACGTCAATCGCCGGATGATCTACGTGAACACTGCCTATGAGGAACTTCATGGCCAGCGACGCGAGGACATCTACGGGCTGACCGAAGAGGAGCTCTGGCCGGAGAACGGCAAGATCATGAAGGAGGAAAACCTTCGCATCTTCGCGACCGGCGAGATGATCGAGAGGAACCGGGACATCGTCGTTCGCGATCAGCGTGAAATCTCGGTGATCACCCGCCTCAGCCGGATCACCACCGCGCAGAACAAGCATTATCTCGTCGGGTCGGTGAATGACGTGTCGATGATCAAGGAGGGGCAGCAGGCGCTGGTCGCAGCGCAGGCCCGGACGGAATCGCTCTACAGCGACATGGTGGCGATGCTGCAGGTCATGCCCGTCGGTGTCGTGATCCTCGGCGCAGATTACATGGTGGAATTCGCCAACGAGAAATGCCGCGAGATCTGGAAGTGGCCCGACGACCTGCCGCTGCACTCGCTGACTTTCCGCCAGTATTGCGAGATGAACCACAAACTCGGCTATGCCTGGCCGGGTATCGATTTCGAGGAAGGCTACCGTCGGCGCATCGCGCAATTCGATGCGCTGGAAGGTTCGCATGTGACCGAACTTGCCTATGATGACGGGAAGTACGTGCTGGCGACCATTACGCGGTTGCACGACCGCAAGATCCTGCTGACCTATTCCGATCTTACCGAGATGCGGGCGCGCGAACGGGAAATCGATGAGGCGCAGCAGCAGGTGGAACGCCTCGGTCGCTTCGTGCAGGAATCCATGCGGATGATGTCGCAGGGCCTGCTGATGATCGAAGAGGGGCGCATCGCGGAGGTCAACCCGTCCTTCGGCCGCATTCTGGATCTGCCTGAAAACCTTGTGGTTCCAGGCGAAAACTGGCGGCCGATCTTCGAGTACTGTGCAGCGCGCGGCGACTTCGGCACCGAGGCCCACACGATCCTGCAGCAGTGGCAATCGGCACTGCAAACCGCGAATGCGGTCTCGACCAACTTCCTTGTCAACGGCAAGACCTGGGTGAAGCTCGAGGCAACCTTCGGCGGTGAGCGCAGCTGTGTCGTCGTGCTGACGGATTTCACGGAACTCAAGGCCCGTGAAGCCGAGCTGGAGGTGCTGCTCGCGCGCAGCGAAGCCGCCGACAAGGCGAAGTCCGACTTCCTGGCCAACATGAGTCACGAAATCCGTACGCCGATGAACGGCGTCCTCGGCATGGCTGAACTGCTTTCCAAGTCCGAACTCGACAGCCGCCAGAAGACCTTTGTCGATATCATGGTGAAGTCGGGCAATGCGCTGCTCACCATCATCAACGACATCCTCGACTTCTCGAAAATCGATGCCGGGCAATTGAAGCTCAGAAAGTCGCCCTTCGACCCGGTGGAAGCCATCGAGGATGTGGCGACACTTCTGTCGGCCGCGGCCGCGGAAAAGGATATCGAACTCGTCGTCTCGGGCGACCAGAAGGTCAATCATACCTTCATGGGCGACCCCGGCCGCTTCCGCCAGATCGTCACGAACCTGCTCGGCAATGCCATCAAGTTCACCGAGAAGGGGCATGTGCACCTCGAGGTGTCGGCGGAGCCTCAAGCCGACGGCCAGGCGATCCTCAAGCTGCGCATCGAAGACACCGGCATCGGAATTCCCGCCGAGATGCAGGCGAAGATCTTCGAGAAGTTCTCCCAGGTCGATACCTCTTCGACCCGGCGTCACGAGGGAACGGGGCTCGGTCTTGCGATCACGGCAGGCCTGGTCAGGCTCTTCGGCGGCAAGCTGCATGTCGAGTCGGAAGTCGGTCGCGGTTCCGCCTTCACGGTCGAGCTGCCGCTTGCCATCGTCGCCGAGCGGCGCCGGCAGAAGGACTTGCCGGCAACGGTCAAGGATGCGCGGGTCCTTGTCATCGACGACAACGCGGTCAACCGCCGGATCATCACCGAGCAACTGCAAATGTGGGGGCTCGACGGGTTGGCCGTTCCGGACGGGCCGACCGGGCTCGACATTCTCGGCATGGCCCATTTGGAAGGGCTGAAGATCGACGTCGTGGTGATCGACTATCAGATGCCCGACATGAACGGGGTCGACGTTGCGCGGGCGATCCGCAGCGACCGACGCTTCGACGATATCGCCATCGTCTTTCTCACGTCGATGGACATGGTTGGCGACGACCGGCTGTTCGAGAGCCTGAAGATCCAGGCGCATCTGATGAAGCCGGCGCGGGCGAACGTGCTGCGCGGCGCAATCATCGATGTCGTGCGCACGGCTCGTGTTCACGGTGTCAATGCAGCCCGGCTTCGACCGGCGACGCCGATTGCCCCCGCCGCGCCGCCTGCGGCCTTGCCGGCAAAACCCGCGCCGCCTTCAGCTTTCAGGGACGAAAACGCTCTCAGAGTGCTGATTGCAGAAGATAATCCGGTCAACCAGATCGTCTTCCGGCAGATCCTGACCGGCAGCGGCATCGCCTACCGCATTGTCGGCAATGGCGAGGAGGCGGTCGAAGCCTGGCGCAGCGAGCCTCCGGATCTCATCCTGATGGACGTCTCGATGCCGGTCATGAACGGTCATCAGGCGACCGGGGCGATCCGTCGCGAGGAAGCGCTGGGGGCGGGCTATCGCATTCCGATCATCGGCGTCACCGCCCATGCGCTGGAAAGCGATCGCGAAGCATGCCTGGCCGCCGGCATGGACGACTATCTCTCGAAGCCTATCTCGCCGGAACTGCTGATGCGCAAGATCGAGCAGTGGAGCGGCCGGCCGCTTCTGGCTGCCGCCAGTGCCGAGGGCTGATCAGGTCCCGCGCCTGACTCCGCAGAGCATTTCGCGCTTGCCGGCAAAACCCGGGCGTCTTTCCACATCGAACCCGGCGGCAATCAGATTGCGCCGGACGAAGCCGGCTGCGGCGTATGTCGCGAAGCTGCCGCCCTCTGCCGTCGTGTCATGGACCCGCTGCATCAGTTCCGCCGACCACATGGCACTGTTGCGCGAGGGGGCAAAACCGTCGAGGAACCATGCATCGAAGGTGAGGGTGCTCGCCGAGAGGTTCTCGAAGGCGTCGCCGCAGACGACCGAGAGCCGCGTCTGCTCATCGAGGTCCAGCGTCACCACGCCACAGGGTGTCGCGGGCCAGCGGGCGACGAGGGCCTGTCTCTCTGCATCGATGTCCGGCCAGCGCGACAAGGCCCGGTCGATCTCGTCTGCCTGCATAGGGTAGAGCTCGAAAGAGACGAAATGCAGACGGGCGCCCGGAAGGCGGTGCTGCTTCCACTGCCGCCAGGTTTCGCAGGCATTCAGGCCAGTGCCGAAACCGAGTTCGCCGATCACGAACTGCTCCGTCTGCTGCCAGCGCTCCGGCAGGCCGTTGCCGGCGAGGAAGACGTGGCCGCATTCCAGCCGGCCATCCGTCTGGCAATAAAAGTGGTCGCCAAAGGCGGTGGAAAAGGGCATATCGCCGTCGTGCCAGGTGAGCGGTGCCAGGGTGTCGCCGGTGCCGGGCGGATAATTCGAATGGGTCATGGTCATGTCCGATAAATCGGCAGCGATGTCAGGTCAATTGCGCGCCGATCTCGTCATCGTCGGCGGCGGCATCATGGGCCTTTGGGCGGCGCTGAAGGCGGAGCGCCGGGGCATCGATACGATCCTCATCGATGGCGAAAGAACCGGCAGTGGCGCCAGTGGCGGCTTGCTGGGCGCATTGATGGCACACATGCCGGATCGCTGGAACGAGAAGAAGCAGTTGCAGTTCGACGGCCTCCTGTCGCTGGAGGCGGAAATCGCCACACTCGAGGCTGAGACGGGTGTGTCGGCCGGCTATCGGCGTTGCGGGCGGCTGATCCCGCTGCCGAAGCCGCATCTTCGACCGCTGGCCGAACGGCATTCGCGGGAGGCGGAGACCAACTGGTGCCAGAAAGGCCGTGCCTTTACCTGGTCCGTCATCGACGAAAGCCCGTTTGCCGATTGGCCGCGCCACGATTTCTGTTCTGCCGGTGTCGTGATGGACAGTCTTGCCGGGCGCATTTCCCCCCGAGGACTGACGGCCGCGATCCGGGCTCGATTGCAGCAGACGGGCCGTGTTCGTTTGATCGAAGGATCTGCCGCACACCGCATCGATCCGGGAGCGAACAGGCTGGAACTGGCAAGCGGCGCGTCAATTGGTTTCGGAAACCTGCTCGTGGCCGCCGGTGTCGGCTCCTTTCCGCTACTCGAGCCGCTGGGGCCCGCGCTCACGCGGCGGCTGGGTCGCGGCGTGAAGGGGCAGGCGGCGTTGCTGAAGGTCAGTCTGCCTGACGATCTGCCTCTCCTCTATCTCGACGGGCTCTACGTCGTGCCGCACGAAGGCGGGCATGTGGCGATCGGCAGCACCAGCGAGAACAGTTTCGACGATCCCCGTTCGACAGACGCGCAACTCGATACCCTCATAGACGAGGCCCGGGCGCTTGCGCCGGTTCTGCAGGGCGCGGAGGTCGTGGAGCGCTGGGCAGGGCTGCGTCCCAAGGCGGTCGACCGGGATCCGATGGTGGGGCCGCACCCGGATCATGCCCGTGTCCATGCGCTCACCGGTGGCTTCAAGGTCAGCTTCGGCATCGCCCATGTGCTGGCTGATGCCGCACTCGATGCGATTGCAGGACGGGCGCTGCCATTGCCTCACGGCTTTTCGCTCTCGCATCACGTTTCGGTGGCCGCGCGTCGGGCAGACGGTGAGGAATTTACCGAAATACCCTGAAAATGCAGGGTTTGGCGCGAGGCAGGGACAAGAAATTGCCTCGCTCGCTTCGTCATACTGTCATGCAAATCACCTATCCACCGGGTTGTAACGGCAACTGCTAAAGTTCCGTCGCGAGCCAGTGCGAGGTGCTCGACATGCGCTATGCCATCTGCTTTACGCCGCCTGCCCGTGATCCGCTTGCCGATGCAGCGGCGCGCTGGCTCGGCCGCAACGTGTTTTCCGGCGAGGCGGAAGAGCATCCGGGGCTGAAGGGGCTCGGCGTGCACGAGATTGCCTTCCACACAGCGCTTCCGCGGCGCTTTGGTTTCCATGCGACCTTCAAGGCGCCGTTTCGTCTGAGCGAGGGATCAAGCGAAGCCTCGCTGCTCCGGGAATTGATGCATTTTGCCGGACGCATGGAGCCGCTCGTGCTCGAAGGGCTGTGCGTGGGGCGCATCGGTGACGTCTTCGGCTTGATCCTGGAGAGGCCTTGCCCGGAGGTCGACCATCTGGCGGCATCCGTGGTGCAGGCTTTCGACGGATTCCGTGCGCCGCTTTCCGAGGTGGAGATCGAAAGGCGCAATCCCGAGCGGCTCTCGGCGCCGCAATTCACCAATCTCAGCCGCTGGGGCCATCCTTACGTGATGGACGAGTTCCGCTTTCACATGACACTGACGGGACCGCTTCTCGCGCGCGATTTTCCGCGAATCGAGCAGGCCCTGAAATCGCATTTCGATCCGGTTCTGGCCGAGCCGGTGGTCGTTTCCAACCTCGCGCTCTTCGTCGAGCCGGAGCGGGGTGCGCCATTCACGGTGCATTCGTTGCATCCGTTGGGGCGGGTTTCCAGCCGCAAGATCGCCTGACCACTTCGCGCTGCAGCAAAATGCTGCCTTTCCATCTCGACAGGCGCCGCCGCCGCCAATAGCCTCGCGTCAAAACACGAGAGGTGAACCTATGACGACTGCTCCTTATCCCCGCGACCTGATCGGCTATGGTCGTGACATTCCCGATCCGAAATGGCCCGGTGAGGCGCGCATCGCGGTGCAGTTCGTGGTGAACTACGAGGAAGGTGGTGAAAGCTGCATTCTCGATGGGGATCCTGCCTCGGAATGCCTGCTCTCGGAAATCGTCGGCGCGCAGCCCTGGCCCGGGCAGCGCAATCTCAACATGGAATCGATCTACGAATACGGCTCGCGCGCGGGCTTCTGGCGGCTCTGGCGGATGTTCACCGAGCGCAAGGTTCCGGTCACCGTCTATGGCGTGACGCTTGCCATGGCACGCAATCCGGAAGCCGTTGCTGCGATGAAGGAAGCGGACTGGGAGATCGCCAGCCACGGTTATCGCTGGCTCGAATACAAGGATTTTCCCGAGCACGTCGAGCGTGAGCATATCCGCGAGGCGGTACGACTGCACAAGGAACTCACCGGCTCGCATCCGCTCGGCATGTATCAGGGCAAGCCATCCATGAACACGCTGCGCCTCGTCATGGAGGAGGGCGGTTTCCTCTATTCCTCCGACAATTATTCCGACGACCTGCCGTTCTGGGTGCCGGATTTCGACGGCAAGCCCTTTCTGATCATCCCCTATACGCTCGAGACCAACGACATGCGCTTTGCGACACCGCAGGGCTTCAACTCCGGCGACCAGTTCTTCACCTATCTCAAGGACGCCTTCGACGTGCTCTACGAGGAGGGGAAAAACGGCAGCCCGAAGATGATGTCCGTTGGCCTCCACTGCCGCCTCGTCGGCCGTCCCGGACGCGCGGCGGCTCTGGCGCGGTTCATCGACTATGTGACGAGCCACGAGAAGGTCTGGGTGCCGAAGCGCATCGACATTGCCGAGCACTGGCACAAGTTTCACAAGCCGGTGTGGTGAGGGCTCGTCAGTGGCTTTGCTCGGCGCTTTCCGCCAGCAGCCAGTCGCGCAAGACTGCTGCCGGCTCGGAAAGATCCGGGCCTGACAGCAGCCAGTAGGCCTTGTCCTCGTCCGCGGCTTCGTCGAACAACACTTTCAGTGTGCCTGCTGCCAGATGGTCGACGATCAGGGCTGTCGGGCACAGGCCGATTCCGAGGCCCGAGATCACCGAACTGACGAGCAAATTGAAATCAGCATAGAGCGGCCCTGAGGGTGCCGGGCCCTTGACGCTGCATGCGGCGAGCCAGGATTGCCAGGCGGCCTCGGTCGCATCGTGCAGCAGGTCGTGCTTCAGGAGATCGGCCGGTGTGGTGATTGGTCCGTGTCGATCCAGATAGGCCGGCGCACAGGTCGGGCGGGTCGCGGCCGGTAGGATGCGCTCGGCACGACCTGGCGGGCGCGTGCCGTGGCAAAGCAGGAGATCGGCCCCGGCGTCGTCCGGTGTCTGCGCGCCGAGTGGATAAATGATGGACACCTGGATCTCGGGATGCGCGGCGCGGAAGCGGGGCAGGCGGGGCCCGAGCCAGTGGGTCACCACCGACGGCATGCAGGCGAGACTGGCGCGGGCGATGGACTTGCGAGCAGTGAGCCGTTCGACGGCGCGAGCAATATGGCCGAGGCCCTGCGAACAGGCAGCCCCGAGTTCGCGTCCGTCAGCCGTCAGCCGCACGCCGCGCGGGCGGCGTTCGAAGAGGGCAATGCCCAGCCAGTCTTCCAGCGACTTTACATGCTGGCTGACGGCCGCTGCCGTCATGCCGAGTTCGGTTGCCGCCAGGAGAAAGCTCTCGCGGCGGGCGGCGGCCTCGAAGGCGCGGAGTGTGGAAAGCGGCGGCAGTTTCATGGCGTCATGACTAAGGCAGGCTTGCCCATGGGGCAAGGAGAGAGGCTGTTGTCATGTGGGAGAGTGTGGGGCACTTTGCGGCCTCCAACCTGATGCCGCCCCGGAGTTCTCCATGTCCGACCTCAACGCCAATGTCCCCGTTCCTGCCGATGCGGCTGCCCGCCGTGCTGTGAGGCCGGTGGTCTGCTATCCAGTCGAGTCATTGAAGATGCCCGACATGAGCATGCTGGAGCGCGCCCGGGCGACGATGGAGAAGGTCGGTGAGGTGATCGTGCCGCCGCGCGAGGGCAACACATTCGAGGTGCCGAAGGGGCATTTCTTCCGCATCGTCAGCGTCGAGGGGCCGCAGGTCGGCGACCTGAACCTGTGGAACGCCAATGACCTCTCCGAGCGCTTCTTTTCCGGCAAGACGCGGGCGCTGCATGCGACCCATGTGACGACCGGCAACCGTCTCTGGAGTAACCTGCCGTCGCTCCGCCCCATGGCGACGATCAGCCATGACACGCTCGGCTGGTATGGTTTCGACGAATTCGGCGGCGGGGTGCATGACGTGATCGGCACGCGCTGCGATCCCTATACCAACCGGCTGCTGTCGGGCGGCGACTATCACCATTGCTGCCATTCCAATCTCTGCCGGGCGCTTGCGCATCACAAGGCCATCGACATGAAGGCCGCCGAGCCGCATGTGCATGATGTGCTGAATGTCTTCATGTGCACCGGCTTCACCCGCGACACGCAGCAGTATTTCATGAAGGCGAGCCCGGTCAGGCCGGGGGATTTCCTCGAAATGTTTGCCGAAATCGACCTGCTCGGCGCACTTTCTGCCTGCCCCGGCGGGGATTGCAGCGCCAGCCATTCGAGCGATGTGGCCAAGTGTTATCCGTTAAAGGTGGAAATCTACCGGCCGGATATGACGCTGCTCGCCGACTGGCCGTTTCCCGAGCGTAACGGGTACCAGCTGCAGGATTGAGCCCAGCCAACAGAACTGGTTCCATTTAGAAATGAACGGCTCTAGGTCTGCTTCGTGTCCCCGACCCCTGCGACGCGTGCCCTGACGAGATCGACTATCAGAGCCGTGACGGGAAGGAGCGTCGCGATCAGAAAGGTGACCGTGAAGGCATGGGCGATCAGCGACGGATCGGCCTTGGCGAGTTCGACTTCACCGAGAGTGAAGGCGAACAGGCTGGAGACCGCCGAGGCACCGGTCACAAAGCCGAGGTTGCGCGACAGGCCGAGCAAGCCCGAGAGCACGCCGCGCTGGTCTTCTGCAACGGTTTGCATAGTCACGGTATTGTTGGCTGCGAGAAAGATCTGGAAGCCGGGCGTCAGCAGTACCAGAGCAAGGCCGTAGCCCCACAGGCCGAACCACTGCGGTAGGATGGCGAGGGCAACGAGGCCGACGGCGATCTGCGCGAGGCCGACCGGCAGCATGCGTGCTGCGCCGTAACGGTCGGTCAGGCGCCCGGCCGGCAGACCTGAGAGCGCGGACGTCAGCGGGCCCACCGCCATGACCAGTCCGATTGCGGATTCGTCGAGCCCCAGACCGAGCGACAGCATGTAGGGACCGACAACGAGCGTCGACATCATGACAGTGGTGACCAGGAAGTTCATGGCCAGAGACAGGCCGATCCTGAAGTTGCGCAGAAGGGCAATCGGCACAAGCGGCCTTGCCGCCATCATCTGGCGCCAGACAAACAGCGCGCTCAGCACGGCCGTGAGCGGCAAAAGAAGTCTGGCATCCAGAACGCCAACTGCCGACGTCATCGACAATGCATAGGCTGACAGGGCGAAGGCCAGCAAAAGGCTTCCAAGCCAATCGATCGCACCAGAAACCGTCGGTTCCAGCCTGGACGCGCGGGAGAAGGTGGGAACGGCCATTGCGAGAAGCATGAAGGCCAGCACCCCGACGGCGACAAAGCCGGCACTCCAGCCGTAAAGGTCGATGGTGATGCCTCCGAGTGACGGCCCGAGCGCAGTACCCACTGCCGACATCGTGCCGAGCAGGCCCATCGCCGAGCCCATTCTGTCCCTGGCGACGACCGTGCGGATAATCGAGACCGGCAATGCCATCAGCACGGCGCCACCGAAGCCTTGAACGATGCGGGCTGCAATCAGGCCAGGCAGGGTCGGGGCAAAGGCGCAGGCCAGCGATGCGATCGCGAAGACCGAGAGACCGAGGATCAGCATCCGCGTCTGTCCGATGAGGTCGCCCAGCCTGCCCAGAGCGACGATGCTGGCGGTCACCACAACGAGGTAGGCAATGATGACCCATTGCACGGATGGGAGGGGAGCGGAGAAGGCTCTTGCCAATGCCGGGAGCGCAACAGTTGCGAGGCTGATGCCGAGGGACCCGACCAGCATGCTGCCAGCGAGTACGACAAGGGCGGGATTTCCGGAGGCGGCAGATGAGGATTTCATGACGTTTCTCGTTGTCTCGTGGATGGGAGAAGGATAGCCTGCCACTTCAAGTCAACTTGAGGTCAAGGATGAAATTTCTCGACATCGGCGAACTGGCGCGAAGGGCCGGAGTCTCGGCCGCGACACTGCGGTATTACGAGGAGGTGGGACTGATCCGGTCTGTCGCCCGCCATGGGCTGCGCCGACAGTTCGAGCCTCGCGCGTTGATGCAATTGTCGCTGATTGCGCTTGGCAAAACGGCGGGCTTTTCGCTCGAGGAGATGCGGGGCATGTTCGGCCCCGACGGCATGCCGGAGCTCTCGCGGATGGCCCTGCATGGCAAGGCCGATCAGTTGGACGCGCAGATCCGGAAGCTGACGACGCTGCGAAACGCGCTGCGACATGTGGCTGAATGCAAGGCGGAGTCGCACATGGACTGCCCGAAGTTTCAGCGTCTGCTACGGGTGTCCTCGACCGCCAGACAAAAAGGGCCGAGAGTGGCTGTGGCGCCGGCCGTGTCCGCCGCCAGCTTTACCTGCGAGCCCGTTGCGATGCCACCGCGCCCCAGGGGGCGATGAGGCGCAACCCTTGTTGATGCCGGCGATGTGTCGATGACGAAGGAGGCAGGCACATCGCACCGTCACCCCTACAAGGGCCGCGTCGCAAGCTCCCTCGGCCATACCGTTCCGGCGAAAATGATTGTCTTTTACAGAAACTCGACAAGCCTCCGGGGCTCGGCTAATCCTTGGTGCAAATCGCTTCGCGGCCCGGCCGAAAGCATATTCCCTTGCCGCGCCTTGCTCCGGGGCGGCTCCACCTGTGATGGATATTCGAATGGACAGAGCGGACTTCGTTCAGCGTTTCGGCGGCGTGTTCGAGCATTCCCCCTTCATAGCAGAGCGCGCCTTCGATGCCGGTATGATCGAGGAGCCGCTGACGGCGCTTGACGTGCATGACGCCATGGCGATGATCTTCCGAACGTCGAGCGCCGATGAACGGCTCGGCGTGCTGCGTGCCCATCCGGATCTCGCCGGCAAGCTCGCCATATCAGGCGAACTGACGGAAGACAGCAAGCGCGAGCAGGCCGGCGCCGGGCTTGATCGCTTGAGTACCGAAGAGCATGCCCGCTTCACCGAACTCAACACGGCCTATGTCGAGAAATTCGGCTTTCCCTTCATCATCGCGGTCAAGGGGCTGACCAAGGACGACATTCTCGCCGCTTTCGAGACCCGCATCGCCAATGGCCGCGATCAGGAATTCGACACCGCCTGCCAGCAGGTGGAAAAAATCGCCAGGCTTCGCCTCGAAAGCCTGCTTCCGGAGATCCACTGACATGCTTGAGACTTCCACCGTCGTTCTGCCGGATTTTGCCGCCGGTGCCGTCAACCTTGCTTCGGCGCGCCTCGGTGCCGTGGGCATCTTCTCGACCGACGAGTTCTTTGCGCCGCTGTCGCGCATGCTGAACGACGATCCCGCGACCTTCGATCCGGATCTCTACGACGACAACGGCAAATACATGGATGGCTGGGAAAGCCGTCGCAAGCGGGTTCCGGGCCATGACTTCGCGGTGATCCGGCTCGCCATGCCGGGCCGCATCTTCGGCTTCGATGTCGATACGCGCTTCTTCACCGGCAACTACCCGCCGCATGGGTCGATCGAGGCGGCGTTCGTCGAGAGCGGCGATCCGACGGATCAGACAGTCTGGACCGAACTGGTGCCGAAGTCGCCTCTCGGGGCTTCGGCGCAGCACTTCTTCGTCAATGCCGACACGTCGAAGATCTGGACGCATCTGCGCCTGCACATCTATCCCGATGGCGGTGTGGCGCGTCTACGTGTCTATGGCGCCGCCCATTTCGACTGGTCGAAGGTGGGTGTAACGGAAGAGATCGATCTCGCCTATATCTTCCACGGCGCGAAGGCGCTTGCCTGGTCGGATGCCCATTACGGCCATCCCGACAAGATCCTGTCGCCCGGCCGCGGCACGAACATGGGCGATGGTTGGGAAACCAAGCGCCGCCGTGGTCCCGGCCACGACTGGGCGATCATCCGCCTCGGCCATGCCGGGGTCATCAACCGGGTTCTGATCGACACGCATTTCTATAAGGGCAACTATCCCGACACCTGCGAGCTGTTGGGTGCCTATCTGCCGGATGCCGGCGACACCTTCAGCGAAGCGGAGATCGCGGCGTCCGAGCAGTGGAAGCCGATCCTGACGCGCCAGAAGATGCAGATGGACGCCGAACACCTCTACGAGGGTGATCAGGTTCAGAAGATTGGACCGGTCACGCATGTGCGGATCGCCATGCATCCGGATGGCGGTGTCATGCGCCTGCGGCTGTTCGGCACCAAGGCCTGATCTGTTTCTTTTGACGCAGTTGCGGACGCGAAACCAGTTCCAACTCTTACTGGAATTGATCTGCAAACGAAAAGAGCGGGCATAGGCCCGCTCGTCGCATGCTTTTGGCCGTCCGCAATGCGGGCGGCGTTTCTGTCGCCGTTTCGGCGTTTACTGCTTCGGCGCCCGCTCGGCTTCGCGGATCGCTTCTTCGTGATACCAGCTCGCCGAACCACTTTCGTAGATCACGGGCTTCGGCTGCTGGCGCTCGCGCATTGCCTTCAGCCTTGCCGCGTCACGCACCGGGAATTCGTAGATCTTCGCCGATTCCCGAACAATGTTCGTTGTCATGCTACTACCTCTCGTTTCACCGAGTGTTGTCTCGATGGTTCATGCTTATCATGTCTGAAACTGAAATGCACATGAAAAGTGCAATTTGCCTATTTTGTGGGCAATATTGATGCAGAAGAAGTGATGAATTTAAAATCATCACAGCGCTTTCGTGATCATTGCTGGGCAGAAAACACCCGAGACGCGTCTCCGGTTCCAGAAGCATCAGCCAAATCTGTTAAAGAAACCCCTTTTATTCCCGCGTTTCCGGCGCTCGCCTGCGACAAATTGGTCGTATTTGGCCGCGCGTCGGCAAACTGGCACGCTTCCTGCTTTTTAAGATCCGACTCCCGGGCGAACCGGAGAATCACCCCTCTGTGGCGCATGAATGGCGCGAGACTGAAGAGAGAGCACCATGACCAAGTACAAGCTCGAGTATATCTGGCTCGATGGCTACAAGCCGGTAGCGAACCTGCGTGGCAAGACGCAGATCAAGGAATTCGACAGCTTCCCGACCCTGGAACAGCTGCCGCTCTGGGGCTTTGACGGCTCCTCCACGATGCAGGCCGAAGGCCACTCGTCGGATTGCGTGCTGAAGCCGGTCGCCATCTATCCTGATCCTGCTCGCACGAACGGCGCTCTCGTCATGTGCGAAGTCATGATGCCCGATGGCGTCACCCCGCATCCGTCGAACAGCCGCGCCACGATCCTCGACGACGAAGGCGCCTGGTTCGGTTTCGAACAGGAATACTTCTTCTACGAAAACGGTCGCCCGCTCGGCTTCCCGGAGCAGGGTTATCCGGCTCCGCAGGGGCCGTACTACACCGGCGTCGGCTACAAGAATGTCGGCTCGATCGCCCGTGAGATCGTTGAAGAGCATCTCGACCTCTGCCTTGAGGCCGGCATCAACCACGAAGGCATCAATGCTGAAGTGGCCAAGGGCCAGTGGGAATTCCAGGTGTTCGGCAAGGGCTCCAAGAAGGCCGCCGACCAGATCTGGATCGCCCGTTACCTGCTGCTCCGCCTCTGCGAAAAGTACGGCATCGACGTCGAATTCCACTGCAAGCCGCTCGGCGATACTGACTGGAACGGCTCGGGCATGCATTGCAACTTCTCGACCACCTTCATGCGCGAAGTGGGCGGCAAGGAATACTTCGAAGCCCTCATGGCAGCCTTTGCCAAGAACTGGCAGGAGCACATCGACGTCTATGGTCCGGACAACCATCTGCGCCTGACCGGCAAGCATGAGACGGCTCCGTGGAACAAGTTCTCCTATGGCGTTGCCGACCGTGGCGCCTCGATCCGCGTTCCGCATTCCTTCGTCAACAACGGCTACAGGGGTTACCTGGAAGATCGCCGCCCGAACTCCCAGGGCTGCCCCTACCAGATCGCCTCCATCGTTCTGAAGACGATCGCGGAAGTCCCGACGGCCGACTACGCCAAGTCTGCCGCCTGATTTCAGGTTAAGCGACAATGATTGCAGCGCCGGTGGAAACGCCGGCGCTGTTTTCGTTTCTGGCGTCTAGGCAACAGCCGGGCGTCTTTTGTTTACGGCCGCTGTGACATATATTGTCGTCAAGGAGCCCGGTGATGCGACCGTCAGATATACTGGAACGAAAGAGAGCTTTGATCCGCGAGGTGACAGCACGTCACAACGCGACGAATCCTCGTGTCTTCGGTTCCGTTGCGCGCGGAGAAGACCGCTCAGACAGTGATCTCGATATTCTCGTCGATGCGCTTCCGGGTTCTTCCCTGATGACGCTTGGCGGGTTGCAGTCTGCCCTCGAAGATCTTGCAGAGGGAGTGCCGGTGCATCTGGTGACGACCAGCGAGATACCGCAGAAGCATCGGGGACGTATCCTGGCGGAAGCGCTGCCAATATGAAGCGTGAACATCGTATTCGCTCGCTTCTCGAACGGATCCGAAGTGCATCCTTGGATGCCCATGAGCTGTTGGGTGCGCTCGGTCTGCAAGAGTTCCGCACGAATCTTCTTGTTCAACGCGGCGTCGGGATGAGCCTTTTGATGGCAAGCGAGAGCGTTGTCCAACTCGAAGCGTTTTCGCCGGACTTCGTTGCAGAGCATCCTGAAATCGATTGGGTGACGATCCGTGGCATGCGTAACCGGATGGCGCACGGGTATTTCGACATAAATCTCGATTATGTGTACCAGACTGCGAAGCATGAAGCGCTTGATCTGGTTCGGATCGTCGAATCCCTAATCCACATTTATCCCGAGGGAGAATAACCCCCTTTGCCCATCGAACTCCCCATCCGTCCCCTGACGGCCCAAGCCTTTGCGCCTTTCGGCGAGGTCATCGAAGCCGAAGCGTCCACCATGCGGCTTATCAATGGCGGCACGACCGAGCGTTTCCATGCGCTGTTTTCGCCAGAAATTGCGGGCGAGGGGGCGCGGGTGATCGTCAACATCTTCCGTGGCCAGCCGCGCGCTTTTCCCTATGAGATCTACATGATGGAGCGGCATCCTTTCGGTAGTCAGAGCTTTTCGCCGCTGTCGGGCCGTCCGTTCTTTGTTGCCGTTTCGCCCGATGAAGACGGCAAGCCCGGCGAGCCGCAGGTGTTTCTCGCCGCGCCGCATCAGGGCGTGAATTACCGGCGCAACACCTGGCACCATCCCTTGATGGCGATCGGGGAGGTGAGTGATTTCCTGGTTGTGGATCGTGACGGACCCGGCAACAATCTCGAGGAATACTTCTTCGATACCCCCTTCATGATTCGGGAGCCTAGCCCATGACCGGTCTCACCACCCATGTCCTCGATACCGCTCTCGGCAAGCCCGCCCAGGGGCTTCGCATCCAGCTGATGCGGATGAATGGCGAGGAGGCAGAGTTGATCAAAACCGTCTTCACCAATGACGACGGCCGGGTTGATGGCGGACCGATGTTGATCGGCGATACCTTTCAGGTCGGGCAATATGAGCTGCTCTTCCATGCCGGCGATTATCTGAAGGCCAGGGGCTTTGCGCTTACCGAGCCGGCCTTTCTCGATGTGATCCCGATCCGTTTCGGGATCTCCGACACCACCGCGCATTACCACGTCCCGCTGTTGCTCTCGCCCTACGGCTATTCGACCTATCGGGGCAGTTGATGCGGTTTGCAGCGATCGCGGATATCCATGGCAATGCGGCGGCACTTGAAGCGGTGCTGGCGGATATTGCTGTTCAAGGTGTCGCAGCGGGCGATATCGTCAATCTCGGAGACTGCCTGTCCGGGCCGCTCGAAGCGGGGAAGGCCGCCGACATCCTCGTGCCGCTCGGTCTCCTGACCGTGCGCGGCAATCACGATCGCTATCTGATCGAACATGCCGCCGGCGACATGCATGAATGGGAGGCGGATGCGTTCCGCCAGCTCAGCCCTCAGCATCTCGACTGGCTGCGGACCTTGCCCTTCGATGCCGTCTTCCGGGATGTCGCCTATCTCTGCCATGCGCGCCCTCAAGACGACGGCACCTACTGGCTCGATCAGGTTACCCCGGAGGGTAACGTGGTTCTTCGCGACAGGCAGGAGATCGAGGCCTGGGCGGAGGGGATCGAACAGCCGCTGATCCTCTGCGGCCATACACACCTGCCGCGGGCCGTCCGGCTTGCCGATGGACGCCTGATCGTCAATCCGGGCAGCGTCGGCTGCCCGGCCTATGACGATGATGCGCCTGTCTATCACAAGGTGGAGGCCGGCAGCCCACTCGCTTCTTATGCGATCCTGGAACAGACGCCTGCCGACTGGTCCGTCTCGTTTCGGCTCGTGCCTTATGATCACATGACGCAGTCGCAGCTTGCCCGACGCAACCGTCGTCCCACCTGGGCGGCCGGCCTTGCCTCCGGCCGCCTCGATTGAACCAGATCACAGCCGCCTGACGGCGAGAACCCGGCTCGGGTCGTAGGGCCGGATCGAGACCGCGTCGTCCTGGTTGCCGCCGAGCAGGAGCCACTTGTCTCCGTCTTCCCCGTCATAGCCGACGAAGAAGCCGACATGGCCCTTCCAGCTGTCGGGCAATTCCCGCCACAGCACGACGACGTCGCCGCGTTGCGGAGCGCCGAGGACAGGTCTGCCCCAGGTAATCCAGGAGCGTGCATTGGCGCGGCCCGACCCCTTTTGCCCGACTTCGGAGAAGCAGAAGTTGACGAAGTAGGAGCACCAGGCAACCTCGCCATCATCCGGCGTGGCGGCTCGGCCGTCCATGCGCTGGTAGTAGAGCGCGATCCGTGGATTGCTCGCACCACCCGGCACCTCGCGCACCTGAAGCTCTAGTTCGCGATAGGCGATGTCGATCGCCTGCAATCCCGTGACGGGTAGATCGCGGGTGTCGCCGGCCAGTGCAACGAGATAATCCAGGGCGACATAACCGTCGGGTCGGCCATCGCCTTCGACATCCACCTGGATCCAGTTTCCGCTGCGCTGCAGCCCATAGAGCCGGGTTCCGGGTGCGAGTGTGCGGATGACGGGATATTCGAGCGATGGTCCGCCGCGAAGATTGAGGCTGCCGCGGGCATCGATTTCGTATAGGCTGCGGGATCCGCCGGTGTCGAGCGTGCGTGCCAGGGCCATGGCGGGCGCGTTGCCGAAGGTGAACTGTCCGAAATCCGGCCGGCTCGGCTGGGTGATGTTGCTGTCGCAGTCCAGCCCGTCGATCTTCAGGCCGACGGCATCCTGGTAAAGGCTCCATGCATCCGTCTTCAGATAGTCACGGCTGCCCGACCAGCCCAAGGGGCGAGCAAGCCATACGTGATCAACGAGGTTTGCCGACTGCAGAAATCGCGCTACCCGGCCGGAGCTGTAGACGCCGATCTTGAACCCTTCCGAGCGCAATGCTCCTGCCATGTGTTCGACATAGGCGGCGATGGTGGCCAGATCCTCGTTTGCCAGGAAGTCATGATCGACGGCGAGATAGATGGCACTGCCTGCCGGCTGTCCCACATCCGCTGCGCAGCGCAAGGCAGCGTCGGCATCCTTGGCGGCCCAGTCCTTCGAGAAGTCGCCGATCAGACGGTGGTTCTGCTGAAAGACCACCGCAATCGACATGCCGGCCTCGACGATGGCCTCGGCTTCAGCCTTGGTCAGTCGCTTGTCTGGGAAAGTCTGGCTGTTCTGACGGTTGTAGTAACGGATCACGCAGCGAACGCCTTGTGATGCCAGAGAGTGCGCCCGCGCCTTCACGCTGTAGGGCGTGTCTATGATGGTACGTGTCATGATGGTATCCCCCGCGAAGTCATTTCGCGGGAAAAGAGTATCTTCTGCTTATTGCTCGTCTACCGAGTTGTGAGGCGCGACTTGCGTATTGGCGGTTGTTTCCGGTTGTGCGATCGCGCCCGGTCGGGCTCAGAACGGGTTTTCCGCGATGATCGACTTGTCGACATCCGCCAACTGGCGTTTGCCGCAGAGCGCCATGGTGATGTCCATCTCCTTGGCGATGATCTCGAGCGCCTTGGTCACGCCTGCCTGGCCCATGGCGCCGAGGCCATAAAGGAAGGGCCGCCCGATATAGGTGCCCTTGGCGCCCAGCGCGACGGCCTTCAGCACATCCTGGCCGGAACGGATGCCGCCATCGAGATGTACTTCGATCCTGTCGCCGACGGCGTCGACGATCCTCGGCAGCATGGCGATCGACGAATGGGCGCCATCCAGCTGGCGGCCGCCATGGTTGGAGACGATGATGGCGTTGGCGCCGGTTTCGGCGGCCATCTTCGCGTCCTCGACGTCGAGAATGCCCTTGATGATCAGCTTGCCACCCCATTGCTTCTTGATCCATTCGACATCGGCCCAGGAGAGTTTTGGGTCGAACTGCTCGGCTGTCCAGGAATGAAGCGAGGAGAGGTCGGTCACGTTCTTCGCGTGGCCATGGATGTTACGGAAGGTGCGGCGGTTGGTTTGCAGCATGTTCCAGCACCAGCGCGGCCGGATCGCCATCTGGTAGAGGTGCTTCGGCGTCAGCTTCGGCGGAGCGGCGAGGCTGTTTCGGATATCCTTGTGGCGCTGGCCGAGCAGCTGCAGATCGGCCGTCAGCACGAGCGCCGAGCAACCGGCGGCACGGGCGCGTTCGATCAGGCTCACGACGAAATCGCGGTCGCGCATGACGTAGAGCTGGAACCAGAAGGGCCGCTTGGTGACGGACGCCACATCCTCGATCGAGCAGATGCTCATTGTCGAGAGCGTGAAGGGCACGCCGAATTCTTCTGCCGCCTTCGCCGCCAGCATCTCGCCATCGGCGTGCTGCATGCCGGTCAACCCCGTAGGCGACAGCGCCACCGGCATCTTCACCTTCTCGCCGATCATCGTCGTCTCAAGCGTGCGACCGCTCATGTCGACCAGCACACGCTGACGCAGCTTGATCTTCGAGAAATCGCTCTCGTTCGCCCGGTAGGTGCTCTCGGTGTAGGAGCCGCTGTCGGCATAGTCGAAGAACAGTTTGGGCACGCGCTTGCGCGCGAGGTTCTTCAAGTCGGAAATCTCCAGTATCGGCCCCATCGTCTCTCCTCCGCCAATGTCTGACCATCGCATACCATGCCGCTCGGGCTGATGTGAACTAGGCCAGGGAACCAGAGGTAAAAAAGTTTTACCTCTCCCGCTCAGAAATGCTCACCGGAACGGAAGGGACCCACCCGCATACCGGCGGCGACCAGATAGGCAGTCGACCAGCCAATCAGCAGGAAGCCGTTCACCCCTTGCAGCGCGGCCAGCATCCGCCACTCCGGATGCGGGATCACATCGCCATAGCCGACGGTGGAGAAGGTGATGGTGGCGAAATAGAGGGCCGTCTCAAAATCGTCGAGGAAGCCGATCAGAAGATAGCAGGAGGCCCAGAGCCAGACCTCGGCCGTCAGCACGGCAAAGACACCGATGACAACGGTGTTCATGGCGAGCATCCGGCTGCGATGGCCATGCAGGCGTATGTGGTCGGTGACCCAGGCCATGACATGTGTCACCGCCATCAGGCCGAAGGTATGGATGACCACGGTCAGCGAGATCATCAACGTGCCGAGCGCCAGGTTTGCGATCATGGATGGATGCTCCTCCGCACCGCGTTTCCTCTCATGGACGCAATTCCTTGCGTAACATGAACTTGAGTCCCGACCAGACCTCGGTGATGGCGCAGACCTTCACGTCGACTAGGCCCGTGGGCAGGAAGATCTCCCTCAGTGCATCTTCGGTAATCGTGGTTGGCACCTTCGAAGCCTTCTTCGGCCAGGATATCCAGAGCATGCCCGACGGCTTCAGCATGGTCTTCAGCCGCGCCGCATGGTCTTCCAGGGCCGGGCGGGATGTCTCGAAGATGTGGAGATAGTCGAGCGCATCTGCCCCGGATGGCGCGAGTGCCGCTGCGCGACGGGCTGCAGGCATGTCGTCAAGCAGCCAGGCGAGGCCGTCGGGCAGGGCGATGAACAGTGCGGCAAATTCCGGCTTCAATCCGAGTTTCCTCGGAAGAGGGGTGCCGGAATAGCCGCTTTCGCTCATGGCTCTCTTATGCCTCCAGCCTCGGTTTCGATGCCTTGCCGGCCACATAGGTCTCGACCACCGAACGATCGTCGCCCAGCGTCTGCAGAAGAAAGAGCTCTTCCGAGAGAGAGGTCACCGTTTCCATCCTAAGCCGCATCGCGGGTGTCGCTGCGGCATTTAGCACGACGATATCGGCATCGGTGCCTTCGTCCAGGGTGCCGATACGTTCAGCGAGGTCGAGTGCCACCGCGTTGCCGAGCGTCATGTGGTAGAAGCTTTCGAGCGGGTTCATGCGCTCGCCGAGCAGCTGCTGGATCTTGTAGGCCTCGTCCATGGTCTTGAACATGGAATAGCTGGAACCGCCACCGATATCGGTTGCGACCGCGACCGTCACGGGCTTCTCCCGCCGCTTGATTGACTTTAGAGGAAAGAGGCCGGAGCCGAGAAAGAGGTTGGAAGTGGGGCAATGCACCGCGACCGCGCCGCTCTCCGCCATGGCATCGGCCTCGCGCTCCGACAGATGAATGGCATGGCCAAAGAGCGCCTTTTTCCGCAGAAGGCCGTAGCGGGCATAGATGTCGGTGTAGTCGGTGGCTTCAGGATAGAGTTCGCAGGTGTAGCGGATTTCGTCGTGGTTTTCCGACAGATGCGTCTGGATGTGCAGGTCGGGAAACTCTTCCGCCAGCTTCTGCGTCATCGCCATCTGCTCGGGCGTCGAGGTGATGGCAAAGCGGGGCGTGATAGCGACGTGGTTGCGGCCCTTGCCATGCCATTGTTCGATCACCGCGCGGGTCTCGTCATAGCCGAGCTGCGGTGTGTCGAGGAGGCCCTGCGGGGCGTTGCGATCCATCATCACCTTGCCGCCGATCATCAGCGTGCCGCGCTTCAGGCTCTCGGCAAAGAAGGCGTCGGCGGAGGCCTTGTGCACGGAGCAATAGGCAACCGCCGTCGTCGTGCCCTGGCGCAGGAATTCGTCGAAGAACTGCGTGGCGATGCGCTCGGCATGCGCCGTTTCGACAAAGCGGCATTCCTCGGGGAAGGTATAGGTGTTGAGCCATTCCAGCAGGTTGGCGGCATAGGAGGCGATCACCTGCATCTGCGGGAAATGCACGTGGCAGTCGATCAGGCCGGGCAGGATCAGATGCGGGCGATGGTCGATCTCGGTCGCATCAGCACCGGCCTTGGACTTCACATCCGCATAGGCGCCGGTGGCCGCGATCTTGCCGTCGCGAACCAACAGTGCGCCGTCTTCCTCGTAGAGATAGCTCTCGCTGTCGCCGGCATGCTCAGGTGCACGGTTGAAAGAGAGGAGGCGGCCGCGGATCAGGGTCTCAGTTGTCATTACTTGCCTTTGACCGTCGTCTCGTACCAGGCGACAAGCAGTTGGCGCTCTTCGGGCGAGAGATCGGTGATGTTTCCGGGCGGCATCGCATGGCTGCGGCCGGCCTGGAGATAGATTTCACGGGCATGGGCGGCGATCTCGCCGTCCGTTTCCAGCTTCACGTTCTTCGGTGCCCGCGCAATGCCTTCCCAGACGGGTTCGGCGGCATGGCACATCGAACAACGGCCCTGTACGACATCACGGACCGCTTCGAAATGGCCGTTTGCAACAAAGGTCTGTTCACGGGTCGAGAGGCTCACCTGCTCTTCCTCCCCGGTCAGCACCTTGGGCACAGTCGAGAGCCACATGATGACGATGAAGATGAGCACCGTCACCAGCCAGGTCCAGGTCGGTTTGCCCTTGCGGGCATGCGTCGTGTTGAACCAGTGACGGATGGTGACGCCCATGAGGAAGACGAGGGCTGCGATGATCCAGTTGAACTCCGTGGCAAAGGCCAGCGGATAGTGGTTCGACAGCATGAAGAAGATGACGGGCAGCGTGAGATAGTTGTTGTGCAGCGAGCGCTGCTTGGCGATCACGCCGTATTTCGGGTCGGGCGTGCGGCCCGCGATCAGGTCGGCAACGACGATCTTCTGGTTGGGAATGATGATGAAGAAGACGTTGGCCGACATGATGGTGGCGGTAAACGCGCCCAGATGCAGGAAGGCGGCGCGGCCGGTGAACACTTGTGTATAGCCCCAGGCCATGGCGATCAGCACGACATAGAGAAAGGCCATCAGGCCCCAGGTGTTGCGGCCAAGCGGCGACTTGCACAGGAGATCGTAGAGGATCCAGCCGACGGCGAGCGACGCCAGCGACAGACAGATGGCCTGCCAGGGTTCGATGTCCAAAACCGTGCGGTCGATCAGGAATAGATCGGCGCCGCCGTAATAGACTACGCAGAGCAGGGCAAAGCCCGATAGCCAGGTGGCATAGCTTTCCCATTTGAACCAGGTCAGATGCTCCGGCATCGAGGCGGGCGCGACCAGATATTTCTGGATATGGTAGAAGCCGCCGCCATGCACCTGCCATTCCTCGCCATAGGCGCCGACGGGCAGGCCGGGCCGTTTCACGAGGCCGAGATCCAGCGCGATGAAATAGAAGGACGAGCCGATCCAAGCGATGGCCGTGATCACGTGCAGCCAGCGGACTGCGAAGTTCAGCCATTCCCAGGCGATCGCATATTCATACATTCGAGAATTCCCCTTTCGTCCTCCCGGCCGAACAGTGTGGAAAATATTGCGCTGCAAGGGAAGCCCTCCAAGCCACGGGGAGGGCTCTTGATGACGATTTATGCAGAGATTCTTTTCTTCCGCGGAAGCCGGTGAAATCAGGGCGCTTTTTCGGCTTCGAGCGTGGCGGTGATCCAGGCCTGGAATGCCTTGATCTTCGATGCGTTGCGCCTAACGTGGGAATAGACAAGCTGGATCGGCGCACTGGCGGGGCAGGCGAGCTCGAAGGGGCGGATCAGGCGGCCGGAAGCCAGCTCCTCCTGGAAGAAGAAGGGGCTGATGATGGCAACGCCGTAGCCGGCGATTGCGGCATTGGCTTCCAGATCCTGCGCCTCGTAGCTGTGCAGCTTGGTGTCGATCAGAGTGGGATTGTGGATGCCGACGGCGGCAAACCATTGCGGCCACCAGGGGTCGCCGGGGCTGATGATCGGCAGCTTCAGCAGATCGGCCGGTTCACGCACGCCGCCGATTGTTTCCGCCAGCTTCGGGCTCAGCATCGGCGTGAAGTCGAGCCGGATCAGCGGATGGGCGATGGTGCCCGGCCAGGGGCCTTCACCCCAGGGGATCGCGACATCGGCGCTCTTGGTTGCCAGATCCTCGAACTTGCTGACACGCAGGAGGCGCACCGCGATGTCGGGATGGGCAAGCTGGAAGCTGCCGAGGTGGCGGGCCAACCAGTTCGAAGCGAAGGTCGGGACCGAGTGGATCTCGAGTGTCTCGACGGCACTCCGCTTCGCCTGCTGCACCGCATCGACCAGAAGATCAAAGCCTTCGGCCACCTTCGGGTGGAGACGTTCACCCGTTTCCGTCAGCCCGATCTGGCGCGGGCGGCGCCAGAAGAGCGGCTCGCCGACATGCTCCTCCAGGAGCTTGATCTGATAGCTGACCGCCGTCTGGGTCATGCCCAGCTCCGCGCCGGCGCGGGTAAAACTCTGGAGGCGCCCGACTGCCTCGAAGACGCGCAGGGCATTGAGCGGAAATTGTCGCGACAGTTTCATGGATCAGTTCTCTTTATCCATGCGAACCGTATTTGAATTGGATCGGGTCTGCAACAAGGGGCATGATCGCATCATCAGACAAGATCGACATCACAAGCGTGGAGGCAGAGATGATATCCGCGATCGGACGTTCCGTGCCCAGATCAGGGGGCATCCTGCATTGGCTGCGCCAGGCTTTCCGGTGGGGTAAGCGGCCTCGGCTGCTCCGGGCCGACGACCTGCCGGAGGACCTGCGGCGTGACGTGGGGCTGGAGACGGAGAGCCATGTCCGGCGTGATCGAGAGATCGCCGGGCAGCGGTTCCTCGATCTCACGCGGCCCGGGGCCATGTGAGGAAAAGCCATTCAAATCAGCGGCGTATTGAAGAGCCTTGCCAAGCTGATTCCGACCGTTCGCGTGCTGCTTCAGGGAAGCAGCACGCCCAGCAGTTCGGCTGTGACCATGGCCGCGATCACTGCCGGACGCTTGTCCTTCACCGCACTGCCGCCGACCGGCAGCGTCAGGCGTTCGGTTGCCGAGCGCTCGGCGCCCTCCCGCTCGAGGAAAGACGCAAACGTTGCACGCTTGGTCTTCGAGCCGATCATGCCGACATAGCTGAGGTCGGTGCGGGCGAGTGCTTCTTTTGCGATCAGGAAATCCAATGCATGGTCGTGAGTGAGGATGACGACTGCTCCGCCGGGTTTAACCTTCGTCACCTCTGCTTCGGGCATGGCGACGCGGCGGAAGGTGATGCCGTCGGGCACGTCGCCGTCGATTTCGCTGCGCGTGTCGATCAGGCTGACGTTCAGCGGCAGTGGCGCCAACGCCCGGGCGAGCGCCAAGCCGACATGGCCAGCGCCGAAGACCATGACCTCGGGGAAGGCGGCACGCTCGTCTGCCAACCGTTGGGTCAGTTCGGCCGCAACGACCGCATCGACGATGCGGAAGGCGAGAAGCGTCCGCCCGCCGCAGCACTGGCCGATTTCCGGGCCGAGCGGCACGTCGAGCGTGTCTGCGACCGCTTCGCCCTGCAGAGACCTGCGAGCATGGTCGATGGCCATGAACTCCAGATGGCCGCCACCGATCGTACCCCAGAGGGCACTTGGCGCCACCAGCATCATCGTGCCACTGTCGCGCGGGGTGGAGCCCTTGGTCTCGGCGACTTCGACAAGCACGATGTTCGGATGGCTCTTGATGAATTTAGTGAGGGTGGTCAGGCTCATGATGACGCCATCATAGCATTGTGCAGCCGGAACTGGACAGCTTTGCCTGGCATTATCTCGACGAAGCATGTGACGCGCCTGTAACATGGTCAGTGTGTTACAATGCGGCCAAAGGCTCGGGAGCGGGAATGACCAGAACCCAGGGATTGATCGTCTGGCTGCTCGTCGCAGGATTTGCGGTGGCGCTGTTTCTCGTCAATCCTCTGGCGGATATCGCGGCGCAGTTCAGCCGTGACGTCATGGTCGGCAGCGGTGCGCTCTATGGCACGCTTCGCGTGGCCAATTCGGTCATGAGCGTGGCGCGGGACGCCGATATTTCGGGCGGCGTGGGCGTTGCTTCCGTGACGGCCAGCCCGGGCCAGCTGCTGCAGCCGGTGATCAACACCATCGAAAGGCTGGTCGATCTTCTGTTCGGTCTCGCCATTGTTTCGGGGATATTGTCGCTCGTGCTGGTGCCGGTTGCCAAGGTCGCGTCCGTCGGCCTGGGGGCCTGTGCTCTATTCTGCGCAGGTCTGACGCTGACCGCACGGCGCGTGCCGCCGCTTCTCGACCGACTGACACGGTCGGTGATGGTCCTCGGCATTCTCGGCGCGGTCCTGCTGCCTGCGTCCTACACGATCGCCTTTTATGCCGGCGACGCCATCACCGACCGGGCGTGGACAAACGCGACCGAAGTCTTCGATCGCATGAAGGGCCAGCAGGATGTGTCGGGAGCTGACGGCGCAGTGGCGGGCGCCGCAGAGACACTCTCGCCCACCGACAGGGTCACGCCGGCCGATGACGGCATGTTCGATCGCATGGGCTCGGCGTTCTCGGGGACACTGCAGGCGGCCTCCGACATGGCGGAAACTGCCGCCGCCAATGCGCAGGTGATCCAGGACGGGGTGGCGATCTCGGCGGATCTCTTCTCCGCCTCGATCGGCATTGCCACAGCCTATCTGGTCAAGCTGCTGGTTCTGCCCCTCCTGATCCTGGCGGCGTTTCTTTATCTGCTGCGATCTGCAACGCGTTGACCGCTCACACCCGCTTCAGCCGCTCAACCGCCATCAATACCCGTTCCGGCGTCGCCGGAGCATCGAGCCTCGGGCAGACCCGATAATCCGCGACCGAGGCCACCGCCATCGACAGCGCCTCCAGCACGGAAATCGCCAGCATGAAGGGCGGTTCACCAACGGCCTTGGAGCGGCCGATGGTGGGCTCTGCGTTTTCCGACCAAGGGACCAGCCTGGTGTTGAAGATCTTCGGGCGGTCCGAGGCGAGTGGGATCTTGTAGGTTGAGGGGGCGTGGGTGCGAAGCCTGCCCTTGCCGTCCCACCAGAGTTCTTCCGTCGTCAGCCAGCCCATGCCCTGGACGAAGCCGCCTTCGATCTGCCCGATGTCGATGACGGGGTTCAGCGAGCGGCCGACATCATGCAGGATATCGGTGCGCTCCATCAGGTATTCACCCGTCAGCGTATCTATCGAGACTTCCGAGCAGGCGGCGCCATAGGCGTAGTAGTAGAAGGGCGTGCCACGGCCAGCGGCGCGGTCCCAATGGATCTTCGGGGTCTTGTAGAAACCGGCGGCCGAGAGCTGGACGCGGCCGAGATAGGCCTGTTTGGCGAAGTCGCCGAAGGAGAAGAGCTCATCGCCGACGCGCACGCGGTTTGGCAGGAATTCGACCTCCGACGAAGGCACGCCATATTTTTCGCATGCAAAGGCGATCAGGCGGTCCTTGATCTGGCGTGCGGCATCGAAGGCGGCCATGCCGTTAAGGTCCGACCCGGAGGAGGCGGCGGTCGCCGAGGTGTTGGGCACCTTGGCGGTCGTGGTCGCCGTAATCTTCACCGTGTCGACATCGACCTGGAAACAGTCGGCAACGACCTGGGCGACCTTGGTGTAGAGGCCCTGGCCCATTTCGGTGCCGCCATGGTTCAGATGGATCGAACCGTCCTGATAGATATGGACGAGCGCGCCCGCCTGGTTGAAGGCGGTCATGGTGAAGGAGATGCCGAATTTCACCGGCGTCAGCGCAATGCCCTTCTTGATGACCGGGCTCGTCTTGTTGAAGTCGATGATCGCCTGGCGGCGCGCCTGATAGTCGACCGAGTTTTCGAGTTCCTCGACGACCTTCAGGATGATGTTGTCTTCCACCTGCTGGTGGTAGGGGGTCACATCGCGCCCAGAGGCCTTCTCGCCGTAGAAATTGGCCTTGCGGACCTCAAGCGGGTCCTTGCCCAGCGCATAGGCGATTTCCTCAATCACCCTTTCGCCACCCAACATGCCTTGAGGGCCGCCAAAGCCGCGATAGGCGGTGTTGGAGACGGTGTGGGTCTTCAAGGGCTGCGAGGTCAGCTTCACATGCGGATAGAAATAGCTCGAATCGGCATGGAAGAGAGCGCGGTCGGTGACCGGACCGGAGAGATCCGACGAATAACCGCAGCGGGCGGCGAAATTGGCCTCGATCGCGTGGATCCTTCCGTCGTCATCGAAGGCGACGTCGAAATCCATCTTGAAGTCGTGGCGCTTGCCGGTGACGCCCATGTCCTCGTCGCGGTCGGGGCGGAATTTGACGGCGCGCTTCAGCTTTTTGGCAGCGAGTGCGGCGAGCGCCGCGAACTGGTTGCCTTGCGTTTCCTTGCCTCCGAAGCCGCCGCCCATGCGGCGCGTGTTGACGGTCACGGCATTCGAGGGGATGTCGAGCACATGGCCAACGATATGCTGGATTTCCGAGGGATGCTGGGTCGATGACCAGACGGTGACGTCGTCGTCCTCGCCGGGAATGGCGAGCGCGATATGGCTTTCGAGATAAAAGTGCTCCTGGCCGCCGATGCGCATCGAGCTTTTGATGCGATGCTTGGCCTTGTCGAGTTCGGTCTCGGGCGTGCCGCGCTTCAAGGTCATGCCTGGTGTGACCAGCGGTGCGCCATTGTCCAGCGCGCCGTCGATATCGGTCCAGAAGGGCAGGTCGCGATACTCGACCTTGGCGAGGCGGGCGGCTTTGCGGGCCGCGTCGCGGGTTTCGGCGATCACGGCAAAGATGGTCTGGCCGTGGAACTCTATCCTGTCGGTCGCGATCAGCGGCTCATCGTGGCGTCCGCCGGAGGAGACATCGTTGACGCCGGTGATGTCGGCGGCAGTCAGGACATCGACCACGCCGGGATAGGTCTTCACCGCCGAAAGATCGATCGACAGGATCTCCGCATGGGCGCGATCCGCCATGCCAAGCGCACCATGCAACAGGCCGGCGGGTTCCGGAATATCGTCGATATATTCGGCACTTCCAGCGACATGCTTGTGCGCTGAATCATGCCTGAGCGACTGGTGCATCGGCCCCTTGATATATTTCGTCGTTTCGTAGGTCGCCTTATCCATGATCACGCCTCCTCCGTCGCGAAGCGCTGCAGTTCTTGCGGCGTGCCCGACACCTCCAGGAAGAACCGCGTCAGCAGGTTCTTCGCCGTCAGCTGGCGATATTCCGCTGTGGCGCGCCAGTCGGTGAGCGGCTTGTAGTCCAGGTCAAAGGCGTCACGCGCGGCTTCCACAGTCGCCTGGGTGAAGGGCTTGCCATAAAGCGCTGCCTCGACGGCGCGCGCGCGTTTCGGGGTTGCCGCCATTCCGCCGAAGGCGATGCGGATGTGGGTGACCACGCCGCTGGCGTCCTGCTCCAGATGGAAGGCACCACACAGCGCCGAGATATCCTCGTCGCGGCGCTTGGAGATCTTGTAGACGGCGACGTGGCTTTCGGCCTTCGGGCGGGGCACGAAGAGGCTTTCGACGAATTCACCTGGCTGGCGGTCCTGCTTGCCGTAGTCGATGAAGAAATCCTCGAGCGGCAGGGTACGGGTGCCCGAGGCCGAGCGCTGGGTGACGGTGGCGGAAAGAGCGATCAGGGCCGGCGGGCTGTCGCCGATCGGTGAGCCGTTGGCGACATTGCCGCCGATCGTTCCCATGTTGCGCACCTGCTGGCCGCCGATGCGCTCGATCAGGCGGCCAAAGGCGGGGATCTCGCGGCGCAGCGCTTCGAAGGCATTGGTGTAGCTGACACCGGCGCCGAGCGTGATGCCTCCTGAAGTGACCGAGATCTCCTGCAACTCTGCCAGGTGATTGATGAAGACGACCGGGTCCAGCACGCGCATCTGCTTGGTGACCCAGAGCCCGACATCGGTTGCGCCGGCAACAACGGTTGCCTTGGGATGGGCGGCAAGCGTCTCGGCCAGCCCTTCGACGCTGCCGGGTACGACGAGGCGGCGACCATCGGGACCCGTGATCGCGATCGTCTGGCGGGTCGAGATTTCTTCCAGCCGCGCGATGATGTTGGCGCGCTCGCGTTCCAGCGGGTCGAAGAGGGAAGACGGGCGGATGCGGGCGACCTGTTCGGCGGCTTTCACGATCGGCTCGTAGCCTGTGCAACGACAGAGATTGCCCTGAAGCGCGCGTTCGATCTCGGCTCTGCTCGGGTTCTCCGAAGTCAGCCACAGCCCGTAAAGCGACATGACGAAGCCGGGGGTGCAGAAACCACATTGCGAGCCGTGACAGTCGACCATGGCCTGCTGCACCGGATGCAGCGTGCCATCCTTTGCTGCCAGATGCTCAACCGTCACCACATGGGTGGCGTTGAGCGAGCCGACGAAGCGGATGCAGGCGTTGACCGTCTCATAACTCAGCCTGCCGCCGACCAGACGGCCGACCAGCACCGTGCAGGCGCCGCAATCGCCTTCCGCACAGCCTTCCTTGGAGCCCGTCAGGCGGCGCTTCAGGCGCAGGAAGTCAAGCAGCGTCTCGGTCGGATCGAGGCTGGAAAGGGCAATGTCTTCGCCGTTCAGGATGAAACGAATGGTGTTCATGTACTGCTTTCTCAATGCGGGGCCCGCGTTACTGCGCGGTCCAGCCGCCGTCGATCGAAATGGAGGTGCCGGTGATCTGCCTGGCGGCATCGCTGGCGAGGAAGATGGCGGTTGCCGCAACCTCGTCGATGGCGACAAATTCCTTCGTCGCCTGCAGGCGCAGCATCACGTCCGTCTTCACCTGTTCCTCGGAGATGCCGCGGGCCTTGGCCGTGTCAGGGATCTGCTTCTCGACCAGCGGTGTCAGCACATAACCGGGGCAGATGGCATTGATGGTAATGCCGAATTCCGCCAGCTCCAAGGCAACCGACTTGGTGAGGCCCATGATGCCGTGCTTGGCGGCGACATAGGCCGATTTGTACGGCGAGGCGACCAGCGCATGGGCCGAGGCGACATTGATGATGCGGCCCTTTTTCTTGGCCTTCATGCCGGGAACGGCCGCGCGAATCGTGTGGAAGGAACTCGTCAGGTTGATCGCGATGATCTGGTCCCATTTGTCGATCGGGAAGTCCTCGACCGGGGAGACGTGCTGGATGCCGGCATTGTTGACGAGCACGTCGACGCCACCGAATGTCTTTTCGGCGGTGGCGATCAGGTCAGCGATCTCCTCTGGCTTGGTCATGTCGGCGCCGTGGTAGATCGCCTTGCCGCCATGGGTTTCGAGCGCCTTGCGGTTGGCCTCGATTTCTTCTGCCGGGCCGAAGCCGTTGATCACGAGGCTTGCGCCCTCGGCCGCAAAGGCCCTGGCGATCCCGAGCCCGATCCCGCTGGTCGATCCGGTGACGACGACGGTTCTTGCCATGCCATTCTCCCATGCCTGGACGCTCTGTTGCGCCGCAATACTCTGTTGAAGGTTATGCCCAAACGCGGAGCACTGGCAATCGCGTTTTTCAGCCCAGCGCGGAGACCCGGGAGGTCAAACCTTGCCCGGCGCATGCAAGCGTTCGCTTCGCCGAAACAGTCTGTCACCCCGCCTGTGTTTGCAGGATCAGACGCGAAGATCTATCTCTGGCGCAACGATACAGCGAGAGAGACCCATGGAACTCGGACTTTACACCTTTGCCGACGTCGATCCCAATGCCGCCAACAAGGGCGCGGAAGCCAAGCGGCGTGTGGACGAGCTGCTGGCGGAAATCCGTCTGGCAGATGAGGTTGGTCTCGATGTCTTCGGGCTCGGCGAACACCACCGCCCTGACTATATGGCCTCTTCGCCGGCGACGATCCTGGCGGCCGCTGCCGTGCAGACGAAAAACATCCGACTGACCAGCGCCGTCTCGGTGCTCTCCTCGGATGATCCGGTCCGGGTCTTCCAGCAATACGCGACCGTCGACCTGCTTTCCAGCGGCCGCACTGAACTCATGGTCGGGCGCGGCTCCTTCATCGAGAGCTTCCCGCTCTTCGGCTACGACCTCGAAGACTATGACCTGCTGTTTGCCGAGAAGCTGCAGCTGCTCATGGAGGTCCGCGAAAACGAGGTGGTCACCTGGGAAGGCCAGACGCGCAAGCCGATCCAGGGCAGGGGTGTCTATCCGCGTCCGCTGCAGGATCTGCTACCGCTTTGGATTGCGATCGGCGGCACACCGCAATCGGCGGCGCGTGCGGGTTATCTCGGCCTGCCGCTGGCGCTTGCCATCATCGGCGGCGAGCCGCATCGCTTTGCGCCTTTCTTCGATCTCTATCGCCAGAGTGCCGCCAAGGCGGGCGTCGATCCGAAGCAGTTGAAGACGAGCATCAACGTGCATGGCTTCATCCATGACACGGCGCAGTCGGCGGCCGATATCTTCTATGCTCCGCAGGCGGTGGTAATGGACCGAATCGGCCGCGAGCGCGGCTGGGGCCCGACCAACCGGGCGCAGTTCGATGCCTCGCGCGGCCCACGTGGCGCGCTCTTCGTGGGCGATCCGGAATCCGTGGCCGAAAAGATCGTTGCCATGCATGGCATCTTCAAGAATGACCGCTTCCTGATGCAGATGGCGATCGGCCCGATGCCGCACAAGGAAATCATGCGCGGGATCGAACTCTTCGGAACAAAAGTCGCGCCGCTGGTTCGGAAAGCGTTGACGGAGAAGGCGTCGGCTGCCTAAGCAGCGGAATCCCCGTCTAAGAAGCTGTGAAGGACCCGCATGATCGTCGAAACCGAAGAGGACCTCGCCCATCTGAAAGACATCGGGCGCATCTGCGCGACGGCGGTCAAGACGATGGCTGCGGCGCTGGAACCCGGAATCACCACGCGCGAACTCGATCTGATCGGCCGCAAGGTGCTGGAGGACCATGGTGCGCAGTCGGCGCCGGAGCTCTGTTACCAGTTTCCGGGCGCCACCTGCATCTCCGTCAACGAGGAGATCGCGCATGGCATTCCTGGTGACCGGGTGATCCAGGCGGGCGATCTCGTCAACATCGACGTTTCCGCCGAAAAGGCCGGTTATTTCGGCGATACCGGCTCGTCCTTCATCGTGCCGCCGGGGACGAGCAAGGTCGAGCGGCTGCTGCGCGACGGCAAACGGGCGCTCTGGGTCGGGCTGAACCAGGTGAAGACCGGCCGGCCTCTCGCCGATATCGGGAATTCGATCGGGGCCTTCGCACGCAAGAACCGCTATACGCTGATCACCAATCTCGCGAGCCACGGCGTCGGTCGCTCATTGCACGAGGAGCCGACCGAGCTTTCGACCTGGCCGGATCCAGACGAGACGCGGATGATGGAGGAGGGGCTGGTGTTCACCGTCGAACCCTTCCTGTCGCTCGGCGGACAATGGGCCGAGGATGGCGAGAAGGATGCGTGGACGCTCTACAGCGAGCCACGTGCGCCGACCGTGCAATTCGAGCACACGATTGTCGTGACCAAGAATGGTCCGCTGGTCTTGACGCTGGCCGATTGATGCCAGCGCCAAGACAGTCGTCCAATCTTATTCCGACTTCGAAAAGGCGACGGCGACACCCTTCTTCTTGAAATAGGATTGCATGATCTTGCGGCCCTGGCGATTTGACTGGGCCAGTTTCGATGGCTCGAACACCGCTTCCTTGACGCCTTCGCGCGCCATTGCGGCCTTCAGGGCTGCAATGTGAAGATCGATCTCTTCGTTGTCGGTGTTGATCGAGGTGTAGATGTTGTCGATGGCCTGCTGCAGGCTGAGGTCGCTCATGGGGCACTCCTGAAAAAGCTCGTGCCTCTCCCTAGCGATTTTTGAACATGAGGCAAGGCAGCGTTTCTGCGGCTTTTGCGAAGCTCCTGCGCCACCGCGATCACGGTTGGTGAAACTGGCGATCATATTTTGTCGTTTGTCCGGCATCTGCTGCGGTGCGATAAGCGACGCATGACAGCAGAAGCCGACAGGAATGCCGATCTCTTCTCGACGGGGCTTGCAGGCGCGCTCGGCATGGCCTCGGCCATGGGTTTCGGACGTTTCTCCTTCACGCCCATCCTGCCCGGCATGCTGGCCGGGCTGCCGCTCTCGTCCGGTGATGCGGGGTTGATCGCTGCCGGCAACTTCGCCGGTTATCTCGTCGGGGCCGTTCTCGGAGCCTATGGCTGGGCGGCGGGACGGGAGAGGTCGGTAGCCATCGCGGCGCTGGTGCTCACTGCGCTGCTGCAGCTCGCCATGGGCCTGTCGTCCTCGCTCTGGATCTTTGTTGCCATCCGCTTTGCTGCCGGGATCGCCAGCGCCTTTGCGCTGATCTTTCTGTCGGCCATCGTGCTTGGCCATGCTGCTGCCCGGGGCAGCGACCATGTGCAATCGGCGCATTTCGGCGGTGTTGGTGTCGGCATCGCGCTGTCCTCCCTGGTCGTGCTGGTGATCGGTGGCATGACCATCGGCAGCGTCGGCGGATGGCGGCTGGAGTGGTTTGCCGGCGCGACCGCGAGCCTGGTGATCGCCGCTGCCGTCTGGCGGCTTCTACCGCCGCTGCCGTCCGGCGTGTCGCAAAGTGTCGTCGAGCCGCCGCTTTCATGGAAGCTGCCGCTCGGGCTGGTCACCCTTGCCTATGGCCTCTTCGGTTTCGGCTATGTGATCACCGCAACGTTCGTGGTCACCATGGCGCGGTTGGGGGATGCGGGGCCTATCGTCGAATTCCTCAGCTGGTTTCTTGCCGGTCTCGCCGCTGCCGTCTCGCTGCTCGTCTGGCGGCCGTTCATGCGCCGTTTCGGGCTTGCGGCAGTCTTCGTCGCGGGCCTTCTCGTCGAGGCTGCGGGCGTGCTGGCTTCCGTCCTCCTGCCGCTTCCGGCTGCGCCGCTCGTCGGCGGTGTGCTGCTGGGTGCAACCTTTCTGATGATCACGGCCGATGGTCTGAGAATCGGCCGGCTTCTGGCACCGCAGAGCCCGAGGCGGGCGCTGGCCTTCATGACGGCGGCCTTCGGAGTGGGGCAGATCCTCGGGCCGCTGGTTGCGGGTGCCATGGCCGAGAGAACCGGAAGCTTCACTGCGCCAACTGTTATCGCAGCACTGGTGCTGTTCGCAGCCGTCCTGGTGGTCCTGCCGGTGTATCGACGCATCCCTTGACCCCGTGAGCGGACGGGCCCGTGATACTTCCCTGTGCACTGTCCATTACATTATCGTAACCCGTCGATACGGCCATTGCTGCACCCACAGTTCTGCCCTAGTTTCCCGCGACACAGCATCTTCCACCTACTTCTTTCGCCAAGAAAGTCCGCCCCGTGTTTCATTCCTTCTTTCCGCGGCCCAAGCTGTTCTTCACTTCGGCGGCCTTGTGGACGCTCGTCTGTATCATCGTCTGGTATACCGTCGGCCCCGATATCGGGGCCGCCCTGGGCATGCCGCCGCTGGCGGAAGGGCAGCAGCCGCCTGTCGGGCTCGCCTTCTTCTTCACGCCCGACAATCTCTGGTTCTATCTCTACTTCACGATCTTCGTGCTGATCTTCGGCGGTGTCTGGCAGATCATCGCCAAGGACCACCCATGGACCAACTGGTCGATCTGGGGCTCGGCCTTCATCATCTTCATCGCCTATTTCAGCGTGCAGATTTCGGTCGCCGTCAACAACTGGCGCGGACCGTTCTTCGATCTCTTCCAGAAGGCCCTGAACGGCGATGGCACGGTGACGGCCGGCCAACTCTACGAGTTGCAGCTGCGCTTCCTCGAAATTGGTATGGTCGGCGTCACGCTGTCGGTGCTGACGGCCTTCTTCACCAACCACTACGTCTTCCGCTGGCGTAATGCGATGAACGACTTCTACATGTCGAAGTGGGACAAGCTTCGCCATATCGAAGGTGCCTCCCAGCGTGTTCAGGAAGACACGATGCGCTTTGCCAACATCCTCGAAGGGCTGGGCGTTGCACTCATCAACTCGGTGATGACGCTTGTCGTCTTCCTGCCGATCCTGTTCCGGATGTCGGAAAATGTCAGCGAGCTGCCGATCATCGGGGCGGTGCCGCATGCTCTGTTTTGGCTGGCGATCTTCTGGTCCGCCTTCGGCACGATCCTGCTGATGGTCGCCGGCATCAAGCTGCCGGGCCTGCAGTTCCGCAACCAGCGCGTCGAAGCCGCCTTCCGTAAAGAGCTCGTTTATGGCGAGGACGATGCGGAGCGTGCCCAGCCGGTGACCGTACGCGAGCTCTTCTCGAACGTGCGGCGCAACTATTTCCGAATGTACTGGCACTACACCTATTTCAACGTCGCCCGGTATACCTACGGTCAGCTCGACGCGATCTTCCTGACCTTCATCCTGATCCCGACGATCGTCGCCGGCAAGATCACCATGGGTCTCTGGCAGCAGATCGCGACCGCCTTCGGCCAAGTGACGGATAGCTTCCAGTATCTCGTCAGCTACTGGTCGACGATCATTGAGCTGCTGTCGATATACAAGCGTCTGCAGGCTTTCGAGGCCGCCATCGATGGCGAGCCGCTGCCGGCGATCGATCAGCGTTATCTCGAGCGTGAGGCTGCCGAAGGGGAACTTGCGGCGGACCGTCCATACTGAGGACTACAGGCTGCAGACCGAAAAGTGGGCCGCGCCGGGGAACCGGGGCGGCCTTTCTCGTTGATCTCTTATGGTGTCTTCAGGCGATGTCGGCGAGCATCTCAATCGGCAATGCCGGTTTGTCAGGCGGTCGGGCGTAAGCCTCCGGCTGTGTGAACAGCGAAAGGCCGATGGCGACGGCACCGATGGTTGCGGCGATGACGCAGGCGCAGGCGAGGAGGAACAGGATCTTCATTGGCTACCCCGAAGTTTCCTTGAGCATATCGGGTGTGGCGCCGCATTCGTAAATGCGTCACGCGATCACATGGCGCCCGGTGTCGCCGCGGGGTCGTTCCTGTCCTTCAACAAATCGAGCGCCTCGGCATAGGTGACGCAGGCAACGTCGGGCAGGGGGCAGACTTCCGCCACCAGCCGCTCCATCGCAGCCCAATAGGCGCTGCCGTTCATCGTCACGAAGTGCAGGCCGATCTGCAGAGGCATGCGATCACCATTGTACTGCGTCTCGAATGCGGTCTTGAACGCCTTGTAGCTGCGCTCAGCGAACTCGTCGCCTTTCGATGGACGGTCGATGCCGGCCGAATGGCGGATGAAAAGATTGTAGTCCATGGCGATGATGCGCCGGTCTTTCGGTCCTTCCGGGATCAGCGGCAGGCCAAAGCGGGCGAGCCCGTCTTTCTCGACCGGCAGCGCCGGATCATGGGTGACGATGCTCGCATCGTAGCGGAAGCCGTGTTCGCGCTCGGCTTCGAACAGGCTGTCGGGGGCGGAGAGATAGGGTGCGCGGAAGCCGGTAATGCCGTTTTCGACAAAGTCTGCCCAGCCTTCCGGCTCGCGGTCGGCAAGCCCATTGTCCTTCCAGGCATTCAAAAGCACCCGGTCGAAGGTCGCGAACTCCTTCAGCCAGTCGGCCTTCGTCCAGTCCTTGCCGTCGAAGTGGCCGCAGGTGTGGCTGGCGATCTCGTGGCCTTCGCCGCGCGCCTTCCAGATGTGGTCGAGCCTCGACGCGACATCCTCGACGGTCACCGCAAAGCCGATGTTCGAGCGGCCGGCCTTGATGCCCGGGGCCTTGTAGTCTGCGGCGCGGGCGCGGGGAATGAGGGTGGTGCAGGAGAGGAAGTAGGTGAAGCGGGCATTGGCGCGCTTTGCGATGTCGCGGCTTCGCGCCCAGAGCCTGACATCATGGGCGCCGTCGAAGGAGACGAGCAGCAGCTGTTTCGGCCGGGCCTCGCCCTTGCCGTTGGCCACTGGCGCGGAGGTGGACGCCGGTTGGCCGGCGGCAGCCAGCGTGGCGGAAATCAGAAAGGAAAAGGCCGTGAATGAACGAAACATCTGAAAGACACCTGACGATCAACAAGGCGTGCTGGGTCCCATTCAAATGCGGCGAAGCTTTGAACGCTCTGGAAATTCGCTCTGCAGACCAGTAAGGCTTGGGCAACTCGACCTGAAAGGTTTGCATCCATGACGCTTCTCATCCTCGGCATCGTCCTGTTCCTGGCCACGCATCTGATCCGCGTCGTCGCACCCGGCTTTCGGCTTTCGATGATCGAGCGCTTCGGCGAGACGGGATGGCGGGTGATCAACTCGGTGCTGAGCCTGGTATCGCTGATCGTTCTGATCTGGGGCTATGCCACCGCACCTTTCGTCAATCTCTGGTTTCCGCCCATGGGCATGAACCATCTGACGACGACGTTGATGCTGCTCGCGATGATCTGTCTGGTGGCCGGTTTCCTGCCGGCGGGCCACATCGCGACGAAGACCAAGCATCCGATCGTGCTGGCGATCAAGATCTGGGCGGCCGCCCACCTGCTCGCCAATGGCGATCTGGCTTCCGTCTTGCTCTTCGTGTCGCTTCTGGCTTGGGGCGTGGTGCTGCGGATCAACTACAAGCGGCGTGTTCGGTCCGGCGATCTGGTGCTGCGGCCCTTCGTCTCGGCGCGCTGGGATGCTGTTGCCGTGGTCGGCGGCATCGTGCTCTGGGCCGTCATCCTGATGTGGCTGCACGAACTGTTGATCGGGGTTGCGCCGCTTGCCATGTGACGGCTTAAGCCTGTTGGCGGTTTTCCCCTTACAAGCGGGCAAAAATCGGCTAGAAGGCCGCTCACGCATGAGAGACTGCATCGAAAGGCCGGCAGCGTCCGGGGGTATGAATGGTTGACCAGAACGACAGCTTTATCCGCGAAGTGAACGAGGAGCTCCGCTCCGACCAGGTGCGCAATGCCTGGAAGCGCTACAGCCGCGTGATCATCGGTGTCGCCGTGGTGATCGTCCTCGGCACGGCCGGGCATCGTCTCTGGACCCATTGGGACTCGACACAGGCCTCGGATGCCGGCGACAAATTCCTCGCCGCACTGACGCTCGCCGATCAAGGCAAGCGCGACGAGGCGGAAGCCGCGCTTCAGGCGTTGGAACAGGACGGTTATGGCGCCTACGGCATCCTCGCCCGGTTCCGCGCCGCCTCTGTGCTCGCCGAAAAGGGTGATCCAGCTGCTGCGGTTGCCTCGTTCAAGACGATCGGCGACGATGCGTCGATCCCGGATGCAGTGCGCAACACCGCCAAGGTGCGCGCCGCCTGGCTGCTGGTCGACACCGGCACTTATGAAGAGGTTTCGGCCATGGTCGAGGCCATGGCGACACCGACCAACGCCATGCGGCATGCGGCCCGCGAAGCGCTCGGTCTTGCCGCCTACAAGGCCGGCGACATGGCCCGCGCCCGCGAGTGGTTCGAGCAGATCGTCGAAGACGCGGAAGCACCGCGCAATGTCGCCAACCGCGCCCAGATGCTGCTCGACAACATCAAGGCCTCCGGCAAGGCTCCGTAACAACAAGGCCATTAAGGCCGGAAAGCTAGCGTTCCCATGAGTTTCACAGTCGCCATCGTCGGGCGCCCGAATGTCGGCAAGTCCACGCTTTTCAACCGTCTGGTCGGAAAGAAGCTGGCGCTCGTCGACGATACCCCGGGGGTTACCCGCGATCGCCGACCGGGCGATGCCAAGCTCGTGGACCTGCGCTTCACCATCATCGATACAGCCGGCCTCGAAGAGGCGGGTCCCGACACGCTCGAAGGCCGCATGCGTGCCCAAACCGAGATGGCCATCGAAGAGGCTGATCTGTCGCTCTTCGTGGTCGACGCGAAGTTCGGGCTGACGCCGGTCGACCAGTCACTGGCCGAGATGCTGCGCCGTCGCGGCAAGCCCGTCGTGCTCGTCGCCAACAAGTCGGAAGCGCGTGGATCTGACGCTGGCTTCTATGACGCCTATACGCTCGGCCTCGGCGAACCCGTGCCGATCTCCGCCGAACATGGCCAGGGCATGATTGACCTGCGTGACGCGATCGTCGAGGCCCTCGGTGAGGAACGCGCCTTCCCGGAACCGGAAGACGAAGCCGAAACCGATGTCGTGCTGTCCCCTGATGGCGAATTCGACGATGAGGACGACGAGACCGAACCCGAATATGACGACAGCAAGCCGCTGCGCGTGGCGATCGTCGGTCGTCCGAATGCCGGCAAGTCGACGCTGATCAACCGCTTCCTTGGGGAAGACCGTCTGCTGACCGGCCCCGAGGCCGGTATCACCCGTGATTCGATCTCGGTGGAATGGGACTGGCGCGGCCGTACCATCAAGATGTTCGACACCGCCGGCATGCGCCGCAAGGCTCGCGTGCAGGAGAAGCTCGAAAAGCTGTCCGTTGCCGACACCCTGCGCGCCATTCGCTTTGCCGAAACGGTCGTGATCATCTTCGACGCGACGATCCCGTTCGAGAAGCAGGACCTGCAGATTGTCGACCTGGTCATCCGTGAGGGTCGCGCTGCGGTGCTCGCCTTCAACAAGTGGGATCTGGTTGAGGATCCGCAGGCCGTTCTGGCGGACCTGCGCGAAAAGACCGAGCGGCTTCTGCCGCAGGCGCGCGGCATCCGCGCCGTGCCGATCTCCGGCCAGACCGGTTACGGTCTCGAAAAGCTGATGCAGAACATCATCGACACCGACAAGGTGTGGAACAAGCGCATCTCGACCGCCAAGCTCAATCGCTGGCTCGATGCGGTCACCACGCAGCATCCGCCACCGGCCGTCTCCGGTCGCCGCCTGAAGCTCAAATACATGACGCAGGTGAAGGCCCGCCCGCCGGCCTTCATGATTTCCTGCACGCGTCCAGATGCTCTGCCGGAAAGCTATGTGCGTTACCTGACGAACGGGTTGCGCGCCGATTTCGATATGCCGGGCGTGCCGATCCGCATCCATTTCAAGGCGGGTGAGAACCCGTTCGAGGGTCGAAAGCGGCGCCGCTGATCTAGGCGGCCTACTCGGTGGCGGGGCGTCCGTGGGCGTCGATTTCCGCCGGGCGGGCTCCGAACCGCTGCCGCAGGCCGCGCTTGCGCCGCTGCTCCTTGGCTTCCACGACATTGTCGAAGAACTGTTGCGTGGCCGCTTCCCAGGAATAGGTCTCGGCCAGCCTGCGTGCCGACGCGGGCGATGCCTGGAGGGCCGCGATGCAGGCGATCTGCAGGTCGTGATCGAGTGCTCCGGCGTTCGAGCCGGCCGGGATAATGTCGATCGGGCCGGTGACGGGATAGGCTGCGACGGGCACGCCTGAGGCGAGCGCTTCGAGGATCGTGTTGCCGAAGGTGTCCGTCTTCGACGGAAAGACGAAGACGTCTGCCTCGGCATAGGCGCGGGCGAGATCCTCGCCATGTTTGACGCCGGTGAAATGCACGCCCGGATACCGCGCCTGCAGCTCCTCACGCGCCGGGCCGTCGCCGACCACCACCTTCGATCCGGGCAGGTCGAGATCGAGGAAGGCCGGCAGGTTCTTTTCCACCGCGACACGGCCGACCGTCATGAAGATCGGGCGGGGCAGGCCGAAGGGCTTGTCCGCCTTCTCGCGCGGGTGGAAGTGGGCGGTGTCGATGCCCCGGCTCCAGAGACAGAGATTGTTGATGCCACGCGCTGCCAGCTCCCGGCGCAGGCTCTCGGTCGCCACCATGCAGGCGCCGCCGCGATTGTGGAACCAGCGGACGAAGGCATAGAGCCAGGACAGCGGTACCGGCAGGCGGGCCGCGACATATTCCGGGAAGCGGGTGTGGTAGGTGGTGGAGAAGGGGCGCTTGTTGCGGATGCACCAGTGGCGCGCCATCAGTCCGAGCGGACCCTCGGTGGCGATATGCACGTAGTCTGGCTGCTGCGCCTCGATCATCCGGCCGATGCGGCCCGGCGTGGCAAGCGACAGCCGGATTTCCGGATAGGTCGGCATGGGAATGCTGCGGAAGGGCTCGGGCGTGATCATCGAGACCTCGACGCCGAGTTTCTTCAGCTCGCGATTGGTGGTCTCGATGGATCGGACGACACCGTTCACCTGCGGGTGCCAGGCATCGGTCACGATGGTCAGTCTCGGCATGGCGCGTCCGCCCTCATCCGATCGGCCGCCGGAGCGGCGATTCTGCTTCAAAAGCTCTTCTGCGCCTTATGAGAGGCGAAGATTACAGCTTGATGTCAGCCCTGCACGGGCGGTTTGACATTGCCGGCACAAGACGGTTGCCTAGGAGAGACGCCCTCGAGATCGATTCCCGCCGAAGGACACGCCCATGACCAAGTCTCCCGCCAAGGCCGCCCGTTTCAAGACTTCCGACTGGTGGCGGGGCGCGGTGATCTATCAGGTCTATCCGCGCTCGTTCCAGGATACCGATGGCGATGGCATCGGTGACATCAAGGGCATCATCGAACGGCTGCCCTACATCGCCTCGCTCGGCGTGGACGCAATCTGGCTTTCGCCCTTCTTCACCTCGCCGCAGGCCGACATGGGCTACGACGTCTCCGACTATTGCGACGTCGATCCGATGTTCGGCACGCTTGCGGATTTCGATGCGATGATGGCGGAAGCCAAGCGGCTGGGGCTGAAGGTGATCATCGATCAGGTGATCTCTCATACCTCCGACCAGCATCCGTGGTTCAAGGAAAGTCGCACGAGCCGGGACAATGCCAAGGCCGATTGGTATGTCTGGGCGGCACCCAAGCCGGATGGCACCGCGCCGAACAACTGGCTTTCCGTGTTCGGCGGCCCCGCCTGGGAGTGGGACGGGGTGCGCAAGCAGTATTACATGCACAATTTCCTCGCCTCGCAGCCGGACCTCAACTTCCACAATCGTGAAGTCCAGGATGCGGTACTCGATGCGGTGCAGTTCTGGCTGGACCGCGGCGTCGACGGCTTCCGGCTCGATACCGTGAACTACTACTTCCACGACAAGGAACTGCGGGACAATCCGCCCCACGTGCCCGACAACGAGGAGGCGGGGCTCGACGCCCCCGACGTCAACCCTTACGGCATGCAGAGCCATCTCTACGACAAGACCCAGCCGGAAAACATCGAGTTCCTCAAGCGCTTCCGGGCGCTGCTCGACCAGTATCCTGATCGCACGACGGTGGGCGAAGTGGGGGACGGGGCGCGGTCGCTGAAAACGGTCGCGGCCTATACGTCCGGCGGCGACAAGCTGCATATGTGCTATACATTCGACCTGCTCGGACCGGACTTCACGCCGAGCCATATCCGCCACTGCGTCGACAGCTTTCAGAAGCAGGTGAAGGACGGCTGGGTCTGCTGGGCCTTCTCCAATCACGACGTGACGCGCCATGTCAGCCGCTTCGTGCATTCCCCGGAGGAGCGCGCGGCCGTGGCGAAACTGTCAATCTCGGTCTTGGCAACCCTGCGCGGCTCGATATGCCTCTATCAGGGCGAGGAGCTTGGCCTGCCGGAGGCGGAGCTTTCCTTCGAGGATCTGCGCGACCCCTACGGCATCCGTTTCTGGCCGGCCTTCAAGGGCCGCGACGGATGCCGCACGCCGATGATCTGGGAGAGGAGCAAGAAGCAGGCCGGCTTCTCGTCGGCCAAACCTTGGCTGCCGGTGCCGGTTGAGCATCTCGGCCTTTCCGTCGATGCACAGGAGAAGGACGGAACGTCTGTGCTCGCCCACTATCGGGAGACGCTCGCCTTCCGCAAATCGCATCCGGCGCTGATCGATGGCGAGATGGAATTCCTCTCGACCAATGAGGACGTGCTGGCCTTTACCCGGTCCAGGGGTGACGACCGCCTGCTCTTCGTCTTCAACCTGAGGCGCGGACCGCAGGAGATGGTGCTGCCGAAGGGGCACAAGGGGCATGACGTGCTCGCGATGCCGGGCCTGGCGGGCACGCTGGACGCCGGTGAAATCAGGCTGGGACCGCTCGACGGCATCTGCGTGAGACTGACATGACCGGTTTCTACGTTCGCGCTGCCGCCCCCGAGGATATCGACGCCTGGTCCGGCCTACGCCATCAGCTCTGGCCACACCTGTCGCTGGAGGGGCACAGGGCGGAGATCGTCGATGCGCTGTCGGAGCCGGAAAGGCTCGCAGCGTTTCTCTGCCTCGACGGGAAAGGGCGGGCCGTCGGGCTCGCGGAAGCGAGCATTCGCTCTGACTACGTCAACGGCTGCGAAACCTCGCCGGTCGCTTTCCTGGAAGGCATCGTCGTCGATCCCGCGACACGGCGGCAGGGCGTTGCAGCCCTGCTGATCGCTGCCGTCGGTGACTGGGCACGGTCAAAAGGCTTGAGCGAGCTCGCCTCCGATGCCGAGCTCGAGAACACCGTCTCGCACGCCATGCATGCCGCGCTGGGTTTCGAGGAGACGCAGCGGGTCGTCTACTTCCGAAAGCCGCTCTGAAGGATCACAGGCCTTCATCGGGAATATTCAGCACATGGCCGCAGGCCTTGCAGTGCACGGCGTCGGCGTCGTGGCGCTGCAATCCGCATTTGGGGCAGGGGAAGCTAACCTTGTAGGGGCGGACGATCGCCTGGGCCAGGCGCACGAAGAGCGAGATGCCGATGATCATGGTGACGATCGAGGTCAGCTTGCCCGAGATGCCGGGCAGGGTGATGTCGCCGAAGCCAGTTGTGGTGACCGTCGCTACGGTAAAATAGAGCGCATCGATGAAGCCGGTGCCGGCATCTTCGGCGTAGAAGAAGAAGGTGTAGACGAATCCCGTCACCAGGAAGAGGAAAACGACGAGATTGATGAAGGCGGTGACGACATCCGTCTGCTCCTTCAATCCCAGGCGGTTCAGCATCAGCTTGAAGACGGGACGCTGCGCTACGGCCCAGATGCGCGCGACGCGCAGGAAGGCGAAGTTGAACAGCCAATGTGGAAAGAGCAGCGTGCCGAGCACGAAGAGGTCGACCCAGGTCATCGGCCGCATCAGGAAGCCGCGCGTCGTGCGCGAGGCCGCCCATTGCGCCGAGATCTCCAGCGCGATCCAGGCCGCTATTGCATAATCGAGGATCAGATAACTCGGCCGATCGCGCAGATAGGGCCCGGCGAGAAAGAAGGCGATGATCGCGATATCGATCACCATCAGTGTGAACTGAAAACGGATCGCTGCCGTGTCACGGCCGTAATAAAGGCCGGCCAAGCGCTGACGCAGGGTTCTCTGGATTTCAGTCTTGGATGCCATAAGCCCTCTTCAGGAATGGTAGCGGCATTGCCGGTTTCCCGGTCTCTGTTCATCACCTGTGCCGACAACGGCCTAGACCAGCCTGTGTTCCTGGGTGATGCGGCGTACGTGCTGGACTGATCACGCCTTTAGCCAAAGCCAATCCTCACCCGATCAGCCGGAACTGGTCGACATCGACCATGCCCTTGTCGGAGATCTTCAGATGCGGGATGACCGGCAACGGCAGGAAGGCGACCTGAAGGAAGGGCTCTTCCAGAGTCGTTCCAAGAGCATAGGCCGCTTTTCTCAAGTGGTGCAGCGTGTCTCGGACGCTCTCGTAGGGCTCGAGGCTCATCAGGCCGGCAACGGGCAGCGGGATCTCGCCGGTCACCTTGCCGTCTTCCACCACCACGAAGCCGCCCTTGATCTCGCCCAGACGGTTGGCGGCGAGTGCCATGTCTTCCTCGGAGACGCCCACGACGCAGATATTGTGGCTGTCATGGCCGACGGTCGAGGCGATCGCGCCTTTCTTCAGGCCAAACCCCTGGACGAAGCCATTGGCATGGTTTCCATTCTTGCCGTGGCGCTCGATCACTGCGACCTTGATCACGTCGTTTGCGAGATCGACCGCTGTCTGGTTGCCGGAAGCCGGCAGGCGGTAGCGCCGGTGTTCGGTGATGATCTTGCCGGGCATCACCCCGATCACGGGTGTCTCGCCTTCCGCGACAGGCACGCCGAAATCGGCAGCCTTCACGAGCCTGGCCTTGACGCTGTCGAGGCCGACGGGGGCGACCGGCTTGCGGGTGGCAAAAAGTTCATCGGTTACGCGGCGGCCGGCTGCAAAGACCATCTCGGCCTTGCAGTTTTCGAGGCTGTCGACGACGACGAGATCGGCGCGCCAGCCCGGTGCCACGAGGCCTCGATCTCTCAACCCGAAGGCACGGGCCGCCGAGATCGAGGCGGCGCGGTAGACGGCAATCGGTTCGACGCCGTTCCGGATGGCCTCGCGGATCAGGTAGTCGAGATGGCCCTGTTCGGCGATGTCCAACGGATTGCGGTCGTCGGTGCAGAGCGCAAGGAACGGCGAAAGACGTTCGGTGAGGATCGGCATCAGGGCGTGCAGGTCCTTGGATACGGAGCCCTCGCGCACGAGAATATGCATCCCCTTGCGGATCTTCTCCATCGCTTCCGCGGCCGTCGTGCATTCATGGTCGGTACGGATGCGGGCGGAGAGATAGCCGTTCAGATCCCGGCCCGACAGAAGCGGCGAATGGCCGTCGATATGGCCGTCCTGGAAAGCTTCGAGCTTCGCCATGCAGATCGGATCCTGGTGGATCACGCCGGGGAAATTCATGAATTCGGCAAGCCCGATTACCTTGGGATGATCGCGGAAGGGCAACAACCTCTCGATCGGCAGGTCGGCGCCGGAGGTTTCCAGATGCGTCGCGGGCACGCAGGAGGAGAGCTGGACGCGGATGTCCATGATCGTCTGTTCGGCCGAATCCAGGAAGAACTGGATGCCTTCGGTGCCGAGCACATTGGCGATTTCGTGTGGATCGCAGATGGCGGTCGTCACGCCATAGGGAAGCACGCATCGGTCGAACTCATGCGGGGTGACCAGCGAGCTTTCTATGTGCAGATGGGTGTCGATGAAGCCGGGCACGACGATCTTCCCGGTGATGTCGATGACCTCGCGGCCCTCGTAGTTCTCGACCGTGCCGATGATCGTCTCGCCGCAGATCGCGATGTCGGATGCGATCAGTTCGCCGGTGACCAGATCGAAGAAGTGCCCGCCCTTCAGCACGATATCGGCCGGCTCGCGGCCGGTCCCCTGATCGATGCGGCGTTCGAGGTCGGTCATGCGGCGTCTCCGATTCTGATGTTTAAACCGCATTCTAGCGATTGGCAGAGGCGAAGGGAAACGGCAGGAATGATGGTCCTGTTACTCCGTGCTTCAACCGCTCTTTGCCGGCGGCTGTGCCTCGAACCGTTCATCCACGGGTACGCCAAGCGCCGCTGCCAGTGCATTGGTGCGGCTCGCCATGGCGATGACTTGCAGAAGTTCGGAGTGCATTTCGGGCGTCATGCCCTTTGCCTTGGCCGAGGCGGTGTGGGAGTGGACGCAGTAGGCGCAGCCATTCGTGGCGGAGACGGCGATGTAGATCAGTTCCTTGATCAGCGGATCGAGCGCGCCCGGTGCCATGACCGTCTGCAGCCGGTCCCAGACGGATCTGAGTTCGTTCGGATCGTGGGCGAGCGCCCGCCAGAAGTTGTTGACGTAGTCGGTGCCGCGTTTTTCACGGATGTCGTTGAAGACGGCGAGCGCTTCCGCGCTCGCCTCTTCATCGCTCAACAGGGGAAGTACTGCCATCTCACGCGCTTTCTCAGACCAGGGCCAGCACGCGGGCCGGGCCGCCGGTGCCGCGCTTGTGTTTCGGCGCACCGACGACGATGGTCGCACCCTTGACCGGCAGTTCCTCCAGGTTGTTGAGGCATTCGATGCCGTAGCGCCCACCCGGCAGCCAGCTGTTGTGCACGGCAAAGTCGGCCGAATTGCCGGGGTCGAGGGAGAGGCTGTCCACGCCGATCGCGGCGACATCGAGGGTGGCCAGCAGGTCGGTCGCCGACTTGGCAAAGCCCGGGAAGGCGAACTTGCCCTCGCTATCGTTGCGGAACGAGGGATCTGAGACCTTTTTCGCCCAGCCGGACCTCAGCGCCACGATAGCGCCGGCCGGAAGTTCTCCATTAGCGCTGATCCAGGCCTCGACATTGGCGGCCTCGACTGTCGCGTTGGCGTCTTCCTTGGCGCGATCGGTGATGTCGATGATGGCGAGCGGGGCGACCAGCTGTTGCGGTTCGATCTGGTCGACGCTCTTGCCATCGGCGCTGAAGTGGAAGGGGGCGTCGATATGTGTGCCCGTGTGCTCGAAGATCGCCAGCTTGTGCAGCTGATAACCATTGCCGGCAAATTCCACCGCCCATTCGTATTCGATGCCCGGATTGCCGTCGAAGGTCGGGAAGGACCCGTCATAGGCATGGGTGAGGTCGACCACCTTGCTCGGGCTCTGCTGCGCAAGCACGGGCTTCGCGATCCCGCCCGTGGCGACGGCTGCCCCAGCGATTGCCATGCCCTTGAACAGGGAGCGCCGCGACAGCATGCTCTGCTTCACATTCTCCATCACGCAATGATTGCACATTTCTGTCCCTCTCCATGGATGTCGATGGAAACAGAGTATCGGAAGACGACGGCGCGGCAAGAGGCTGGCATGGCGTGCCGAGCACGCCTGGCGGAAGACCTTTCCCAGGATTCCAGAGGATGCGTGGCGGTGCTTTCGCCCCAGTCTAGGATGGGTCCAGAGCTATCTCACGCAAAGGATCGCCGCCGTCGATGAAGAGGCGACCCTTGGGGTTGAGCGCGGCGCGGATGCGCTTGATTGCCAGTCGGCCGGCCTCCGGGTGGCGCCCATCGAGGGCACCAACGCGGATGGCGACGGCGAGGTCGAATGGCTCTTCTCCTTCGGCCAGTTCGAAGTGCTCTGCTGCGGCCTGTTGGAAGGCGAGGGCCGTGGGATAGGCGCTATCGGCAATCTGCGCCGTTGCGGCGGCGATGGCTGCGGCAGAGCGATCGATGCCGAGCACGAAGACTTGGCCCTCAAGGCGCTCTGCAATCAACCGTGCAAGCACCCCGGGTCCGCAGCCGATTTCCAGGACCCGAGTGCCGGGCGTCAACGGCAGCGCATCTGCGATCTCGCTCAGCCGCTGGGAAGCCTTCACCACCATCACGTTCTCCCTAGCCTGTAATCTCCACCGTAAAGCCGAACCGCATCGCCTCTCCGGCCGGAAGCGCGACCGTATAGGGTCGCTCAACGAGTTCCGCCGTGCCCCCCGCATGGGCTGCCATGCCGTGCCAGGGTTCGATGCAGAGGAAGGGCGCACCAGGCTTCTGCCAGAGTGCGATGTTGGGCAGGTTCTCGAAGGTGAAGGCAAGCGACGGGCCGCCTTCGGCAGCGTAGGTCAGCCCGGTGCCTGCACCTTCGGGGAAGATCAGGGCGTCGTTTTCAAAGAGGTCATGGCTGAGTGCGAGGTGGCCTGCCTCGAAGGGCGAAGTCGGCAGCGTCTTGCCGATCAGGCCACCTTCGAGCTGGATGATGCCGGGTTCGGCTCCGTTGTCGAGAATGACCTCATGCGATTTTCCGTCCGCTCCTGGCAGCGGCCAGAGAAAGGCCGGGTGGAAGCCGAGGCCGAAGGGGAGCAATGTCTCGCCGGTATTTTCCACCGTCGCCGTCACCGACAGCTTGGCGCCGTCGAGGCGGTGCTCCAGCGTCAGGCGGAAATCGAAGGGATAGACATCGCGCGTCTCTGATGTCGAGACGAGTTCGTGCCGACAGGAGGTCTTGGTCTGCTCGACGACTGCGAATTCGCGGCGTCGCGCAATGCCGTGCTGGGCCATGGGATAGGTCTTGCCGTTGACCGCCAATACGTCCCCCGGCGCCTTGCCGACAATCGGAAAGAGGATCGGCGACCGGCCGGTCCACCATGCGGCATCGCCGTTCCAGAAAAAGTCTCGGCCATCCGCCGTCTTCAGCGACTGCATCTCTGCACCGAGCGAGGCGACCTCGACGGCAAGCTGATCGTTGGCGATGCGAATCGTCACGGACATGGGCACTCCTATTCCAGTTGGTGCACATCTTACGGGCATCGGGTCGGGAGCGCGACGGGGAAATGGGGCCGGTTGCATTCGCGAACCCTCATCCTGAGATGTGTGCGCCAGCAGGCCTCGAAGGATCGTGGCCACCTGCAGCAGCACCGCCCTCTTTCTTCAGCGTTGCTTCCCCCTCAGGGATGAGGGCTTGGCGTAGTCATGGCCGCTCACCCCATTGTCGTCTTCGCCGCCACGACCTCCACCGGCCGCCCCTGATCCCGCCAGGCCGAGAACCCGCCTTCGAGGTGGCAGACGTTTTCGAGCCCCATTTCCAGCGCCGTCTTCGTCGCAAGCGCCGAGCGCCAGCCGCTGGCGCAGAAGAAGAGGAAGAGCTTGTCCTCGGCGAAAACCGGCTTGTGATAGGGGCTGTCCGGATCGATCCAGAATTCCAACATACCGCGCGGGCAGGAGAAGGCCTGGGGGATCGTTCCCTCGCGTTCGCGTTCACGCGGGTCCCGCAGATCGACAAAGACCACGTTGCTGGCTGCATGCAGACGCGCAGCTTCTGCCGTGTCGACGGCCTCGACCAGCGCATTCGCCTCCGCCAGCAAGTCCTTGTAACCCTTCTTCATCTCGACCTTCTCCCGTCATCGGTGTGTGCCCCAGTCTAACACGGCCTCTCCTGCTGTCACCGGGCGAGGCTGCAGACCGCTCTCTGCCGGTTGACAAACCAATAACTCGCCGGCTATATGATATCCATAGCTGTAGAGTTATGGATCTCGGATGAACAATGCGCCCGACAGCCTTTTTGCCGCCCTTGCCGACCCCACCCGGCGAGCGTTGTTCGAGCGGCTCTGCCGCGACGGCGCGCAGACCGTGGGCGGGCTCACCGCGGGTGCCGGTGTTTCGCAGCCCGCTGTTTCCAAGCACCTCGCCGTGTTGAAGCGTGCGGGTCTTGTGGAAGACCGGGTGAGCGGGCGCCAGAGCCATTACAGTGTGCGCCGGCAGGCGCTCGATCCACTGACTGCCTGGGCGCGTCAGATGGAAGGTTTCTGGGAAGCCCGCTTCGATGCCCTTGATGATCTTCTGAACAGGATGGACCAATGACCGACCGCAGCACTGAAAGCCTCTCCGTGATTGTCGAGCGCGAATTTCGTCATGCGCCGGAGAAGATCTGGCGGGCGCTCACCCAGCCGGACCTGATCGCCGAATGGCTGATGCAGAATGCCTTCGCGCCGGAGGTCGGCCATCGCTTCACGCTCAGCGCCGACTGGGGTTCGGTCGACTGCGAGGTACAGGTGGTCGAGCCGGCCCGGCGCCTCGCCTATAGCTGGAATTCCGGGCCGCTGAAGAGCTTGGTTACCTGGACACTCACCCCGAGTGGCGCGGGCACGCTGTTGCGCATGGAGCAGACCGGATTTGGCCGCGACCAGCCGCAGTATTACGGTGGTGCCAAGATGGGCTGGCCGCGTTACTTCGACGGCCTCGAAGCCGTGCTCGACCGGGTCGTCTGAAACCTTTCACCGCCATCTTTCAATGTCGTCTTTTCACGAAAGGATCTCGCATGTCCAACAGTCATCGCATGCGCCAATGGCATCGCGGGCTCTCGCTTGCCTTCACGCTGGCCGTCGTCGCCAATATTGTCGCCATGATGATCCCCGGTTCGCCGCAATGGATCGGGTTCGTCGCGCTCGTGCCGCTGTTGCCTCTGCTTGCCACCGGCATCTATCTCTTCCTGTTGCCCTATCGGCGCAAGGCGGCGACGCCGAAGGACGCTTTGTCCCATTGAAGCAAGGGATCCGAACGCCTAGCTTGGGTGTATGAACGCCGAAGCTGACGCCGCAGGTCCGATCATACTCTTTGATGCCGAATGCATTCTGTGTTCGGCCAATGCGCAATTCGTGCTTGCCCACGACAGGAAGAAGCGCTTCCGCCTCGCCTCGATGCAAGGCGAGGTGGGCTCGGGGCTCTATCGCCGATTTGGCATCGATCCCACCAATCCCGACAGCATCATTGTGGTTGACGGCGCGCATATGCTGCGCGACAGCGACGCGGTTCTCGCCATCTATGCCGGCCTTGGCTGGCCGTGGAAGGCGCTCGGCGTTTTCCGCCTCATCCCCCGTTTCATCCGGGATCCACTGTACCTCTTCATCGCGCGCAACCGCTACCGGATCTTTGGGCGGCGCGACAGCTGCTGGCTGCCGGCACCGGAGTATCGCGACCGTCTGCTGTGATCAGGTGTGGTACCCCGGAAACTTTCCTGGTGCATTCCCGTTGAGGGCTTCATGAAACATGCGATTGTCACAGGTGGCGCCGGCCTCATCGGCGCAGAACTCTGCACTGCCCTCCAGATGGCCGATTACGAGGTCGTCTCCTTCGACATCCGCCAGGCGCCGGCCGGCATCCGGTCGGTTCTCTGCGACGTCTCCGACGAAACCGCCGTTGCTGCGGCCTTTGTCGAACTTGGCTGGGAGAGCCTCGATCTGCTCGTCAACAATGCCGGCATCGCCAGCCCGGATCGGGGGCCGATCACAGCCCTTTCGCTTGAGGACTGGCGCATGGTGACCGATAGCCATCTGACCTCGGCCTTCCTGATGACACGCGCGGCCGTGCCGCTGATGGGCGAGGGGGCCTCGATCGTCAACATACTCTCCACCCGCGCCTTCATGTCGGAGAAGAACACGGAAGCCTATGCGGCCTCGAAAGGCGGCCTCTTCGGATTGACTCATGCGCTCGCCGTCAGTCTCGGTCCCAAGGTCCGGGTGAACGGCATAGCGCCCGGCTGGATCAGCGGAGACACGGATCTGAGACCAGAAGACCACGCCCAGCACCCTGCTGGCCGCGTCGGCCGGCCGGAAGATGTTGCGAAGGCCGTGCTCTACCTGGCAAACGCCGGCTTCGTCACCGGCGAGGTTCTGACGCTCGACGGCGGCATGACGCGGAAGATGATCTATGCGGAGTGAGGTTCAGCGGCATCGCGGCAAGCATGTGGTGCCGCGGGACCGCTGAAATATTCAACCGGATGGTTGACTAACATCGCGGTGGCTCCTATCAGAGGAGATACTCAACCACTTGGTTGATTAATTGCCGCGCCGCGTCCTCTTGGGCCGCGCCGGCCCTGATAGGGGAAGCGCAGATGTTACTCGCAGAGAAGAATGTGGTCATCTTTGGTGGATCCGGAGCCGTGGGTTCGGCGATCGCCGCTGCCTGTCTTGCCGAAGGCGCCCACCTTTGGCTCGGCGGTCGCAACGAGGGACGATTGGCAGCCACTGCCCATCGTCTTGGGGCGGCGTCAGGAAGGGTGAGCACCTTCGTGACAGATACGCGGGATGCCGAAAGTGTCACGGCGGCCGTCAACAGAATCGCTGCCCGCATCCGCGGCATCGACGTCAGTGTCGATGCGACCAGCATTCTGCATGATCAGGGGTCTGAGATCGTGTCCCTCGACCTCCCGAATTTCATGGTGCCGGTCCAAGGCGTCCTGGCTTCCCTCTTCAACACCAGTAAGGCCGTAATTCCGCACATGGGTAAGGATCGACAGGGTCTAATCCTCACTCTCAGCACGCCAGCGGGTCGCATGGCAGCGGCGGGTCATCTCGGCAATAGCGTTGCCTCGGCCGGTGTCGAAGCGTTCACGCGGGTTCTCGCAGCAGAGCTCGGGCCGCGTAACATCCGGGCTCTTTGCCTTTGCCCCCATGCATTGGCCGATGCCCCCGCCGCAGGCTCCTTCACGGCGCAGCTCTTTGAGCCGAAGGCGCGGGCGATGGGGCTTTCCGTCGAGGACTGGCTTGGGGCCGCAGCCGGCACGACCATGCTAAAGCGCCTGCCGGTCCTGCAGGATGTGGCTGAGATGGCCACTTTCCTGATGTCGGACAAAGCGCGGGCGATGACAGGCGCTTATGTGAACCTGACATCCGGCATGATTGCGGATTAACGGTCTTCATGCGGTCCAACGGTCAGCCGCGAGACGCGCGCCACCTGGGCCCCGAGAGAAAAAAGGCGGCCGTTCCGGGCCGCCTTCCTGTGCCAGATGAAGTGCAGCCTTACTCAGCCGAAACCGTCTTGCCGGCTTCCCACTTGTACACGGCGAAGCTCTGCGAGGTGAGGTCACCGGTTTCGCCGTAGGTCAGCTTGCCGATGGCGGTCGGGATTTCCGAGCCGTCCTTGAGGGCTGCTGCCACGGCTTCGGCATCTTCGGCGCTCTCGGCCTTGGCGATGCCGGCGGCGATGACTTCGACGGCGGCATAGGTGTTCAGCGTGAAGGCTTCGGCCGGAATGTTCTTCGCCTCAAGGGCGGCGACGGCGGCCTTGCTGTCTTCGTTCTTCAGCGCGTCGGCAGCATTGGTGTAGATCGTGCCTTCTGCGGCTTCGCCACCGATCGTGACGTATTCGTTGTTCGACAGGCCGTCACCGGCAACCAGCTGAGCTTTCAGGCCCGCATCCTGCATCTGGCGCACCAGAAGCCCTGCCTCCGGGTGGTAGCCACCGAAATAGATGACTTCCACGCCTTCCGACTTCAGGCGGGTGATGAGTGCGCCGAAATCCTTTTCGCCTGCGGTCAGCGAATCCTTGAAGACTTCGGTGACGCCACCGGCGTTCAGGGCTGCCTTGAAGGCATCGGCGAGACCCTTGCCGTACTGGCCCTTGTCGTCGAGGATCGCGATCTTCTTGTCCTTGTAGGCGCCGAGGACGAACTTCGCGGCAACATCAGCCTGCTGGTCGTCACGGCCGCAGGTGCGCAGAACCGTGGTCAGCCCGCGGGCGGTGAGATCAGGCGCGGTCGCGGTCGGGGTGACCATCATCACGCCGTTTTCGGCCAGAACGCTGGAAGCCGGAACGGCGACGCCCGAGGTGACCGGGCCAACGACGAAGCGCACGCCTTCACCGACGAGCTGGTTTGCGGCAGACACGCCCTGCTTCGGTTCGCCCGCGTCATCGGCGATCTTCAGCGTCAGCTGTTCGCCGTTGACGCCGCCCTTCTTGTTGATTTCCTCAACGGCCGTTTCCGCGCCATTCTTGATCTGCGCGCCGATGGCGGCCAGTGGGCCAGTGAGCGGCGCCATGAGGCCGAGCACGATTTCGGCACGGGCTGCGGGTGCGGTAGCAATCAGCGCGGCGAGGGCGGCGCTGGCGAGAAGTTGAAATTTCATGTCCTGCTCCTTGGGTCGGCGAGACCGATCTGTGTCGGCTTCAACGCCATTTGGGTTCTTTTGTTGCTCCCCATGATCGCTTTAGCCAAAAACGATGAGCAGCAAAAGACCTGAAGCTGTGGTGCGCGATCACGCCACAGCTTTTAGGAACAGGTCAGAATGGATCGGCGGCATTTCAGACGGTGAGGATGCGGCCGCCGGTGTTCTGATCGTCTGCCTCGAAGCCCGCCTTGGCTGCGGCAGCATCCTGCTCGCGGCGCAGGGCCAGTTCCGCCATGGCGATCTGCTGCAGCTCGAACAGGTCGTTGCTGATCTGGGCGCGGCGCGCGGCGAGGCGCGCTTCATCGGCGCGGGCAGCGGAGATTGCCTCCGGCTCCGGTGCGGCCCTCTGCGGGGCAGTTTCGAGGGACGCGTTGTTACCGAACATGCGCTTGAAGAGGTCGACCACGGATATCCTCCCGGGACCTGACCCGGACCAGTCACCTCCGACCTGATGTCGGACGCGGAGAGGGCCGGGGCTGCTACAGTCGTCGGTCGCGCCCTCGCGGTCATCTGCGCCGGGATCGAACGTGCGATTCCCAAGAGGATACGGGATGGCCGAGGAAGCGACAAGCGCGGGGCCGTCGGGTGGTCAGCCTCGCGCAAGCCACAAAAAAAGGCGGCCACGCGGGCCGCCTCTCCAGGATGATCCGAGGGATGCCTCAGATGTTGTTCATCAGCACCTTGCGCAGCTTGTCGAAAAGCTCGTCGATCTGCTCGTGGGTGATGATCAGCGGCGGCGACAGCGCGATGATGTCGCCGGTGGTGCGGATCAGGAGGCCGTCATTGTAGGCGTTGAGGAAGGCGTTGAAGGCGCGCTTCGTCGGCTCGCCATCGATCGGCTTCAGCTCGATCGCGCCGATCAGGCCGAGATTTCTGATGTCGATGACGTTGGGGCAATCCCTCAGGGAGTGCAGCTTCTCTTCCCAATAGGGAGCGATCTCGGTCGCCCGCGTCAGCAGGTTCTCGTCACGATAGGTGTCGAGAGTTCCCAAGGCCGCGGCAGAGGCGATCGGGTTGCCGGAATAGGTGTAGCCGTGGAAGAACTCGATCATGTGATCGGGGCCCTGCATGAAGGCGTCGTGGATCTCGGCTGTCACAAACACCGCACCCATCGGGATGACGCCGTTGGTCAGGCCCTTGGCGGTCACCATGATGTCGGGCTTTACGTCGAAATACTGCGAGGCGAAGGGGGCGCCGAGGCGACCGAAGCCGGTGATGACTTCGTCGAAGATCAACAGGATGCCGTGTTTGGTGCAGATTTCACGCAGGCGCTGCAGATAGCCCTTCGGCGGGATCAGCACGCCGGTGGAACCGGAGACGGGCTCGACGATGACGGCGGCAATCGTCGAGGCGTCATGCAGGGTAACGATGCGTTCCAGCTCGTCGGCCAGATCGCCGCCATGCTCCGGCATGCCCTTGGTGAAGGCGTTCTTTGCCGGCAGGTGGGTGTGCGGCAGGTGGTCGACGCCGGTGAGCAACGTGCCGAACATCTTGCGGTTCGAGACGATGCCGCCGACCGAGATGCCGCCGAAATTGACGCCGTGATAGCCGCGCTCGCGACCGATCAGGCGGGTGCGGGACCCTTGCCCCTTCACGCGCTGATAGGCGAGCGCGACCTTCAGGGCGGTCTCGACCGATTCCGAGCCGGAATTGGTGTAGAGCACATGCGCCATGTTGTCGGGGGCAATATCGATCAGGCGATTGGCCAGTTCGAAGGCCTTGGGGTGGCCGAGCTGGAAGGCCGGCGCATAGTCAAGCTCGCCTGCCTGTTCGCGGATCGCCTCTGTGATCAGCGGGCGGCAGTGGCCGGCATTGACGCACCAGAGGCCGGCGGTGCCGTCAAGCACCTGGCGGCCGTCATGGGTGGTGTAGTGCATGTCCTTGGCGCCGACGAACAGGCGCGGCTCCTTCTTGTACTGGCGGTTCGCGGTGAACGGCATCCAGAAGGCGCGCAGGTCGTTCGGCGTTGAATTCAGGCGGTTAGACATCGTGTTCTCCATGGCCCTTTGATCGCGGGCGGCCATTCTCCCGGCTGTCGGCGCAGGCGCCGAGATCTGCGGAATGCGCCGTCACGTTAGCAGGGACCGAAGCATGGTCAAGCCATGGCCACAGCGGCATCAACAAAGGTCATGGATCGCTGAATTCGGGTGATGGGCCGGGCCATCATGGAGCCGGGATATCCTTGATGCGGCCTCAGGCTCCAGAAGGCAGAAAGCAGAAAGCCCTGGAGCGGAATACCGACCAGGGCTTCTTGAACTAGGCGCGACAAAAGCTTCACCCGCTGTCGCGAGTGTCCGACCGATCACCTCCCACCCTTGATCGGCCTGCTTCTGGGAGCGCTGTCATCAGGCGGCGGATTTGCTCGCTGCCGGAGGGCAATAGATGCTTTCCAGGGTCGCCAGGATCTTGATCACCGACTCGGAGGTCGAGGAATAATAGATGGTCTGGGCGTCACGGCGCGTCTTCACCAGCTTCTGTGCGCGAAGCTTGGACAGATGCTGCGACAGAGCCGACTGGCTCAGGCCAACCTGGGTCGCCAGAACACCGACGGGAACCTCACCCTCGACGAGGCTGCAGAGGATCATCAGACGCTTGGGATTTGCCATGGCGGATAGCAGCCCAGCAGCGACAGTCGATTGTTCGGACAATGCTTTTGTTTTCATCTCAGTTCAACTTTCCTTGGTCGAGCGCCCTTGGGGGGAGTGGCAGTCGTTGAAAAATCCATGACTTAACTGGAAGGTAAACTCTACCAGCATCATCAAAATTGTATATGCCTAAATTTAAGGTACTGCGTATACTGATTTAGGTAACTCTAATAGCAAATCGGTGGCGTTTGTGACGGGCGTCACAAGTTCGTGCCGGATCAGTAAGTCTTTGAAAACCAAATCTAATCCTTGGGAATCTATGGCGGATACCCGCCATTCGCCCTCTGCCGCCCCGTAAAGCCTGGTGGCGATTCGGGTGGCGAGGTCGGGATGCCGCACCCCTAATTCTAGCAGTAGCTGCGCTTCGTTTTCAAATAAATCATGGTTGATTTCCGGTATGAGGAAATCGGCGCTGCTCAAATGATAGGCACGTCCGAAGCCTCCGTTCAGGCTCGCCCGCTCCGGCCGCAGACGGAAGAAGCGGAAGTCTGGAAAGTCGATATAGAGTTGCGATTTCGGGTGCCTGGCAAGGAAGCGTGTGCGCAGTCGCTGATGGATGTCGCTCTCGCGGTCGACGCTCTCGGCCGTGCATTGCAGGGTCAGGCGCGGGTGAGCCAGGGGATCGCCCTTGCCTGGCTCCCCGGTCAGGAGCGAGGCACGCGGATCGGCAAGCAGTGCCGTCGTGTGTGCCGAGAGGTTCGACACCAGGATGACGGCCGCACCGTCAGTATCCATGCCGAGCAGGACGCGGCTGACGAAGGGGAAGCCGGTTTCGGGGTCAATGACGCCGATGGCCGCGAATCGCGATCCGCGAAGCAGAATGCGCGCCTGGCGGCGCGCATCGTCGTCGGTGTCCCGAATTACCTGGGGTTTGTCGTTCATTTCCGTCTCCCGCATGCCATGTCGATGCGGGGCAGGGCCTGTCAGCCCTTGCGGCGGTGTTTCGTCAGGCCGCTCACCACATCCTGAGCGTCGATCGTGCCGATGATGACGCCGTTGTCAACGACCCCGATGGTGCCGGGTTGTCGCGCCAGCGCATCCAGCACGTCGACCAGAGGGGTGCGCGGCGCTGTCGTACCCGTCACCTGACCCTGTTCGCCACTGACACCGGCACGCATGACGTCGGAGGCGATCAGCATGTTGATCGGGTTCATATTCTGAACGAAATCCGCAACATACTGGTTGGTCGGGTTCTGGACGATCTCCTGCGGCGTGCCGCACTGGATGATCCGGCCGCCTTCCATGATGGCGATCCGGTTGCCGATGCGGAAGGCCTCATCGAGGTCATGGCTGACGAACAGGATGGTCTTCTTGAGCCGTGCCTGGAATTCGAGAAGCTCGTCCTGCAGGCGGGTGCGGATCAGCGGATCAAGAGCCGAGAAGGGCTCGTCCATCAGCAGGATCGGTGCGCCCGTGGCGAAGGCGCGGGCAAGGCCGACGCGCTGCTGCATGCCGCCGGACAGCTCGTTCACCTTGCGGTCGGCCCATTTCGACAGGTTCACGAGCTCGAGCTGGCTCGCGACCCTCTGCCTGCGCTCCGCTTCTGGAACGCCAGCGAGCTCGAGGCCGAAGCCGACATTCTCCGCGACAGTCCGCCAGGGCAGGAGGCCGAACTGCTGGAAGACCATCGAGACGGTGTGCATGCGCAGATCGCGCAGCACCTGGTCTGTGGCCTTGTAGGGATCGACATAGCCGCCCTCCGTGCGGACGCTGACATTGCCGCGCACGACAGGTGCGAGCGCATTGACGGCGCGCAGAAGCGTCGACTTGCCGGAGCCGGACAGGCCCATCAGAACGAGAATCTCGCCCTCCTTGACGGCCAGTGATGCGCCAGCGACGCCAAGCACCAAGCCGGTGGCGGCACCGATTTCGTCGCGGGTCTTGCCCTGGTCGACCATATCAAGAGCGCGTTTCGGATCATCGCCGAAGACGATGTCGACATTGTCGAAGATGACGGCGTCGGTCATGTGTCTTCTCCGGGAATGCGGAAGATCCGGTCGAGGATGATGGCGAGGATGACGATGCAGAGACCCGCCTCGAAGCCCCGAGCGATGTTGACAGTGTTCAGTGCGCGGACCACGGGCACGCCGAGGCCGCTCGCGCCGACCAGTGCTGCGATGACAACCATCGACAGGGAGAGCATGATGGTCTGGGTCAGGCCCGCCATGATCTGCGGTGTGGCGAAGGGCAGTTCAACCTTGCGCAGCACCTGCATCGGGGTTGCGCCGAAGGCAACGGCCGCTTCCACCAGCGACGGCGGGGTGGAGATGATGCCCAGACGAGTGAGGCGGATCGGGGCTGCGATTGCGAAGATCACGGTGGCGATCAGGCCGGGGACCATGCCGAGACCGAAGAGGATGAGGGCCGGAATGAGGTAGACGAAGGTCGGGATCGTCTGCATCAGGTCGAGCACGGGACGGACGGCGGCATAGAGCCAGGGGCGACGGGCGCAGGCGATGCCGATCGGCACGCCGATCACCATGCACACACCGGTCGAGGCGAGCACGAGGGCCAGCGTTTCCATGGTTTCCTTCCAGTAGCCCTGATTGTAGATCAGGAGCAGACCAAGGAAGGTAAAGGCGACGACGCCGAACGACCGGCGCATCAGCCAGGCCAGCAGCGAAAAAAGCGCGATCATGAATAGCGGATAGAAGGGCTCGAGCGCGGTTCCCTTCAGGAAGGGCGCCTGCAGCACGAAGAGCATCGCATCGATGGACGCGCTCAATATCATGGCGATGAAGTCGAATACAAAATCGACGTTGGCGGTCAGCCAGTCGACGAAGCTCTTCGACCAGGGCCCGATTGGCAATTTGTTGTCTGTCAGAAAATCCATTTTTGTCCCCGATTGGCCACAGGTTCAATGCCTGGGAGGCCGCGCGGCCGGATCCCCCTTCCGGCCGCGCGGTTCCACGATCGATGGACAGCTATCAGAGGCCGAGGGCCGTCTTCACCGCTGCAAGGCCGTCGCCGCCATCCTTGGTGGTCACGCCGGCGAGCCAGGGCTCGATTACGGTCGGGTTGGCCTTCAGCCAGTCACTCGCTGCCGCTTCGGCGTCCTGACCGTCATTCAGGATCTTGCCCATGATCTCGTTTTCCATCTGGAGCGAGAACTTGAGGTTGGTGACGAACTTGCCGACATTCGGGCACTCGGTCGTATAGCCGGCGCGGGTGTTGGTGTAGATCGTCGCGCCACCGAAGTTCGGGCCGAAGACGTCATCGCCGCCCGACAGATAGGTCAGCTTGAAGTTGGCGTTCATCGGATGCGGCTCCCAGCCAAGGAAGACGACCGGCGTGCCGTCCTTCTCTGCGCGGGCGACCTGGGCGAGCATGCCCTGTTCGGAGGATTCGACCACTTCGAAATCGCCAAGCTCGAACTTGTTGGCGTCGATCATGTCGAGGATCAGGCGGTTGCCGTCATTGCCCGGCTCGATGCCGTAGATCTTGCCTTCGAGCGCGTCCTTATGCTTGGCGATGTCGGCGAAGTCCTTGATGCCGAGCTCGGCGCCCTTGGCGTTGGTAGCAAGCGTGTATTTCGCGCCTTCGAGGTTCGGTCCGAAGATCTCGACGGACTTGTCCTCACGGTAAGGGGCGATATCGGCTTCCATGGTCGGCATCCAGTTGCCGAGGAAGACGTCGATGTCCTTGTTCTTGAGCGAGGAGTAGGTGACCGGGACGGAGAGAACGGTGGTCGTCGGCTCATAACCGAGGGCCTTCAGGATGACGGAGGCGGTTGCGGTCGTTGCGGTGATGTCGGTCCAGCCGACATCCGAGAAGCGGACGGTCGAGCAGCTCGCGGCTTCCTGAGCGGCGAGCGGCACGGCGCTCACTGCGATCAGCGAGACGGCGGCCACGAGGGTGCGGCGACAAGATTTCAGATACGTCATTGGCAGGCTCCCGGTTTTTATTGATGTTCCCAAGTCAACATTCAATACCGCAGAATTGCAAGGATGCCCGTGCGTTTGCGTCGCGCCACCGGCCCTGTTTGCGACCTCTACGCCTTTCTGTGCAGGGAACTCCGCAGGTTTCAAAAAAGTTCAATGGCTTGATGCGCGTCAAAGCACCCGCTTGCCTGTCATGCGATCAAGTGATGCCATGGGCGCGGCGCGCGTCCGCGCCCGCTCTAGGAACACAGGAGTTTCGATGAAAACGTCTTCCATGATCATGCTGCTAGCGCTGGCCGCAGCACCGTTGCCGGCATTCGCCGATGGGGATCCGGTTGCTGGCGCCAAGGCCTTCAAGGCATGTCAGGCCTGTCACATTGCGACCGAGGCCAAGAACAAGGTCGGCCCTCATCTGCAGGGTGTCGTTGGTCGTCCGGTTGCCTCGATCGCCGACTACAAGTACTCGCCTGCAATGACGGAATTCGGGGCCGGCAAGGTCTGGGACGAAGCACTTCTGTCCGAATATCTGAAGGCGCCCAAGGCCGTCGTGAAGGGTACCAAGATGGCCTATGCCGGCGTCAAGAAGGACGAGGATCTGGTCAACATCATCGCCTATCTCAAGGACCCGGCCACCGGAGGCCAGTGATTCCATGCTGCCTCCCGGATGCGGCGGCCGTTTCGCGGCTGTCGCATTTCTCTGGTAGCGCCTCTTGTGTGGGGGCTGCGGCCATCCATATCGGATGTGGGCGACTGCTCCTGTGCGATGCGATACTTTCCCGCAACGGGAAACGCGCTATGGTGGTGGTAAACGAGTCCGGCACATCGCCGGCGTGAGGGACAGGGAGACAACATGGCGACTTTGCAATCCTTCGACAGCGAGATCGAGAAGACCCGCAAGATCGTTTCGGAGATGCGCGGCAAGATCGAGCAGTCCAGCGTGGTTCTAGATACGCTCGCCAAGAGCGATTCCAAGCTCACCGGCCAGGATTTCGACATCGAGAACGCCCGAATCGAGGACGTGCTGAAGCAGCAGAAGGTGATGGAATCGAACATCGCCGACCTGATCATCGGGCTTGAGGACGCGACCAATGTCTTCGGTGCCGAATTCGAGAGCATGAAGAGCTTCTCCGGCATGGAAAAGTTCATCGGCATCTTCTCCAAGCAGAAGGCGCAGCGCATGCGCACCGAGCGCGTGCGCAACATGTCGCTTGCCGGCAATCTGCAGGAACTGCTCGCGAAGTCCGACAGCATCGTTGGCATTCTGAAAGAACAGAAGACGGTTCTGGAAGAGCGCTACAAGACGTCCGAGGCGAGCCTCGTGCAGGTGATCGAGCGGCGCAAGCAGACGATCGCCAATCTCGAAGAGACGCAGAAGCGGATCGAGACGCTCAATCCGGCGCTGCTCGACATCGAGAACAAGATCGCCGCCTCGACGGACACCTCGGACCGCACGGCGCTGGAAGCCGAGCGCTCGAAGCTTGCGACCGATTACAATCAGGCGCAGGCGCGCGAGCAGGAACTGCTGGCGGAAAGCCAGACGCTGGAACGCTACACCTCGATGTTCCAGACCTTCGTCGACAGCCTGAACAACCAGATCGCGGCGCAGAACACGCTGATCAACAAGCTGACGATCGATACCGAACAGCGCATCGTTCTTTACAAGGCGCTTGAGGATTCGCTGAAGACCGCCGCACAGCAGGACGTCGCGCACCGGATCAACACGCTGGGTTCCCAGGTGGATACGGCGGCGGAAGAGACCATGGCCGGTATCGGCGCCGCTGCCCAGCGGCATATCGGTGATCTCTTGGAACTGCACGAGAAGAACATGCTTTCGACGCAGGACATCCAGCGCCGCAAGAAGCTCGCCGACGAGGCCTTCGCGCGGCGGTTCCAGTCGGTTCTCGACAAGCACAACGCGGCCCACTACGTGAAGCCTTGATCATGCCGGAGGCGTGGGCGCGGCCAAAGGGCCGCGTGCCGCTCTTGCGGTGCGCGGTCCTGTCGATGAGGGGAGGGGCATGAACGTCGTCGATCGCAACAGTGCCGTGTCGCACTATTTCACCACGATGGCGGCCGCGCTCTCAGGGCTTGAACAGTTCTTCGGCCAGGCCGATCGCCGCTTCGGCGAGAACGGGCCGCCGACATTGCATGTCCTGCCCTATCTTGACCGTCTGCGGAATTCCTTCACCTCCTGGCAGAACCGGATCGGTTTTACCGGTCAGTTCAAGATCGCCCAGGCCGAGAGCGGCTTTCCGATCTTCCAGAACGTGCTGGAACTGGAAAACGACCGGGCGGGGGCGGCGTCGAGGCTCTCCACCATTCCGGCCGTGACCAAGCTGCGCGAGGAAATGGTCGATTTCATCTTGAGGCAGAAGGAATTCCCGTCTGCCCTGCAGCAGCAGATCGCCGAGCGGCTTTATCTGGAGCAGGTCCAAACCGGGGAGATCTTCTCGCCCTTCGTGTTGCCAACGACGGTGGCCGTCAGCGTCAATCTCCAGTCACGCCGGCCGTCCTATCTCGTCAGCTGGGCCGCCTTCGACGGCGTGAGCACGCTGCCGATGATCTATCTGGCGACGATCGAGGATTCCTCGGAAAACGTCACGAAGATCCTGGTGACCGAAGACGGCAAGCTCAACGACGAAGTCGATATCCCGCTTCCGGTCGGCGGTCTGCTCAATCCGGAACTCGCCCGCACATTCGACGATTTCTGCGCCAAGAACTCGGCTTACTCCCTGACGCCGGCCACCATCGCCACCAATATGGATCGCGATTTTCCGACGCTGCATCCGAAATCGGTCCGGCGCGTGGTGCTCGGGCCGCTTTACTCGACGGGGCTTACCCAGAATTCCGGCCGGGTCACCGAGATCCTCGACCGGGTGCGCAAACCTGACAATGCCTGGGTAATGACCTGGACGGTCCAGGAGGTGTTCTCCAAGCGCGAGCAGCCGGCGGTGAAGGGCTTCTTTTCCTCGACGCCGGCCACCCAGGAATTCCACATCGAGACGCATGACCTCGAGGCTGCGCGCATGGGTGTCTCGACCTACGAGAAGCACGCGCTGGTGCCGCATGACGCTTATCAGGCGCTCTATGCCGCCGGTGAGATCAAGCCGATCTTCGGCAATTTCAAGGTGCACGTGATTTCCGGCAACCAGGTCGTGAGCGAGGTCTAAGAATGAGTGAACTGACGGCAGGGCTGACGACGCTCAGGGAAGAGGATATTGCCAAGCACCTCGCGGTCGCTCAGGGGCTGGTCACCCGGGTGATCGTGCTTGATCCGGGCGAGGGCGCCTCGGGTGCCCCGATCGCCGGCACCGGGCGGCGGTTCGTCTCTACGGTCTCGACCGGATCGGTCAGGCGCACCCGCGAGATCGAACTTGCCAAGACCATCCAGGCGACCGGCATTGCCGATCCGTTGCTGACGCCGGCCCAGCATACCGTGCTCTACCGCGTCAGGCGTGGTGCGCAGGTGGCGCTTGCGATATCGGACGTCTTTGCCCGGCAAAGCGAACTCGAGCCACTCCAGGCCCGCAATATCAGCGCGCCGCTGCAGGGCGAGGAAGCGGCCCGCTTCAAGGCGCTGCTCGCCTCCCAGGCCTATGTCGCGGCCTTTGCCTTTGCTGCCTATCTGAAATCGACCGTTGCCGGTGAGGGCGAGCAGCTGGACGGCATCCGCGAACCGGACTTCGTCTTTGACACGGCACAGGATGCCCTGAAGAGCATGGTCGCCGGCATCGAGGCGGCGGTAAAGGGCGCAGGCGACGATGCGACGCTGATCGGCCGGGTGCGCGGTCTGGCTGACCTCGCGCTCGACGGACTTCTGACCCGCAAGGCGCGTTTCGAGCATCTCGGTATCTTCGAAAACGCCCATATCCGCGTCGATCAGGACGATTTCACCCTGGATGGCTTCGATGGCGTCCCTGGCGCGAAGTCGAAGCCGCTTACGATGAGCTTCAAGAAGCCGGAAGAAATCATCGGCAACCACATCGCCAAGTACCAGGCGTTGAAGCTCGCCAAGATGCTGATGGCCTATGACTTCGACCGGCAGATGAACCCCTTCGTCGAGCTTGGCGGCTTCCTCTTCACCTTCATCGGCGACGGCATGCCGGGCACGGGCAAGACGATCCTCATCCAGATGCTGGCGGGTCTGTTGAACGACTACTGCAAGATGGCGGGCTATGCCTTCCACTACGAAAATTTCGGCGTCGACCAGATCTCGTCCTATCAGGGCAAGTCGGGCCAGAACTGCAAAGCCTTCGTCAACAACGTGCTGAACCCGCGCGTCATCGGTTTCGGCACGATCGACGATGTCGACCAGGTGACCGCAAAGCGCTCCGACGACCGGGCGTCGGCGGGCCAGCACGAAGTGACCGCCGTCCTGATGGAAAGCTTTGCCGGCGCCTCGACCGTGGTGCGCGGCAATGCCACCTTCGGCATGTTCTCCAACTATCCGGAAAATGTCGACGATGCGCTGCGCCAGCGTGCCGGCGCCCGCTGGCTGGTCGACGGACCGCAAACGCGCGAGGACTACATCGACATCTTCTCGCTGCTCGTCGGGAAGAACCATTCTATCCCGCTCGGCGAACACCAGCTGTTTGCCGGCCAGGAGATCCAGAAGGCCGTCAGCCGCTCCTATGGCGAGCATGACCGACCCAAGGAAGACGGGCTCGTGGCTGTCTGGGAACGCTTCGAGAAGAGTGGCGGCAGGATCGAGACGCTGGCCGATGTCGGCACCTATCTGCATGCGATCAAGCTCGCCGAACCGCGTTTCACCGGCCGCGCCATCAAGAACATCACCGATGCGATCAAGATGCGGGCGATGGATGTCGAACTGCCCGACGCCTGGTTCGAAAGCCCTGAGGCTTTCGTCCAAAAGAGCTATGACGAGAAGAAGGCGATGATCGCCGAACTCCGCGGCCCCGTGACCATGGAGATGATCCTGCAGGAGATCAACCGCTACGCCGACTCGGAATTCCGCTACGCCGACAAGTCGGACGATGCGGCGGTGAGCGAGATCATTCGACGTGAGCGCCAGCGCGAGCGGGCGATCGGCGAGATCGAACGGATGAAGGGGGAGGGGACGTGGTAACGCTATGAACCGCCTCCTAGAAGCCGAACTCATCTACGGCCGCCTGCTTCCGATCCGCGAGCCACATCTGATTGCCCGCTACAACAAGGCGCTCGCCGCCTTTGGCCTGCCCGAAACGAAGCTCGCCGAATTCGATATCGACATCACCGGCTTTTCGCCGCAGGTGGCCGAGGAACTGGGTGACCCCGACTATCTCGATCCGCTGAAAGTCAACCGGCGCTTCATCATCCTGACCCCGGAGCAGGACAGCCTGCCGGTCGTGCATACGAGCTTTTCCAACACCGCCGGCCTGATGCACGACTTCTTCGCTGCCAATGCGCGGGCCATCCACGCGATCACGCTCAAGGACACGCTCTATGGCGAGATCGAGGACAGTGTCTCGGAGGTGAAGACGCTCGACGACCTGCTGTCGATCAACGAGGTCAAGTTCAAGGTGCTGTCGGCGGAAGACCTGCTCGGCAAGGCGGGACAGCTCCGCCAGCTCTGCGATAAGCTGGTCACCAGCCCCGATGCCTGGCGCGACGACGCGATGCTGGAGCAGATGGTGGCGCTCGCCAAGGAGACGGGCGACATCCGCCAGAACACGCTGGTTCCCGACAAGCTCGTCTTCCGTCACGATGCCTTTTGGGCGGATCATTTCGGCGGCGTCTTCGTCTTCGTCGATGACAAGATCACCACGGTCATCTGCGACCCGGAGGCACCCGGCTTCCGGCGGTCGCGACCCTGGCAGGTCAGCTACATCTCGATCAAGGACAGTGCCCAGGTCGGGGAGTTTCTGGCACGCACAGGCCGCATCGAATTGCCTCGGGCAAGCTGGGTTGAAAGCTCGGGGCTCTTTGCCCATCGGCTCGAAATGGCGCTGCTTTCGGTCGCGGCCACGCTCGAACCCGTGCCGGACCTGACGCGGATCGATGCGGTCTGGATGCAGACCTTCCTGCATCGCCATGCCAGGGCGATCAACGAGCGCGGGGTCTATCCGCTGCTGCAGGAAGCGCTGCGGACGCTGTCGCGCACCGGCAACCTGCGGATGGCCGATATCGATCCGAAGCTCAGGCTCTGGCTGGTGCGGGCCGAGCCCGGCCATCCGGACCAGTGGCTCACCAACCGGCTGATCGCGCATCTGACGGCAGACGATTTCGTCTCGCGCTTCGTCTTCGACAAGCAGGGCTTCTACCGAACCTATGAGGGCTATCCTGAAGCCTATCGCGATTATGTTGTATCTCGCCTGTCGCAGACTTATCTGAAGGACAAGGCTGCCTTTCGCAAACGCCTCTATGGACTAGGAGATGACCATGCTTGACCCGATCATCGCGTTCTTCCAGCGCGTCTTTGCCGCCATCGGCCGCGGCATCGGCATGGTGGTCGCCTGGCTGCTGTGGCCGTTTCTGGCGGCGCATGGCTGGTATCGCGACCGCAGCTGGATCATCAAGGGGCCAATCCTTGCGATCCTCGTGCTGCTGGTGATCTTCTACGGCCAGTTCATCTACCGGACACAGATCTGGTACGCCTTCGACCCGGCCTTCGCGCAGGCCTACAAGTTCCAGGAACGCACCGTTCCAGCCGGTGCACCGCTCCCCGGAGAAGCGAACCGCTGCCAGGACTCGGCTGTCGTGATGATGAGTGCTGCGCTCACCGATCAGAACGTCAACCAGAACAACTGGATCTCCTCGACGCTGCTCTACAAGCTTGGCTTCTTCGGCCTCGACTGGGATACGACGCCCTTCATGGACAACAAGGCGTCCTTCCAGCGCGGCGTCAACCAGGTCGTTCGCCGCACTGCCATTCAGCTTGCCGACAACCTCGGCCGCGTGCGTGGCACCTCGGGCATCAACAACGACCTGCAGGATGCGCGCGGCAATATCCAGTTTGACGAGAGCACCTGGTATTTCGGCACCGATCCCTTCGGCTTCAAGACGCCGACGCCGAGCTACTACCGTGCCGCCGTTGAAAGCTGGAACCGGTTCAACACCTCGCTGGCCAGCTGCGAGGCGGTTTTCGACACCCGCTCGGACAACCTGCTGCAGCTGCTCGACGGCATGGCAAGCGATCTCGGCAACACCTCCGACATCCTCCGTCGCCGCTCAGAAGAGTTCAATGCCGGCTGGTTCGACACCCGGGCGGATGATCGTTTCTGGTTTGCCTACGGCCAGCTCTATGCGCAGTACGCGATCTTGCAGGCGACGCGCGCCGATTTCGGCGAAGTAATCCGCGAGCGCAACCTGACCGCTATCTGGACCGAGCTGGAACGACAGCTGCAGGCGGCGCTGCGCATCCAGCCGGCGATCATCTCGAACGGGAGCGAAGATGGCTGGATCATGCCGACCCATCTGGCGACCATGGGCTTCTACATCCTGCGGGTGCGCTCCAACATGGTCGAGATCCGCGCCATCCTCGACCGCTGATCCTCACGTCGCCTGCCACCCGCCGCTTTCCCGCGGCGGGTGCCGTCAGGTCGGCGCCGCTCTGAATCCCCTTTCTGTCACTTCTCTCTCCCTTGCGGCTGTCATGCAAATGCAGTATCTGAAGTCTGAGGTACGTACCTCATCTTGTCGCGCTAAAACGGCTTGTGCCGGTGAGACTGCCAGGAGTTGACCATGCGCGGGGAGGCGCTGCGATGTCAGGATTTGAACTTCAGCCCGAATTCTTCATCAATGACGCGGCGTCGCTGCGCAGCCTGTATGAGCCAACCCATGCGCTGGCACTGCAAAAGCAGCGCCAGATGCTAGGCCCGAATGCGCAGGCCTTCATCCGCCGCTCGCCCTTCCTCCTCATCGGCACGCAGGGACATGAGGGCAGGGCGGATGTGAGCCCGCGCGGCGATGCTGCGGGGTTTGTCCGCATTCTCGGCGACAGTATGCTGGCCATCCCGGACCGGCCGGGCAACAACCGGCTGGACACACTCGACAATATCGTCGCCAACCCATCGGTCGGCCTGCTGTTCCTGATCCCGGGCTATGACGAGACACTGCGGGTGAACGGGCGGGCGCGACTGACGACGCAGCCGGATATCCTGGAGGGTATGGCGGTGGGGGAGCGTCTGCCAAAACTCGCCATCATGGTCGAGGTGGACGAGGTTTTCCTGCATTGCGCCAAGGCGTTCCGGCGCTCGCATCTGTGGGATCCGGCGCATCTGCAGGATCGTAGCGAGATGCCGTCGCTGATCAAGATGATCCTGGACGATACCATAGGGGCACCCGCGGATCCGGAGGTGATGAACAAGATGGACGAAAATCTCGAAACTGCCTACCGCCAGACCCTCTACTGAGGTGCTGAGACCTCAGCTGATGATCTTCATCCGGATGGCCTTTGCCACCAGCTGGGTGCGGTTGACGCAGTCCAGCTTGCGGATGGCATTGGTCATGTAGGCGTTCACGGTGTGGTCGGAGAGCGACAGGATCTGGCCGATTTCGAGCGAGGTCTTGCCCTGGGCGGTCCAGCGGACGACCTCCAGTTCGCGCGCCGAGAGAACATTGGTGTTGCTCGCGGTGCGACGCAGGCGGTCGAAGACATCGAAGGCCTGAATGCTCAGCATCGAGAGTTCGTTGATTTCCGGCATGGCGAGCGGTCCGCGGTCGCCGTCGTAGCGCACCACATAGCGGCTGCCGTCGACGGAGTGCACGGAAAAGATGATGCCGGTAATCAGCCGGAATTTCAGCATCAAAGCAGCGAAGTCGGGTGGGCAGTTGAAGGTCGGCGCGCTGCCGTCAGGGCCGATCGTCCATTGATTGTGCATGATCGACCGGCTGATATGCGGCACGGTCGGGCAATGTTTCAAGAATTCCAGGCGGTCGAATTCGCGGCAGTATTCCATCGGCAGAGTCGTCTCCCGAACAAGGGGAGCGACCAGTCTGTCATGCGAAGTCGGGGCCACGGCGAGGCTTACATAATCCAGCCCGTATTCACGTGTCGCCCGTGACCAGCAGTCCATCAACTCGGCGCGGTTCTGACAGCCCCCGATGTCCTGGCTCAAGAGCGTCTGTCGTTCTGACAACATTTTAACAATTTCGAAAGTTGACAACAAATCGGAAGTTTAAGACCAATATATAAGTCCGCCCGAAAAGCTAGCGATTTTTCAGGGCTTGTCACCATTAATATGACTAATGTCTGAGTCCTGCCAATCAAATTGGCATCTGCCTGTTATAGTGGTCTTCACACGGGCAAAGCAGACACGGCTTTGACTTCTTCCATGACGGCATAAGTGTGAGTCTCCCTCACACCTGGAAGAGGCAGAATCACTTCTGAAAGAAACTGTCGATAGGCTTCCATGCCGGCGACGCGGGCCTTGACCAGATAGTCGAAGCCGCCGGCCACCATGTGGCATTCCATCACGTCGTCGGAGCGCTTTACGGCCGCGGCGAAGGTGTCGAAGACATCCGCCGTGGTGCGGTCCAGCTTGACCTCGATGAACACCAGCAGATTGCGGCCGAGCTTCTGTGGTGAGAGCATGGCCATATAGCCTGTGATGTAGCCTTCGCGGGTCAGGCGACGAACGCGTTCGGCGGTCGCGGTCGGCGACAGGCTCACCCGCTCGGCGAGTTCTATGTTGGTCAGCCGCCCCTCGGCCTGCAGGGCTCGGAGGATCTTGCGGTCGAGGCGGTCCAGTTCCTTGCTCATTCTCTACGAAACTCCTTATTTGTAGTGAATATGCCAGAAAAGTGACTGAAGAATAGTGGGAAATTCGGCAAATGCGGGGATATGTTGCCGATAACACGGAGGTGATAATGATCAAGACGGCCACGACCGATTTCCCGCGCTTCGACGCCCCCTATGCCGGCGACGACGACCAACTCATTCGCCATTTCGCTTCGCGTCTGTCGCTCTCCGAGAGCCAGAACAGCGCCATCGATCGTCGCGCCACCACCTATATCGAAGCGATCCGCGACAATTCCGGCTCGATCGGCGGCGTCGAGGATTTTCTGCGCGAATACGGGCTGTCGACGCGGGAAGGTCTGGCACTGATGGTGCTCGCCGAAGCGCTGCTGCGTGTCCCCGATGCGCTCACGCAGGATCGCCTGATCGAGGACAAGCTGAAAGAGGGCGGCTGGAGCGAACACGAGGCGCATGGCGACAGCTGGTTCGTCTCGGCTTCCGCCTGGGCGCTCGGTCTATCGGCCCGCGTCATCCGCCCGGGCGAGACGCCTGAGGGTGTCATGCGTGGTCTCGTCAAGCGGCTGGGCCTGCCCACCGTGCGTTCTGCGACCAAGCAGGCGATGCGATTCCTCGGCCATCACTTCGTGCTCGGCGAAACCATCAAGGACGCCCTGTCGCGCGCCGCCAAGAGCGAAGAAAAGGGCTATCGCCATTCCTTCGACATGCTGGGCGAGGGCGCCCGTACGGCTGAAGATGCCAAGCGCTATTTTCAGTCCTATGCCAGCGCCATCGAGGCGATCGGTGCGCATATGGCAAAGCACGGCAAGAGCCAGCAGTTGCCGAACCGCATGGGCATTTCGGTCAAGCTGTCTGCGCTGCATCCGCGGTATCTCGCCACGCATCGCGACCGCGTCATGCGCGAACTTGTGCCCGATCTTCTGAAGCTTGCGCAGATGGCCAAGGCGCATCAGCTCAATTTCACCGTCGATGCCGAAGAGGCCGACCGCCTCGAACTCTCGCTCGATGTCATCGCCGCGGTCTTCGCCGATCCGTCGCTTGCCGGCTGGGACGGGTTCGGTCTCGCCATCCAGGCCTATCAGAAGCGCGCGCCGCAGGTGATCGATTACATTGACAGCCTCTGCCAGCAATATGGTCGCCGGATGATGGTCCGCCTCGTCAAGGGCGCCTATTGGGACACGGAAGTGAAGCGCGCCCAGGAGCGAGGTCTCGACGATTATCCTGTCTGGACCCGCAAGCCTGCGACCGATCTTTCCTATCTGCATTGCGCGGCGAAGCTGATGGAAAAGCGGGCCCGCATCTTCCCGCAGTTTGCCACCCACAATGCGCTCACCGTCTCGACGATCATCGAACTTGCCGGTACCGATCGCTCCGGCTTCGAATTCCAGCGCCTGCATGGCATGGGCGAAGCCCTCTACGATACGCTTCTCTCGGGCAATGACCGCATCGCCTGCCGCATCTATGCGCCCGTCGGCGGCTATCGCGACCTGCTCGCCTATCTCGTCCGTCGCCTGCTCGAAAACGGCGCCAACTCCTCCTTTGTTGCCGTTGCCGGCGACAAGAATATCCCGGTGACCGCGCTGCTCGAGCGCCCGACGGAAAAACTCGGCATCGGCAACGGGCAGAGTGCCCGCCACAGCCAGATCCCGATGCCGCTTTTCCTCTATGGCGATCGCAAGAACAGCGCCGGCTTCGAATTCGGCCATCGCGACAATCTGGAGCGGCTGATGGCGCGACTTTCCCAACCGATCGCCGAGATCGCGGCTCGTCCCCTGGTGCCGGGTGCGACCGGAGCGACCAGCGACGAGCCGGTGCTTTCGCCCGCCGACCGGTCTCGCAAGGTTGGGACCGTGCGCAATGCCACACCCGCCGATGTCGACCGCGCCTTTGCCGCCGGCCGCCAGGGCTTTGCCCGCTGGTCGCGGTTTACCGTTGAAGAGCGTGCTGCAACTCTCGACAGGCTTGCCGATCTCCTCGAAGCCGATCGTGACCGTCTTCTCGCCCTGCTGGCGCTGGAAGCCGGCAAGACGTTGGATGACGGTGTCGCCGAAATCCGCGAGGCGGTCGACTTCTGCCGCTACTATGCCGTCCAGGCGCGCAAGCAGTTCGGCGAGGCCGAGGTAATGCCCGGGCCGACGGGTGAACTCAACCGTCTCTCCTGGCGCGGCCGCGGCGTCTTTGCCTGCATCTCGCCCTGGAACTTCCCGCTCGCGATCTTCCTGGGCCAGGTCTCGGCCGCGCTCGTCGCCGGTAATGCCGTTCTCGCCAAGCCTGCCCCTCAGACGCCGCTGATCGCCTTCGAAGCCGTCAAGCTCTTCCACAAGGCGGGCGTGCCGGAAGACGTGCTGATGCTGCTGCCCGGTGCCGGCGACGTCGGTGCGGCCATCGCCGCCCATCCGCAGCTTGCCGGCATCGCGTTTACCGGCTCTACGGCGACTGCCCAGGCGATCAACCGGACGCTTGCCGCCAAGGACGGCCCGATCGTGCCGCTGATCGCCGAAACCGGCGGCATAAACGCGATGATCGTTGATGCCACCGCACTTGCCGAACAGGTGGCCGACGATGTCGTGATGTCCGCCTTCCGCTCGGCCGGTCAGCGCTGCTCGGCGCTCCGCATCCTCTATCTGCAGGAAGACATTGCCGACGGCATGCTGGAGATGATCGAAGGGGCCGCCCGCGAGCTGAACCTCGGCAATCCCTTGGAGATCACCACCGACATCGGTCCGGTCATCGACGAAAAGCAGAAGGCGATGCTGGAGACGCATGTCGCCGAGATGAAGCGGACCCAGAAGGTGCGCTATGCCGGACGCGTGCCCGCCACCGGCAACTTCTTCGCACCGCATATCATCGAGCTTGATCGTCCCGAGGCGTTGACGAAGGAAATCTTCGGCCCCGTGCTGCACGTCGTGCGCTGGAAGGCCAGGGCTCTCGATCAGGTGATCAACTCGATCGCGGCCACCGGCTATGGCCTGACGCTCGGCGTGCACAGCCGCATCGAAGCGACGATCCGCACCGTCACGGAAGCGCTCGACACGGGCAATATCTACGTCAATCGCAACATGATCGGCGCTGTCGTCGGCACCCAGCCGTTTGGCGGATCGGGCATGTCCGGCACCGGCTTCAAGGCGGGCGGCCCGGCTTACCTCACCCGTTTTGCGGTCGAGCAGGTGATTTCGGTCAACACGGCCGCTGCCGGCGGCAATGCCAGCCTGATTGCCATCGGCGAGGGCTGAGATCGACACAGAAAACCCGCCTCAATGGGCGGGTTTTCTTCTGGTCCAGACGGCCGTTGCGGGGAAGGCCTCAGATCTTGTCCTCGGCCCCGCCTTTCTTCTTGTTGTTCATCATCACCTCCAGATAACCCAGCATCACCGCCGAGACGACGAAGGCGAGGTGGATCAGCGTCAGCCACATCAGCTTGCCTTCGGTATACTGGTTGGCATTGAGGAAGACTTGCAGAAGGTGGATCGAGGAGATCGCGACGATCGATGAGGCGACCTTGATCTTCAGACTGCCGGCATCGAGCTTGCCGAGGAAGGAAACCTGATCGTCGGCCTCGTCGAAACGGCTGACGAAATTCTCGTAGCCGGAAATCATCACCATGACGATCAGGCTTGCGACCAGTGCTGCGTCGATCAGGCCGAGCATCGCGAGGATCATCTGGAAGTCCTCGTAGACGAAGACGTTCTGGGCGACCTTGAGGAACTTGTAGCCGAAGGACACGGCATAGACTCCGAGTGCCGCGACCAGGCCCAGATAGAAGGCGACCAGGATCCAGCGGCTCGACAGGATGATTTTCTCGATCAGCAGTTCCAGCGATTTCATCAACACGGCCTCCAGCAGGAATGTTGCACCGCCAATAAACCAGGGTTCCCCTGGGGAACAAGAGGGACAGGATTTGGAGCGATACAAATTCCTTCGCCTCCTTGCGAAGAAATATTGTCTCGACCCCTCCTTGCCACTCCGCCCCGGGAGTCCGATCCTCCTGACCAACAAACGGGGCAGGGGGAAACATGACCGTAGCATCGGACATCGACATCGCACGCGCGGCGAAGAAGCGACCGATCCAGGAGATCGGCTGCAAGCTTGGCATTCCGTCCGAGAGCCTGATCCCCTATGGCCATGACAAGGCGAAGATCTCCGCCTCGTTCATCAAGGGGCTCGCGGACCGTCCGGACGGCAAGCTGATCCTGGTCACCGCGATCAATCCGACACCGGCGGGCGAGGGCAAGACGACGACGACCGTCGGTCTCGGCGATGGCTTGAACCGGATCGGCAGACGAGCCGTCATCTGCATCCGGGAACCCTCGCTTGGCCCCTGTTTCGGTGTGAAGGGCGGGGCAGCCGGCGGCGGTTATGCGCAGGTCGTGCCGATGGAGGACATCAACCTCCACTTCACCGGCGATTTTCACGCGATCACCTCGGCGCACAACCTGCTCTCTGCGCTGATCGACAACCACATCTACTGGGGCAACGAACTCAACATCGACACACGCCGGATCACCTGGCGGCGGGTAATGGATATGAACGACCGGGCGCTGCGCCAGATCGTGACCTCGCTCGGCGGCGCCTCGAACGGGTTTCCGCGCGAGGCGGGCTTCGACATTACCGTTGCCTCCGAGGTCATGGCGATCCTCTGCCTTGCGACCGATCTGGAGGATCTAGAGCGGCGCCTTGGTGCGATCATCATCGGTTACCGTCGTGACAAGACACCGGTCTTCGCCCGCGATCTGAAGGCCGATGGCGCCATGGCCGTGCTGCTCAAGGAGGCCATGCAGCCGAACCTCGTGCAGACGCTCGAGAACAATCCGGCGCTGGTTCATGGCGGCCCCTTCGCAAATATCGCCCATGGCTGCAATTCGGTCATCGCGACAAAGACGGCGATGAAGCTTGGCGACTATGTCGTGACCGAAGCCGGCTTCGGGGCTGATCTGGGCGCTGAGAAATTCTTCGACATCAAATGCCGCAAGGCGGGGCTGACACCGTCTGCAGTCGTCATCGTCGCGACCGTGCGGGCGCTCAAGATGAATGGCGGTGTCGCCAAGGAAGATCTGGCCACAGAGGATGTCGCCGCCGTCCAGCGGGGCTCGGTCAATCTGGCACGGCATCTCGAAAACCTCGCCAAGTTCGGGGTTCCTGCGGTGGTGGCAATCAACCACTTCACCGGCGACAGCGACGCCGAGATCGCAGCCGTCAGGGCCGTGGCGACGGGGCTGGGGGCCGAGGCCGTGCTCTGCCGCCACTGGGCGGAAGGCTCTGCCGGCATCGAGGCGCTCGCACAGGCCGTGGTCCGGATCGCCGAGACCCCGTCCAGCTTCCACCCGCTTTATCCGGATGCCATGCCGCTTTTCTCCAAGATCGAGCGGATTGCCGCCGAGATCTACCGGGCCGGAGAGGTGTCCGCCGACAAGGCGGTGCGTGACCAGCTCGCCGATTGGGAGCGGCAGGGCTACGGCCATCTGCCGGTCTGCATGGCCAAGACGCAATACTCCTTCTCCACCGACCCGACCTTGCGCGGTGCGCCGGAGGGACACACGGTTCATGTCCGGGAGGTGCGACTGTCGGCTGGCGCCGGCTTCGTCGTTGCCATTACCGGCGAGATCATGACCATGCCGGGGCTGCCGCGCGTACCGTCATCGGAAAGGATCCGGTTGAACAACGCGGGCGCCATAGAAGGACTGTTCTGAACCAGCCCTTGGCACCCTCCGACCCTATGGAGATTTTGTGATATTTTCGTCACGGTGACGAGCGTCAAAATTCATGATTAAAAGAATCATGTTTTATATGTTGACTCAGAAGATCATGTTTTATACGGCGTGATTAAGGCGGAATGTTCCGTTCCGCCCCGGTTTTGTCGCAATCACATTCGGCCAGCCTGCACCGCAATCACGGTGCGGGATCGTCTTCTGCTGGCTTCTGAAAGGATCTTCGCATGAGCTCCCGGTCTCTCCGACCCCTCCTGCTTGCCTGCACCGCGCTCGCGGTCGCCGCCCCCTTCGCACCCCTTCACGCCCAGGACGCCACGACAGCGAGCCAGGACGAGACGCAGCTGCAGACGATCGTGGTGAAGGGCAAACGTGTGAAAGCCGGGTCGGTGGCCGATACGCCGCTCGCGACCGAGACGACGGCGGAGGAGTTGCGGGAGAAGGATGTCGACAGTTTCCAGGATCTTGGGCGTGTTTTTGAGCCCGGTGTCGATTTTAGCAAGTCGCTCGGTGGCGTGACCATTCGTGGTCTCGGCGGGCCGCGTGTGGTGACGACGATCGATGGGATCCCGCTTCCCTATCTGGACAATTTCGCCCGGCGCGGAGGGCCGTCGAGCACCACCAATGCCAACGGTGGCAGCGATAGCTTCGATTTCAGTGCCATCTCGACCCTGGATGTCCTGCGCGGCGCGGACTCGTCCCGGCTTGGGTCCGGCGCTCTGGCCGGCGGTATCGCCTTGCGCACCCTGGAGCCGGAAGATCTGATCGGCGAAGGCAAGGATTGGGGTGGCATTGCCAAGACCACCTATGACAGTGAAGACAAGAGCGTGAGCGGCTCAGCTGCCGTGGCCAAAGAGGTCGAGAACACCTCCGTGCTGTTCCAGGGCACTTACAAGAAGGGCCAGGAGACGGCCAATCAGGGCGATGTCGACGCCATTGGCCCGACCCGTACCGAGGCCAATCCCTCGGACTATGATCAGTACGGCCTGCTGTTCAAGTTGCGCCAGCAGCTTGAGGGTGGCCACATGCTTGGCATGACCGCCGAACGGTTTCGCCGGAATACGGATACCGATCTGAAGACCCTGCAGGGAGCAACGTCCGGCTCGAGCCGCATCTGGGCCGTCGGGGAGTATGACGGGTTTGACGACACGGCACGCGATCGTGTGTCGCTCGACTACTCCTTCCTCAATCCGGCCGAGAACGAGGTCATCCAGTCGGCACGCCTGTCGCTCTACTGGCAGACGACCGTCAAGAATGCGGGGGCGACCGGTCGCCGCGTCGGGACCTTCGCCGGCGAGTGGCTGCGTGATAACGAGCTGTCCGAAGGCGCCTACGGCGTGACCGGAAACGTGGTGAGCGAATTCTCGACAGGCCCGCTCGACCACGAGGTGACGGTCGGTATTGATGGTTCGATCTCGGATACGAGCCAATATGTGACGGGTATCGACGCCTGCACCTTGGGCCTTGTCGTCGGCGGTTGCTCGAACCTCAAGTCCAACCAATCCGACATGCCGGATGTCGATGGAAAGCGCTTCGGCATCTATATCGACGACAAGATCACGATGGAGAACAGCGCTCTGTCGGTCACCCCGGGCGTCCGCTTCGACTGGTATGAATACGAACCTGTCCTGACCGACGGCTTTATGCAGAGCAATGCCTATACGGTCGGGGGATTGCCGGAGGCGAGTGACGGCAATCGCTTCAGCCCGAAGCTGCTTGCGGAATACCAGCTGACGCCAGAGATCCAGCTCTTCGCCCAGTGGTCGATGGCGTATCGTGCCCCGAGCGTCAACGAGCTCTACCTTGACTTCGTCAACACCGGCTATGCCGTGCGTGGCAATCCTGACCTGGAGGCGGAGACCTCGAATTCGTTTGAAGTTGGGGCCAGCTTCGAGTTCGACGACATCAGCGGCCGCGTTACCGCCTATCACAGCCGGTACAAGAACTTCATCGGTCAGACGAGCACCACCGATCCGGTCTACGGTTTCCTAACGCAGTACGAGAATCTTGACCGCGTGCATATTTCCGGTTTCGAGTTCAGCCTGCGCAAGGACTTCGCCAACGGCTTCTTCGTCCATGGGGGCGGCGCCTATGCCTATGGCGAAGACAAGGAGACCGGCGAATATCTCCGCTCCGTCCTGCCGTTCAAGGGCGTGGTCGGTATCGGATACGAGCAGGTCAATTGGGGCGCGGACCTGAGCCTGATCGCCGCAACCGGAATGCGGGACGATGGCCTCGACACCACTTTCGACGCGCCCGGTTATGGCATCGTCGACCTCGCCGCATGGTGGGAGCCAGAGCAGTTCAAGGGCCTCCGCATTCAGGCCGGCGTCTACAATGTGTTCAACAAGACCTATTACGACGCGGTGGAAATGAAGGACTTCAACCCGACCACAGTGCCGGCGAATACCAACACCAACCAGCCGATCGAGTATTACTCGGAACCCGGCCGGACCTTCAAAATCTCGCTCACTCAGAAATTCTGAAATTGACAGTCTCCGGTCGAAGGGGCGGCGCAGCGATGCGCCGCCTTTTGCGTTTCACCGGCAATATCTGTAGCCGCTCTTCCGCTCGATCACGTCGAGATGCATGTGGTCCGCGTGCGCCGCGTCGCTGCCGGGCGAGAGCACGGTGGTGAAGTAGAGGCAGGCGAGGGCGTTGAAGGCGCGCTGGAAGGCGGCCTCCGCGGTGCCGTCGTCCTGTTTTGCGATCATCAGCGGCCAGACTTCATCGCCGAAGCGCAGGGCGGAAATGTCGATCCCGTTGCCGCGTGCATGCTCGGAAAGCCTGCCGGTTTCGGCGCTGTTGCGGTTGCGGCAGATATAGGCGGAAGCCTGGTGCACCTCGGTGAGGGCCGGACGATCCGGCAGGGCGGCCTTTGCCGCCGGGATCAGGAGATTGCGTGTCAGACGCGCCGTCTGCAGCGCCGTCTCACAGCGCAGCACCGCCTTCGGCACCAGCCGCACACCCGGCAGGAGGGCCTCGACCTCGACCGGCCTGTCAATGCCGCAGCTCGAGCCGTCCTCGATCCGTTTTGCCTCCGAGAAGGTGGCACCGATTGCCTTCAGGTCAGCGATGCAGGCGGCATAGGCCTTGGGGTCTTCGATCTCGATTTCGGATCGGAACGCGTCGCCGAGAGCGCTGGTGCCGCCAAGATCGAAATCCTTGGCTGGATGGCCAGGTGGTTCGGCTCGGGTCGTGGGCGTGGATGAGGGCTGTGACGGCGAGCCTGCGGGCTCCGCCGCCGGCCTTTCCTCGACTTCCTCCGGGGTGTCGCTCACCGGCTTCTTCTCGGGAACCGGCACAGTGCTCTCGGGCGGGGCGACTGACGCTGTGCCGTCTTCTGGCGAATGAGCGGGTCTCGGATCGGTCGGCGGAACCGGTCCCTTGGACGGCAGGCTTGCTCCGGCAAGGAACGGCAGCATCACCAGGAGAGTTGCCATCAGCACGCTTGGTTTCTGCATTCCCGAGACCTCCGTTTCACCGGGGTGGGAACGGCCGGGCGGGAGGTTTGTTCGATTCCCTCCTTCAAGAGACACCGCTTTTCCGAGGCCGCTCTCTTGTGGATGCCTGGTCCTCGTCGCGCCAGAGGCTCGGCGCACGCACGAATTTCGGTGCCGCGAAGGTCTCGAATTCCGCTTGCGCCTCGCTTCGCCTCGGGTTATCAAATCGCCCATGAAGATCGTATCGAAGACCTTTGCATGGTGGTGGGCACGCTGACGCGGCCTTGACCAGTCATGTCTTCTCGACGATTGACCCCAAAGCCGCCCGGACACACTCCTGAGGCGGCTTTTTTGTATTCAAGGCGCCGGGAGAGGGCCTCGAAGAACGGAAAAGGACTGACATGTCGACGATTTTGCAGGAAGACGGTGCGGAAGCCTATCAGACGCGCGGCGGTGTGACCGTTACGCGCAAGCGCCGGCCGACACCCTATGCCGATGCCGTTTCCAGCTATGTCGACAAGCTCGACGAGCGGCGCGGTGCGGTCTTCTCCTCGAATTACGAATATCCCGGCCGTTACACCCGCTGGGATACGGCGATCGTCGATCCGCCGCTCGGCATTTCCTCCTTCGGTCGCAAGGTCTGGATCGAGGCTTATAACGGCCGGGGCGAAGCGCTTCTGACCATGATCGCCGAGGCGCTGGCCTCTGTCGAGGATCTGGCGCTGGGTGAGCGCACCGCCACGCGTCTTGATCTCGACGTCAAGCTTCCGGCGCGCGTCTTCACCGAAGAAGAGCGCTCGAAGATGCCGACCGTCTTCACAGTGCTGCGTGCCATCACGGCGCTGTTTCACTCCGAGGAAGACTCGGCCATCGGCCTGTTCGGCGCCTTCGGCTATGACCTCGCCTTCCAGTTCGACGCGATCGACCTGACGCTCGTCCGCCCCGACGACCAGCGCGACATGGTGCTCTTCCTGCCGGACGAGATCCTCGTCGTCGACCACTATTCCGCCAAGGCCTGGATCGACCGCTACGACTTCACCAAGGGTGACGTGACCACCATTGGTCAGTCCGAAGAGATCGCGCCGGAGCCGTTCCAGCATACCGACACCATTCCGCCGCGGGGCGATCATCGCCCCGGCGAATATGCCGAACTCGTCACCAAGGCGAAGGAGAGCTTCCGCAAGGGCGACCTCTTCGAGGTCGTTCCCGGTCAGAAATTCATGGAGCGCTGTGACTCGAAGCCGTCACAGATCTCCAAGCGGCTGAAGGAAATCAATCCGTCGCCCTATTCCTTCTTCATCAATCTCGGCAACCAGGAATACCTCGTCGGCGCCTCGCCGGAAATGTTCGTTCGCGTGAACGGTCGCCGCATCGAGACCTGCCCGATCTCCGGCACCATCAGGCGCGGCGCGGACCCGATCGAGGATTCGGCACAGATCCTGAAACTGCTCAACTCCAAGAAGGACGAGAGCGAGCTCACCATGTGCTCGGACGTCGACCGCAACGACAAGTCCCGCGTCTGCGAGCCGGGCTCGGTGAAGGTCATCGGCCGTCGCCAGATCGAGATGTATTCTCGTCTCATCCACACGGTCGACCACATCGAAGGGCGGCTGCGCGACGGCATGGATGCCTTTGACGGCTTCCTGTCCCATGCCTGGGCCGTCACGGTGACGGGCGCGCCGAAGCTCTGGGCCATGCGTTTCATCGAAAAGCATGAGAAGAGCCCGCGCGCCTGGTATGGCGGCGCGATCGGCATGGTCGGCTTCAATGGCGACATGAACACCGGGCTGACGCTGCGCACCGTGCGCATCAAGGACGGCATTGCCGAAGTGCGTGCCGGTGCGACGCTCTTGAACGATAGCGACCCGCATGAAGAAGAAGCCGAAACCGAACTGAAGGCCTCCGCCATGATCGCCGCCATCCGTGACGCCAAGAGCGGCAATGACGCATCCTCCAAGCGTGGCGTCGCCCGCGTGGGCGAGGGGGTCAACATCCTGCTCGTCGACCACGAGGATAGTTTCGTCCACACGCTGGCCAACTATTTCCGCCAGACGGGGGCGACTGTGAACACGGTTCGCACACCGGTGCCGGAAGAGATCTTCGATCGCCTCGCTCCGGACCTCGTCGTCTTGTCGCCCGGTCCGGGATCCCCGACCGATTTCGACTGCAAGGCGACGATCAAGAAGGCGCGGGCGCGGGACCTGCCGATCTTCGGCGTCTGCCTGGGGCTGCAGGCCTTGGCCGAAGCCTATGGCGGAGAACTGCGCCAGCTCGCCGTTCCCATGCATGGCAAGCCGTCTCGTATCCGCGTGCTCGAACCCGGCCTCGTCTTCTCCGGGCTCGGCAAGGAAGTGACCGTCGGCCGCTACCACTCGATCTTCGCCGATCCTTCGTCGCTGCCGCGCGAATTCATGATCACGGCGGAAAGTGAGGATGGCACGATCATGGGGATCGAACATGCCAAGGAGCCGGTGGCCGCGGTGCAGTTCCACCCGGAATCGATCATGACGCTGGGCGGCGATGCCGGCATGCGGATGATCGAAAACGTCGTGGCGCATCTGGCAAAGCGGGCCAAGGTAAAGGCGGCCTGAAGAATAGGCGGGACGCTTCGGCGCCCCGAATGCTGCCTGCCTCAGCTTAATGACAGCAAGAGGGGTTGGTGACAGCCGGCGGACCGCGTGAGTGATGCGGTTTGACAGGCCCGGCATCGCGTTCCAGACTGAAAGCGCTTGACCGCGGCTAGGAGCAACACGCGATGAACAAGGTCGTCCTCACCACTGAGATTGATTCCGGTCTCAATCAGGCGCTGGAAGAGATCGCACGTTTCGACAACCGGTCCGCTTCCGATCTAGCAGATCAGGCCATACGCAATCTGGTCGAGGAGCGTCTCGCCACACGGGACCTTCTGCGTCACGGGCTCCACCTTGTCGCTACCGGCGATATCCGGGCCGAGGACAGCGCTTCGGTGCGCGACTGGTTGAACTCCGACGAGGACACATTTCCGAAAGCGCGGTGACGGTCATGCGGCTCCGCTATCTGCCGACTGCGGAGCCTGGTCTTCGGTCGATGCGAAGCTGCTACAGAAGTCGTCCTCAACTCGATATGGCGGCAGTGTCCTTGGCGCTCGCGGCCGCCGAACGGACGATCACGGATCATCCCGAACGCGCAGCCCGTTTAGAGGATTTTGAGTATGTAAGGGAATATCACATCCGTGGAACGCCGTTTTCGCTGCTCTACACGGTCATTCCTGATCAGGTGTTGGTGATCGATGTCCGTGACACCCGCGGCCAGCGCAGCGTCGAGGTCCTGCGCAAGTTTCTGGCTGGCCTGTGACGCTTCGGTCTAACCTGTGCGTCCCCCACCTCCAGCCTTGACCTTTCTTCAACCCTTCGGCATTACGCTCCCATCCAACGAACCGCCCGCTTTGCCGGGCGGTTTTGTCGTTTTGGAATTGCGTCTGCAATTCGCTCGCATCTGCAGGGAATGTGGCCATGGTGGCTGAAGACAATACGCTCGTCCGGCGCATCGCCTTCTGGGGTATCCCGCTTGCCTTCGGGGTGATGGGGCTGAAGCTTCTCGCCTGGTGGGTGACGGGCTCCGTCGCACTGCTCTCCGACGGGCTGGAATCGACGGTCAACGTCATCGCTGCTTTTATCGCCTATTTCGTCATCCGCTATGCGCAGAAGCCGGCAGACGACGACCATCCTTACGGCCACCACAAGGCCGAATATCTCTCGGCTGTTCTTGAAGGCGTGTTGATCGTGGTGGCGGCGCTTCTGATCATCCGTGAAGCGATCCCGGCGCTGCAGAATCCGACACTGCCGGAGGCGCCGTTCCTTGGTCTTGCGATCAATGGCCTTGCCGCCGTCATCAACGCCGCCTGGGCGACGCTTCTGATCCGGGTCGGGCGCAGCCATCGTTCGCCGGCGCTGTCGGCCGACGGCCAGCACATCATGTCCGACGTGGTGACCTCTGCCGGTGTCATGATCGGCCTCCTGGCCGTGCTGGCGACCGGCTATGCCATCCTCGATCCCGTGCTCGCGATCCTGGTTGCGCTCAACATCATCTGGCAGGGCTGGAAGGTCATCGCGCAGTCGGTGGCCGGCCTAATGGATGTCGCAGTGTCGCCTGACGAGGCCGAAGCCATCCGCCAGGCGATCAAGGAGAATTCCGAAGGCTCGCTTGGCGTGCACTATCTGCGCTCGCGCCGGGCAGGTGCTGCAACCTTCGTCGCCTTCGATCTGGTCGTGCCCTCGAAGATGACCGTGCGCGACGCGCATGTCATCTGCGACCGGCTGGAAATGGCCGTGCACAAAGCGGTGCCGGGCACGCGCGTTACCATTCATGTAGAGCCCGAAAACGAACTGGCGCATGGCGCCGGCATCGAATTCGGACGTTGACGGAGAAGGATACCCGATGAGCAAGACCGATACCTCCGGGCTGACCCAGCTCGGCCAGAGCGTGGAGGCACCGACGAGCCCCGAGACTGCCGTTCTGGAGCGCGTGCCGAACGGCAATGCCGGCACCGATTATGTCGTGCGTTTCACCGCGCCGGAATTCACCTCGCTCTGCCCGATGACCGGTCAGCCGGATTTTGCCCATATCGTCATCGACTACATTCCCGGCGACTGGCTGGTGGAATCGAAGTCTCTGAAGCTCTTCCTGTTTTCCTTCCGCAATCACGGCGCCTTCCACGAGGACTGCTCCGTCTACATCGCCAAGCGGATCGTCGAACTCCTGGACCCGAAATGGCTCAGGATCGGCGCCTATTGGTATCCGCGCGGCGGTATCCCGATCGACGTCTTCTGGCAGACCGGCGAGGTCCCGAAGGGCGTGTGGCTGCCGGAGCAGGGCGTGGCAACCTATCGCGGCCGGGGCTGATTTTCAGACGCCGGGTGACTTCGCCCATCCGGCGCACTAGTTTGCCATCTGTCCGACACCAAGCAGAGGCGCAAGCATGCCGAAATTTCTCGCCGTCTACACGATGAAAGCGGAGGATTTCGCGCGCTTTCGCAGTCTCTCCAAGGCGGAGCAGGATGCCATCGACGCCGAAGGCATTCCGAAATGGGTCGAATGGGAAGAGCGCAACGCCGCCCGGATCCTTAATCGCGGCGGCATGGTCGGCAAGACCACCCGGGTGACGCGCGAAGGCATCACACCTGCGACAAACGCCATCTGCGGTTACCTGATCGTCGAGGCCGAGACGGCAGATGCGGCCGCCCTGCTCTTTGAGGATCACCCGCATATCACCGTCTTTCCCGGGGACGGGGTCGATATCATGCCCTTCGTGACGGATCCGGAACTCTGACCGATCGCCGGGCAATGCGGGCAATCCGAGGCGGGACGGCACTTCGGTCTGCTCTCAGAGCGTCTGGGCCGCGCTGATCGAGGAGACGAAGCGCCTAGTACGCTCGCGTTCAGGATTCCGGAAGATCTGGTCGGCGCTACCGGTCTCGACCACCTGGCCGGCTTCGAGGAAGACCACCTGGCTGGCGATCTTCGAGGCCAGTCGCAGGTCGTGGGTCGCCATGACCATGGTCGTGCCCTCGCTTGCCAGCTTGCCCAGAACCTCCACCACTTCGCCTGCCAGTTCCGGATCGAGCGCGGAGGTCGGTTCGTCGCAGAGCAGGACCTTTGGCGAGGGGGCAAGGGCGCGGGCGATCGCGACACGCTGCTGCTGACCGCCGGAAAGTTCTGCCGGCCAGGCATCCGTCTTGTGGCCCATTCCGACCTTGTCCAGAAGCTCGGTGGCGCGGGCGCGCGCCTTCTCGCGCGACCATTTCTGCACGGTGACCAGCCCCTCCATCACGTTCTCGATCGCGGTGCGATGCGGAAACAGCTGGAAATTCTGGAAGACCATGCCGGTCTCGCAGCGGATCTTCTGGATCTCGGCGAAGGGAACCTTGCGGCCGGGCGTGAACTCCACCCTGTTGTCGCCGATCTGCACGGCGCCCGAGCTCGGCTGTTCGAGAAGGTTGATCGAGCGAAGCAGCGTGCTCTTGCCGCCGCCCGAGGGCCCGACTAGCGCCGTCACGCTGCCCTCGGGGAAAGACAGGGAGATGTCGTTGAGGATCGTCGCTTCGCCGAAGCGTTTCACGATGTTCGAGAGGGTGATCATCGGTTGGCCTCCAGCATGCCGCCATAACGGCCGAAACGTGTCTCCAGCCGCGACTGCAGGTTGGAGAGAACGGAGCTCAGGGCAAGGTAAATCAGGGCTGCCTCGATATAGAGGATCAGCGGCTCATAGGTGGTGGCGACGATGCGTTGGGCCGACTGGAAGAGCTCGGGCACGGTGATCGCGGCTGCGAGCGAAGTGTCCTTGACCAGCGAGATGAAGGTGTTGGACAGCGGCGGCACCGCGACGCGCCCGGCCTGCGGCAGGATGGTGCGGCGCATGGCCTGGCCCCATGTCATGCCGGTCGAATAGGCCGCTTCCCACTGGCCCTTGGGCACGGAGGAAATCGCCGCGCGCACGATCTCGGAGGAGTAGGCGCCGACATTCAGGGTGAAGCCGATCAGCGCGGCCGGAAAGGCGTCGAGCAGGATGCCGATGCTCGGCAGGCCATAGAAGATGACGAAGAGCTGCACCAGCAGCGGCGTGCCTCTGATGACCCAGACATAGAAGCGCGCGACCAGCACCAGCGGCTTGGGGCCGAAGAGCCGGGTGACGGCCGTGATCAAACCCAGGGACAGACCGAACACGAAGGAAATCAGCGTCAGGGGTATGGTGAACTTCACCCCGGCCCAGAGCAGGGTCGGCAGCGAGTCGAGCATCAGTTGGAGCCAGTGCGGCATGGGATCGTCCTTGGAGCATGCGGACCAAAACGGATCGCAGCAGAGGCCGGGAGACCTCTGCTACGAGCAATCGGAAGGGTATGGCCGCCGGTCGGGAGGCGGTGTCGCTTCCACCTCCCTCAAATGGGCGGCAGATCTTATTTCGAGACGTCCTGGCCGAAATATTTCTGCGAGATCTTCTCATATGTGCCGTCGGCCTTGATGTCGGCCAGCGCCTTGTTGATCTCGGCAACCAGTTCGGCATCACCCTTGCGGACGAGGATGCCGGAATGATCGGCGTCCGCCTTCTCGGCAACGATCTTCACCGGCGCATCGGGCTTCTGCTTCTTGAAGTCGTAGAAGGACAGGCTGTCATTGATCGTGGCGTCCGCACGGCCGGTCAGCACCAGCTGGATCGACTGGTCGAAGCCATCGGTGCCGACGAGTTCGGCGCCGGCTTCCTCGGCGAGCTTGCCGAAATTGCTGGTCAGCGACTGGGCGGCCTTCTTGCCATCAAGGCTCTCGAAGCCGGTGATCTCGCTGTTGTCTTCCTTGACGACCAGCACCGCCTTGGAGGCGATGTAAGGGTCGGAGAAGTCATACTTCTGCTTGCGCGCTTCGGTGATGCCGACCTGGTTGATCACGGCGTCATAACGGTTGGCGTCGAGGCCGGCGATCAGGCCGTCCCACTTGCCTTCGACAAACTCGGCCTTGACGCCCAGCTTGGCGGCGACGGCTTCTCCGATCTCGACGTCGAAGCCGACCAGCTTGTTGTCGGCGTCATGGAAGGTGAAGGGCGCATAGGTGCCCTCCGTGCCGATCTTGATGACGCCGGCCTTCTTGATCTGGTCGAGGTTCTCGCCGGCGACAGCCGGGGCGAGGATGAGGGTCTGGAGGGCTGCTGCCGCTGCAATCGTCTTGAGCCAGCTCATCGGGAATTCCTTTCATTCCATGGTTCGGTGCCGCCGTCTTCGCAGATCGCGGACCTGTTGGGATGAGAGAAAAGAGCAAAGAAAATGGGCAAATGAGAATAATTTACTCATCTTGCCTTGTCTTCGCTGTGCCCCCTGCGGTCTGCCGGCGGACCGAAACGCAAAACCGCCGCGAAGGTTCCGGTATGGAACCGGGCTTCGCGGCGGTCGAAAGTCAGAAGCGGCGGGGCTGCTCCCCGAGGGCTCTATCAGCCGAAGGCGATCGCTGCACCGCCGACGACAGTGGCAAGACCCAGCACGCGGGCAATGGCCGGGCCGAGGCGGGTGACGCCGAGGCCGAGGGCCAGGCCTGCACCATGCAGGGCAGCGGTGGCGACCAGGAAGCCGAGGCCGAAGGAGATTGCACCGGCGGCGCCGAGTTCACCGCCATGGGCATGGCCGTGGAACAGGGCAAAGAGACCGACAACGGCGGCCGAGGCTGCGACCGGCAGGCGGACGGCTGCGGCGACCAGCAGGCCAAGACCGATGACCGAGGCGAGGATCGCCGGCTCGACGAAGGGCAGGGCAATACCGGCAACGGCGAGGCCGAAGCCTGCGGCCATCATCGAGACGAAGGCAGCCGGAACCGCCCAGAGCGCGCGGCCACCGATCTGGCTTGCCCAGACACCCACGGCGACCATGGCCAGGATGTGGTCGGCGCCGAAGAGCGGGTGGGAGATGCCCGCCATCAGCGAGCCATGCGCTGCCGGATCGAGATGCGCGAATGCGGGGGCTGCTGCCAGCGAAAACAAGGCGGCGGTGAGTGAAAGGCGCTTCAACATGTCTTTTTCGTCCCTCTATCTGGTCGACTCAAGGCGGCCGGAATTCGGTCCCGCCGATCGTCCCCTTAAACCATCCCCGAGCCTAGCGTAACCCGTTCGGCCCTGTCCACGGCAAAGGATGAAGCAAACCTACGTCGAATACCGGTATCCTAGCCATGGTGTCTGCGGCAGGTGGTGGCGCGGGCAGGACAGGGCATGCAGCTTTGCGTCAGCCGGCGGGTTCGGCCGCATCACTTCTCTACGCCCAGAACCTCCGCGCAGCGCGACAGGCTGAAGCCATTGCCGGTGGTGTCGTTGCTGGCGCGGATGGTGGCGATGATGCCCGACCTGTCGGTGTTGATCTGCAATTCGCAGAAGAGCTGCTCGTAGCGGCCGGGGGTGATCAGCTCAGGCTCCCAGAAGGGGTCGCGGGTGATGACACGCGTCTGGGTCACCGTCTGGCCGGAGCCGTCCTGACGGGTCTCGGTGCGCACGATCGTGCGCGCCGGTTCGTATTGCGAATAGACCGGCGGAATGTAGCGCGTCTTGTCGCCGCCGCGCCAGGTGTAGATCTTGCCCGAGGATAGCGGATATTCGTCGATCGGCGGGCCATAGGCGGCGAAGAAGCGCTCGACCGGCTGGCCGATCCAGCGTGATTGCAGGGCGCGGTTGGCGTCTTCGGTCGTCGTGCAGGAGGCGAGCAGCGCAAGCGGAAGAAGCAGGGAGGCGATCAGGTGTCGGGCGGGTCGCATGATGGGTCTCGCAGGCGTTTGCCGGGTAAGCCTTCCGGCTTCCGGTGATGTCGCCGCTGACCGTACTGCGTCGGGCCATCCTCCGGCAAGGCATCGTTGATCGCTCTAAGCTCAGACCAACAGCCAAAACGGGGGATTTTTCCGTGGCGACTGGATCCTCTGCAACTTCCATGTCTCCCTATTGTCCAGCGAGGGTTTGGATGTTCGTTGCGTCCCGGAGAAACGCGGAAGCAGCTGCATAAAGCTGCGTTGCAGTCACAATCCCGATCCTCGAAGAGCAGGGACGCCGCAGCCTCTGGGAGGCGGATCGATCGCCTGCCTGCCGACTGTTGCGGCTGCCCGGACGCGCCTTTGCTTCCTCGCGCGCCGATTGCTGCGGACGTGAGGGGGCCCCAATCGGAACCCATCACCGGACGGGCGGTTTGGCTTGTCTCACGACGCGGTGATCCCATATCTGGACTGAGCCAATGGATCCGGCGCGCTGCCGGACGAGGAGTGTCTTCTTGTTTTCCTTCGACAACACTTACGCCCGCCTGCCGCAGACCTTTCACCGGCCGGCCCGCCCAGCCGCTGCCCGCTCGCCCGCTCTGATCCGCTTCAACCATGCGCTCGCCGAGGAGCTCGGGCTGGACCTGACCGGTGCCGATGACGCACGGCTGGCGCAGCTGTTGTCCGGGCAGGTGATCCCCGTTGGCGCCGAGCCGCTGGCTCAGGCCTATGCCGGCCATCAGTTCGGGCATTTCAACCCGCAGCTCGGCGACGGCCGGGCGCTCCTGCTGGGCGAGGTTGTCGACCGCGATGGGCAACGCCGTGACATCCAGCTGAAAGGATCTGGCCCGACCGCCTTTTCGCGCAATGGTGACGGGCTTGCGGCGCTCGGTCCGGTGCTGCGGGAGTACATCGTTTCGGAGGCTTTTGCTGCGCTTGGCGTCCCGGCGACCCGGGCATTGGCTGCCGTATCGACCGGCGAGCAGGTCGTGCGCGAGACCATGCTGCCGGGCGCCGTCTTCACCCGCGTCGCGGCGAGCCATATTCGCGTCGGCACCTTCCAGTTCTTCGCCGCGCAAGGCGATGAAGACGCCGTCAGGACGCTCGCCGACCACGTCATCGAGCGGCATTATCCGGAGGCCCGGGAAGCGGAGAATCCCTATCTCGCCATGCTGACCCTGGTCGCCGAACGGCAGGCACGGCTGATTGCCCGCTGGCTGTCGATCGGCTTCATCCATGGCGTGATGAACACCGACAACATGGCGGTCTCGGGCGAGACGATCGATTTCGGCCCCTGTGCCTTCCTCGACGAATATGATCCGCGCAAGGTCTTCTCCTCGATCGACCAGCGCGGCCGTTATGCCTATGCCAATCAGCCCGGCATCGGCCAGTGGAACATCGCGCGGCTGGCCGAATGCCTGCTGCCGCTGCTCGATGCCGACGAGGAAAAGGCGATCGAAGCGGCAAACGGCGTGCTGAAGACCTTCGGCGACGTCTTTCAGGAGGTTTGGCTCGATCTCTTCAAGCAAAAGCTCGGCGTCACGGGCGAGGGGGCCGACGACCGCCAGCTCGTCAGCGATTTCCTGGAGCTTATGCATCAGGGCGAGGCGGACTTCACCCTGAGCTTCCGCGCGCTCTCCAAGGTCGCCGGCGGCGCAGCTGTGGAGACACTGACCGACCTCTTCACGCCGCCGCCGTCGGGGCTCTCCGACTGGATCACCCGCTGGAGGGCGCGCATTGACGATCAACGCACCCCCGCTGAGCGGCAGGCGGTGATGGAGGCCGTCAATCCGGCGCTGATCCCCCGCAACCACCGCATCGAGGAAGCAATCGCGGCGGCCGTCTACAACGACTTCTCCTTCTTCCATCGGTTGGTGGATGCGCTGGCCACACCTTACGCCGAGGATCCGCAGACCGCCGATCTGCGTCTGCCGCCGACGCCGGAGGAGAGGGTGACGCGGACCTTCTGCGGGACGTGAGGGGAGCGGCGCGTTCGATCAGCCGTGCCGCATCGCCTTGATGTCCTGCAGCAGGCCGGGGCCGGTGGGTTTCCAGCCGAGTGTGGTCTGGGTCCAGGACGACGAGGCCGGCATGTCGAAGGTGGCGAAAGCCGCCATCGGGCCGAGATGCTGACCGGCTTCTGCCGCGCTGACCGCCTGCACGGGCAGGCTCAAGGCTTCGCCGATCGCCTCGGCGATGTCGCCCAAATGGATGCCTTCCTCATCGACGGCGTGGTATCGCGCGCCGGGTTCGGCCTTCTCAAGCGCCAGCCGAAACAGCCGGGCGGTGTCGTTCAGATGGCAGGCTGACCACCGGGCAGGCACATCCTTTACATAAGCCGCTTTCCCTTGAGTGCGGGCGATCTCGATGAGGTAGCTCACCAGACCCTGACGCCGGGTGTCGTGAATCTGGGACAGCCGCACCGTGGTGAGATTGACGCCTGCCTGAAGCAGAGCCTGACCGGCTTGTTCGGAGGCGATGCGCGGGTTCGGATGGTCCAGATCCAGCACGTTTTCCCGGGCCGTCAGCCCTGGCGACGCTATGCCCATCCCGATCCCCGAGGTGATGAGCATGGGACGATCCGAGCCCAGGAACGCGTTGCCAAGGGCTGCGATCGCTGCTGCATCCTTGAGGCAGTTTGCCTGATAGTTGGAGAAGTCGTGGTCGAAGGCGAGGTGGATCACAGCATCGGCCTTGTCGGCGCCGCGGGTGAGGCTGGCTGGGTCCTCCAGCGTCCCGAGATAAGCGGTTGCGCCGGCTTTTCGCAGTCTCTCCACCCCGTCGACGGATCGCGTCAGCCCGATGACCTGGTGGCCGGCGGCCAGCAGTTCGGGGATGACGGCGGAGCCGATGAAGCCTGTGGCGCCTGTGAGGAATATTTGCATGGCGGTCCCTTTCCGTTGAACGGGACAAGACATGGCACATCTGTTATCCTGTTAAAGTAGTGGCTTTATCATGGTATAATTCCTCTCAGGATGTGGAGATGCAGATGGCGGCAACGACGCTGGCCGGCTTTCTCAGAGACCGGCGGACAAGGCTCGATCCCGCCACCTTCGGCTTTGCCGGCCGTCGGCGCACGGCCGGGCTCAGACGTGAAGAGGTGGCCCAGCGCGCCAACATCAGCCCGACCTGGTACACCTGGCTGGAACAGGGGCGCGGCGGGGCTCCTTCCGCTGATGTGCTCAACCGCATCGCACGCGCCATGCTGCTCACAGAGGCGGAGCGCGAGCATATGTTCATGCTTGGTCTGGGGCGCCCGCCGGAGGCGCGTTACACATCGGTCGATGGAGTCAGTCCGCGGCTTCAGCGATTCCTCGACAGGCTGGACACCTGTCCGGCGATCGTGAAGACCGCCACCTGGGAGGTCGTCGCCTGGAATCGTGCCGCCACCATCGTGCTCTCGGATTACGGGAAGCTGCCGCCGGGCGAGCGCAACATGCTCCGCTTCCTCTTCAGTCATCCCGAGGTTCGGGCCAAGCAACACGACTGGGAGGCCATCGCCCGGTTCTCGATCGCTGCCTTCCGGGCCGATACAGCGCGGGCCGGTGCGGTCTCACAAATCACCCAGCTGGTCGAAGAACTCTCGCAGGCCAGCGCTGACTTTCGCCGGATCTGGGCAGAGAATGAGATCAATGTGCCGGGAGAAGGGGCCAAACGCCTGGCACATCCCATTCTCGGCACCATCGACCTCGAATATTCGGCCTTTGCCGTCGATGGCCGCGTCGACCTCAACCTGATGGTCTATACGCCCGTCGATCCCGCTGTGGCGGCGCGGATTCGGGAACTCGTCCGCGAAGCGGCATAGACGACAGCGGCAATCGCATTTGCAAAGCCGTCTACTGGGCGTGCCCGGTGGTTTTGTCGCGAAATTGTCCCATTGCGGGCGCCGAATGCCAGCGCTTTCATCCTACCATTCCACTCCCGATTCGCCGGGCAGACCGTGTCCCGGCGGCCGCCCTTTTTCCAGAGTCCCTTTCATGCTCCGCTATTTTGAGACCATCATCGTTCCCACCGCTCGCGAGACTCCCGGTGATCCGCCGGAAGGCCTGCTCAATTTCTACTGGTTCTTCGTGCGTCAGGCGAAGGGGCTGTTTATCGCGCTTCTGCTTGCGAGCCTGCTCGTGGCGATCGCCGATGCTGCCATTCCGGTTCTGATGGGGCGGCTGGTCGAGGTGCTGACCTCGACGCCGCGGGAGGAGATCTTTGCCGAGGCGTCCGGGCTGATCTTCGGGCTGATCCTGCTTGTGCTGGTCATCCGGCCGCTGGTCACGACGCTGCAGGGCGTGGTGCTCAATCAGTCGATTGCCCCGGGTGTCACCAACATGGTGCGCTGGCAGAGCCACTGGCATGTCATCCGCCAGAACATCTCGTTCTTCCAGAATGATTTCGCCGGCCGCATCGGCTCGCGGATCCTGGAAATCGGTCACACGCTTCGAAGCTCGGTCGTCTCGATCATCTCGGTCGTCTGGTATCTCGCCGCCCTCGGCGTCATCACCTCTGCCTTTCTCGCCGCCGCAAGCTGGTGGCTGGTGCTGCCGGTGGCGCTCTGGACGCTCGCCTATATCGGCTTTCTGATCGTGATCGTGCCGCAGATCCGCCGCGGCTCGAAGGCGATCGCCTATGCACGCTCCGAGATGGTTGGCCGTATCGTCGACAGCTACACCAACATCATGACGGTGAAGCTCTTCGCCCGGCCCGAGGAGGAAGACGCCTTCGTTCGGGAATCTGTCGACCGGCATACCGGCCGGATGATCACGCAGCATCGCTGGCTGTCGCTCTTCTCCATTGGATTGACGATCCTCTCAGGCTTGTTGATCGCGGGCACCACCTGGGTTGCCGTCCAGCTCTGGGTCAATGGCGCCATCGGCATCGACGTCGTCGCCATGGTTTTGCCGATGACGCTGCAGATCTCGGGGACGTCCGCCCGCGTGGCGCAGGAAATCACCCAGATCTCCGACCAGGTCGGCACCGTACACGAGGCCATGGAGACGATCGCCAAGCCGATCGGGCTTACCGACCAGCCGGCCGCGCGGCCGCTCGAGGTGACGGAAGGCGCGATCCGTTTCGACGACGTCTCCTTCCACTATGGCCGCAAGGGCGGGATCATCGAAAAACTGTCGCTCGACATCAGGCCCGGGGAACGCATCGGCCTTGTTGGCCGCTCCGGCGCCGGCAAGTCGACGCTGATGAACCTGCTCTTGCGTTTCTACGATCTCCAATCCGGCCGCATTACCATCGACGGGCAGGACATTGCACTTGCGACGCAGGAAAGCATCCGTCGGCACATCTCGGTGGTGACGCAGGACACCTCGCTGCTGCATCGCTCGATCCAAGACAACATCGCCTATGGCCGGCGTGCTGCGAGCCGGGCAGAGGTGATGGAGGCCGCGCGGCAGGCGCATGCCGTCGAATTCATCGAGCAGCTTACCGACTGGAACGGCCGCACCGGCTTCGATGCCCATGTCGGCGAGCGCGGGGTCAAACTCTCCGGCGGCCAGCGTCAGCGTATCGCGATCGCCCGCGTCATCCTCAAGAATGCACCGATCCTGATCCTCGACGAGGCGACCTCGGCGCTCGACTCGGAGGTCGAGCAGGCGATCCAGACCAGTCTGGAAGGGCTGATGCAGGGGCGGACGGTCATTGCGATCGCCCACCGGCTGTCGACAATCGCGGCCATGGACCGGCTGGTCATTCTCGACAGGGGGCGCATCGTCGAGCAGGGCACACATGCCGAGCTTCTGGCACTCGGCGGCCATTATGCCGGCCTCTGGGCGCGGCAGTCCGGCGGTTTTCTGGAAGCGGAGGGGTGATTGGTTTCTCGAATGCAGGGCTCACAAGTCCCTTTGCGGGCTCCGGAGCTTGCAGAAGGGCGCCGCCGGGTGAAGGCCTCGCTCTTGTGGAGGGGGGAGACGGCTTCATAAACAAGAAAAGGCGCCCCTTGCGAGGCGCCTTTTGTTCGTTGTGACGATGCGGCCGATCAGATCGAAGGCTGCAGCGTCATCGAGGTGCCGGCGGCGGCGATGTTCAGGCCGAGCTGGCCGGAGACGCTGATCGGCTGCAGGTGGATGGAGCCAGAGGTGCCGCCGAAGAGCACGTTGGCACCAACGCCGGCGCCGACGGTCGCTTCAGCGCTCGCCCCGCCGTAAAGGCCGCCGAGCGAACCCTTGTGGTAACCGGCGGTCGGGGCAAAGACGGCCCAGATCACGCGGCTGCGGGTGGTGAACCCCAGGTCGACGCCGAACTTCTTGATCGAGCCGGAATAGGTATCGAGCGGTTCACCGTCGATGACGGAGGTGAAGGCGCAGTCTGCGGTCTTGGCCGAGCCCAGGACATAGCCGAAGCCGGAGCCGATCTGGCAATCCAGGTAGCCGATGCGCACACCGCCGACGCGGTCGCTCTCGACGACAACAGGGGCAGGGGCGGCGGCGGTCATGTCAGCCGCTGTGGTGATCCCGGCCGAGGTGAGGACGGGCAGGGCGGCGAGGCTCAGAGTGAGCAGTTTCTTCATGGCGATTCTCCTTCCATGTTCGGCTGCCGGGTGCGGAACGGCCGTTTTCGGCTTCTCAAGGCAGCGTGGAACAACGCCTATCGGGAAAGATTGATCCAACTGAGGCTGAAGATGGGCGGCAAGGTGGCGATCCAAGCCATTCTGAGCGGGAGCGCGAAGCTCGCTCGTCGAGACGATGCACGGTCGTTCCGCGGCGGCACTTGCGTGGCCATGTCAGATCTTTCCGGCCGATGGCGAGGCGGCGCGGATGGCGGCCTCGACATTGTCCGGCAGGCGAAAGCGGCGGCGGTACTCGCCGGGCGTCAAGCCGGACAGCTTGCGAAACAGGCGGCGGAAGGAGGCGAGGTCGGAATAGCCGACTTCGGCGGCGACATCCTCGATCTGCTTGTCCTCGATCTCGAGCATGTATTTGGCTTCCTCAACCCTCAGCCACTGGACATATTCAAGCGGCGCGTAGCCGGTTGCCTTGCGAAAGCGCCGGTCGAAGGACCGTTTGGGCAGGCCCGAGAGGCGCACTAGGTCGGCCACGATGGTGGGCCTGTCGTAATGGGTCGCCGCGTGCGCCTGGCACTTTTCCACCACGGCATCGCCATGGCCGACATTGGCCGCCATCGAGGCATAGGGCAGCTGGCCGTCGCGATGCCACTGATAGAGGAAGAGTTTCGAGATCCGGATCGCCTCGGCCGTGCCGGCATGGCGGGCAATGAGGTAAAGGGTGAGGTCCTGCCAGGAGGAGGCGCCACCTGCGCAGACCAGCGAATGTCCCGGGCCGGACTGTACCAGAATGCGCTCTGGCTGCAGGTCGACCTTGGGAAACTCGCTGCGAAAGAGCGGCACGAACATCCAGTGGGTCGTGGCTGCATGGCCCTCAAGCAGCCCCGCCTCGGCCAGCACGAGTGCCCCGCCGCAGGCAGCAAGAACCAGCGCGCCCCGCTCGTGCATGCGCGCGATCCAGTCGATGAGCCGGCGGTCGAGGGCGCGGATCGTTTCCGGTGAGTCCACAACGACATTGGGAATGATAACAATGTCGGTGCGCTCGACCTCGTGCACTGCGAGCTGCGGGATGATGGTGACGCCGGTGATCAGGGTCAGCGGACCCGTCTCTGCCGCAACCAGTCGTGGCGAGAACAGCACCTCGCTGACCGGCATGTTGGATATGCTCTTCCAGTCGGCGCCTGCCGTCCAGAGCGTGTCGAATATGCCGTACATCACGGAAGGATCGCATTCGGCGAAGGCCGCAATGCTGACGCTCAGCGGGTGTTTCCCCAATATGGCATCTGGCTCTATCGGCTCCATGCTGGCCATTCTGCCTCTGCCGGGTATTGGCAGCAAGATCTAAACCTCCGCGCATCCGGACGGCACGCCGTCGTCCGCAACCGAAGGAAAAAGATCATGGACATCAACATGGACAGACTGAACGCGCTGCTCGGCACGATGGTCAACGAGCTGGGGGCTGCCCAGAACGCGGCCCTCGTGATCCTCGGCGATGAGCTGGGGCTCTACCGCGCGATGGTGGGCAAGGGGCCGATGACGGCCAGGGCGCTCGCCGAAGCGACCGATACCGGCGAGCGGTATGTACGCGAATGGCTTGCCGCGCAGGCAGCTTCCGGTTTCATCGACTATCACGCGGCAAGCGACATGTTCGAGCTCTCGCCGGAACAGGCAGCGGTGCTGGCGATCGACGAGAGCCCGGCCAATGTCATCGGGGGGTTCCAGGCCCTGGAGGCGGTTTATGCCGACCGCGCCCAGCTCACCCATGCCTTCCGCCATGGCGGCGGGGTCTCCTGGACGGACCGCTGCACCTGCATGTTCTGCGGCACCGACCGCTTCTTCCGGCCGGGCTACAAGGCCAATCTCGTCCAGAGCTGGCTGCCGGCACTCGACGGTGTCGTCGACAAGCTGAGCCGCGGCGCCGAAGTTGCTGACGTCGGCTGCGGTTTCGGGTCCTCGACGCAGGTGATGGCGCAAGCTTTTCCGCAATCCCGCTTCCTCGGGATCGATTTCCATGCGCCGTCGATCGAGCATGCGCGCAGCCATTCGGCGAACCTGCCGAACCTCCGCTTCGAGGTTGCCCGCGCACAGGATTTCGACGGCGGCCGCTTCGATCTCGTCACCATGTTCGACGCCCTGCATGACATGGGCGATCCGGTGGGTGCCGTGCGCCACGTCGCGTCGCGGTTGAAGCCCGAGGGAACGCTGATGCTGGTGGAGCCGATGGCCGGCGATACGCTCGCCGACAACCTCAATCCGGTCGGCCGCATCTTCTATGCGGCATCCGCCAATACCTGCGTGCCCGCGTCGCTCGGCCAGGAGGTGGGTGCGGCACTCGGAGCCCAGGCAGGCGAGAAGAGGCTGACGGACGTGTTGAACGAGGGTGGCTTTCGCCGCGTGCGGCGCGTGGCAGCCACGCCGTTCAACATGGTGCTGGAGGCTCGTCTGTGAAGGGGGTGGCGGGGGGAACATTCTCTCCCCGCCACGCTTATCCTTGGCCACGCACCATGAGGATCCCCATGACATACACGCTTCCCGAACTCGCCAAGAAGATGCGCAAGATCGATTTCTGTATGATGCTGACCAAGTCCGAATTCGGCGCGATCGCCGCCCGCCCGATGAGCAACAATGGCGAGGTCGACTATGACGGCGACAGCTATTTCTTTTCCTATACCGACACCCGCAAGGTGCGCGAGCTGACGGCTGATCCGGCCGTGTCGCTGACCTTCACCGCGCCGCCCAGTCTGCTCGGCAAGCCCGGCATCTTCGTGGCCGTCGAAGGACGTGCCAGCCTGATTGCGGACAAGGCCGTGTTCGAGGCGCACTGGACCTCGGATCTCGACCGCTGGTTTCCCGAGGGCATCGATACGCCCGGCATCGTGCTGATCAAGGCACATGCCGAAACGCTGCAATATTGGGACGGCGAGGAGAACGGCACGATCCGGCTCTGACCGGCCCTGCCACTCCCGCCCGTGGCGCAAAAGCGCAACGGGCCATACCGTTCAAGGGGCGCCTCTTCAGACTGGCGCCCTTTTTTGTCCTTGTTGCGACGCGCTTGGCTGCTCTCCCGGCGCGATCCGGCGGATCGGGGCGTGGACAAGTGGTCGTGGGTCTCTTGCAGAATGTCGCAGACAGGCTGCAAATGCCGGATTATGGCTTTTAAGATCACGGCCAGAACATCCACTCCCAGACATCAGGGTATCGAGAAGACCATGGCAGAGTTTCCGTCCAAGGCAAAAGTCGTCATCATCGGGCTGGGAGGCATCGTCGGCGCCTCCATCGCCCATCACCTGATCGAGCGCGGCTGGGACGACATCGTCGGCATCGACAAGTCGGGCATTCCGACCGATATCGGCTCCACGGCGCATGCGTCTGACTTCTGCTACACCACGTCCCACGACTATCTCTCGGTCTGGACCACGCAATACTCCATCGATTTCTACGAGAAGATGGGCCATTACGCCCGTATCGGCGGCCTGGAAGTCGCCCGCACCGGCGACGACACCTGGATGGAAGAGATCAAGCGCAAGCTCTCCTCTGCCCGCGCCTTCGGCACCCGCGCCCATTACGTCTCGCCCGCCGAAATCAAGCAGCTCTTCCCGCTGATCGAGGAAGATCAGGTCATGGGCGGGATGTTCGATCCCGACGCCGGCCTCGTCGTGCCCCGCTCCCAGACCGTTGCCGGCAAGCTCGTCGACGCCGCTGAAAAATCCGGCAAGCTCAAGATGTTCGGCAATACGCCGGCAAAGTCCCTCATCGTCGAGGGTGGCCGCATCAAGGGCGTCGTCACCCATCGCGGCACGATCATGGCCGAGCACGTCATCGTCTGCGCCGGCCTCTGGGGCCGCCTGATCGCCGAAATGGTCGGCGAAGACCTGCCCGTCATGCCGGTCGACCATCCGCTGACCTTCTTCGGTCCGTATAACGAGTTCGAAGGCACCGGCAAGGAAATCGGCTATCCGCTGCTGCGCGACCAGGGCAATTCCGCCTATATGCGCGACACCGGCGACCCGAAGACCACCGAAGGCGGCCAGATCGAATGGGGCTATTACGAGCAGCACAATCCGCGCATGTGCCATCCGCGCGACCTGCTCGAAAAGCACGAGGCACGCCTTTCGCCCTCGCAGCGCGATCTCGACATGGAGCAGATCCTCGAGCCGCTTGAGCGCGCCATGGAGCTTACCCCGATCCTTGGCGAACTCGGTTATAACGAGAGCCATTCGTTCAACGGCCTGCTGCAGGTGTCCGCTGCCGGCGGCCCGTCCTGCGGCGAAAGCCAGAAGGTGCGCGGCCTGTGGTATTGCGTCGCCATATGGGTCAAGGACGGCCCCGGCTACGGCAAGCTGATCGCCGACTGGATGACGGATGGTCGTACGGAAATCGACCACTCCTCGATCGATTATTCCCGCTTCTATCCGCATCAGCTCGAAGAGAAATTCATCGAAGGCCGCTGCTACGAAGCCGCCCAGAAGATCTATTTCCCCGCCGTACACACCCGCGAACCCTATGCTTCCGGTCGTGGCGTCAAGCGTTCGCCGATGTATGAGCGCGAAGTCGAGCTCGGCGGCTACTTCATGGAACTCGGCGGCTGGGAGCGTGCGCATGGCTACGCCGCCAACGAGCATCTCCTGGAGAAATACGGCGACCGCGTTCCGGTTCGTGAAAACGAGTGGGACAACAGACACTTCTGGCGCGTTTCGAATGCCGAGCATCTGGCGATGAGCGAGGATTGCGGCATCGTCAACCTCAGCCACTTCCATATGGTCGACATCGAAGGCCCCGATCATGTCGAACTGCTCGAATGGCTCTGCGCCGCCAAGATCGGCGGTGATGCCAACATCGGCAAGGGCATCTACACCCACTTCCTCGATGACGAGGGCATGGTGCGCGCCGACTTCACCGTCTTCCGCCTTGCCGACCGCTGCCGCCTGGTCAACGGGGCGGACGCCGGCCCGCGCGACTTCCACTACATGAAGCGCGTCGCCCAGGATCGCGGCCTTGACGTTACCATCACCGACACCTCGGAAAAATACATCACCATCGGCATCTGGGGCCCGAATGCCCGCGTGACGCTGAAAAAGGCCGTCGCTGATCCCGCTGGTCTCGATCCGGAAAACTTCCCCTTCGCCGCGATCAAGCCTATCGAAATCGCCGGCAAGCATGTCACCGCCTTCCGCATCTCCTATGTCGGCGAGCAGGGCTGGGAACTGCACATGAAATACGAAGACGGCCTCGCCGTCTGGGACGCGCTGCGTGCGACCGGCGTCATGGCCTTCGGTGTCGAGACCTATGCTAACTCCCGCCGCATGGAAAAGAGCCTGCGCCTGCAGAACGCTGATCTTCTGACCCAGTACAACCTGATCGAGGCGGATCTGGCGCGTCCAAAGGTCAAGGAAGCCGACTTCCGCGGCAAGGCCAAGCATCTCGAATACAAGGCCCGCGCTCAGCAGCCGGCCATGCTCTGCACGCTCGTCATGACCGACAATGTCGACAGTAAGGGCGTCGCCCGCTACCCGGTCGGCTCCATGCCGGTCGTCGACCCCGCGTCAGGCGAAGTCCTGATCGACAGCCTCGGACGGCGGTCCTACACGACGTCTGTGGCGTATGGGCCGACGATCGGCAAGAACATCGCGCTTGCCTATCTGCCGCAGGAATATTGCGAAGTCGGTCGCAAGCTGAACGTGGAATACTTCGCCGAAAGCTTCCCGGTCGAGGTTGCAGCGGTGGGGTATAAGCCGCTGTATGATCCGGAGAACCTGAAGCCGCGCAGCTAAAGGGCAGGGCGGTTTCGTCAGAGAGTTATGGACCCGTCGGTCGAAAGGCCGGCGGGTTTTGTGTGCGCGCCTGAAGCTGATAGTTGTTCTTGTGGGGTGTTACAGCTTATTTTACTGTTTTGGCGGTGGTGGGGCAGTTTGTATGCTGGCGGGACAATGGTTCGGTGAACTTCTTGGTTACGCAAATGGATTGTGCGTCATCGAAATCGATGACCTTCCAAGTGGATATCAAGGTCGTGCTACCTTCTTTCAGGAGGGGCTTGAGAACGATTTCGTGTTCATCACTAAATTTTCGATAGCTGGCCGTGCTCAATCTGCATCGTTCGTCGCTAGGGTCGAGTACGAAATGGTCGGCGAGGCGGTTCCGGCTTCTACAAGCGATTTGGCCAAAGCTTCACACGGGTTTGTTCTGCCAAATGAAGTCTTGGTCTCCCTTAGTGTAATGGGTGATCGAATGGATGTTGCCTTGACAACACTGGATCGGGCTACTGATGGATCGAGTAAGACAGTAGGCACATTGTCAGGCGTCGCGCATAGACCGGGTGTGCCGAACTCCAGCATCGTTCTAGCTGACGAGACAATTAAAGACTGGGACTCGTTCCGGGACTATGTTCTTTCCCAAACGGAGCATCAATCGGTGTTCAGGGGGCAAATGAAGCCTGATCCCCTTCGAACGTCATTTCATCGTACCTCTCGCAAAGATCTTTACCGGTTTGCGGTTGATGATGTTCGCAGGGCTCTAAGTTCAGCCATCATGTTCTGGATCGCCGGTTTGACCTGAAGGATCCTGACGATCGAGCATCGTTTTGGTATCTGCTTCAGCACCATGGTTTCCCTACTCCGCTACTTGATTGGAGCGCCTCTCCATTTGTTGCAGCCTACTTTGCCTTCTCGGGTGTCACCAACGAAACGGAGGGTTCAGTAAGGATCTTTGAGTTCGAGCTCGAGAGATGGCATCACGATCAGGCTCCTAGCCTTTCGACCTTAAATGTTCGTCCACATGTAACATTCTTCCAGCCCTATCCTTTGTCGAATCCGAGAGCGGTCGCTCAACAAGCATGGTGCAGCATATGTACAGTCGACAACGTCGAGCAGTTCGTGAAGCTTCACGAAGACGCTAGGGGGTGTCGCTACCTTAAAGCGTTCGATCTACCTAAGTCGGCTCGCGCCAAGGTGATGCAAGAATTGCGTTTGATGGGCATAACTGCAGCATCGTTGATGCCGGGGCTCGATGGAGTATTTGCAGATTTAAAAGAACGTTTGTTTCCGACCGTGTTTGATCGCTGACGCGTTCGGCGATGCCGACCAGGGGTCGCACGGGTAGCGTCGACGCTACTTCCCCCTTGCGGGGGAGGAAGGAGAATCGAAGGCTTAGGCGAGCGTAAGCCGCCTAAACTTCAGATTTTCCAGGAGAGGGGCACAGGTCCGTTGGCACTCACGTCACCGAGCCCCCCTCTTGCGAAATCTCAAGGTTTGGCCCTGATCGGGCCAATTCCTCTCACAGCCTTCGCGCGGCGTCGCGCTCAGGCCTCCGTTCGCTGAAATCGATTCACCGGATCGCTTTCTGGCCTTCGGCCACCGCTCCGAAGTCTCCCCCGCAAGGGGGGAGATAGGCGTCGCGCAAGACGCAACCGCCCCTCATTACCCGCTGCCTCAGCCCCTCATCCGCCCTTCGGGCACCTTCTCCCGCAGGCGGGGAGAAGGCAGAGACCTCAACCGCGCGCGCCTCCCTCTCCCCGCCTGCGGGGAGAGGGTAGGGTGAGGGGCAAAGGCCACAAACTCGGCGCAAACTGTCGAAAAAAGGGGGACGACTTTCAAAAATCCCCCAACAAAATCAACAAAACAAAGTTTTTTCATCCCCGCCCATTTTTCCCGTTTTACCCTAATCCCCGTCCCGCCCTCGGATACACCTGACGATGCGATGTCAGGCGAGGCGGGGCCGGCGCCGGGGTGGAAAGTTGTCGCAGACCTGAAACCCCGGCCCGTTGCAACGGTCTCCCTCCGGACGAAGGGGTGGAAGTGATGGCGGACGGTCGGATGCTTGATGCCTGAAACCCCTGATCGGAAGGACGTGCCTCAGAGGCACACAGACAAGGCGCCAGCGCTGTCGCGAACATCCAGACAGCGGGGCGAAACAAACGGCGGGGATGATGGCCGAGGTCGTCAATGACCAAAGCTCCATCCCCCGGGCGAGGGTCCCGGTCGGATTGGTGCACCATCGGGCGGGAACCTCCCGGGCCACCGGCCAGGCTGAAGCGTCATCTCATGGTGACGCCGCAGCCGGACCCGCGCCCGGTCGAACGTCGGACTTCGGTCACGATGCCCGTCGCCGCCTTGCCAGAGAGACGCATGCAGCGGGAATAAACGCCGAACGGGGCGCCGGAAGGAGCCACTTACACACCTTAGACAGGTTGCTTCTGGCGCCTCGTCCGAGACAAGTTTGACCTAACCGGAGGGAGTTGATCCCGACCGGCGGCGAAGCATGCGGGGTCTATCTCCCCCCTTGCGGGGGAGAAAGCGAAATCGAGGAATTGGCCCGATCAGGGCCAAACCTCAGATTTCGCAAGAGGGGGGCTCGGTGGGGTTCTCGCCCACGGAACCGTGCCCCCTCTTGGAAAATCTGAAGTTTAGGCGGCTTGCGCTCGCCGAAGCCTTCGATTTTCCGTTCTCCCCCGCAAGGGGGAGATGGGCCCCATCAAAAATCATTTGTTCTCCCTTGAACAAAGGAGCGTAAACTGTCCATCTTGAGAGAGACGAAAAACGGAGGAAACCGCGATGGACGGACAGGTATCGCCGAAAGCAGAGATCGCAGATCCCGCCATGCGCATCGCCTCCCTGCTCGCCTCGCAAAAGGCGGCCTGGGCGAAAGACGTCACCCCTGACCATGCCACCCGCGAAGATCGCCTGGCGCGGCTCGACCGGATGATCGAGGTCTGGCAGGAGCGGTTCGCCGCCGCGATTTCCGAGGATTTCGGCAATCGGCCGGCGGTGGTCACTGAGCTGACCGATGTCGTGCCGGTGCGGGCCGCGATCCGCCATGCGCGCAAGCATCTGAGAGCCTGGATGCGGCCGCGCCGCGTCTCGCTTGCCTGGACGGGCAAGCCGGCCTCGGCCGTCATCCTGCGCCAGCCGCTTGGTGTCATCGGGATCGTCGCGCCCTGGAATTATCCGCTCAACCTGATGCTCTCGCCACTCACCGGGGCGCTTGCCGCCGGCAACCGGGCGATGTTGAAACCCTCGGAGCTGACGCCGGCCTTTTCCGAGGTGCTGGCCAAGGCCGTCGCCGAGACCTTTGCCGAGGATGAGGTCGCCGTGGTGACCGGCGGGCCGGAGGTGGCGAGCGCCTTTACATCAGCCCCCTTCGACCACCTGATCTTTACCGGCTCGACCGCCGTCGGCCGCAAGGTGGCGGAAGCGGCGGCGAAGAACCTGACGCCGGTGACGCTCGAACTCGGCGGAAAGTCGCCGGCCATCCTCGATCCGTCCGTGCAGTTCGACAAGGCCGTGCCGCGCTTGGTCTGGGGCAAGCTTCTGAACTCCGGCCAGACCTGTGTGGCGCCCGATTATGCGCTGGTGCCGCGCGGTCGCGTTGCCGATTTCCTTGCCGCCGTGAAGGCGGAAGTCGCGCGGCAGTATCCCGGTCTGCCGGCCAATGCCGATTACACGTCGATCATCAGCCCCCGGCATTTCACGCGGCTCACCCGGCTTGTCCAGGAAGCGCGCGAGAAGGGCGCCGAGGTCGTCGAACTCGCCGGTCCGCATGATGGCGAGGCCCGCGTGTTCTCGCCGGTGGCCGTCATCGGCGCGCCGGACGAGACGGCCGTGATGTCGGAAGAGATTTTTGGGCCGATCCTGCCGGTTATTGCCTATGACACGCTGGACGAGGCGATCGCCTATATCAACAATCGTGACCGGCCGCTGGCGCTCTACTGGTTCGGCGAGGACAAGGCGGCGCAGGAGCGGGTTTTGTCCGGCACGATTGCCGGCGGCGTGACGATCAATGACACGATCCTACATCTCGCCCAAGACGATCTGCCCTTCGGCGGTGTCGGGGCCTCAGGCTACGGCGCCTATCACGGCGAGGCGGGGTTCCTGGCGCTTAGCAAGGAAAAGCCGGTGCTGAAACAGTCGGCGATCTCGGGGGTGAAGTTCCTCTATCCGCCTTATGGGCGTGTGGCGAGCTTGATGCTGAAGCTGCTTGGCCGGTTCGGCTGAGGTCGCGGCGCTTCCTGCCGGTCAGCCGGCAGCGAGGCGCGGTTGGCGGTGGTCGGGGGCGGTCGCGATGGCTGATTTCGGGGCTTTGACGGCTGCCTCGAAATCGTCGAGCGGCATCGACCGGCCGAAGAGATAGCCCTGGAAGATCCGGCAGCCGGCAGCTTCGAGAAAGGCCAATTGTGCCGGTGTTTCCACTCCCTCCGCCACGGTTTCCAGTCGAAGATCACTGGCAATGGCGCAGATCGAGCGGACGAGTGCTGCGTCGCGGTCGTTTTCAGCGACGGCGGCAACGAAGCTGCGGTCGATCTTGAGCTCGGTGACCGGCAGGCGCCGCAGATAGGCGAGCGAGGAATAGCCGGTGCCGAAATCGTCGAGCGAGAAGGTGATGCCAAGAGCGGTGAGCCCGGCCATCTTTTCCGCCACCGGCTCCAGCCCCGCGATCAGCACGCTTTCGGTGAGCTCGAGACGCAGGCGGCGGGGATCGACCTCGCTTCGGGCGAGAAGGCCGGCCAGGCTGGCAGAAAAATCGCTCTCGTTGAACTGGCTGGCGCTGACATTGACGGAAAGTGTGAGCGCGCCAAGTTGCGGATCGGCCTGCCAGCGGGCAAGCGTCGACAACGCCTGCTCCAGAACGAAGCTGCCGACGATCGGCATCAGCCCCATCTCCTCGGCGGCGGGAATGAATTCGTTCGGTGGGACCTGGCCGCGGGTCGGGTGGTTCCAGCGCAGAAGCGCTTCGGCGCCGAGAACGCGACCGTCGCGGTCGGTCTGCGGCTGATAGGCGAGGCTGAGTTCGCCATGCCGCAAGGCTGCCACCAGATCGCGGGCTATACCGCGCGGTGCGGTAAGACGCTGCTGCAGCGCATAGATCGCCGCGCTGAACACCAGGGCCGCCATGCTGGGGTTGAGCCAGACGCCGATGGCGCGCAGCTCCGGCGGGATGGGTTCGGCGAAGGGCAGCCTGAGATCGGCGGCATGCAGCACGACAAAGGCGATGAGGCTGCCGGCGATCACCATCAGCTGCATGCGCGAGGGGCGGCGCAGGTGGTTGAGATAGGCCAACATGCCGAGCACCGGCAGGAAGAGATGGGTGACGCGCGGCGAACCGTCCTGCGGGACATCGAACATCAGGCAGAAGCCGATGACGAAAACCAGGAAGCCGAATTCGGCGACAAGCAGGAAGAGGTCCAAGCGACCGCGGGTGACGAGCGCGAAGCAGAGGAGCGCGGTGACGAGGGGGAAGAGTTCGGCGAGCGCCAGAAGCGGAAGATCCTCGATGAAGAAGACCACGGTCCAGAACAGGGAAAAGGCGGCGACGGCAAGCGAGACGGACTGATAGGCACGGATCATCCGCGCCGCCCTGTGATCCCCGCTGCCCTTGCCACCCATAGCCCGCCCAATCGAGCCCACCGGGCTCTCCGTCGCGTCCTCGCCGTCTGCAGCGGAACACTCCAATTGAGAATATTCTAACTTAGCGAACGAAAGAAGAGGGATAGTGAGAAGTTCTATATCAAATGATGGATGACCGTACATCCGGTCCAGCCAGAGCGGCGGCGGGTGGCGGGCGGTCCTGCCTGTTGGCCTCGACCGCCCGATCCGGACCTTGCGGTCCTTCCTCCCCCCGGAGAACTCTCAGCCCGCCTTGGCGACCTTCATGACTTCAGGATCGTAAACCCGTCCGAAGCGGTTGGCAAGGAATGCCGGAAGGTCGATCTCCTCCTGGCGCACGAACCCGGCCTGCGGCAGGGTGCCGTCGGCGAGCAGGTCGAGCACGGTGCAGATCCCGGCCGCTGTGGTGATCTGGATGGCGCTCATCTTCTTGCCAGCAACCACCTCGGCATAGACCTTGTTCGCGTAGGTTTCCTGCAGATAGCGACCGTCCTTCCAGCCGCAGACAGTGACGAAGATGACAACCACGTCCTGCATGGTGGCCGGCAGGGCGTTTTCGAAGAGGTCCTTCAGCACGTCGCGACGGTTTTTCAGGTTGAAGTCGTTCAGAAGCGCCTTGATGATCGCCTGATGGCCGGGATAGCGGATGGTGCGGTAGTTCATCGTGCGCACCCTGCCTTCGAGTGTCTTAGCGAGCGTGCCCAGCCCGCCCGAGGTGTTGAAAGCTTCGTACGTGACGCCGTCGAGCGAGAATTCCTCGCGCTCTTCCATGGCCGGAACGACGGTGAGCTTGCCTTCGACGATCGCCTCGCAGGGCTCGATATATTCGTTGATCAGGCCGTCGGTCGACCAGGTGAGGTTATAGTTCAGCGCGTTGGACGGGTATTGCGGTAGCGCGCCGACGCGCATGCGGACCGTGTCCAGCGTGTCGAAATGCTTCGTCAGGTCATGGGCGACGATCGAGATGAAGCCGGGAGCCAGGCCGCATTGCGGGATGAAGGCGGAGCGCGCGCCGCGGGCGAGTTCCTCCACCTTGCGGGTGGTGGCGACGTCTTCGGTCAGGTCGAGATAGTGGGTTGAGGTGCGGGCTGCACTCTCGGCGATGGCGCCGGTCAGGTGGAAGGGGGCAGCGGAGAGCACTGCGAACTGGCCCTTCAGCAGCGAGTCGAGGGCGGCGGCATCGGTGATGTCGACTTCGGCGGTAGTCACGGCCGGATGGGCGTCGAGCTTGCCGAGCTGCTCGGCGCTGCGGTCGGCTACGGTGACCTTGTAGTCGCCGGTCTCGGCCAGCATGCGCGCAATCGCGCCACCGATCTTGCCGGCGCCGATGATGGTGACGTGTTTCATAGTCTGCCCCTTTTATGCATGGGCCCGCCGGTGGCGGGCCTGTTGTCATTGGTCAAATCCAGTGTGGATGGGGGGCATGTCGATTCCAAGTGACGATATGAGCGATATGAGGTATGAATTTAGGCGGAACGACGTGAAGGATGGGCGATATGCAGGTCAGCGAGAAGGATCGGGAACTGCTCTCCCTGCTTTCAGAAAATGCCCGGATGCCGGTGGCGGAGCTGGCGCGGCGCCTCGATCTGTCGCGCACCACGGTGCAGGCTCGGCTCGAGCGGCTGGAGGGGCAGGGGGTGATCGCCGGTTATCAGGTGCGGCTGTCGGACGCCTATCAGAGCGGGTTGATCCGGGCACATGTAATGATCACGATCGCGCCCAAGGCGCTTGCGGCGGTAACGGCCGAACTGAACGCGATCCGTGAAGTCTCGGCGCTCTATTCGGTCAACGGACCCTATGACCTGATCGCGATCGTGGCAGCGCCTTCGATATTCGAACTCGACCGCATCATTGATCGGATCGGAGAACTGTCCGGCGTCGAGCGGACGCTGTCGTCCATCATCCTGTCGACTCGAATTGCACGATGAACGGCACACGAGAAGATTGTATCTGCCTACCGTTTTTTAGGAAATTTTAATCAACTCTGTGTTGAAGTAGTGTTGCCGAATATTCCGGGGGTTGGCATGAGAGTGACAGCATTCCTGTTGGCGTTCAGTCTTGTTCCGACGCTCCTTCCTGCTCAGCCTGTCGACAGGGCGGATGCGACTGCGCGTCTTGTCCCCGGTGCGTCCAGCTGGGTTAGCCGGCAGGGATCGGTGATGCTGCTGGATATCGGTCCTGATGGTCTGGTCCAGGGCTACTTTCTCAACAATGCGCCAGGAAAGGGATGTCGCGGCATTCCCTACAGGTTGAGTGGACGGATGCTCGACGACACGATCTCGTTTCAGGTTCGGTGGCGAAACGGGGTCGCCGACTGCATGAGCGAAACGCGATGGCGCGGTCATATGCAGCCATCCCGCAACGGCGGTTTCGAAATCGTCGCGGAATGGCATCGTTCCTCAACTGTTGCGACGGCGTCGCAGGCGGCTCCCGAGAGAGGCCTGGATGTCTTCATTCATCGGGCCCACACTGCGCCATCTGCCCGCGATACCCCATGATAGCTAAAAAGCTAAATCACAAAACACCTGTCATGCCGCCTGCAGTTCCGCCCTTGCCAGCGCCCGTTGAAGGGCTGCGATGCAGGTTTCGTCGTGGTGGCGGCCAGCCCCTTCCCAGAGGATGGCAAGCGCCTTGGCGACCGGCATAGCGGGGCGGTAGGGGCGGTCGGCAGTGAGCGCGTCGAAGACGTCGGCGGTGGCGACGATGCGGGTTTCAAAGGAGATCTCATCGCCCTTCAGTCCGCGCGGATAACCGGAGCCATCGAGCTTCTCGTGGTGGGCGCCGCCGATCAGGGCGAGATCGGAGAAAGCTGCGATGCGCGACAGGATCAGCTCCGAGAATTCGGCATGGCGCTTCATCTGCTCCCACTCGGCGCCTTCGAGACGGCCCGGCTTGTCGAGTACGCTATTGGAGACGCCGAGCTTGCCGATGTCGTGCAGCAGCGCGGCTCGCTTCAGCCGCCGGCGTTCGGAAAACGGCATGCCGAGTTCCTCGGCTATCAGGTCGGTGAACAGTGCCACCCGGTCACTGTGGCCGGATGTGTAGGGGCTTTTGGCATCGATGACGCGGGCAAAGCCTGCAGCAATGTCATCAAGGTAGTCTTCATCGGCCAGCACGGCCTGGCGACCGGGCTCCATGGCGAGCACATAGGCTTCGAGATTGTCCGAGCCGAGCTCGGCGAAAAAGATGGGGTTCGCCAGGCTCTCGAACACTTCCACGAGCTGCGGATCGAACCAGCCGCCGGCACGCTTCCTGACCTCCGCCAATGCGGCCTCGCCGCCCTGGTGGACGAAGAAGACGTCGATCACCTGGGCCATCAGCGCGATGCGGGCGAAGAGGTGGATCTGTGTGCCCTTGAGGCCAAGCGGTTTGCCGCCGCCGTCAACGTGTTCGTCGAGATCGAGAATGCCTTTGGCGACCTCCTCGGAAAACCGCATCTGCCGGGCAATCTCCGCGCCGCGCTGGCAGCGGGTCTGGATGAGGCTGGTTGATATCTCGCCGCCATTCTTGAAGATGTTGAGGATGCCGCGGAAGCGTTCGGCCAACCCTGCCTCCATCCCGGTGTGCGAAAGCACGAATTTGAGGATCTGCGGGAAGGAGCCGTCAACGAGCTTGAAGTCGCGTTTGAACTTGAGATCGTCGGCGAGGTAGAGCTCGCAGATACGGGCGGCATTGGAGGAACAGCCGAGATCCTTCAGGAGCAGTGTGTAATAGAGATCTCGCAGCGCCTCTTCACCAAGCCCGAGCGCCTGACCGATGCGCGTGCCGATGAAACAGCAGCGGACGCAATGGCCTGCGGGCTGTCCCTCGGTCATGTCGAGAGCGTGGCTGAGTGCCTCGATGAGTTCTGCAAGCCGTATGGTGTGGGTCATGGGCGCGCCTCCTGCGGACAGACTGCCGCAAGTGAATTAAGAACGGGTGTCCGGCATTCCGGCGCCCAAATTTATGCGGCGCCTATGCCGCTGCCGGTGTCCGCTCGCGTTTCAGCGCGCTTTCCAGAGCGTCGACGCAGAGCGGATCGTGGTGGGCGCCGGCCGTCTCGCGGATCATGGCGAGTGCCTGCAACGGCGGGATGGGAGCCCGATACGGCCTTTCGGCGGTCAGTGCGTCAAAGACATCGGCGGTGGCGACGATCCGGGTGGCAAGGGAAAGCTGTTCGCCTTTCAATCCGCGCGGATAGCCCCGGCCGTCGAGCCGCTCGTGATGGGCTCCGCCGACTTCTGCCAGTTCCGCAAAAGCCGGAATGCGGGCGAGGATGTGCTCGGAATGAACGGCATGGGCGCGCATCTCGACCCACTCCTGCGGATCAAGGCTGGACGGCTTGTTCAATACACGGGCCGAAACGCCGAGCTTACCGATGTCGTGAAGCAGGGCCGCCCGACGCAGCGCCCGGCAATCGGGTGCCGACAAGCCCAGTTCCTCGGCGATCTTCACCGTGATTTCCGCCACCCGGTCGCTGTGGCCTGCGGTGTAGGGGCTCTTGGCGTCGATCACGCGGGCGAAACCCTCGACGATGTCGTCGAGATAGTCCTCGTCTGCGAGGATGACCTTCTGGCCCGGCTCTGCTGCGAGAACCTTTTCGGCCAAGTCAGGGGCCTCGAGATCCTTCCAGATGTCCGGTTCTGCGAGCACGGCGACACAGGCGTCGACCACGCGTGGGTCAAGCCAGCCGCCCCGACGGGCGCGCAACTGGCGTAGTGCCTGTTGTCGGCCGCCGTGCGTGGCATGCACGTCGACGACCTGGGCGGTTAGCGCGATGCGGGCAAAAAGGTGAATGTCCTCGCCCTTGAGGCCACCGGGTCGGCCGGTGCCGTCATAATGCTCGTCGAGATCGCGGATTCCGGCCGCAACCTGATCGGAGAAGCGCATCTGCCGGGAGATCTCCGCGCCACGGCGGCAGCGGATGTCGACCAGTTCGGCCGCATGTTTTCCGGCGCTCAGCGCCTTGATAACAGCCCTCACCTTTTCGGCGAGACCGCGACGAGCTCCCGCGTGGCGAAAGACCTGCCGCAGGAGGCTCGGCAGCGTGCCGTCCAGCCGGCGGAAATCGCTTTTGAAGCGGGTGTCATCCGTATCAAATATCTCGCACATGCGCATCGCATTGGCGGAGCAGCCGAGGTCCTTTAGCATCAGCGTGTAGTAAAGCTCGTGCAGTTGCGGCTCGGCTAGGCCCAGACGACGGCCGATGGCAGTGCCGATATGAGCGGTCCTGATGCAATGGCCGGCCAGTTGCCCGCCCGTCAAGTCGAGGGCGTGGCTCAGGGCGCCAATCAGTTCGGCAAGGCGTATCTGTGCTGGCATGCGACATCTCCGTTGCCGCCAAACCTAATCCCCAAGAGTTAAGGGGCTGTAGATTATCGGCATATGCCGATGAACTTTGCGCCTGCAGCGGCAACCTCCTGTTCACCGCTTCCATGCTTGTCTTTTTCGCGCATTGTCTTAGGACATGAGACGCACTATGTGCGGATGAGCCAAACACAACGAGGACTATCCCCTGTGATGAACGAAGACGAAGACGACAAGAGCAAGGAACTGCCGATCGGCAAGGAAACGGAAGCGAACCTCTTCAAGTCGCGTTCGATCTTCATCTATGGCGGTATCACCATGGAGCTGGCGCAGAAGGTCTGCACCCAGCTCGTTGCACTTGCTGCCGCCTCCGACGACGATATCCGCGTGTTCGTCTGCTCGCCGGGCGGTCATGTGGAAGCCGGTGACGCGATCCATGACATGATCCGCTTCATCAAGCCGAAGGTCTGGATCATCGCCTCCGGCTGGGCCGCATCGGCCGGCTCGCTGATCTTTGTCGCGGTTCCGAAGGAGCGCCGTCTGGCGCTGCCGAACACCCGCTTCCTGATGCACCAGCCGTCCGGTGGTACCCGCGGCATGGCGTCGGACATCGAGATCCAGGCACGCGAGATCATCAAGATGAACCAGCGCCTGATCAAGATCTATGCCAAGGCCACCGGCCAGTCGGAAGAGAAGATCGCCAAGGACATCGACCGCGACTACTGGCTGTCCGCCGAAGATGCGGTTGCCTATGGCCTGGTCGGCCGGGTGATCGAGAGCCACGCCGACATCGGCTGACTGGCCCCGAACGAACAAGGAAAAGCCGCTGGAGTGATCCGGCGGCTTTTTCAGTTTGGCGGGCGGGCACTTGATGCCGGTTTGCAAGGGCGCTAGCCTCAATGGGTCGAAAAGAGGCTTAGCCCGCACGGTCGCCGGGCACCGCTGATGCGGGCCATGTTTTTGTGAACCCACGACACTTGAACCCGAAATCCATCGGGCAGGTGTCGCGTGTTTGCGCTCTCTGTCCGGAACCAAGGAGAGCCTTTCATGTCTTCCGCATTCAAGCTGGCCGTGTTGACGGCGCTGATGATGTCCTTTGCGATGTCGCTGTTCTTTTCCGGCCTGTTCACTTTCCTGGCTTTCGGCAGCACTGCACGCTTCCTGTCGGCCTGGGCGCAGAGTTTCGCGCTCGGCTGGCCGCTTGGCTTCAGTCTGGCGATGCTGATCGGGCGGCCGGTGCGGGTCCTTGCGCTGCGCCTGTCAGGCACGGATGGCCGAGGCTGACGCAAATGCAAAAGAAGCGATCCTCGGGAAACCGGGGATCGCTTCTGTCGTATATCGGGTGCTTTGGCAGTGAGCGGTTGATCAGATGATCGGGCAACCGCGGCGATTGGCGAAACGGATCTGCTCGGGCCCACGACGGGTGAAGCCGCGCACGGTGACGCTGCGCTCGGTGACGCGCACCACTTCGGCGCGGCGCAGGCCTTCTTCCGCCGCCGCGACGCGGGCTTCGCGCGGGCTGCAGCCACGATCACGCATACGCTCGCGATCTCGGTCGCGGATGATCGGACGCACGCCCTCCGGGCCAATCCGCAGTTCGAGATCCTGCGCCGAGGCGGAGCCTGCGACCGGGGCGGCGAGCGGCAGGCTGACAAAGGCAAGCGTGGTGACGAGTGCGGCGCGCAAGAGTTTTGCGGACATGGGGGAGTTGCTCCTTCGTTGACGTGGCGATGAAAGGCTGGCGGGAGGCAAAAAGTTCCGCGGCGGCAGGTGCAGGGGCGTTATTCTCAAGCGCCGAATGTCACCGCTGCCATCGGTGAGGATCAAAGTGGTGTCCGTCTGCAAGCCCGCTGCCAGACTGCGAAGGGGGGGCGCAAGGCTGCCGCGCTTGCGCGGATCGAATAACCGAGCCCGTCTCACGTCTTTCTGCCGTGACCTGTCAGTAACGGGGTCGAGCAAGATCCAGTCATGGAACCGGAAGCGAGCGTTAACCTTGACACGCATCTTCTGTTCCTAGCCCTTGTCAGACATGATTTGGCAAGGACTTCCAGATGATGTTTGACCTTATTGCCGCTAGACCGTTGAAGAACTCTCACATTGCGCACGGACCATGACTTGTTGCAAACCATTGCTTGCCTCTCCCTTCATGCCGGGTCGACCTGGGGTCGGCTTTCTGCCGTGGTGACGGATGATCTGCATGAGACTGCCTGATCGCCGCCTCCTCGCCCCGTTGAACCGCTTGCGGATGACCGCCGACCTGTCCCGCTGGACGGCGGAGGGGCGGCACAATCTGCGCGTCAAGAACCTGGTGCTGATCGGCGGCATGGTCGTGGTGATCGTCAGCGCGCTCTGGGTCGGAGCCTCGATCACGCTGCTGTCAGGCGGGGCGATCGTCGCTAGCCTGTTGGCGCTTGCGCTCGGGCTGGTCATGGTCGGTCTTGCCTTCGCCAACCGGATCCGGGCGGGCGCCCTGGTTATGGCGCATGGGCTCTTTCTGGTCGTGCTACTGGCTGCACTTTGCGAAGATCCGGCGCCGGGCATTCCTGCGTCGGTGCATTTCAACTTCCTGCCCGTCCTGGCTGCGACCTATCTCGTCTTTCACCGCGAGGGCGTCTACCTCAAGGTGGTTCTACCCTCGCTGGGGCTCGCCGCCTTTCTCGGCTTTTCGATCGACATCATGCCGCATCTTGCCGTGGCCGGCCTGTCGGGTGGTTCCGGGCCGATCGAGGTCTTTGCCAATCACGTGACTGGCACGGTCGCGACCTGCGTGGTGGTGCTGATCATGCAGGCGGATCTCGATGCCCGCCGGGCGCTGGAAGGTGATATCCGGCGGGCGATCGCGCGGGGGGAATTTGAGCTGCATTACCAGCCGCAGGTTGACCGTGGCGGACGAATGACCGGTGTCGAGGCGCTGCTGCGCTGGCGGCACCCGACACGCGGCATGGTGGCGCCAAACGCCTTCATTCCGCTGGCCGAGGAGACGGGGCTGATCATCCCGATCGGCGAATGGGTATTGCGCACGGCGGCCGTCCAGCTGCAGGCCTGGGCCGCAGCGCCCGAGACCCAGCAGCTGACAATTGCCGTCAATGTCAGCGCCACGCAGTTCCGTCAGCCGGATTTCGTCGAGCAGGTGCGATCCATCGTGACGCTTTCGGGCGCGCGGCCGCAGGCGCTGAAGCTGGAGTTGACCGAAAGCGTGCTGGCCGACGACATGGAGGTCGTGCTCGGCAAGATGAAGGCGCTGAAGGAATTCGGCATCGGCTGGTCGCTCGATGATTTCGGGACCGGCTACTCCTCGCTCAGTTCCCTGAAGAACCTGCCCTTCGAGCAGATCAAGATCGACCAGTCCTTCGTGCGCGAGCTGCTGACCGACCCCCGCAACCGGGCGATCGTAGAGACGATCCTGAGGCTCAGCGAAAGCCTCGGGCTATCCGTCATCGCCGAGGGGGTGGAGACTGAAGCGCAGCGTGCGGCGCTCGAGGCCGCCGGCTGTACGCGCTTCCAGGGTTATCTCTTTGGCCGGCCAGTGCCGGTCGGCGAGCTGCTGCCCAAGCTGTCGGCGGCAGCCTGAGCCTCCCTCAGCGCCATTCGTGCAGTTTCTCGCCCATCAGCGGCCGGTTCGTCACCAGCGGCAGGGCGCCGGCTGAACGCTCGGCATAGGCAAAAGCATCCGCCTCGTCGTTGAAGCCGATGAAGATCATCGACAACGACTGCGCCTTCGGCGCGCCCTTCTTCCGATAGGTGAGTTTGACCGCGCAATGGGGAAAGGCCTCATCGAGCACCGCACCTTCGGGCAGAGCATTCGATAGCGCCAGGTGGGCGCCAAGGCCCAAGAAGCGATCGATCGCGGCGAAGGCTACCGCCTCGGGCAACTGCTTGTTCTCAGAGGATCCCGGCGCGCGGCCCCAGAACAGGCTGTCGACCAGCCCCTTCGCCCGCTTCGATTTCACCACCACAAGCCCGCCGGCCGCGACAAGTTCCAAATGGGCGTCCCAGGTCTGGAAGAGGTCGGCGGACTGGTGGAGTTGGTTGAGGAGGGGGCGGAGGGTTGTGGTGAGGTCAGTGTGGAGGGCAGCGGGCATTGCTGAGTGTCTCGGCGTGTGTGTGGGGGGCTGGGGCCTCGTAGCATGGCGGGGGCGGGGTGGATATGGGTGGACGAGGGCTTAAAGGCCGTTTGCCTTCAAGTTCCGTTATGTAATCCGTAGGCGAAATACTGTGCCAAGCGTTGGAGCGCCAAGCTGCGCGCCGCGACATGTGCCTCGCATCGGTAAGGCTGCTTTTGTAGGGGCGGTCCGATCCTCATTCTCGCGACATCAGAAAGTCGGCGACTGCTTGATAGGCCGGGAGGGAGGTCGGGTCTATGGTTGCATTGGCGGCTGTCGGGAAGGACGCGAAGCGGACGAGCACCATCTCGGCGGTTGGGTCTACATAAATCGTCTGGCCGTGTACTCCCCGCGCAGCATAAGCGCCGTGCTCATTGTGAAAGACCCACCACTGGCTCGTGTAGCTGCCATTGGGGATCGCGGCATAGCCTTTGAACTTTGAGGGGTCGCCGCCTTTTGTAATCCGGTCCGTTACGGCGGCCGGGAAAAGCCTCGTGCCGTTGATCTCACCCTTGTTGAGCATCAGGTGCCCCAAGCGCGCGGCATCTCGGAGACCCAGGCTGATGCCCCCACCCGCGAAGGGAACGCCCTTGCCGTCCACGGTCTGATAGGCATCCTGCTCGGCGCCCATGCGGCTCCACAGCCTTTCGGAGGCGAGTTCCGTGACAGACTTGTTGGCCGTGCGGCTGATGATCCAACCGAGCATGTCGGAATTGATCGTCTTATAATGAAATGCGTCACCATGAGCCCCTTCGGGCTGAACCTGGGCCAGATACTCCCAGTATCCGTCTGGTCCGGAATAGCCTGCCGGTTTCGGGAAAGGGCTGGCCGCGGCAGAATAGACCCAAATGTCGGCATTGGGGTCAGCGTAGTTTTCTGAGTATTTAACGCCTGTGGTCATATCCATGACCTGCCGAACGGTGGCGCTGCCAAATGCGCTTCCGGCAACTTCGGGGATGATTTCGCTGACTAGCTTGGTCTCGTCGAGGCTCCCCTCCACCACCAGGATTTGGGCGAGAAGCCCGGTCACCGATTTTGTCATCGACATGGCGGCATGTTTGCCCGCCTGATCGAGGCAGCCGAAATAGCGCTCGTACACTACCTCGCCCTTATGCAGGATCAAGATCCCATCGGTGTAGTTCGCATACAACGAGTCCGCCCAGGTCATCGGCGATGCGGATCCAATCGGCGTGAAGGTCAGCGCGTCGATCTTCGCCTCAAGTTCGGCGAATTCCGGTGCGCCAGGATACTTCAGCGGAATGGGCGCTCCCAGGCCGCGACTGATCTCTTCTGTCGGCAAAAATTCGCGCAGATGGCACACCGACCAGCGTAGTTTTGGGAAACTGAAATACACCGAATCCGGCTGCGTGATGATCTTGTCAGGAGTCGGTGGGAACCCCTGCATCCAGCCCATATTTCTCGGATCGGATTCTTGTGCAGACAAGGTGGGTGACTGTGCATGGGCCATCGTTAACCCGCCGATTGCCAGTACGGCACCGGGCGTCAATGCGGCAATAAACTTAGAAATTGACAACCACATTGATGAACCCTCCTGTCCACGGGGATGCCTTTCTGCCCAGAGCGCCGTCAATTCCAGCCCCAGGGAACGAAACGGATATGCCAGCAGTCAAATAGGTATTCTTGTTCATAATCCGACTGTATTCCAGGAACACATCATCCGCGAGATGCGCGTCGGTGACGCCAGTCACCAAGTTCCCGCTGGCATCGACACGCGTCGCCTGTCCAAACTGAACCGGGCTGTTCAATTCATTCGCCCGAATATGCGAATAGCGCAGCGTCAACGTATCCATCTCCGTTGGCTTGACACGAAGGGCGAGGGACAGGGCGTTGACGTTGGAGTTTATGAAGGTCGACGCGGACTTCGATCCCGTTGCCCAGGCGCTGGGGCTTCCCTCGTAATACAGGGGATCAAACCGCTCCAGCCTTGTGGTCGAGGGATCGTCGCCTGAAAAAGCCTGGTAGCCCAAAGTGAGGCTTGGCGACCACGGCAGATCGACAAAGGCGTATCCGATCGTCACGCGGCCGGCCCATGACTGCAAGTCGATGCGGTCGTTCCACTGGTAGGCGTAGTCTGCGGTGAAGGTCCAGTTTTCCAAGGTGCCATCGAATGGATTGGTCTTGCCGTAGATGTTGATCGTCTTGGTGCCTTCGCGCGCACCTGAAATCACCGACGGCGCACCACCCCCGGCGCCAGCCTGCGGATAGGGGGACTGGGAGTTCAACACATCTATGAAGGTTGCCCCCAGGTAGCCGCCGCGGGTATCGCTAAAACGGAGATCAAAACCGGCCAGTTTGTTCTCTCCATCGTTTGAGGGCAACTCGTTGGGATCGAGGAAAAAGCCGGTCAGACTTGTTTCGCCTACCGAGAAACGGCCGATTCCTGCCATCTCCCAAGCCTTTCGGGGGCCAAGCTTCAAGGCCCCCCGTTCAAATCCGCTTGTCGCGCCGTTGCTGATGAGCATGCCGGTGCCAAGCGAAAGCTCCCTAGGGCCGACCGAAAGATCGTAAGAAAATCCCTTCTCCAGGTCCTGGCGAAATCCAATGTAGCCCTCTTCCAGCGTGGTCGCTCCGGTATCACCCTGGTCGAACGCGTCCGTCCCCCAGGTGTAGGATGAAACGCCCGAGATCTTTCCGTAAAGGGTTGCCCCATCTTCAAACGCGCGCTCAAAGCTTAGTCCCGGCTTCACATAGCCTTCCAGCCATTCGGTATCAGGGTCGAAACCACTGCTGGGTGCTGTCGTCGAGGCCAGGTCCCAGAAGAGGTTGTTTTCGTAAACAGTGTTGAGCCCTGCCTGAAAATGCCAACGCACAATCAGACCATACTCATCTATCAACGTGGTCAGATCCTGAGACGCGACAGGGCTGGCGACACCAAGCAGCGCAACACCGACAAACAAGCCCGGAGCAGTCCTCCAAGAACTCCATGGTCCAAAGCGTGGCATAGCAGCGATGTACTCTCCCAAGAACTATGGACCGAGGTCCCGTTGTATCAAGTCTAGCTGATATTCGATGAAAGGCCATGGGCCAATTTGCTATCTGGACGTGTACTTTTTGACCGCGCAGATAGCCATGGCTAGGACGCTGCATTCCAGCTCGTACGAAAAACCCCGCCGAATTTCTCCGGCGGGGTCCGCATTCCCTCAATCCTCAAGCGCTTACCCGCGCTCTTAGAACTCCACGGCCCGATCGCCATCCTCGTCCTGAATGCGGGTCGGCAGGCCGATCTTGTTCAGGAGGTTGATGAAGGGCTTGGGCGGCAGTTCTTCGACGTTGGCCATCTTCTTCACGTCCCATTCGCCCGTCGCGACCAGCATCGCGGCTGCAACCGGGGGGACGCCGGCGGTGTAGGAGATGCCTTGGCTTCCCACTTCGTTATAGGCTTCCTTGTGGTCGGCGACGTTGTAGAGGAAGACGGTCTTTTCCTTGCCGTCCTTGAAGCCCTTCACGTAGTCGCCGATGCAGGTCTTGCCTTCGTAGTTGGGGGCAAGCGAAGCGGGGTCGGGCAGGCAGGCCTTGACGACCTTGAGCGGGACCACTTCGGAACCGTCGGCGAGCTTGACCGGCTGTTCGGAGAGGAGGCCGATCGACTTCAGCACGGTGAAGACGTTGATGTAGTGATCGCCAAAGCCCATCCAGAAGCGCACGTCGGCGCCGTCCATGTTCTTGGCCAGCGAATGCACTTCGTCATGGCCGCAGAGATAGGCGCGGCGGGTGCCGACGACCGGCAGGTCGTAGTCCTTGCCGATCTCGAACATCTTGTTGACCTTCCATTCGCCGCCCTGCCAGGAATAGACGACGCCGGTGAATTCGCGGAAGTTGATTTCCGGGTCGAAATTGGTGGCGAAGTATTTGCCATGGCTGCCGGCATTGATGTCGACGATATCGACTTCGGTCACCTTGTCGAGATATTCGTCCTTGGCAAGACGCGCATAGGCGTTGACCACGCCCGGATCGAAGCCGGCGCCGAGGATGGCGGTGATGCCCTTTTCCTCGCATTCTTCCGCACGCTTCCACTCGTAGTTTCCGTACCACGGCGGGGTTTCGCAGATCTTGTTCGGCTCTTCATGGATCGCGGTGTCGATATAGGCGACGCCGGTGTCCATGCAGGCGCGCAGCACCGACATGTTGAGGAAGGCGGTGCCGACATTGATGACGATCTCGGTGCCGAGCTTCTTGATCAGGGCCTTGGTGGCTTCGATGTCGAGGGCGTCGAGCGCATGGGCTTCGAGAACGCCTTCCTGCTTCATCGCCTTCTTTTCGTGCACGGAAGCGATGATGGCGTCGCACTTCGACTTGGTGCGCGAGGCGATATGGATGTCGCCGAGCACGTCGTTGTTCTGCGCGCACTTGTGGGCGACCACCTGGGCGACGCCGCCGGCGCCGATGATGAGCACGTTCTTCTTCATAATGGGACCAACTCCTATGTCCAATCGTCAGAACCTGTTCCTGAGGGAGTTCAGGACAGGCTTGTTTCGTAGTCCGTGTAGTCGAACTCACGGACCGTCCTGAGGCTGCCATCCAGTTCGCGAATGGCGATTGCCGGCATTTGCACGCCGTTAAACCAGTTTTTCTTGACCATCGTGTAGCCGGCGGTGTCCTGCAGCGAGATGCGGTCGCCGATGTTCAATTCGTTTTCGAAATTGAACTCGCCGAAGATATCGCCTGCGAGGCAGGACTTGCCGCAGACCTGGTACCGGTGCGGTCCCTGGTTGGGGTGGACCTTTGCGCTTTCCCGGTAGATCAGGAGATCGAGGAGATGCGCTTCGATGGACGAATCCACCACGACAAGATCCTTGCCGTTGTAAAGCTTGTCGAGCACGGTGACTTCGAGCGTGGTCGACTTGGTGATCGAGGCTTCGCCGGGCTCCAGATAGACCTGGACGCCGAACTCGCCGGAGAAGCGCTTGAGGCGCTCGGCGAACTTCACCAGCGGATAGTTCTCGCCGGTGAAATGGATGCCGCCGCCGAGCGACACCCAATCGGCCTTCTTCAACAGGGGGCCGAACTTCTGCTCGATGTCGCCCAGCATGCGGTCGAAGAGGTCGAAATCGCCGTTTTCGCAGTTGTTGTGGATCATGAAGCCGGAGATCAGCTCCATGACCGGCTCGACCTTTTTCAGATCCCATTCGCCCAGCCGCGAGAAGGGGCGGGCGGGGTCGGCGAGGTCGAAGCTCGATGACGAGATGCCGGGGTTCAGCCGCAGGCCGCGGATGATGCCGGAGGATTGCTTCTCGAAGCGGGTCAGCTGGCCGATCGAGTTGAAGATGATCTTGTCGGCATGGCTGACGACTTCGTCGATCTCGTAATCGGCATAGGCCACCGAATAGGCGTGGGTTTCCTTGCCGAAACGCTCATGGCCGAGGCGGACTTCGTTGAGCGAGGAGGAGGTCGTGCCATCCATATAGTCGCGCATGAAGTCGAAGACCGACCAGGTGGCGAAACATTTGAGCGCCAGCAGGGCTTTCGCGCCGGAGAGTTCGCGCAGCTTGGCGATCTTCTCCATGTTCTGCAGGAGCTTGGACTTGTCGATCAGGTAATAGGGAGTCTGGATCAAGGCTCTATCCTTCGTGAACCCAGCCATGTCTGGCGGAAGTGAACGGGACGCCCCGAATGCGTCGGAGGGGTCCCATAGGCAAAAGGGGGTAAAAAGGCAAGCGCAAGCTCCGGATTTCGGATCGTCGGGGCTGTTTGCCCTGCCTTCGTGAAACCCCGATGACGCCTGGCAGCAGCGCCCATGCCGATCGCCTTGCGCTGGCGCGATTGCAGCCATGCGCAGGGCGGCTGGCTTTCTTCAGCAATCGGCAAGCTTTGCCTTGTTAAGCCAGATACAACGGTACTGCCTGGACCCCTCATGCATCTCGACCTCGCCACGATCCTGACCCTGCATCCACTGTCGCTGACGGTGGGGGCGCTGTGCTTTCTCTATCTTCGTTTCCGGTCACGGCGCAGCCGTGGGCTTGGCAAGATGGCGGTTGCCTTTCTCGTACTGGCCGCCGGATCTCTGCTGGCGGGGGCGGGCGAGCAGGGGCTGGTCGATCATGCGACCTGGACCCTGTTTTCATTGATCTGCGGGCCGACAGCCTACACGCTGTTCTTCATCGGCCTCATGAACCTGACGACCGAACGGCCGGCGGGGCGGTGGTGGTGGATCTCGGTGATACCGCTGACGCTGGCGGCCGTTGCCGTGATCACGCAGTTCCATCTCGTCAACCTCTACCGGGCCACCGTGTTCCTCTCGGCGATGGGCGGCTATGCGCTGGCGAGTGCGGCGCTGGCGCTGTCGGATCCGCAGAAGGAGCGGCTGGGCAGCCGGTATGGTCTGGCGGGGGCTCTCATCTTCAAGGCGCTGATCGCCTTCGTCACCATCGGCGGCATCGCCAATCCGGAGCTGGTGCGGCTCACGCCGGGCTCGACCTTCCTGGTGCTGATCCTCTGTCAGTTCGCCATCGCCATGTTCGTGTTGATCCTCGTGCAGGAGCGGGCGGAGCAGCGGCTGATCGCGCAGACCGAAACCGATAGCCTGACGATGATCCGCAACCGTCACTGGCTGATGGAGCGCCTGCCGCGCCAGGCGCCATCCGGCAGCGCCTTCCTGGTCATCGATATCGATCACTTCAAGCAGGTAAATGACCGTCATGGTCACGCCGCCGGCGATCTCGTGTTGAAGATGGTGGCGCAGGCCATGGCGATGCGGCTGGGCGAAAGCGCGCTGTTTGCCCGTATGGGCGGCGAGGAATTCGGGCTCTATCTGGCGAACGCGGCGGAAACCGAAGCGATTGCCATCGGCGAGATTCTGCGCAAGACGGTCGAGTCGCTGGAAATCGCGCAGGACGGCGTGGCTATCCCGGAGACGCTGAGCGCCGGCGTGGCGATTGCGCGCGGCGAGATGTCGATCACCCGGCTGATCGGGCGGGCAGACGAGGCGCTTTATGTGGCCAAGCGCGGTGGGCGCAACCGGGTCCGCCTGTTCGAGGAGGATGGGATTGCAGCTGCCGGCGCGGCTGAGGTTTTGCCCGAAAGAATGGCATTGCTGGATCATCTGACCGCCTGAAGAGGCCGTTCCAGGGCCTCGCCTGCCTTGCCAGCCCGCTTGGAATTTGATTGGCCTTGGTAATGTTCCAAGGCCCTAGCGTGAGTCCTGCCATGCTGAAAGACTTTTCCCCCCAGGCCGCCTTCATGGGCGTGCTCGTCGCCTTTGTCGGCTTTGCCAGTTCCTTTGCCGTCGTGCTGCAGGGACTGAAGGGCGTTGGTGCTACGGATTACGAGGCTGCCTCCGGGCTGATGGCGCTGTCGGTGGCGATGGGCATTTGCGGCATCGTGTTGAGCGTCTGGACGAAACTGCCGGTTTCCGTCGCCTGGTCGACGCCGGGGGCGGCGTTGATGGCGACGGCGGGCATTCCGGTCGGCGGATTTCCGGCGGCGGTCGGGGCGTTTCTCGTCTGTGCGGCACTGATCGTGCTTGCCGGCCTCATCCGACCTTTCGGGCGGGCGGTCGCGGCCATTCCGGCGCCGATTGCCAATGCCATGCTGGCAGGCGTCATCCTCAATCTCTGCTTCGCGCCGTTCAAGGCGGTGGCCTTTGATGCGGCTCTGGGGCTGCCGATCCTGGCGGTCTGGGCGGTGGTCGCTGCGTTCAGGCGGCTCTATGCGGTGCCGGCGGCGCTGCTCACCTTCGTTGTTGTCATCGTCTTCGGGGTTGACCTGCCGGAGGGGGCGATGGCCAGCTGGGCGGCGTCGCTTGCGCCGCCGGTGGAATTCGTGATGCCCGGTTTCACGCTTCCGGCGCTGGTGTCGATCGCGCTGCCTCTCTTCATCGTCACCATGGCCTCGCAGAACATTCCGGGAATTGCGATCCTGAAGGTCAACAAATACGATCCCAATCCGGGACCGATGTTTGCCGTGACGGGTCTGTTCTCGGCGCTGTCGGCGCCGTTTGGCGGACATGCGGTCAATCTTGCGGCCATCACGGCGGCGATGTGTGCGGGCGAGGATGCCCATGCCGATCCGACGCGGCGCTACTGGGCGGCAATTATCGCCGGGATCGGCTATGTGCTCCTGGGATTGGCTGCCGGTGCCGTGACCGGGTTCGTGTCGCTCGCGCCGCCGATCCTGATCCAGTCCGTCGCAGGGCTGGCACTGATCGGCGCGTTTTCGGGTTCGTCGGTCGCAGCCTTTCAGGCGCCGGAGACGCGCGAAGCGGCGGCCGTGACGTTTCTGGTGACGGCATCGGGGATTTCGATCCTCGGTATATCCGGGGCGTTCTGGGGGCTGATCGCCGGGGTGGCAATGCTGGGTCTGGTGAAACTCGCCAGGGCCCGGGGATGAGGACGTTTCGCGTTCGGGCGATCGTCTTTGCGCTCGCGGCCGGATTCTTCAGCTACGTCTTCTATACGCGATACTGGATCTGGCGAGACTGCATCGCGGCCTCGCAATCAAGCTGTCTGACGCCCGACGGCAGCAACGTCACCGATGGCGGAATGGTCTGGGGCGTGATTGCGCTTGGCTTTGCCGCGGCAGCTCTCATCGCTCAATTCAGTCGTCGCTGATCGGCGTGCGCTTCGTCTGGTGCAATCGCTATGGTTGCGATACGTTGTGCCATGGAGTTCGAATTCGATCCGGCAAAAAAGTGAGGCGGACAAGGAGAAGCACGGAATCGATTTCGAGGCTGCGCAGGAGTTGTGGCGACCGGGGATAGGCTTGACCGTCGACGCACGCTCGCAGAACGAGGTTCGATATGGTATCATCGGGCGCATTGAAGGCAAATTCTGGGTTCGGTACTTCACGCTCTGGCATAACAAGATCCGGATCATTTCTGTTCGCGGGGCCAGAATGGCGGAGATACGGCACTATAAAGACTATTACCGCGGCTGAGCTTGATCAGAAGTTCGATGACGGAGAAGACGTCAACGAATATTTCGACTGGGCCAATACGCGACATGTTAACTGGGATCACCAGCTGATTGAGCTCGAATTGCCGAAGGAGGAGCTTTCGGCCCTCGATGCCGAAGCTGCGCGTTTGAATATCTCGCGGCACAAACTGGTTTCGCAGTGGATCCGTGAGCGTTTGAAACAGTCACCAAAATCCGCAGCCGAATAACACCCTTGCGCGATTCAATTCAGCGCGTTATTCCTCGTCCCATGAAGATCAACGGCACGACCATTGCTGCGACTGAGATGACGGCCCGCGTTGCGGCCGGCTTCGTCGCGTCGGCGCCAAACTCGCTTCTTCTTCTCGGCCTTATCCGCGGTTGCCGGGTCCATTGAGGAGCGCCCGGCGGCCGGGTCAGCCGTTTGGCGATTGCTCCTCGAAAATCCCCTATCGACATCAGTAATTCCCTGAGAAGGGTTCGTTCGGACGTGTCAAACTCGTGCTGATTTGCTATCAGCCGTTCACGCCGACGAGGACGAGAAGAGACGAAGACCATGATTTTGAAGACCCACACCGTGAAGCAGGGCATGCCGGACGCTTCGCTGAAGTACCGCCCTTATCCGCAGATCGATATTGCCGACCGCATCTGGCCGTCGAAGGTGATCGACAAGGCGCCCATCTGGTGTTCCGTCGACCTGCGCGACGGCAACCAGTCGCTGGTCAACCCGATGGGCCATGACCGGAAGGCCCGCATGTTCCAGCTCTTGCTCGACATGGGCTTCAAGGAAATCGAGATCGGCTTCCCGTCGGCGTCGCAGACCGATTTCGACTTTGCCCGCTGGTGCGTGGAAGAAGGCGGCGTTCCGGCCGATGTCTCGCTTCAGGTTCTAGTGCAGTGCCGCCCGGAGCTGATCACGCGCACCTTCGAGGCGCTGGAAGGTGCCACCCAGCCGATCATCCACTTTTACAATTCGACCTCCGAACTGCAGCGCCGCGTGGTCTTCGGCAAGGATGTCGCCGGTATCAAGCAGATTGCCGTCGATGCGGCGAAGATGATCATGGACATGGCGGCGAAGGCCGGTGGCGGCTATCGCTTCGAGTACTCGCCGGAAAGCTTTACCGGCACCGAGCTGGAAGTGGCGCTGGAGATCTGCAACGCTGTTATCGCCGAGGTGAAGCCGACAGCGGAGAACAAGCTGATCCTGAACCTGCCGTCGACTGTGGAAATGTCCACGCCGAACATCTATGCCGACCAGATCGAATGGATGTGCCGCAACATCGACAACCGCGAAAACGTGCTGATCTCGCTGCATCCCCATAACGACCGCGGCACCGGGATCGCCGCCACCGAACTCGGCCTGATGGCCGGTGCCGACCGTGTCGAGGGCACGCTGTTCGGCAACGGCGAGCGCACCGGCAATGTCGACATCGTCACGCTGGCTCTCAACATGTACACCCAGGGCGTCGATCCGGAGCTGGACTGCTCCGACATCGAGCGCATCAAGGCCGTCTACGAATATTCCAACGAGATGGTCATTCCCGAGCGTCACCCTTATGTCGGCGAGCTGGTCTATACGGCCTTCTCCGGCTCGCACCAGGATGCGATCAACAAGGGCATGAAGGCGATCAAGAAGGCGAATTCGCCGATCTGGGAAGTGCCTTATCTGCCGATCGACCCGCAGGATGTCGGCCGCACCTATGAGGCTATCATCCGCATCAACTCGCAATCGGGCAAGGGTGGCATCGCCTATATCCTGCAGGAAGACTACGGCATCAACCTGCCGCGCAACCTGCAGATCGAGTTCCGCGAGGACATCCAGCGGATTACCGACGAGGAAGGCAAGGAGCTGCCGTCGAAGAAGATCTACGACCGCTTCATCGAACGCTATGTGAACCAGACGGGCTCGCGGCTGAAGTTCGTCGATCATCACACCTATCCCGATACCGAGAAGAAGGGCATCCGGGTGGTAGCGGCCGAGATCACCGACAATGGCGAGACCAAGCGGATCGAGGGCAAGGGGACCGGGCCGATCGACGGTTTCGTCAATGCGCTCTCGACCTATCTCGGCATTGATCTCTCGGTGCAGGACTATTCTGAACATTCGCTGCAGCACGGTTCGAATGCAGCGGCCATTGCCTATGTCGAGATGGCGCACGCCGGTGGCAAGCTGTTCGGCGCGGGCATCAACACCAATATCGTGACGGCCTCGCTCGAGGCGATCGTGTCTGCGGCCAACCGCGTGCTCGACGAGCAGAAGAAGGCTTGAATGTCATGACGCTTTTCGCCGAGGTTCGACATCTGTCCTCGGCGAAGGCGCCGCTCGTGCTGCTGCATGGCTTCGGCGGTATCGGCGCAGCCTGGGAGCCGGTTTCGCGCCGGCTCGATCCTGCCGTCCCACTCGTTGTCTATGATCTGCCGGGCCACGGGCGATCGCTCGATGCCGAGGGCATTGGGCATGCTGGCGTGATGGCCAGGGCCATTCTTGACGATCTCGACCGGCGCGGCATCAAGAGCTTTCATGTATGCGGGCATTCAATGGGCGGGGCGATTGCCTGCCTGATTGCGCTGAAGGCATCCGATCGTGTGCGATCGTTAACGCTTCTGGCGCCGGGTGGTTTCGGGGCCGAGATCAACCACGCGGTTTTGCGCCGCTATGGTTCGGCGGTTGAGAACGACGAACTGGCCTTGGGCTTAGCCGCGATGTCTGCGTCAGGGGACATGGCTGTCGCGCCGGGTCTGGACCGATTTGCGGCTGCCCGTCGCCTTCCCGAAGCGACTGATCGGTTGATGGAGATCCTCAACTCCTTCCTGGTGGACATCGAGGGAAGCATGGGGCAGGGGACGCTGCCGTTTTCCTCGTTCGTGGGGCTGGCTGTTCCAACGCGACTGCTATGGGGAACGGAAGATCCGATCCTGCCCGTCACGCAAGCCCGGACCATCTGGCGGGGTGCGGAGGTCACGCTGATCGAAGGCGCCGGGCACATGCTGATCGATGAGGCGCCGGACAGGGTGGCCTCGGCGATTGCTACGGCCCTTGAAACGGGCTGAACTCAGCCGCCAAGCAGTCGCTCGCTGTGGTCAAGCTTCAGCGGGGCGTCTTCGCTCTCGATCTTGTAGCGCTGCCAGTCGAGCTGCCAGTTTCCGGCTTCCCCTTCCACCGAAAAGAGATTGTACCCGGCCGCCGGTTTCTTGGCGCCGGGGCCCTGGCTTGCGGAGGCGATGCCGACGACCGGGACCTTCTTATCACGATCGGCCAGCCAATAGAGCGTGTTGAGGTGGGTATGGCCGTGCAGCACGAGTTCTGCACCGCCGGTGCGGATCGCGGCGGCGAAACGGCGGATGCCGATCATGCGCTTGTGCTGGGGGGCAGCACCCCGGATCGGCGGATGGTGGATCATCACCACCCGGAAGAGGCCTTCTTCGCCCGCGGCTTTCAGCAGGGCTGCTGTTTCGCGGGCCTGACGGCCGCTGAAATAGCCTTGCGCAGAAAAGGGAGGCGTGGCGATCGAGGTCGAGCAGCCGATCAGGGCGATCGGCCCACGGCGGCGGATATAGGGGAAGAGCTTGTGGTCGTCCTGGAAGATCAGCGGGTCGTCGTCGCCGCGCATGTAGTCGTACCAGGCGTGGACGACGCGTTCATGGGCGCCGGGTACATAGGCGTCGTGATTGCCAGGCACGACCGAGGTGTCGAGCGGCGCGCCGGCTTCCTTCAACCATTCGGCCACCAGCTTGACCTCAAGCTTGGAGGCGAGGTTGACGAGGTCGCCCGTGATCGCGAGATGATCCGGGTTTTCGGCGCGCAGCGCCTCGAGGACCATTTCCAGCGCATTGGGGAAAAGATGCTTGCGGCGGTTGCGATGCCAGTTCACATAGCCCGTAATTCGCTTGGAGGCCAGTTCCCGGATCGTCAGGTTCGGCAGAGGGCCGAGATGCACGTCGGAGATGTGGGCGAGCTTGAACATGGCGCTTCTCTTAGCGGCGCTGAAACCGAGGGGCAAGGAAAATGAAGCCAGCGGATGGTGCCGGACCCGGCCCCGATAGCGAAAGGCTCGGATGGCCCAAGAGGTTCCTCATCCGAATCCTGCATGTCTATTTTGCCGCCAGTCGCGGCATGACGTTGGGTGTCCGGGCCGCCTGTTTCGACGAGGCGGGCCGGATCTTCCTCGTGCGCCACACCTATGTGCCCGGCTGGCATCTGCCCGGCGGTGGCGTGGAGCGTGGGGAGACCGCGATAGAGGCGCTGCTGAAGGAGATGCGGGAGGAAGGCAATCTGGTCGCTTCGAGCGTGCCCGAACTCTTCCATGTCTATTTCAACGCCCGGATCAGCCGGCGTGACCACGTACTGCTCTACCGGGTCGTTGTGCGGCAGACCGCAGATCGTCCCGCAGATCGCGAGATCGCCGAGACCGGTTTCTTCGAACTTGACGCCTTGCCAGAGGGGATAACCGAGGCGACGCTGCGGCGTATTGCCGAGCTGCGCGGGGAGATTTCCCCCGCGCATCACTGGTGACACTCAGGCACCAAGCCCTTCGCGGCCATGAGGTGCCAGAAGGTCCTCTTCCGGGCCGACAGGCACGACACCGGTCGGATTGATCATGGTGTGGCTGCGATAATAGTGATGCTTGATATGCCGCATCTCGACCGTGCCGGCCACACCTGGGGTCTGGTAGAGGTCGCGCAGATAACCCGACAGCGCCGGATAATCGGCGATGCGGCGGATGTTGCACTTGAAGTGGCCGACATAGACGGGGTCGAAGCGCACCAGCGTGGTGAAGAGCCGCCAGTCGGCTTCGGTGACGCGTTCGCCGAAGAGATAGCGCTGGCCCGTCAGGCGGTCCTCCAGCCAGTCGAGGGTCTCGAACAACGGGTAGACGGCGCTTTCATAGGCGTCCTGAGTGGTGGCGAAGCCGGCCTTGTAGACGCCGTTGTTGACGGTATCGTAGATGCGCTTGTTGATTTCGTCGATCTCGGCGTGCAGGTCTTCCGGGTGCATGTCGAGGGTGGAGCCGGTCAGACGATCGAAGGCCGAGTTGAACATGCGGATGATCTCGGAACTCTCGTTCGAGACGATCGTGCCCGTCTGCTTGTCCCATAGAACCGGGACCGTGACGCGTCCGGAGAACGTCGGGTCTGCCTTGACATAGACCTGCCAGAGAAAGTCCGAGCCGAAGAGATGGTCGGATGTGGCGCCGTTGCGGTCATGAAACTCCCAGCCGTTTTCGAGCATCAGCGGGTCGACGACCGAAACGGAGATCATGTCTTCCAGACCCTTCAGCGCGCGGAAGATCAGCGTGCGGTGGGCCCAGGGACAGGCATAGGAGACGTAGAGATGATAGCGGCCGGCCTCGGCCTTGAAGCCGGCCTTGCCGGTGGACCCGGCGGAGCCGTCTGCCGTTACCCAGTTGCGAAAGCTCGCGTCCGCGCGCTTGAAATGACCCGATGTCGATTTCGTGTCATACCAGACGTCCTGCCAGACGCCATCTACCAGCCTACCCATGATCGGCTCCCTGTCGTTTCAACTTGAACCGGAAGATACGGTGATCCGCCGCGATTGCGAGGGGCGATGGGTTGAACAGTGCGTTTTCCGTTGGACGAAGGGAAAATTTGCTGCTATCGGAACCAAACTCAAGATCTGAAGGCCCCGATGACCATCGCACGGAACCCACGACGACGCTGAAGCTCTCTAACGCACGTAGCCCGTGCGCGTGAACCCTATTGCTGTCTGTCTGCTGGTTTCGGTCATCCATGTTTCACTCTGGCCTTGTCTACCTCACCGAGGATGCGTCGCACGACGCCGCTATCGAACTCATCAATGAAGAAGCTTTCGGTCCTGGCCGGCACACGCGGGCCGCAGCCCGCATTCGCGAGCAGGGGCCGCATGATCGTTCGATCTCCTTCATCTGCGCTGACAATGGGGAGACGATTGCGTCCGTCCGCATGACGCCGGTTCTGGCCGGGGCGGTGATGGGCCATCTGCTGGGGCCGCTCGCGGTGCGCCCCAGCCACAAGAACCGGGGCATCGGCCGCGAACTCGTGCGGATCGCCATCGATGCGGCGCGGCGCAAGGGGTCGGAAGGCGTCATCCTGATTGGTGATCCGCCCTATTACATGCCGCTCGGTTTCGAGAAGGTGGCCTACAAGGCGCTCGATTTCCCTGGTCCTGTTGATCCCAACCGCGTGCTGGTCGTGCCGCTCGGCGACGACGTGCATGAGCGGCTGAAGGGCGTGATCGCCTGGCGCAATTGCGAAGCTGCCGGGATCGAGGCTGCGGCGGTCGGTGACTTCCCATCTCATAAGGCCTATGCGTCGGCTTGAATCCGCTTTGCCGGTGATCCGCCCAGCGTCGGTCGGCAGTCCGTTCGCCGTCCCTTGCCTGCGTTCTGACCATGCGATCGGAACCATCTTCCTGCTGGCCTGTTCCCTCTGTCTTGTTCCTGCAGAGATCGCCCGTGCAAAGCGCGGCGATCATGCGCCAACCAGAGAGGAGACACTCACATGCTGAAATTCATCGGTGGAACGGTCGGAGCCATCTTTCTCATCGGGCTGATCGTCGTGATCCTGTTGCTGATGCTGATTTTCTGACGGATCGGGCGGGCGGCCACGCCGCTCGTTTCCTCCCGGTTTAAGGGATCCTGCCCCGGAAGCTTCTTTCAGCCATTTTCGTTCGGCCTCTCGCGCTCCAGCCAGGCCCCGATATAGACCCTGTCGACCAGTTGCATCACCAGCGCGGTTAGGGGCGTTGCCATGGCAAGACCGATCAGACCGAAGAGCGCCCCGAAGACGAGCTGAGAAGAAATCACCAGAACCGGAGGAAGGGAGACCTTTTCCTTCTGCACCAGCGGTGTGACCACATAACTTTCCAGGGTCTGCACGGCGAGGTAGACCGCAAGCACCATCAGCACTGCATTCGTGCCGTCCGGTACCGCAAGCAAGAGCCCGGGTACGGCGGCGAGGATAGGCCCGACATTCGGGATGAAGGCAAGCAGGCCGGCGATCAGACCAAGCACGAGGGCAAGCGGTATGCCGATGAGCCACAAGCCTATGCCGGTGAGGATGCCGACGACGGACATCGAGATCAGTTGTGCCGAGAGCCAGCTCTGCAGGGTTTTCACACTCTCGTCGAGCACCTCGCACGCCTGCGGGCGCAGCGAGGGAGCAAAGAGCTTGATGAAACCCCGGCGATAGGTGCCCGGGTCGAAGGCACCGTAAAGGGCGATGAACAGCAAAAGCACGGTGTTGCCGAGATAGCCGAAGGCGGAACCCAGCGCCTGGGTCGCAGCACCGCCGAAGGCACCGGACCAGAGGTCTGCTTCCCCCATTCGATCGAGGATCTCCCGACCCCAGGCATATCGTTCGATCCGTGCTGTGAGGCTTTCGGCGGCATCCGGGATCTGGCGCCACAACTCGTCGATCTGCGTCGAGATCGCCGGTGCAGCTGCCGTGCCACCCAAGGCAAGCCCCAGCAGGATCAGCAGCAGAAAGAGGGCCACGCCCCAGACGGGACGGAGCGAGAGGTGTCGGGCCAGCCAGACGCCACCGGCGCGAAAGAACACGGCCAGCAGTATGCCGGCGAAGATCATCAGCAGGGTTCCTGGCAGAAGCACGAGGAAGAGTATTAGGGCAATCGCCAGAACGACGAGCGAGAGGGAGGGACGCGACCAGCGCTGATCGCGTCGCGATGGGTGGCTATTCGCCACGTCATGTCCAGTCATATGTCCGTCCCTTGTTCGCACCCAAGTCTTGGCCGGATACCGTCGCGACCGCCAAGGGGGGAACAATTGCAGTCGCGTGATGTTCCCGAACCTGCGGTCGGGCAGTGATTTGAGGAGTAAACGGGAGACGGGAAACTGTGTCAGCAGACGCTCAGAATCGCTTGACCAACCAGCAGATATCATAGCCCTTCGCAAAGTTCTCGATGCGGCCGAAGACGGTGTAACCGGCGCGTTCGTAGGCGCGGCGGGCGACCGGGTTGATCGTGTCGATATAGGCGCCGATGCAGCCGCGTGCCCGGGCCTCCTCTTCCGCCAGCGCCAGAAGCTTGCCGGCCATGCCCTGGCCGCGCAGCCGCTTGGGCACGGAAAGTAGTTCCACGAAGAGCCAGCCTCGGCCCGTGTAGCCGACGAGGCCGCCGTCTACGGTGCCGTGATCGTCAGTAATGGGGATGTAGACATCCTTGCGGTCTGTCGGGCCGAGCAGCGTGTCGTTATGGGCCCTGATGGCGGCGAGGATCGCTTCGCGGGCGGCTTCGGGCACGGTGTCGGAAAGGGAAAGCGGGTCGGTCATGATGCCAGTTTCACCCTTCATCCGTGGCTTGTCGAGGGGATGGCGGGCGAAGATCGGCGGAACCGATCGCGGGTCGCGGTGTTGGGCAAGAATCGACCGGAGCGAGAGAAGGCCCTTTTTCATGCCTGCCTCGGTCCGTCTGCCTGAAACGAGCGGCAAGGAGGCCCGGATGCGCGCACTGGTTTGGCACGGCAAGGAGGATATCAGATGTGATCGGGTGTCCGATCCCGAGATCGAGGATCCGCGGGATGCGATCATCAAGGTGACGAGCTGTGCGATCTGCGGGTCGGACCTGCATCTCTTCCACAATTTCATCCCCGCGATGATGCCCGGTGACATCATGGGGCATGAGACCATGGGCGAGGTCGTCGAGACCGGCTCTGGGCTGAACGGGTCGCTGAAGAAGGGCGACCGGGTGGTCATTCCCTTCACCATTACCTGCGGGCAATGCGAGCAGTGCCGTCGGGGCAATTTTTCCGTCTGCGAGACGACGAACCGCAAGAAGGAACTGGCCGAGAAGGTGTTCGGCCACACGACCGGCGGGCTTTTCGGCTATACGCACCTGACCGGGGGTTATCCTGGCGGGCAGGCGGAATACCTGCGGGTGCCCTATGCCGACAGCACGCATATCAAGGTGCCGGACAGCATGAGCGACGAGCAGGCGCTGTTCCTGAGCGACATCCTGCCGACGGGCTGGCAGGCGGCAGTCCAATGCGAGATCGAGCCTACTGACACCGTGGTTGTCTGGGGCTGCGGCCCCGTCGGCCAAATGGCGATCCGCAGCGCGGTGCTGTTGGGTGCTGCCCAGGTGGTGGCAATCGACTATCTGCCGGAGCGGCTGTCGATGGCGGAAGCGGGTGGGGCTGTTACCATCAACTTCAAGGAAGAGAGCGTGATCGAGCGGCTCAACGAGCTGACCAAGGGCAAGGGGCCGGAAAAGTGCATCGATGCGGTTGGCATGGAAAGCCATGTCTCGATGAGCCATCCGGACACGCTTATGGACCGTGCCAAGCAGATGATGCTGATGGAGAACGACCGGCCGCATGTGCTGCGCGAGATGATCTATGTCTGCCGGCCGGGCGGCATCATTTCGATTCCCGGCGTCTATAGCGGCCTCATCGACAAGGTGCCGATGGGCATGGCCATGAACAAGGGGCTGACCTTCCGCATGGGCCAGACCCATGTGAAGCGCTGGACGGACGATCTCGTCCGCCGCATCGAGGAGGGGCAGATCGACCCGTCCTTCGTCATCACCCACACCGTCGGGCTCGAAGAGGGGCCCGAGATGTACAAGGTGTTCCGCGACAAGCAGGACAGCTGCATCAAGGTCGTCCTGAAGCCCTAAACGAAGGTATCGCGCCATGAATTTCTTCAGCACACTCAAGCGTTCCAAGAGCGATCCGAAGGTTCTTGAAAAGGGACCGAGCTCGTTTTCCTCCTCCGACCGGCTTGCCCGCAATCTCGGCTGGTTCAGCATCGGGCTCGGGCTCGTCGAGTTGTTCGGCGCACACCGGATCACCCGCACCCTCGGCATGGAAGGGCAGGAGGTGATGGTTAGGGCCTATGGCCTGCGGGAGATCGGAGCCGGCATGATGACACTGTCCGTCGACAAGGAGGTGGGGCTTGCAAGCCGCATCGCCGGGGACGGGCTCGACATCGTCACGCTCGGCTCGGCCATGCATCCCGATAATCCGAAGCAGGACAATGTGGCGATCGCGCTGGTCATGGTTGCGGGCGTCACGCTACTCGATTTCATAGCGATGGGCGCTTCGACGGGGCGACACATGCGCCACCGCGGCGAAGTGCGGGACTATGGAGACCGGAGCGGCCTTCCTAAGGGCGTCTCGGCCTCTCGCGGGCTGGCAAAGGAAAAGGCCAGGGCGCTGCTCGGGTGATACGAGAGGCTGGAGGCGCTCGGCGCCTCCTTACGCCGCATCGAAGAGGTGACGATATTCTCGCTCGGGTTTGCCGTAAGCATCGCGAGCAAATTCCTCGAGCGCCTTTCGGTTGCGGATGGTGATTACGCCACGCTCGGACCGGATCAGCTGATTGCCCTCGAGGATATGCAGCGCCGTGGTGACGCTCGGGCGGCGCACCGCCAGCATCAGCGAAATGTATTCGTGGGTGATGGCAAGTTCGTCCGCATTGACGCGGTCATGCGCCATCAGCAGCCAGCGGGCTAGCCGCTCATCGACCTGGTGGACTGCGTTGGACAGTGCCGTATAGGATACTTGGGTGGCGAGGTTGTGCGAGGCGCGCGTCATCAGGCAGACCAGCGTGGGGCAGGTTTCCATCAGGCTCCAGAGCGCTGCAACACTGATGCGGCGACCGCTGCCGGGCGCCTGGATCACGACTTCATGCAGGCTGAGGCGAGACAGGACCGCCGGTGGGACCGGCGCAAAGCCCTCAAAGCCAAACATGCCGGCTTCCGCACGATGTCCTTCCGGCGAGACGGAGACGACCGAGCCGATGCCCTCATCGATAAAGTAGACATGATCGATATTGGCATCGACAGCCGCAAGGCAGAAGTCCTTCTCCAGTCTCATGTTCTCCAGATGCGGTTCTGCCGCAATCCGTTCGCCTTCCGGCAGTCGGGCTAGTAGCCTGTTGCGAAGGCGGGGCTCTGCGGGCATCAATGTCTCCTGTTCCGGGACGAAAGAGATCCAACGGGCGCGAACATCTATGGTTCCATGGATGGCTCATCCGTTCGCTGCCGTACGCAAGATAAGCGAATCCATAAGCCTGCTATGCTTTGTGCTGACGCTATGGAGCGACGCCCATGTCACACCAATCCATCATTCTCCTGCTGGAAGACCAGCCGCTGATTTCGATGGAGCTTGAATCCATGATCATCGATGCGCAGCTCGGGATCGCCGTAACCATGACCAGTTGCGAGACGGCGTCACGCTGGCTGGAAGAAAACACGCCGGAAACGGCGGTGCTCGATGTCGGGCTCAGAGACGGGGATTCCCGGGCCGTGGCGGAGATTCTCGTCGCGCGCGGCGTGCCCTTTGTCGTTCACACGGCTCGCGAACGCGACAGCGATGCAAACTGCTGCGTCTTCCAACGTGGAACGTGGGTGCCGAAGCTCTCCGAACCCAATGATCTGATCTCCGCCATCACGCTGGCGCTCGCATCCGCACGACGCAATCCCCGGCAGTAAGCCTTCCAGCCCGTAACTTCATGTCCACCTTCAAGGGATCACACCAGCGTTCGTTAGCGTACCGCAACTCCAGGCTTACCTCTTCGTTTGATGCTTGCGCCGCTGAGGCGCCACTGCCGGCAGAAACCGGCGCCGAGGAAGGGAGCACGGACATGCATGTGATTACGGCCTGGAAGGAATGGTGGGATGGGATTGGCCACGTGGCCCGCAGCAATCGCGACCCTGGCCGAACACGCGAGGCCTTCGAGGCAGGCTATCTCGCCGCCCTGGAGCAGGTGTCGCCCGCGCGGCGACCATCGCTGTTGGTTCCGCTCGAGATGATCCCTGAGACCAACCGGAGCGACGGCGTCCGACGGCAATAGGGGAGCCGTAGGCATCCCGGAGATCCTGGTCGAAAGGGTGAACGGAAGGGCGAGCAGCTTTCCGTGGTCAGCGTCATTAAGGATCGTGTATACCCTCGCTGCCGCCAATACCCCATTCCCGCGGAAGAGGTTGGCGATGGCGTCGTCGCGAGATTAGTCCTTCGTCTCTTTGCCTTACTGCCCATTTGCCATCTCCGGCCAACTCAGCGAGAAAGAGGATGCTTGTGGAGTGGTGCGGTTCAACCGCTGACTTCCCGCAGTTCAGCAGAGAAACTGAAAGTGTCCAAGTGAGCCGTGAGCAGTTGCGATGCAGCCCATCCCCACATTGACGACGTCTCGTCTCATCCTTCGCTCCATGAAAGCTGCGGACTGGCCAGCCTATTACAACCTTATGGCCTCGGAACGGGCACGGTTCATGGGCGGCCCATTCTCTGAAGCTGTGGCCTGGGGAATGTTTTGCAGTGACCATGCGCAATGGGACCTGTTCGGTTGCGGTGCTTTGATGATCGATGATCCGGCGATTGGCGCTTGTGTCGGACAGGTGGGCATCAATGCCGGCCCACTGTTTCCAGAATGGGAGATGGGCTGGTTCCTATTCCCCGAGTTTGAGGGCAGGGGGTATGCCTTCGAAGCTGCGCAAGTGCTGCTTCACTGGGCGAAAGAAATCCGCCAACTTCCCAGTCTCGTTAGCTATCTGGATCCTGACAACGTGAGGTCCGCGAGCCTCGCGATCCGGCTCGGTGCCGTGTTGGACCCGATGGCCGCGCGGCCATCGCCCGGGGATCTGGTCTATCGCCACTATCCAAAACAGTCCCAATAGTCCGAGGCATCGTCGATTGGTGCCTCGCAGGCACGAGCTTTACCGCCCCTCGCGCCACCACATGGCGGAGACCGCGAGCAGCAGGATACCCAGACCGGCAAAACCCGCAAACAGTGGTAGCGTATTGACGCCCTTCAGCACTGTTTCGTCGGTGAGGCGGATCAGCATGCGGCGGTCGTCGGCGACACGGACTTCGCCACGCACCGGCAGGATGTCGGGAATGCGGACGGAGGCGTCGCCGTCGTCGAGGCGGGCCGTGAGGCCGCGGCTTTGCTCGCTGGTCGGGGAAAGCGTGTCCGTGGTCGAGATCATCGCGCGGAATTCGGGGGCATCGACGGCGCCGACATGCACGAGGGTCGAGAAGTCACCATTGGTGATGGTGAAGAGGCCCGTTTCCGTCATCCGCCGTTCGCCACGATAGAGGCCGGGCTGGATTTCCGAGAGGTTGAGCGCGATGGTTTCGCCCGAGGGTGTGGTGATCGTCGCGGGGCCGGGGGCATCGCCGATGGTCTGGCGGGTCACTTCCAGCGTGCGGCCGGTGGCCCGGGCCTTCAGCGCCTCTTCCTCGAGTTCCGGCTCCTTCATCAGCCAGTGAGCGATACGGCGATAAAGCGAGACATGCGGGCCGCCGCCTTCGAAGCCGCGCGCCCAGAGCCAACCCTGATCGGAAAGCAGCATGGCAACACGGCCTTCATTGGCACGGTTGAGCACGAGCAGCGGACGGTCGCCGTCGGCGGTCATGACGGTTTCGCCGTCCGGGCTGCTCACGTCGATGCTGCGGAACCAGCGGCCCCATTGCGGCGGCTCGACAGCCGAGCCATCAAGGCCGCGGGTCACGGGGTGGCGCTTGCCCTGTTCGGAGAGGCGCGGATAGAAGCCTGCCTGATGCACATCACCGGTCGGGGTTGCCGGCAAAACGGAGGACAGGGGGGTGAGCGCGATCGAATCCTGGCCGGCATGTTCGGGGCCGGCGGCAATCAGCAGGGCACCGCCTTTGTTCACGTATTCGGCGATGTAATCGTAATAGAGGATCGGCAGCACCCCGCGGTGCTGGTAGCGGTCGAAGATGATCAGGTCGAAATCATTGATCTTTTCGACGAAGAGTTCGCGCGTCGGGAAGGCGATCAGCGAGAGTTCGTTGATCGGCGTGCCGTCCTGCTTTTCCGGCGGGCGCAGGATGGTGAAATGCACGAGATCCACCGAGGCGTCCGACTTCAGGAGATTGCGCCAGGCGCGCTCGCCGGCATGCGGCTCACCCGACACCAGCAAAACGCGCAGGTTCTGGCGAATGCCTTCGATCAGATGGATCGCGCGGTTGTTGACATCGGTGACTTCACCGGGCGTGGCGGCGACGGAGAATTCCAGCACGTTGTTGCCGCCGCGTGGCACGCGGAAGGCGAAGGAGGTTTCGGCGCCGGGGACCGCCGGGACGACGCCCAAATCCTCGCCGTTCATCTTGACCGAGACGTCTGCCGGCTGGTTGGAAGCCTCGCCGTCGTCGAAGACGCGGAAGGTGAGTTCCTGTTCCTCATCGACGATGCCGAAGCGCGGGGCGCGGAGGATTTCGATACGGCGGTCGAACTCGTCGGCCTTGCCGGTGATGAGGGAATGCACCGGTGCGTTGAAGGATAGCGGCTGGTTCTCGGCCGGGATGTCATGCACCTGACCGTCGGTCACGAAGATCGCACCGCCGACCCGGGCCGGGGGAACGTCCGTCGTTGCGGCGGCGAGCGCTTCGAAGAGCTGGGTGGACGGAGCGTCGCTGTCGCCGGGATCGGTCACCTCGACGATGCGCGGCTCGATGTTGGGGAAACGGCCAAGGCGATCGCGGATGCCCTGCAGCGCCTGATCGGTCTGGTCGATGCGGCCGGCGATCTGCTGGCTCTGGCTGCGGTCAACGATGACGGGCACGACAGTCGTCAGCGGATCGCGCTCTTCCTGGAGAAGCAGCGGGTTGGCCAGCGCGGCCAGAACGGCGATCGAGGCGGCGAGGCGGATGGCCGTGCCGCGCACGCCGCGCAGGAAGCCGAGGACGGACAGGATCACCGCCAGCACGGCGAGAGCGGCGATGGCGATCCAGGGGATGAAGGGGGCGAATTCGAGCGTCATGGTCTCACTGCCCCAGTCGTTCGAGCAGGGCAGGCACGTGGACCTGGTCTGCCTTGTAGTTGCCGGTCAGCATGTACATCATGATGTTGACGCCGGAGCGGAAGGACATTTCGCGCTGCATTTCGTCGGCCGGGACGACGGGCAGGACACTGGCCCCATTGTCATCGATCGCCCAGGCGCCCATCAGGTCGTTGCCGGTGATCATGATCGGCGTCACGCCATCACCGGAGGAAGCGACCGCGCTGTTGCTCGACTGGGCTTCCTGGCGGGATTCCACCCAGAGGGGGCTTCCGCTGTAGCGGCCGGGGAAACCCTGGAGCAGGTAGAAGGCGCGGGTCAGGACGTGGTCGGAGGGGACGGGTTCGAGGGGCGGGATGTCGATATTGGCGAGGATCGCCTGGAGGCGTTCGCCATTCGGCGACGAGCCGGCGTCGGTGCCGAGCATGGAGCCCTGGTCACGGGTGTCGAAGAGCACGGTGCCGCCGGCGCGCATATAGGCGTCGATGCGGCTGATGGCGGCGGCCGATGGCATGGGCGCGGTTGCAGAAATCGGCCAGAAGATGATCGGGTAGAAGGATAGTTCGTCCTTCGAGATGTCGACGCCGACCGGCGGGGCAGGTTCAAGCGTCGTGCGGTAGGTCAGGAAATCGGTCAGGCCGGCCAGACCCTGTTCCGAGAGCCGATCGACCTCTGCCTCGCCGGTGATGACATAGGCGAGGTGGGTGTTGTCCAGGCGTTCGAGGATCTGCTCATCGCCCGGTTTGGCGTCCCGAGACTGGGCGAGCGCCTCACCCGGCGAGGCGAAGGCGGCGAGTGCCGCGACAAGGGCCAGGATCGACGCGGCGGCAGGCGGTGCGCGCTTCGGCAGACGCGAGAAAGCGCCGCCCATGAAAAGCACGATCAGGCTGTCGACGACGAGAAGCAGGAAGGCGAGCGTCAGAAGGCCGGGCTTCAGCGGCGTGGCCGCAGTGCCGGCCATCGGATCGCGGGTGACGGTGAGGCCGGCCGGCGAGGCGAGCGGGCGGAGCGTTGCGTCTGATGGCAGGAGGTTCAGGGCGGTGAAGCCGTCTTCGGTCCCATAGAGGCCGGGCGGATTGTCGAAGGTCGCTGCGTCAGGGCGCTCCGGGCCGAGCGAGAGCGGCTTGGCGGTGCCAGCTTCCGCCGTCAGCGCGCCGCGTTTGGTGAGCAGGCGGAAGGGCGGCAGCAACGGGGCGGTCGCCTGATTGCCCTCGGCTTCTGCGGCGCCGACGCGGGTGAGCTGGACGATGCGGCGGAGCATTTCGACGAACGTGCCCGAGATCGGCAGGTCGGACCAGGTGGCCTCGGCACTGACATGGAAAAGGACGATGCGGCCGGCGCCGTTCTCCTCGACGGTGACGAGCGGGGTGCCGTCGGCAAGGCTTGCCCAGGTGCGGGCGGCAAGGTCGGGCGTCGGCTCGGCGAGAACCTGGCGCTTGACGAGAATGCCTTCGGGGCGCGGCATGCCGGCGAAGGGGCCGAAGCTGGGGAAATCGGCCAGAGGCTGCGGTTCGGCCCAGGAGAGGGCGCCGCCGAGTGCGCGCTCGCCCTGACGCAGGATGACCGGCACCAGCGGGTCGTCGGCGGGGGCGGCGGCAAGGCGCGGGCCGGCAAAGCGGATCAGCGTGCCACCGCGGCGCAGCCAGGCCTGCAGTGGATCATAGACGTCGGCGGGCAGGCGGCCGACATCGGCAAGCACGAGTGCCGACGGGTTCTGGTTGAGGATCTCAGGGATGGCGACGGCGAGATCCGTCTGGCCGGGCTTCACCACGTCAGCATAGGGGCCGAGGGCGCGCTCGATATAGTAGAGCGGTGACAGCAGCGGCTGGAAGCCGTCACCGCTGTCACCCGACACGAGGGCGACCTTGCGGCGGCGGAAGCCGTCATCGAGCAGGTGGGTGGCGCCTGCAGAGGCAATGCCTGCGATCGACAGGCGGGCAAAATCGTTGCGCAGCTCGAAGGGGGCGGCAATCTCGCCGGAGGCTTCTGACGTGCCGGGAGCGAAATCCACCTGGCCGGAGGCGATGACGCGGCCTTGGCGGTCCTGCGCGTCTACGATCAGGCTGCGGGCTTCGGACGCGTTGAGGCGCGAGAGGGTGACGGTCAAGGCATCCGAGCCGTTGTTCGCACCGGTGATCGCGACACTGGCTGCGCCATCGCCTTCGACGATGCGGAATTCGGCGGGTGAGAGGCTGGCGAGATCCGAGAGGAACGGGTCTTCAGCATCGCGGGCGATGCCGTCGGAGACATAGGCCAGCGTGCCCGGGCGTTCGGAGGAGAAGGTGGTGCGCAGAGCTTCGATGGTCCTGATACGATCGGGGCGGAGCGGATGGGGCGTGGCGGCGGCGAGCTTTTCCAGCGCCACGGCCGGTGTGCCGGGGATCGCGTCATGGGTCGCGTCGGCGGTGAAGACGATCGAGACGGGCAGGCTGCGGTCGGCCGCATCGCCGATCAGCGCGGTCGCGGTTTCAACGCGCCGATCCCAGTCGCCGACGGTCGCCCAGCCATTATCGACGACCAGCAACAGCGGGCCGTCACCGGAGAGAGTGGCATTGCGCGGATTGAGCACGGGATCGGCCAGCGCGAAGATGACGATCGCGGCCATCAGCATGCGCAGGAGCGTCAGCCACCAAGGGCTCTTCGCCGGCGTTTCCTCGCGCTTCAACACGCCGGCCAGAATCTTCAGCGGCGGGAAGACTTCCGTCTTTGGGCGAGGTGGCGTGAGCTTCAGGAGCCACCAGATCACCGGCAGCGCAAGCAGGGCACCAAGAATGGCGGGGGCACCGAAGGCCAGGGGGAGACCGAACATCAGCCCGCACTCCTGTTGATGGCGGGCGGCATGCCCGACAGGTGCATGTGGACGGCAACAAGAGCCTCGGAGGCCAACCGGTCGGTGCGGTTATGGGTGAAGCTCCAGCCCATACGGCGCAGCTGGTCCGACATCGACTCGCGGCGGGCGAGGTAGGCTTGCTGGTAGTCGTCGCGCAGCGTCTCGGCGCGGCCGGAGGTGAGCTTTTCGCCAGTCTCGGGGTCGGTGAATTCGGTGCGGCCGGTATAGGGGAAGGTTTCTTCCGCGGGATCGGCGACCTCGACGACATGGCCGCGCAGGCCGCGCCTTGCGAGTGGCGTGATGCGCTCCATCACCCGGTCTGCATCATCGAGAAAATCACCGATCAGCACGATGTCACTCGCACCCCGGATCATGCGGGTGTCGGGCAGGCCCTCGGTCAGCGGTGCGTGCATGATGGCGGTGGCGAGGCGTTCTGCGGCATTGCGGGCCGAGATCGGCTCCATTATGCCGGGGCAGCCGATGCGCTCGCCGGAGCGGGCCAGGATCTCGGCGAGTGCCAGCATCAGCACGAGGGCCCGGCTTTCCTTGGAGACTGAGGCGAGCGTCGACTTGTACATCATCGAGGGCGACATGTCGGCCCAGAGCCAGACGGTGTGCGCGGCCTCCCATTCGCGGTCCCGGATATACATGTGGTCGTCGCGGGCGGAGCGCCGCCAGTCGATGCGCGAGAAGCTCTCGCCATCCGCATAGGGGCGAAACTGCCAGAAGTTTTCGCCAATGCCGCGCTTGCGACGGCCATGCCAGCCGGCAATCACGGTGTTGGCGATGCGCTTTGCCTCGACCATGCAGTCGGGCACCAGCACGGCGCGCTGGCGGGCGCGCTTCAGCACTTCGCTTCCGGCTGTCTGCTCGACGATCTGGCCGATCGATGCCACGCGGTGCGAGCCTCCCTTAACGGCGCAGGTCTGAAACGAGGCCCGCGATGACGTCGCGGACGGTCATGCCCTCGGCGCGGGCCGGGAAGGTCAACGCCATGCGGTGTTCGAGCACCGGCTCGGCGAGCGCATGCACATCGTCGATCGACGGGGCGAGGCGGCCTTCATAGAGGGCGCGGGCGCGGGCGCAGAGCATGAGCGCCTGACCGGCTCGGGGGCCGGGGCCCCAGGCCACATTCTTGTCGGTGTTTTCGTTGCCATGGCCGGGGCGGGCGGAGCGCACCAGCGAAAGGATGGCGTCGACAACCGTGTCCGAGACCGGCATCTGGCGGATCAGCTTCTGGATCTCCATCAACCGCTCGCTGGTGATCACAGCGCTCGCACGCTTGTCGCTGACGCCTGTCGTTTCCAGCAGGATCTGCCGTTCGGCCGCGAGCTCCGGATAGAGAACGTCGACCTGCAGCAGGAAGCGGTCGAGCTGGGCTTCGGGCAGCGGATAGGTGCCTTCCTGCTCCAGCGGGTTCTGGGTCGCGAGCACATGGAAGGGGGCGGGCAGCTGGTAGGGCTGGCCAGCGATGGTGACGTGATATTCCTGCATCGACTGCAGGAGGGCCGACTGGGTGCGGGGGCTCGCGCGGTTGATCTCGTCGGCCATCAGCAGCTGGGCGAAGACGGGACCCTTCACGAAGCGGAAGGAGCGGCGGCCCGTGTCGTCCTGGTCCATGACTTCCGTGCCGAGGATGTCGGAGGGCATGAGATCGGGGGTGAACTGGATGCGGTTTGCGTCGAGGCCGAGGACAGTGCCGAGTGTGGTGACGAGCTTGGTCTTGGCGAGGCCGGGGACGCCGACGAGCAGAGCATGGCCGCCGGAGAGGATGGCGAGCAGGGTGTTCTCAACGACCTTTTCCTGGCCGAAGATCACCTTGGCCACTTCCTGGCGGATCGTGGCGATATCGGCGAGCGCCTTTTCGGCCTCAACGACGATCGCTTTCTCATCCAGTGCGACATCGGGATTTGGCATCATGCCCATGGTCTGCTCCAATTGGTTTGGCCTGGTCCGGCGAATCGAACGGACGCGATAGGGTGCATGTTACTGAAACTAACTTATTGGCGAGAGGGCGGCTGACAAGGACGTTTCGAATGACTATCTCGTGACTGTTATACCGTAGAGACAAAACCGGGACGCAAAGATGGCAGGCGACACGCTGAAGGCGACGACGGATGCAGCAGGACTGGCTGCATTGATTTCGCGCGCGTCAGCGCAAACATCGGGCGGAAAGCCGACATTGCCGCCGGTCGAGCGCTGGGAACCGCCTTTCTGCGGGGATCTCGACATGGAAATCAGGGCCGACGGGACCTGGTTCTACATGGGCACGCCGATCGGCCGAGCTCCCCTGGTGCGGCTGTTTTCGACCGTTTTGCGCAAGGATGACGACGGCAAGACCTACCTTGTAACGCCTGTGGAAAAGGTCGGCATCCGGGTCGAGGATGCCCATTTCATCGCCGTCGAAATGAGTGCGACGGAGGAGGCAGTTGAGTCGGTGCTGACGTTTCGCACCAATGTCGGCGATGTTGTCGAGGCGGGGCCCGAGCATCCGCTGCGCTTCGAAATCAGCGGGGAAAACCATGAGCTGAAACCCTATCTGGCTGTTCGCGGCCGTCTTGAGGCGCTCGTGTCACGTGCCGTGATGTATGATCTCGTGGAGCGTGGGGAAATTCTCGATGTCGAGGGCAGGGCGATGTTCGTCGTTCGCTCGCGCGGTGCCGTCTTCCCCGTCATGCCCGCCGACGAACTCGATCGACTGTCGCGATGAACCCCAGAAGCTTTACTGCCGATGATTTCCGCCGCCGGGCGCTCGAACAGGTCGGTGCGCCGCTGGAACATGCCTGGCGTGACCATGGCGATCACGTGCTCAACCGCGACACCATCATTCAGTACGAGCAGCTCAAGCTGAAGGACGCGGCAGTGCTGATCGGCGTCATCGACGATTGCGACGATGCGCGGATCATCCTGACCCAGCGGACGAGCAAGCTGCGCAAGCACGCCGGGCAGATCGCCTTTCCCGGCGGCGGGATCGATGTGACGGATGCCTCGCCCGAGGAGGCGGCATTGCGGGAGGCGGAGGAAGAGATCGGTCTCGATCGCCGCTTCGTCGAAACGGTCGGGCGGCTGCCGCAGTATCTGTCGGGGACCGGCTTTCGCATTCAGCCGGTGCTCTCGATCGTTCAGCCCGGCTTTTCGTTGACGCTCAACCCCGACGAAGTGGACAGCGTGTTCGAGGTGCCGCTTTCCTTTCTGATGAACCCGGCCAATCATCGCCAGGATAGCCGCATGTGGCAGGGGGCTGTCCGGCATTTCTACGTGATGCCCTATCGGGAACGGCATATCTGGGGCATTACGGCCGGGATCATCCGGACGCTCTACGAAAGGCTTTATGCATGACCAATCTTGCCGATCGCGACTGGTTCCAGGAGCCAGGACTGCAAAGGCTGATGACGCTGCTCAACAGTGGCGGCGCGGAGACGCGGGTGGTTGGCGGCGCGGTGCGCAACAGTCTGATGGGGTTGCCGGTGGGAGATATCGATCTCGCGACGACGCTTATGCCGGAAGAGGTGAGCGGACGGGCGGCGGCCAAGGGTATCAAGGCGGTGCCGACGGGGATCGAGCATGGCACGGTGACGCTCGTCATCGACGGCAAGGGTTACGAAGTGACGACGCTGAGGCGCGACGTCGAGACCAACGGGCGGCATGCGCAGGTGGCCTTCGGCGCGACGTGGCAGGAGGATGCCGACCGGCGCGACCTCACCATCAACGCGCTTTATGTCGGCATTGACGGCGAGGTGGTCGATCTCGTCGGCGGCCTGAAGGACATCGAGACGAAGACCGTGCGCTTCATCGGCGATGCCGAGCAGCGGATCGCGGAGGATTACCTGCGCGTGCTGCGGTTCTTCCGCTTCTTTGCCCATTATGGCAGCGGTCGCCCGGATGCCGAGGGGTTGAAGGCATGCGCCCGGGCCCGGTCGCAACTCAAGACGCTGTCGGCCGAACGGGTGTGGGCCGAGATCAAGAAGCTACTGTCCGCGCGCGATCCGGGGCGGGCGCTCTTGTGGATGCGGCAGTCGGGGGTTCTGACCGAAATCCTGCCGGAGACCGAGAAGTGGGGGATCGACGCGATCCCCGGGCTGATCGCTGCCGAACAGGCGCTCGGATGGGAGCCGCAGCCGCTGCTCAGGCTCTGCGCGATCGTGCCGAAGGATGCGGCCCGGCTCGTGACGTTGTCGGAACGCTTGCGGCTTTCGAATGCGGAGGCTTTGGCGCTTGATCGTTTCGCACGGGCTCCGAAGCCGCAGGAGACGGTGACGGATGTCGCCTTCGACCGCGATCTCTACCGCTTCGGCAAGGATGGCATGATCTCGATGCTGAAGCTGGAGCTTGCTGCCGCACGTGCCCGCGCCGAAGGGGACCAGAAGGCGATGGCCCGCAGTGCCCGCCTGTTTGCGCTGCTCAAGCGGGCCGAAGCTTTCGTGCGTCCAGTCTTGCCGATCAAGGGCGCCGATGTACTTGCCGCCGGCATTCCGGCGGGGCCGAAGGTCGGCGAAATCCTCGGCAAGCTGGAGGACGGGTGGATTGCGTCCCAGTTCAATCTCAGCCGTGAGGATCTGCTCGCCCGCATCGAGACACTGGCGAAGTCCTGAGATTTCCTCAGCCAGAGAAGGCAATACGTCGCAGGAAGCCTCCGGTTCTCGAGGCCTCGGTCAAGAAAGAGTGTCCGCTGCTGTGAAATCCAGCAATGTTCCTGGGAGCGTATTCCGTCCGGCTTTCAACGATCGACATGCCGTCGGTCAGGCCTTCAGAGGAGGGACTTCCATGACACGCATTGCATTTGCCATCGTCGCCGCAAGCATGACCTTTGCCGCTTCCACGGCGAGCGCCGCCAATATTGTCGAGACGGCTCAGCAGGCCGGCAGCTTCAAGACGCTGCTTGCCGCCGCGCAGGCCGCCGGACTCGTGGACGCACTTTCGGGCGGTGGACCGCTGACGGTCTTCGCGCCAACGGATGAAGCCTTCGCTGCGCTGCCTGCCGGCACCGTCGAGAACCTGCTGAAGCCTGAGAACAAGGACCAGCTCGCGGCGATCCTCAGCTATCACGTCGTCGGACGCGAGCTGACCTCGACCATGCTGCCGGGCCGGACCATCCATGTCCGCACGATCAAGAGCGGCGGCGATCGGACGCTCGCCGTCTCGAAGTCGGGTACGGGCGTGACGGTCGATGGTGCGAACGTGGTCACCGCCGACATCCAGACGGACAACGGCGTGATCCATGTGATCGACAAGGTCATGCTGCCGAGCAGCTGAGCCGTCAACGCTTGCGGAGCCCATGCCGAGGGCTCCGCTCCTCTCGCCTTTCCCGTTTCGGCGGGAACGACAATCAGGCTGTCGTCGGCTGATCGTCGCGGATGCGTTCCTTGATGTGCTCGACCATCGAGGGACGAATGACATCCTCCCCGTGGGTCACGCGCATGTGCTCGACGGCGCGCCTGACAACTTCGGCGTCCTCTTCGGCGCGGGTGTGCCATTCGCAGCCCGGCACCAGTGTTCCACATTCGAAGCGCTTCATGATCGTCTCCTCCCGTGTGATGACTGTGTAATCAAACACGGTTGCTTCGGCTTTTGTTCGGCAAACGCGCAAAAAAGTGCCCGCACCGGGGTGCGGGCAGAGGGACAGTCGACGCGGTGGATAGGAATGCTCAGTCAGGCATGGCCCAGGCATGAAAAACAGAGCGGGCGGGCTGGCGCTTGCCACGGTGGCTGCCCGTCTCGATGTCGTTGGCGGCAAGCCGGTCGGATAGATCCTTGCCCGCCAGACCAAGGCGCACCTGTTCGACGAAATAGGAATGGGGCAGGTCGACATCACTGGATTGCCGCAACTGCTCTGCCAGGCGATCGATCAGTTCGGGCGCATCGATCACACGGGGTTCAGGCTCACTGACGCGGGGTACGGATACTGAGCTGGATGGGGTCATCGCAATCTCCTCCTCGATACTGCGTGAGGCCGCAGAATGGGACGGGTCCGCGCCAAGCGCAATGCAATCTGTCAAATTGCGGACACACTTTGTCGTAAGCGGCGGGAATCACCGCTCATTCTTTTTTGTGAACAGCCTGTGTATATCGAGTGTCAGCGGTAACCCGATGGATCAGGGATAGCGCACCAGCGGAGGCAGCGACGAAAGGATCGATTCGACATTGCCGCCGGTCTTCAGGCCGAAGATCGTGCCGCGGTCGTAGAGCAGGTTGAACTCCACGTAGCGGCCACGCCGCACCAGTTGCTCTTCACGGTCCGCATCAGTCCAGGGCGTGTTGAAATTGGTCCGGACGATTTTCGGATAGACGAGGTTGAAGGCGCGGCCGACATCCTGGACAAAGGCGAAGTTGGCGTCCCAGCCGCCCTTGTCCTCGTCGATCGTCAGCCAGTCGAAAAAGATGCCGCCGATGCCGCGGGCCTCGTTCCGGTGAGGCAGGAAGAAGTACTCGTCGCACCACTTCTTGTAGGCAGGATAGTCGGCGACGGCGGGATGGCGCTCGCAGGTGACTTCCATGGCGCGATGGAAAAGACGGGTGTCGGGATCGTCCTGAGTGCGGCGCCGGTCAAGAACGGGCGTGAGATCCGCGCCGCCGCCGAACCACTGGCTGGAGGTGACGACCATGCGGGTGTTCATGTGTACGGTCGGCACATGAGGATTGACCGGATGGGCGATGAGCGAGATGCCCGAGGCCCAGAAGCGCGGATCCTCCTCGGCACCCGGCATCTGCTTGCGGAACTCGGGCGAGAACTCGCCGTGGACGGTGGAGGTATGCACGCCGACCTTCTCGAAGACGCGGCCATACATCATCGACATGCGACCGCCGCCGCCCTTGCCGTCCTCGCGCAGCCAGTCCTTGGCCTGGAAGCGGCCCGGCTCGCGATCGGCCATCGGGCCCGAGACCTCGTCCTCCAAGGTCTCGAAGGACGCACAGATCGTATCCCGCAGGCTTTCGAACCAGGCGCGGGCGGCGGCCTTCTTCTCCTCGATGTCCTCGGGCAGGCCTTTCGGCAGAACCGGTCGCTCCATGTCGTCCCCCTTCAACTCGTTCAGGACAAACGAATATCAGGTGAAATCGCAAGGGGCCATATCGAGGCGGGGGTGTCCCCTTAAAATCCGACTCGCCTTCCGGTTTTGCCTGCATTAATCTTTGTCCCATGCGAGGGATTTTATGACGAAGATACCTGGCCCGCCGAAGTTCAACGGCCTGAAAAAGCGTATTGCCGACCACCGTGCCGGGAATGCTGGGCGGCTGGGCGGGCAGTTCGTGCGCGAAACCTTTTGCCTGACCCGCGAAGAGGCGCGGGCCAAGGCGCGCGAATGGTTCGACACCTTCCCGAAAGCCGCTTACTGGACCGAGGTGGAAAGCTGGCGGCAGCTCGATGGCGACCAGATCGAGTTCACCATGCGGCGCCTGCCTTCGGCGGACTAATCCTGCCGCGTCGCGGCGTCGGTCTCCACGCAAATCGGCAGATCGTTCAAATCCTAACGTTCGTCGAAAGCCAATGAAAAAGCCTTGGCGCTAGTCTTGCCGATACACAGCCGGAATGATGCCGGCGCTGGATCGACATGACATGCGACACAAGGTTTTCTCATGAGTTCTGTTTGGCTCAACCCGTCCCTGGCCAGTGCGGCTTCGATGGCGAGCGCGTCCGTGTCTGCGCTCGAACGGGTGGCAAAGCCGTCTGCGGCCAAACCGGCTGCGGAAACCCCTTCTGACTCATCCAACTACTGGTCGATCTCCACGACGATGCGCCCCGGCAGCCTGTCGATGGGCAGCGTGCAGGAGGCAAACGAGATCGCCTTGGCGGTCGCGGATACGGCCGCCCTAGGACTGGAGCAGGCAACGGAGATTGTGGCGCGGATCCAGCAAAAGCTGGTGCTCTCGAAGGCCGTGGGGGCGGATCGCGATGCGATCAACGCCGATATCTCGCAGATGAAGTCGGATCTGGGGGCGCTGGTCGAGGACAGCGCCTTCAACGGTGACAACTGGCTGGCGGTCGAGGCGGGCGGACGGCCGAAGGTCGCGTCATTGCTTGCCTCGGTGACGACCGGCGAGGACGGCAGCCTGTCAATCAACATGGTCGATTTCGACACCGCCAAATCCACGCTCATCTCCCGCCAGGAGGCGAGAGACGGCCTGCTGACCCGTTCTTATGCCGGAACCACGCTGGGCGGCGTGCCCTACAATTTTTACCTCATGGATGCCGGCTCCCGGGAGCCGAACGAAGCGGGCGCGCGTGAGATCCGCATCGACAGCCGGACGTCGAGTGATGACATCGACGGGATGATCTCGTCGCTGAACCGTGTGCTGATCGACATGGTTGGTGCAAGTGCCGAGGTGAGCACGACGCGTAGTCAGGTGACAGGCGGCGGTGTGCTCCTGCAGGGGCTTCAAGGAGCGACGGAACTCGGCGTCAGCCGATTGGTCGATGCCGAGCTCAACGAGCAGAGCGTTCGTCTGACGGCGGAAAAGGTACAGGATCAGTTGCAGTCGTCTGCGTTGAACATCGGCAATGTTTCGATGACATCGTGGTTGAAGCTCTGACGCCAATCTCCTGATCCGGAATCGAAAAAGGCCCGCGGGATGCGGGCCTCTATTGTTGTGCGTCTCGGGGTCACGCCTTGCTGCGCGGTCGCTTGCCCTTATTGCGGGGCAGCGGGACCATGATCGGCGTGGCAGCCGCGACTTTTGGCGAGGGGGCGGGGGGCTCGGCCTCCGGGGAGGCCGCAGCTTCGGTCTCCGTTTTGGCATCGGCAACCGCGGGGGCCTCGATGATTGTCGCGGTGACTGCTGGTGGTGGATCCGCCTCCAGAGCGGGTGGCTCTATCACGGCTGGCAGGGCAGGCTCTTCGATGATCGCCGGCAGCGGGGCCTCTGCGACGCGCTCCGGGGCCGTTGCCGCTGGGGCCGGTGCGGCCTCCGGGACGGGCTCGGCGTTGGAAGCGGGGGCCGCGGATGGCGTTGCGGAGGCTGCGGGCGCGCCGTTGAGGATTTCCCCCAGGATCTTCGTCACCTGGATGGCAGCCGGCAGGTCGGTGTTGGTGGAGTGGGCGCAGAAGGGAACCTTGATGTCGGTCGGGATCTTGGGGCGCGAGTTGAGTTCGCCGAACCAGTCGAGTTCGCCGACGACATCGATGACCTCGGTGAAGGCTTCCGGCATCTTGATGCGACCGCCGAAGGTGACGATGCGGGCGGTGTTGGCCAGCGTTTCGAGCCGCCCGGGATCGGTGGCCTTCACGGCATAAAGTGCGTCAGCGATCACACGGTTGCCCCGCGAATGACCGGCGACCAGCGTGAAGGACAGGCTTGGATCAGAGAGCAAGGTTGCCACGGTGTCGGCATCAAGGCCAGTGCGGCGGTTGGTGTCGGCCTCCTCGTCGCGTTTGCCATAGGCCCCGAGTTTGGGACGCCCGACAACGTCGTCGATGACTTCGAGATTGCTGCGGACATGGCCGAACCAGCCGAAGAGGAAGGCGCCACCGATCGCCTCGTTGACGATGTCGCCGAGGCCGTAGCCGGAGACGACGGCTGCCACCGGTGCGTCGATTGCGTCCGCGACGTTGCGGGCAAAAGCGGCTGCACCGATCGCCGATCCGCCGATGCCGGCGACCGCCAGGGCACGGACCTCTCTGCCGCCGCGCAGGCGAAATTCTTCAACGCTGTCGCACAGGGTGAGCATGCCGCCGCCGCTCGGCGGAACGATCATGATCAGGCCTTCAGAGGCGATGCTGTCGCTGATGTAGAAGGTCTCGTCAGCGGTCAGGGCCTTCACGTCGTAGTAGAGGGCATCGATGCCGGTGTTGCGGAGCCGCCAGGGCTCAAGTGCTGCGTTGCGCATCGTGCGATGCCGCACGCGCTCAGGGAAGCTCAAGGATCGGGCGAACTGCGTCAGACCCAGGGTGAATGCTGTCTCGAACATGACTCCATCTCCCACTTTGCTGCGATGCAACATAATGGTTTTCGGATGAATAGGCAATGCGCGAAAGGTCGCTGTCTCACGCGTTGCCGCAAGGCGGGTGCAGGTTAGGCAATCCCGGCGGGGGGCGAGGTTGCAACCATGCCTCCGAAAGAGGCAAGAGGATGAGAGGACGGAAGAATTGCTGGCTTCAGCGGGGAGATCCCGTCTGCCGCAACGCCTCACCGGTGATCATGGCGGCGGACATGGCGACATTGATCGAGCGCTGGCCTTCGACCATCGGAATAATGACGCGATGATCGGCCCTGTCATGAACGTGATCGGGTACGCCTGCGCTTTCCCGGCCGAAGAGGAGGATGTCGTTGGGCTTGTATTCGAAGGTGGTGTAGGGCAGGGCGGCCTTCGTCGAGGCGAGCACAAGCCGCCGGCCTTCCACTTCACGCCAGGCATCGAAGTGTTCCCAGTTCACATGGCGGGTCATCGCGACGCTCGCCAGGTAGTCCATGCCGGATCGCTTGAGGTTCTTGTCGGAAAGGACAAAACCGGCCGGCTCGATGATGTCGACCTTCAGCCCGAGACAGGCGGCGAGCCGGAGGATCGTGCCGGTATTGCCGGGAATGTCCGGCTGGTAGAGGGCGATGCGGAGGTCGGTCATGGGGCGGTCTTATGCGATCGCGTCTCGGCGCTCAAGCCGCGCCGGGGCCTGCAATCCCTGCCTGTGGTCGCTCTGCAACAGTTGCGGCAGAATGTCTCATCGGCGGCAAAAGCCGGCTGGAAAATTAGCCGCCCGCCCGATAGAACGGGGCTCTACTTCAACACGCAAGCGGGAGGGCCATCGATGGATCTATTCGGTATTTCGCGCCATCCCCGATTTATGGCTGTTGCCGCCTGAGCGCGTCACCCTCACGCCTTTTCCCAAACTGATTCATCCTGCGGCCACAAGTGGCCTCAATCATTGAATATTCGCGTCTTCGCGCCACCTTTGTCCGGTGTCGCATACGCGCCATTTCTGGAGATCCTCCATGTTCTCGTGGTTCGAAAACCGCCTGAATCCGTATCCGGCCGGTGAGCCGACCCTGCCGCCGAAAGGCCTGGTCGCCTTCTGCTGGCACTACACGAAACCCGCCGGCTGGTGGCTGGTGCTGCTCGGCTTGTGCTCGGGCCTGATCGCGGTCGCCGAAGTCTTCCTCTACCAGTTCCTCGGCAATATCGTCGACTGGCTGTCCACCGCTGAACCTTCCACCTTCCTGCAGACGGAGGGGGGCACTCTCGCCTGGATGGCGGCGCTGCTTCTTATCGGCCTGCCGGTGCTGGGCGCGATGCACACCATCACCATGCATCAGGTGCTGGCGGGCAACTTCCCGATGATCGCGCGCTGGCAGATGCACCGCTTCCTGCTCAGACACTCGATGACCTTCTTCGCCAACGAGTTTGCCGGCCGCGTCTCGACCAAGGTGATGCAGACAGCGCTGTCGATCCGCGAAAGCGTGATGAAGATCATCGACGTCTTCATCTATGCCACGACCTTCTTCGTTTCGATGCTGGCCCTGGTCGCCTCCGTCGACTGGCGGCTCGGCGTGCCGCTGGTCCTGTGGCTGGTGATCTATGCGCTGATCCTGCGCCACTTCATTCCGAAGCTGCGCAAATCCTCGAGCGAACAGGCGGACGCCCGCTCGATGATGACGGGCCGCATCGTCGACAGCTACACCAACATCGCGACGGTGAAGCTGTTCTCCCATGCTGGCCGCGAAGAGGTCTATGCCCGCGAGGGCATGGATGCCTTCCTTGGCACCGTGCACCGGCAGATGCGGCAGATCTCGCTGCTCAACATCTGTGTCGACGTCAACAATGCGATCGTGCAGTTCTTCGTCGCCGCACTCGGCATCTGGTTCTGGCTGAATGGCACGGTCACGGTCGGCGCGATCGCTGTCGCCATCGGTCTGTCGATGCGCATCAACGGCATGTCGCAGTGGATCATGTGGGAAGTGGCAGCCCTCTTCGAAAACATCGGCACCGTCTATGACGGCATGAGCATGATGACGAAGCCGCACGACATCGTCGACAAGCCGGCCGCGAAGGCGCTTGCCGCACCGAAGGGCGAGATCGTCTATGACGGCGTGCGTTTCCACTATGGCAAGCAGAAGGGCGTGATCGAGGACTTCTCGCTGACCATCAAGGCCGGCGAAAAGGTTGGCCTCGTCGGCCGCTCGGGTGCCGGCAAGACGACGCTGATGAACCTGCTCCTGCGCTTCTATGATCTGGAGAAGGGCAGGATCCTGATCGACGGTCAGGATATTGCGGCCGTCAGCCAGGACAGCCTGCGCGCACTCGTCGGTGTCGTGACCCAGGATACGTCGCTCCTGCATCGGTCGATCCGGGACAACATCGCCTATGGCCGGCCGGATGCGACGGATGACGATGTCATCGAAGCGGCCAAGCGGGCCAATGCCTGGGAGTTCATCCAGGGGCTTTCCGACATGCAGGGCCGCTCCGGGCTCGACGCACATGTCGGCGAGCGTGGCGTCAAGCTCTCCGGTGGCCAGCGGCAGCGCATCGCGATCGCCCGCGTCTTCCTCAAGGATGCACCGATCCTGATCCTCGATGAAGCGACCTCGGCGCTCGATTCGGAAGTCGAGGCGGCCATCCAGGAAAGCCTGTTCAAGCTGATCGAGGACAAGACGGTGATCGCGATCGCGCATCGGCTCTCGACGCTGACGCAGATGGACCGGCTGATCGTGCTGGACAAGGGCCGGATCGTCGAGGAAGGCACGCATCAGCAACTGGTGGAGACCGGCGGCATCTATGCGGATCTCTGGAACCGCCAGTCCGGTGGTTTTCTGCCGGACCAGACGGATCCGGAGCAGGAACTGGAGAAGAAGCGCCGTGCCGAAGCCGAGGCCCAGGCGCTCGATGACGCCGCCGAGGAGGCGGCCGAGTGACGCGAGACATACCTGCTCGTTGGATCCTTCAAGACTTGTCGGCGGCGGAGCAATCCGCCGCCGATGTTTTTTTGGGGCGCAGCCAGTGCGCTCCCGGCTTGCTCGTGTAATGCCATCAAAGGTTGCGTGTGATTTAAGTAAATTATTCATTGTTGATTCTCTACAACGGTTTCATCCCGACCTATTTGGACGATGTCTTGTCCGTTCACCCTGGCGACCTCCCACGCCGGGTTGGGAATGCTCTTTCCTTTCCGGAGATCAATCATGTCCAATCTCAAGATCAAAGTCGTCTTGCCGCTGCTGTTTGCGGTCGTGCTGGCGTTCGGCATCGGCCAGGGAATCCTCGCCGTGAACTTCATCGGAAACGTCAAGCAACAGGTGGATATCATCGGCCGCGAGCGCCTGCCGAGAACGCTGGCGGTGGCGCGGATGAACGCGACTTTCGCCGAAGTGCGCCGTGACTACGCCATGCTTCTCAATGCCGAACCCGACGAACTGGAATCCGTTTCTGCGGCCACCAAGACAGCGCTGGCTGATCGCGATGCAGCGTTCGCCGCCTATGAGCCGATGATCACCATGCCGGCGACGCGGGCGCGCTTCGACCGGATGAAGGTGGCGCTTGCCGAATACGACCGCCTGGCTTTGCAGATGGTCGAGCTTAAGCGGACGGGCAACGATTCTGCGGCCAAGGCCCTGTTCACCGGGCCCATGGCTGCCAGTGCCCGCGAACTCGTGAGCGCGATGGATGAAACGATCAAGGCCAATGTCGAACTGAGCGATATCGCCATCGCAGAGGCCGATCAGGTTTCTTCGTCCGCGATCAACATCACGATTCTTGCCGTTGTCATCAGCGGTCTGATTGCAGCCGGTGCTGCATTCTTCAGCTTTGCGCGTATCGTCCGTCCGATTTCGGCCATTACCGATTCCATGCGTGGTCTTGCTGCCGGCGACACGAAGACGGAGATCCCGTTTGCCGGCCGTCACGACGAAATCGGCGACATGGCCGCTGCCGTCGCTGTCTTCCGCGACAATGCGATCGAACGTGCCGCCCTGGAACTTCAGGCGGAAGAAAATCGCTCGCTGAGCGAAACCGAACGACAGGCGCGCGAGGCACAGAAGGCCCGCGAAGCTTCCGAGGTTCAGTTTGCGGTCGACCAGCTGGCATCGGGTCTGCAACGGCTGTCGGACGGTGACCTCGTGGTACAGATCGATGAGCGCTTTGCCGATCACCTCGATCCGCTGCGTCTCAACTTCAACCAGTCCGTTGCCCGCCTGAAGGAGGCCATGCGCGCCGTCAGCGAAAACGCCCGCTCTATCGATGCCGGCGCCAACGAGATGCTGGCCGCTGCTGATGACTTGTCGAAGCGCACCGAACAGCAGGCAGCTTCTGTCGAGGAAACGGCCGCGGCACTTGAGCAGGTGACGACGGCCGTGAAGGACAGCGCCATCCGCGCCGACGAGGCGGGCCAGCTGGTAGGCCGCACACGGGAAGGGGCCGAGCATTCCGGCGAGGTCGTTCGCCGCGCCGTTGCCGCCATGCAGGCGATCGAGAAGTCGTCTTCGGAAATCTCCAACATCATTGGCGTGATCGATGACATCGCCTTCCAGACGAACCTGCTGGCGCTCAACGCCGGCGTCGAGGCAGCCCGCGCCGGTGAAGCCGGCAAGGGTTTTGCCGTCGTTGCCCAGGAAGTCCGTGAGCTTGCCCAGCGGTCCGCCAATGCGGCCAAGGAGATCAAGGCGTTGATCACGACGTCGGGCGAACAGGTTCGCAACGGCGTGAGCCTGGTCGATGAAACCGGCCGGGCGCTCGAGACCATCGTGCGCGAAGTGCAGGAGATCAACCAGAACGTTCTGGCGATCGTCACCTCGACCCGCGAACAGTCGACGGGCCTTCAGGAGATCAGCATGGCGGTCAACCAGATGGACCAGGGCACGCAAAAGAATGCGGCCATGGTCGAGCAGTCTACCGCTGCAAGCCATGGGCTGGCGCAGCAGGCGGGCCAGCTGATGCAGCTGATGTCGCAGTTCAAGACGGACGAGGGCGGCTATCAGCCATCGTCGCGCGTGGCGCCGGCGACATCGGCTGCCCAGCCGCAGCCGTCGCCCGCCCGGGCGCTCGGCCGCAAGATAGCCAATGCCTTCAAAGGGAATACGGCGGTCGCTGCCGAGTGGTCTGAATTTTGACCATCCAGATTCAATGATGAGACAGGGAGGGGCAGCGATGCCCCTCCCATTTTGTCTGGTCACCGCACCGGGTGCCTGTGGACGAGGCGAGAATTGCCCTTCGGACTGTAAGGCTTTGTTAGAATTAGGATTGGCATGGAGGCTGTCGGTGTTTTTCCGACCGCCTACTTCCATTTCAATCCAGGATTTCAGTGGTGCAAAATCTAAAGATCAAACTACTCCTGCCGCTTCTTTTCGGTCTGATGGTGATCGTTTCGCTCGGCCAGGGCGCCATCGCCGTCCGCTCCGTCTCCGACATGAGCGGCCAGATGGAAGCGCTCGGCGGACGTCTCGAGCGGTCCATCATGATCGCGGATATCGAATCCGTTCTCGGCGAGGTTCGCCGTCTCAACCTGATGATCCTGACGGCCGCCACCTCGGCGGAGAAGAAGGCGCTGATCGACACTCTCGCAGGCGCTCGCGAGCGGCTGAATGCGGCGATCACGCAGTTCGACGCGGTGATCGTCCGCCCTGATGTCCGTGAGCGGTTCGATGTCTTCAAGGCCACCGTCGCCGACTATGGCACGCTGGGTGAGAGCTTCGTCGAGCAGGCGCTGGCCTCGAAGATCTATCAGGCCAAGGAAACCATCGCCCAGATGGTCCCGCTCGGCAACGCTGCCGGGGATAGCCTGCAAGAGATCATCGAGATCAATCGCGCGACCGGTGTCCAGGTTCGCCAGGAGGCTGATGCTTCTGCCACGATAGCGATGCGTCTGTCGCTGGCCGCCGTCATTCTGGCGGCAGTGATGGCGCTTGCTGCTGCCATTGTCTCCGTTCTGCGGGTTGCCCGCCCGATCACCGCGATCACAGGTTCGATGCGGACGCTCGCCGCCGGTGACACGCAGACCGCAATCCCGTTTGCCAACCGGCGCGACGAGATCGGCGAGATGGCGGCAGCCGTCTCCGTCTTCCGCGACAATGCGATTGAACGCGCCACTCTGGAGCGTCAGGCGGAGGAAAGCCGCAGCCTCAGCGAAACCGAGCGCATGCGTCGCGAGGAACAGAAGGCGCGGGAGGCTGCCGAGGTTCAGTTTGCGGTCGAGCGACTGGCCAGCGGTCTGCAGAAGCTCTCGGACGGGGATCTTGCCGTCGAGATCGGAGATCGTTTCGCCGAGCATCTCGATCCGCTGCGGGTAAACTTCAACCATTCCGTCGAGCGCCTGCGGGACGCCATGCGGGCGGTTGGTGAAAACGCCCGTGCGATCGATGCCGGTGCCAGCGAGATGCTGGCTGCGGCCGACGATCTGTCGAAGCGGACCGAACAGCAGGCGGCTTCCGTCGAGGAGACGGCTGCAGCACTCGAGCAGGTAACCACGGCGGTGAAGGACAGTGCGGTGCGGGCCGAAGAGGCCGGCGCCCTGGTCGGGCGGACGCGTGTGGGCGCCGAGCGCTCCGGCGAGGTGGTGCGCCGTGCCGTGGATGCCATGCACGCCATCGAGAAGTCGTCGAGCGAAATCTCCAACATCATCGGCGTAATCGACGAGATCGCCTTCCAGACCAATCTTCTGGCACTCAATGCCGGCGTCGAGGCGGCCCGTGCGGGTGAAGCCGGCAAAGGCTTTGCGGTGGTTGCCCAGGAGGTCCGCGAACTGGCGCAGCGTTCGGCGAGTGCGGCCAAGGAGATCAAGGGTCTGATCAACACCTCCGGTGAGCAGGTTCGCAACGGCGTGACGCTTGTCGGCGAAACGGGCAAGGCGCTGGAAGCGATCGTCCGCGAGGTTCAGGAGATCAACCAGAACGTCACGGCGATCGTGACCTCGGCGCGCGAACAGTCGACCGGGCTTGCGGAGATCAACAGCGCCGTCAACCAGATGGACCAAGGCACGCAGAAGAACGCCGCCATGGTCGAGCAGTCGACGGCCGCAAGCCATGGTCTGGCGCAGCAGGCAACGGCGCTTATGCAGTTGCTCGGTCAGTTCCGGCTGGGGGACGAAGCCTCGCATGTGGTTGCGCGGCGTGTCGCGGCGGCCGAGGCCACAAGCAAGCCGCAGTCTTCGCCGGCCCGGGCTCTTGGTCGCAAGATCGCGAATGCCTTTTCCGGCAATGCAGCGGTCGCTGCGGAATGGTCGGAATTCTGAGGCTGTCGAGCCAGAACGGACTAAAGGAAACGGGGCAGCGATGCCCCGTTTCGCGTTTCTGCATCTGGCCGTATTCACGGGGCTTATCGGTTCATTCGCGGAATTGGCTTGTCTCCATCAGGTTGCCGCGTCTATGCGGTGACCTCGGACAGGGGTCCGAAGTCTCATCAGGAGCGACATGCTAAAATACATCGACTGGATCTGGGCGGTTCTCGCCGGTGCACTGCTTGCCGTCATGGTGACCATCAACAGCGGGCTCGCCGCGCTGACGACGCCGTTTACCGCGTCCTGGGTGGTGCATGGGGTAGGTGGCGTCGTCGCTTTCGTCCTGCTGATCGCCAACGGTGCCGTGGCGCGCCGGGCGGGGCGGTTGCCGGCTAGCGGAAAGGCGCCGCTCTGGTCCTATCTCGGCGGTGCTCCGGGGGCCTTCGCGGTGGCATTGAGCTCGATCGCTGTCAATTCCGAACTGGCGCTTGCCGGCGGTCTGTCGCTGCTGCTGGTCGGGCAGATCCTGTTCGGGCTGGTCTCGGACCAGTTCGGTCTGTTCGGCACGCCGAGGCGCAGGCTGAACCGGTTCGATTTCCTGGCGACGATCTGCGTGATCGGTGGCAGCGCGCTCCTGATCTTCTCGAAGGTGACCTGAATGCTGGGCGCCGTTCTCATCGCACTTGCCGGAGGTGCTGCCGTCGGCATGAGCCGGTCGATCAATGGCCGGCTGACCATGGATCGTGGAGCCTTCACGGCCTCAGCCTGGAACCACTGGGTCGGCTTCCTGCTGCTGACGGTCTATGTGCTGCTCTTTCACAGGATCGGTCTGCCGCTCCTTGCCGACGTGCCGTTCTTCTATCTGACGGGTGGCGTCATCGGTGCCTGCTTCGTGGTGATCAGCTCCTATGTCTTTCCTCGGATCGGCGCGGCGCGCTCGGGATTGCTGATCATTGGCGGGCAGATGATAACGGGCCTGTTGATCGATCTGGCAAGGGGCACGGCGCAGTTCCACCCCGGCCAGGTGGCGGGTGTGGCGCTGATCCTGCTGGGCATCTATCTCACCCGCTATACGCGCTAGTCTGTGCGTCTTGCTCTCCTGTAGCATTTTAGTGATCAGCGAAAGAAACGGTTTGCGTTTGGAGCGTAGCCTACGGTGACCGGAACACCCATCGAAGGTGCATTCCATGAACCAGACGGCATATCGGACAGCGGTGCACGCCAGGGAGACCGAGATCGTCGGCCGCAAGGCGCTGGAATTTCTCAGCAAGAACCGGCTAGAGCTCACGCCGCGCAATTTCGAGCTGATCCACGAGGTGCTGATCGGGCGCGACAAGGCGCTGCGGGACGCATTCGTGGCTCTGCCGAAGCCGGTCAGCCAGGCGGCTCTCTCGATGATCGCCCACCAATTCCTTCCCGAACGACCGCCGCTTGCGACGCTGAAAAGCGCAAGCGAGCAGGCTCTCGCGGCACTTGACGGCTTCCGAAAGGCACTCGAGAGCGGCACGGTCAGTGTTGTCGAAGCGCAGGAGGGGGTAAGTGATCGGCTGGCGGCGCTCGATGAGCAGATACGGCACTGTGTCGATGCGCTGGAGGCCGTCTCCCGCCTCGTAACCCCGGAGCCGCTGGAGGTCGAGGGACAGGAGCACCTGACCGCACAGCTCAGCTACGGTCTTCCGGGCTATGCCGCGCTCGAAGAGCGGCTGGAAACGTTGTTTGCAGCAGGCGTGCCGCAGGACGGGGTAAGCCTCATGCTCTGCCGGATCGACGGGCTGGAACCGTTGAGCCGCAGCGGGCTCGCCAAGGTTGGCGACTATATGAAGAACACGCTGGCGCGGTTCACCCATCGCCTGATCGACAAGAGCGATACTGCCTACTGGACAGGCCCGGACGAGCTCAGCCTGCTGGTCGGCGCAAGCAGCGAGACCTATCTCTCGCAGCTTGGCGAAAAGATCGCGCGGGTGGTGTCGGATGCGGAAACAATCGCGCGGCGGTCGATCAAGTCGATGCCGAGGCTCGCCTGCCATTTCGGTTGCGCACGCACCCATCGGCCGGTCCTTGCGGCACAGCTCTACGGCGCGGCGCGTCAGTCGCTGCAGCGCGCCGAACTGACCGAAAGCCTCGTGCCGGTCTTTGCAGAAGTTTCTGCGGATCTCGCGACCTTGCGCCGCTATGAAGCGCTCTACGGCCGGCGACTTCGCTGACGGGACCCGGACAGGATCCCGCGGCCACTCTCAACAAAATGTAATGCAGAACGATCCCGTTTATGGCTTTGCCGTCTCCGGCAATCGGCCTATATCGCTCGTCATGTTTCAAGCTGTGGCCCGCCTTTTCGAAAACTGGCTCGATCCCTTCGCCCGGACGGACAATCTGCGTCCGCCGGAAAAGACCTGGGCTTTCGTCTGGTTCTATGTCCGGCAAGCCAAGCTCGCCTTCTTCCTGATGGCGATCTTCGGCGGGGCCGTCGCCATGCTGGAGGCGGGGCTCTTCTGGTTTGTCGGGCGTCTCGTCGACGTGCTCGACACGGTGCCGAAGGAAGCTGGCTGGGATGGGCTGATCGCTGCCCATGGCGGCGAACTCCTCGCGATGGCGCTGATCGTGCTTGTCGGGCGCTTCATCGTGGTGACCATCGGGGCACTGGTCGAAGAGCAGGTCATCGTCCTCAACTTCTTCAATCTCGTCCGCTGGCAGGCGCATGCGCATGTTGCACGCCAGTCGCTGTCCTTCTTCCAGAACGATTTCGCCGGCCGCATCGTGACCAAGGTCTGGTCGGCGGGGCAGTCGACCGGGGACCTCCTGACTTCGCTCCTGCAGGTCGTCTGGTTCATGGTGATCTACACGGTCTCGACCATGGCGCTTGTCGCGCAGCTCGACTGGCGGCTTGCGGCGATCATCGGCGCCTGGGTGGCGATCTTCCTGGTGCTTGCGCGGTATTTTGTACCGAAGATCCGCCACCATGCCAGAGAAACGGCGGAAGCAGCCTCGATGCTGAACGGCCGGCTGGTCGACAGCTATTCCAACATCCAGACGCTGAAGCTCTTTGCCCGCGAACGGCAGAACGATCACTACATCCGCGCCGGCTTCGACCGTTTCCAGGATACGCTCAGGCCCTTCGCGCGACTTCTGACCGGTGTTCGGGCGTCGCTTGCGATCCTGTCCGGATTCATGATCCTGATGGTGGCGTTGCTCTCCGTCGAACTGTGGTTCGCCGGTGCCGTGACGGCCGGCGGTGTCGCCTTCACGCTCGGTCTTGTGCTCCGCCTCAACATGCTGCTCGGCCGGATGATGACGCAGCTCAACGGCATCATGCGCAATATCGGGACGATCCAGAATTCGGCCGAGCTGGTGGCCAAGCCGATCGGCCTCACCGACAGGGCCGGTGCGACGAAGCTCGAGGTGAAGTCGCCGGAGATCCGGTTTGAGGACGTGACCTTCCACTATGGCCGCAAGAAGGGAGCGATCGACCACCTGACGCTCACCATCGAGCCGGGCGAGAAGGTCGGCATCGTCGGGCGCTCGGGGGCGGGCAAGTCGACGCTGGTCAACCTGCTTCTGCGCTTCTACGACCTCGAAGGCGGCAGGATCCTGATCGACGGTCAGGACATCTCCGTCGTCACCCAGGAAAGCCTGCGCTCACAGATCGGCATGGTGACGCAGGATACTGCGCTTTTGCATCGTTCGATCCGCGACAATATCCTCTTTGGTCGCGAGGATGCGAGCGAGGAGATGCTGGTGAAGGCGGCAGAGCGGGCAGAAGCTCTCGACTTCATCCAGCGGCTGGAGGACCAGCGTGGACGCAAGGGCTTCGACGCGCATGTGGGCGAACGCGGGGTGAAGCTTTCCGGCGGACAGCGCCAGCGCATAGCGATCGCCCGGGTGATGCTGAAAGATGCACCGATCCTGGTGCTCGACGAGGCAACGTCGGCTCTCGACAGCGAGGTCGAGGCGGCGATCCAGTCCAATCTCGATCGGCTGATGCAGGGCAAGACCGTGCTTGCCATCGCTCACCGTCTGTCGACGATCGCGGCACTCGATCGCCTCGTCGTGATGGACAAGGGCCGGATCATCGAGCAGGGGACCCACAGGGAACTGGTGGAACTCGGCGGCCTCTATTCCGAACTCTGGGCCCGGCAATCCGGCGGTTTCCTCGATACGCGCAGCGAACTGACTACGGCGTGAGCTGTTAGGGCCTCAGCTGAAGAGCCAACCGGCTGCATTGCTTGATGAACTGCCGCTCACACTTGCGTTAAATCAAGCAATTGGGGATGGTGTCGCGGAAATCCGCGACAACGTGGCTCGTTGCCTGAGGAAGACTGGACAGAATAGATTATCGGGCTTAGAACGCGCCAATCTGGCGGGGAATCTGTGGCTGCTCCGTGGCCGAACTGTGATTCCCGCTGCGGGGGCAAATGCGGTATGTCGCAGGATTGCGAGAGGAAAAAGTGACCGTGAGCGAACACGAGACAACGACAGAACATGCGGCCGAGCCTACGCGCCGCGACTTTCTCTACATGGTGACCGGTATGGCCGGTGCGGTGGGTGCGGCTTCGTTCGCATGGCCGTTCATCGACCAGATGCGCCCGGATGCATCGACGCTCGCGCTCGCTTCGATCGAAGTGGACGTTTCAGCGCTCGAGCCGGGCATGTCGCTGACCGTCAAGTGGCGCGGCAAGCCGGTCTTCATCCGCAACCGCACCGACAAGGAAGTCGAAGAGGCCAAGGGCGTACAGCTCGCCGACCTCAAGGATCCGATCGCGCGCAATGCCAATATCGATGCGACTGCCGAAGCCACGGATCTGGCGCGTTCGGCCGGCGAGGGCAAGGAAAACTGGATCGTCATGATCGGTTCCTGCACCCATCTCGGCTGCGTGCCGCTCGGTCAGGCCGGTGATTTCGGTGGCTGGTTCTGTCCCTGCCACGGCTCGCACTACGATACGGCGGGCCGTATCCGCAAGGGTCCCGCGCCTGCCAACCTGCCGGTGCCGACCTTCGCATTCACATCCGACACTGTCATCAAGATCGGCTGAGGGGATAAGACAAGATGAGTGGCCATTCGAGTTACCAGCCGTCCACCGGCATCGAGAAGTGGATCGACGCGCGCCTGCCGCTGCCGCGCCTGATGTATGACAGCTTCGTCGCCTATCCGGTTCCCCGCAACCTGAACTATGCCTACACCTTCGGTGGCATGCTGACCGTCATGCTGCTCGTGCAGATCCTGACCGGCGTCGTGCTCGCCATGCACTATGCAGCCGAAACGACCGTCGCCTTCAACTCGGTCGAGAAGATCATGCGCGACGTCAACAATGGTTGGCTTCTGCGTTACATGCATGCCAACGGCGCGTCGTTCTTCTTCATCGCCGTCTACCTGCACATCGCCCGTGGCCTCTATTACGGTTCCTACAAGGCGCCGCGCGAAATCCTCTGGATCCTCGGCGTTGTCATCTTCCTCCTGATGATGGCAACCGCCTTCATGGGCTACGTGCTTCCCTGGGGCCAGATGTCCTTCTGGGGTGCAACCGTTATCACCGGCTTCTTCACTGCCTTCCCGTTTGTCGGGGAAACCATCCAGCAGTTCCTGCTTGGCGGCTTTGCGGTCGACAACCCGACGCTGAACCGCTTCTTTGCGCTGCACTACCTGCTGCCGTTCATGATCGCCGGTGTCGTCATCCTGCACGTCTGGGCTCTGCACGTCACGGGTCAGACCAACCCGACCGGTGTGGAAGTCAAGTCGAAGACCGACACCGTTCCCTTCACGCCCTATGCGACGCTGAAGGATGCGCTTGGCCTTTCGGTCTTCCTGCTGGTCTTTGCCTACTTCATCTTCTACATGCCGAACTATCTTGGCCATCCGGACAACTACATCCCGGCTGACGCCCTGAAGACCCCGGCGCACATCGTTCCGGAATGGTACTTCCTGCCCTTCTACGCGATGCTGCGCGCCATCACCTTCAATGTCGGCCCGATCGACTCGAAGCTTGGCGGCGTCCTCGTGATGTTCGGCGCGATCATCGTGCTGTTCTTCCTGCCCTGGCTCGATACCTCGAAGGTCCGCTCGGCCGTCTACCGTCCGTGGTACAAGCTGTTCTTCTGGATTTTCGTCGCCAACTCCATCCTCTTGGGCTGGCTGGGCGCGATGCCGGCGGAAGGCATCTATGTCGTGCTGTCTCAGGCCGGCACCGCCTACTACTTCGGCTTCTTCCTCGTGATCATGCCGCTGCTCGGTCTGTTCGAGACGCCACGGCGTATCCCGAACTCGATTACCGAAGCGGTTCTCGAAAAGAGCGGCAAGTCTGCTGCTGCCCAAGCCTGAGCGCGTGAGAGGAAGATAACAATGAAAAAGCTTGTCACGAGCATCGCGCTGATCGCAGCCATGGCCGGGTTCTCCGGCCAGGCGCTGGCAGCAGAGGGTGGCGATCTGGCCGAACTGACGCATCATGCTGCAGTGACCGGTCACTACCCGATCCTGAAGCCTGAGCAGATGGACTGGTCCTTTGCCGGTCCCTTCGGCAAATATGACAAGGGCCAGCTTCAGCGCGGCCTGAAGGTCTACACCGAGGTCTGCTCCGCCTGTCATTCGATGAGCCTTGTCGCCTTCCGCACCCTGGAAGATCTCGGCTATTCGGAAGCCCAGGTGAAGGCATTCGCCGCCAATTACGAAGTGCAGGACGGTCCGAATGCCGATGGTGAAATGTTCACCCGCACGGCCGTTCCGTCCGACTATTTCCCGTCGCCGTTCCCGAACAAGGAAGCGGCTGCAGCGGCCAACAATGGTGCGGCTCCGCCGGACTTCTCGCTAATCGCCAAGGCCCGCGGCGTCACCCGCGGCTTCCCGACCTTCGTGTTCGACATCTTCACCCAGTATCAGCAGGGCGGCCCGGACTATATCCACGCACTGCTGACCGGCTACCAGGATCCGCCGGAAGGCATTCAGGTCGCCGAGGGTACGCACTACAACCCGTACTTCATCGCCGGACAGTCGCTCGCCATGGCGCCGCCGCTTTCCGACGGTCAGGTCACCTATGACGACGGTGCACCGGAAACGCTGGAGCAGTATTCGCTCGACGTCTCCGCCTTCCTGATGTGGGCCGCCGAGCCGCATCTCGAAGACCGCAAGCGCATGGGCTTCATGGTTATGGTGTTCCTCGCGATCTTCACCGCGCTGATCTACCTGACGAAGAAGTCGGTCTACGCAAACAAGGAACACTGATCCGTTCGGGATCACGTTTCAGGAGAAGGCGGCCTTCGGGCCGCCTTTTTTGTTGGGAGGCCCTACCAATCTTGGTACAGTCCCGCACACTTACCCGCCGCTTGCAATCGGATGATACATGACCAAGATCGCTCACGAACTCGCCGCCGCCATCCGCTCGATTCCCGACTATCCCAAGCCCGGGATCATTTTCCGCGACATCACCACGCTGCTGGGTGATGCACGGGCGTTTCGGCGGGCCGTCGATGAACTGGTCCAGCCCTATGCCGGCCTTAAGGTCGACAAGATTGCGGGCATGGAGGCGCGTGGCTTCATCCTTGGCGGTGCTGTCGCACATCAGCTTTCGGCCGGCTTCGTGCCGATCCGCAAGAAGGGCAAGCTGCCGCACGAGACGGTGCGGATCGCCTACAGCCTGGAATACGGCGTGGACGAAATGGAAATCCACATGGATGCGGTGAAGCCGGGCGAGAAGGTGATCCTGGTCGATGATCTCATCGCGACCGGGGGTACGGCCGTCGGGGCCGTTCAACTCCTCAGGCAAATCGGAGCGGATGTGGTCTCGGCCTGCTTCGTCATCGACCTGCCGGAGCTTGGCGGGCGCAAGAAGCTCGAGGCGCTGGGGGTGGAAGTCCGCACGCTTGTTGAATTCGAGGGGCACTGAGCCCCTCTGGCTGACCGGGGATCAGTGGTCCCCGGTCGCCGGTCTTTCAGCGCTGCGCCAGCGCCAGTTTTCCCGCCATCAGCAGAAATCCGCCGGAGAGCAGCCGGTTGACGACGCGCATCCTGTGCGGTCGCGTGACGAGCCCCTGGCGCATCGTTGCGGCAGCCAGCCCGTAGAGCGCGAAAACGACAAAGGTTGCCGCCATGAAGACGAGGCTCAAGCTGGCCATCGTCGTGAGCGGCGAAGGATCCGTCGCCTCAACGAATTGCGGCAGGAAGGCCAGGAAGAAAAGCGAGAGCTTGGGGTTCAGGAGGTTGATCAGCACCGCCTTGCGGATGATCCGCCAGGCCTCGCGGCGCGGTTCGGCTGCGGGGTCCGCCACGAGACCGCTCCTCCAGAGGCCAATGGCCATCCAGATGAGATAGGCGATGCCCGCATAGCGGATCAGCTCGAAGAGGCGCGGTTCTGCAGCGACGAGGGCGGCGAGGCCAAGGGCTGCGGCCAGCATGTGCGGGATGATGCCGAGGGTGCAGCCGAAAGCGGCGACCATGGCTGTGCGCCGGCCGCCGCCGAGGGCCGCGGCGAGCGTGTAGAGCGCGCCCGTTCCAGGCGTCGCGACGATGATCAAGGTTGTCAGAAGGAAGTCGAAGGTCATCCAAGTGTCTCCTGCGGTTGCCCGGGGAGCATCAGTCAATCAGGCGCGCGGGTCTTGTACAGGATTGCGCCGCATCGCGGCGCTGCGGTAGGCGCCGGGCGTCAGGCCGAAACGGCGGCGGAATTCGCGGTGCATGTGACTCTGGTCGACATAACCACAGGCGGCGGCGACGTCTGCCGGGGGGAGGCCTTCTGCGAGCAGCCGGCGACTGAGAAGCGCCCGGCGCTGCATGTGGTAGGCATGGGGCGTCAGGCCGGTGTGGCGCAGGAATGCGCGGATCAGCTGGAAACGGCTGAGACCGGCCTCGCTGGCCATGGCATGAAGGTCCGAGGCTTGTGCGGGATCGTCGTCAAGGCGCTGACGGATACGCCGCAGCGAGGCGGGGAGGGGGACGGGGCCGGCGGTGCGGCGGGTGAGCGTCCTGCCGAGGAGGAGCACGAGTGCTTCCTTGAGCGCGTCTCGATCGACTGCCGTGTCCTCGTCTTCAAGCCGATCATGGATGGACGAGAGGAGGTTGCGGAGGGCGGGATCTGCGAAGACGGGAAACTCGAAGTCCAGATCTCGTGTGGTCGAGACAAGCTCGGACAGGCTATCGGCGACGAGGTCAGGCGTCAGATAGAGCATCTGCCAGCTGCGGGCGGTGCGGCCGAGTGGAGCCCCGTCATGCACCTCGCCGGGATTGACGGTAATCAGTTGGCCTGCTTCGGCTTCCACCGGGCCGCGACCGGAGGCGGAGATCTGAGCGCCAGCGGAGAGAAAACCGATGCCATAGGTGTCGTGGGTGTGTTTCGGGAAGACATGGGCGCTCGTGGCCGAGACCGCTTCCAGGCCGGCAAGGGGTGTCGGTTGGAAGCGGAAGCCGGTCATGGCGGGTCAGTGGGCGAGGGCGGCGGTGATGTCCGCCTCGATATTGGCAGGTGCCGTGCGCGGCGAGTAGCGGGCAATCGGCTTGCCGTCGCGTCCGATCAGGAATTTCGCGAAATTCCAACCGATCTCCTGGCCTTGTTCTGCGCCAGGTGTTTCGGTCTTCAGCCAGGTGTAGAGCGGGTGCGCGCCCGGTCCGTTCACCTCGATCTTGGCGAAAAGCGGGAAGGTGACGGCAAACTGCGTTTCGCAGAAGAGCGCGATGTCCTTCTCCGTGCCGGGCTCCTGGGCGCCGAACTGGTTGCAGGGGAAGCCGAGGACGACGAGATCGGGATGGGCTCTGTAGAGGGGCTCCAGACCCTCGTATTGCGGGGTGAGACCGCAGGCGCTTGCGGTGTTGACGATCAGCAGGACCTTGCCCGCATAGTCCTTCAGGTTGCGCTCCGTGCCGTCGATCGCGGTCATGGTGAAGTCGTGCACGCTCATGGCGCTTGCTCCTCGTCGGGGAAGAATTCAATCAGATTGCTCTTGAAGCGCAAGACCGTATCGCCGTTCTGGTTGACTCCTTCGGAGAGTGCGGAGTTGAGAATATAGCGATGGCGTCCCTGGACGGTGCGGCTCTCAAGCGGGGTCATGAAGAAAGTGATCGTGTCGCCGGCATAGACGGGCTTCAGCCATTGCAGCTCGGAGAAACCCGGGGAGGGGCCGAGCTTGGGCGGCGCAATGTCCTTCGTTTTCAGGCGCTTCGTCTCGCGCGCCCAGAAGGCGATGAAGCTCTTCATCCAGTTGGCGCAGGTGTGCCAGCCCGACGCGCAGAGCGCCCCGAAGACATAGTCCTTGGCCGCTTCGGCATCGACGTGGAAAGGCTGGGGATCGAACTTTCTGGCAAAACGAACGATGTCTTCGGCGGTGAAGGTGACGCTGCCAAGTTCGAGGCGGGTGCCGGCGTTGTAGAGATCGAGCATTCTCATGCCGTCACCTCTGTGATCTCGCGACGACGGACCATGACGGCGTTGCGGGCCTTCAGCACCGTTTCGCCACGCTGGTTTTGCAGTTGGTGGCCGAAGGTGACGATGCCGAGATGTGGGCGGGAGCGCATGACGCGGACCTCCTCGACGACGGACTGGCCCGACAGCGTGTCGCCGGCGAGTACAGGCTTGCGCCACTGCATGAACTCGATGCCGGGCGCGCCTTCCGAGGCGGCCCTCAACACATAGGCGTCGATCATCAGTCGCATGAAGAGGCTGGAGGTGTGCCAGCCGGAGGCCGAGAGGCCACCGAGGATGCTCGCCTTGCCTGCCTCTTCGGACAGGTGCATGGGCTGCGGGTCGAATTCGGTGGCGAACTCGATGATCTCCTCGGCGGTTACCAGACGCGGTCCAAGTTCAAAGCTCCGGCCCTGCGTGAAGTCCTCGTAGTATAGCTTGTCTGCCTGCATGCAGCATGTTCTCCAATGCACTGCCAGTCGCTATGGTCATATTCGGGAATCGTGAGGTGGTCCATGGCGGGTTGGGCGGAACAGGCCAGCTTTCTGGCTGACATCGATGCAGAGGCGCGGCGGGAGCTTCAGGCGCTCAAGCCGATGCATGTGCCGGTCAGGACCACGCTGTTTCGCCCGGGGGATGCGGCGCAGAGCTTCGTCATCCTGCTGTCAGGCCGGATCGGCGTCTATCTGACGGGGCGCAACGGGCGGGAATTGCTGCTCTATTCCGTGACACCCGGCGAAACCTGCGTGCAGACGACGCTCGGTGTGCTGGGTGGGGCGCCCTATACGGGGGAGGCCGTGGCGGAGAGCGATCTGGTGGCGGTGATGGTGCCGCCTGCCGTTTTCGAGCGATTGATGGCACGTTCTCCGACATTCCGTGCCTTCGTCTTCAGGGCCTTTGCCGATCGTCTCGGCGATCTGATGTTCGTTGTCGAACAGGTGGCTTTCGTGAAGGTCGAACAGCGGCTGGCGCATGCCCTGCTTGAACGGGCCGACGGCGAGGGACGGGTGACGCTCACCCATCACGAACTGGCGGTCGTCATAGGTACGGCGCGTGAAGTGGTGTCGCGGCGGCTGGAGGCGCTGGCTTCGAAGGGTGTTTTGGCGAGCGAGCGCGGGCAGATCCGGATCATCGAGCGAGGTGAACTCGCCCGTATGGCGCGGGCGGAAGAGGGTTAAGACTTTGCAAAGCGCGTGACTTAGTCACCGACGCGCTTGCCTCCTGCGTCTATGCTCCCCTCATCGTCACGCCAAACGGAGGGAAAGCCATGTTTGCCAAGAATGTCGGATCCGTCGACCGTATCCTCAGGATCGTTGTCGGCCTCGTGCTGCTGTCGCTGTTCTTCATCTATCCTGGTGCCTGGTGGCGCTATTACACGCTGATCGGCGTGGTGCCGCTTCTGACCGGCCTGATGTCGACTTGCCCGCTCTATTCGATCCTCGGTCTCTCGACCTGCCCGGTAAAGCGGGCCTGAGGTCAGCTGGGCTCCCTGACCCATAAAAAAAGGCCGCGAGGGATCGCGGCCTTTCGTCGTTCCTGACGTTACACTCAGGTGTTGAAGCGGAAGTGGATGACGTCGCCGTCCTGGACGACGTATTCCTTGCCTTCGTCGCGGCCCTTGCCAGCTTCCTTGGCGCCGACTTCGCCCTTGTAGGCGATGTAGTCGTCATAGGAGATGGTGAAGGCGCGGATGAAACCGCGTTCGAAATCGGTATGAATGACGCCGGCGGCCTGAGGCGCCTTGGTGCCGCGGACGATGGTCCAGGCACGGCATTCCTTGGGGCCGACGGTGAAGTAGGTGATCAGATCGAGCAGGTGGTAACCGGCGCGGATCAGGCGGTCGAGGCCGGCTTCGTCGAGGCCGAGGGCTGAGAGGAATTCAGTCGCTTCCTCTTCCGGCAGCTGGGCGACTTCGGCTTCGATGGCAGCCGAGATCACGACGCATTCGGCGCCCTGTTCGGCGGCCATCCTGGCGACGGCTTCGGTGTGCTTATTGCCTGTTGCGGCGTCACCTTCGGCGACGTTGCAGACATAGAGGACCGGATGCGAGGTCAGAAGGTTGAGGCCCTTGAGGATCTCGATCTCTTCCGGCGCGAGCGTCTTCAAGAGCAGGCGGGCGGGCTTGCCTTCGTTCAGCAGCTTGACCACCTGCTCCATGATCGGCAGCTGGGCGACGGAATCCTTGTCCTTGCTGGTGGCGCGTTTGCGTGTCTGCTCAACGCGGCGCTCCAGACTTTCGAGGTCGGCGAGCATCAGCTCGGTCTCGATCGTGTCGGCGTCGCCGACCGGGTCGATCTTGCCTTCGACATGGGTGATGTCGTCATCTTCGAAGCAGCGCAGAACGTGGACCACGGCATCGACTTCGCGGATGTTGGCGAGGAACTTGTTCCCCAGGCCTTCGCCCTTCGACGCGCCGCGCACGAGGCCTGCGATGTCGACGAAGGAGATGCGGGTCGGGATGATTTCCTTGGAGCCGGCGATGTCGGCCAGCTTCTTCATGCGCGGATCGGGAACGGCCACTTCACCGGTGTTCGGCTCGATCGTGCAGAAGGGATAGTTGGCTGCCTGGGCTGCCGCCGTCTTGGTCAGCGCGTTGAAAAGTGTGGACTTGCCGACATTCGGAAGCCCGACGATACCGCATTTGAAGCCCATGGCTCTGAATACCTGCTCGGGATGGATTTTCGTTGCCCACGCCTATGGGGTATAGGAGGGGCATGGTCAAGTGTTGCGGGCCTGATGCGGCCTCTAGATCCGGAAGGAACCCATGGCGAAAGATACGGTACTGACGCCGAAGACGGTGACCAAGCCCAAGGTGGAGAAGCCACGGCTCTACAAGGTGCTCCTGCACAATGACGATTATACGCCGCGCGAATTCGTCACGATCGTCCTGAAGGTCGTGTTCCGGATGAGCGAGGAGACGGGGTACCGGGTGATGATGACGGCGCACAAGTTCGGCTCGGCGGTCGTCGTGGTCTGCACGCGCGAGATTGCGGAGACCAAGGTCACGGAGGCCATGGATCTCGCCAAGGAAGCGGGCATGCCGCTGCTCTTCACCGCAGAACCGGAAGAATGAGGACGCGTCGCTCGCGTCCTCTTCATCGCGCAAGCCGTTACGAGCGCTTGCTCATGATGCCTGCGGAATGCGGGCGATCACCTTGATCTCGAAATCGAAACCGGCGAGCCAGTTGACGCCGATCGCGGTCCAGTTCGGATAGGGCGGGGCGGGGAAGACTTCTGCCTTGACCTTCATGATCGTCTCGAACTGGTTCTCGGGATCGGTGTGAAAGCTGGTGACATCGACCAGATCGGCAAAGGTGGCGCCGGCTGCGGCGAGGGTCGCTTCGAGATTGGCGAAGGCACGGCGCACCTGGGCTTCGAAGTCCGGTTCGGGTGTGCCGTCCTGACGGCTGCCGACCTGACCGGAGACGAAGAGGAGGTCCCCGCTGCGGATGGCGGCGGAATAGCCGTGCTGTTCGTAAAGCGCATGGCGGTTTGCGGGGAATACGGGCTGAGGGCTGGTCATGGTGGTCCTTTCGAGCATGCGACATCGTTCCGCCCGGCTGACCGGGTCGGCGAAATGCCGCTTGGCTGTGGTGCAAAGATTTCATATACGATGCGTATGTTGGTTTATTCGCATACGCGCCGTATGTCAATTGGGCATACGTGCCGTATGCGAAGCATGGAGGCTCTCTTGAAGCGGACGCGGTCGGAAAGCATGGCAGAAAACCGCAGGAAGCTGATCGCGGCTGCGCGCAAGGCTTTTGCGGAGAAGGGCTATGCGGACGCGTCCATGGATGTGCTGACCGCCGAGGTCGGTCTGACGCGCGGCGCTCTTTACCACAATTTCGGCGACAAGCGCGGGCTCTTTGCCGCTGTGGTCGACGAGATCGACACGGAGATGGCCGAGCGTGCCAAGGCGCGCGGTGTCGCAGCCGGTGCGGGTTGGGATGCACTGTTGGCTGAGGGTGCGGCCTATATCGAGATGGCGCTCGATCCCGAGGTGCAGCGCATCGTGTTGCTCGACGGTCCGGCGGTGCTGGGCGATCCCTCGTTATGGCCGAGCCAGAATTCCTGCCTGCAGGTGACCCGCGAGGCGATCCAAGGTCTGATGGGGGAGGGCGTCCTGAAGCCCGTGGATGCGGAAGCGGCGGCTCGGTTGATCAGCGGTGCAGCGCTGAATGCCGCTATGTGGATTGCAGCGAGTGCGGAGCCGGAGCGCGTGTTGCCGAAGGCGCAGGAGGCGTTTCGGGTGCTGGTCGAGGGTCTGCTCGCCAAGGCGCCCGCATAAGTGGCCGCATTGGGGCGCAAACCAATTCCTTACCGCCACGCGCTAATCTTGGCATATGGTTCCGGATCCTCAAACCCTTACAGAAGCGGCCACCTGGCACTATGTCGTCGCGCTCATGGCTCTTGCCCTCCTGGGCGCGCTCGGCCATGTCGTGCGCGCGGTCTTCAATATCCTGCCGGATCGCCTGTCAGATCGGCCCATGATGGATCTCATCATCAGCGACGGCTACAGCTGGCACGACATGATCTTCAAAACGGAATACGATGAGGCCGGCTACTACCGGCTCGACAGTCTGCACAATCTCCGGCTCGCCGTTTGCTGGACCATGCTCAGCGGCTTCGTGGTCCTGATGGTCGGTCCTGACGTCTCGAAGCTCTGTGCTTTCTGGATCGACAGCGGGATCGTCGCACTCGTCGATCTCTTCTGGTACCGTGTCGAGACCTTCGAGTGGTGAGGCTTCAGCCTCACTTGCCCTTCTTCGACTTCACACCCAGCGCTTCCGCCGTGATCCAGAACACCGCGTCCTCTTCTTCCGTCGTTTCGACCCAGAGGAAGTCGAGGTCGGGGAATTCGGCTTCGAGGATGTCGCGGCCGCGGCCGATTTCGCAGAGCATGCCACCGCCCGGATTGAGATGCTTCGGTGCTTCGGCGAGCAGCGTGCGCACGAGGTCGAGGCCGTCTTCGCCGCCGTCATGGGCCATGGCCGGTTCGGCACGGTATTCGGCCGGGAAGGCCTCCATCGCTTCGTGATCGACATAGGGCGGATTGGTGATGATCAGGTCGAACTTGCGGCCGGCAAGCGGCGTGAAGAGATCGCCCTGGTGCAAGGTCAACTGGTCTTCGAGGCCATAGGCCTGGCGGTTTTTTTCGGCGACTTCGAGCGCATCGGCGGAGAGATCGACGGCGTCGACGGCAGCCAGCGGGAAGAACTTTGCGGCGAGGATCGCCAGGCAGCCGGAGCCGGTGCAGATGTCGACAACGCTTTCGACCGCGAAGGGATCGGGCAGGAAGGTCGAGCCGAATTCGCCGCCATATTCATTGAACAGGATCTCGCCGATATGCGAGCGCGGCACGATCACGCGTTCGTCGACGTAGAAGCGCAAACCCTGGATATAGGATCGGCCGGTCAGATAGGCCGACGGCTTGCGGGTTGCCACGCGTGTTTCGATACGGTCGGCAAGCAGGCGGCGTTCCGAGGGCAGGAGCCTCGCGTCGAGGAAGGGATCGAGCGTGTCGATCGGGAGATCAAGGCTGTCGAGCACGAGGAAGGCGGCATCGTCGACCGCATTATGCGTGCCGTGGCCGTAGCTGAGTTCAGCGGCGTTGAAGCGGGAGATGGCATAACGCCAGTAGTCGCGCAGGGTGACGAGGTCGGCGGTGATGTCGTGGCTCATGGAGGTCTTCCGGTCGTTTGCGCGGGCTATTGGTTGAGGGCCGGGCAGGGCGCGCCCGTGAGGATGTGTCAGTCGCCCTTGGGGCCGAACATCTTCTTCAGCATCTCGGCCATGGGGCCGGTCTCGGGAAGCTTCTTCGGCTGGTTGAAGTTGCGGGCCTGATGGATGTGCGACTGGGCGGGCTTGGTGGCCTTCGGCGCCTTTGCCGGTTTCTCGTCCTCGGCCTTAGCCCCGGTTGCGAGCGCCAGCTTGTTCATCAGCTGCGAGTCTTCACCGCGCACCAGCATTTCAGCATTGTCGGCCAGCGCTTCGAGTAGCGGATCTAGCCAATCGGAATCCGACTTGGCAAAGTCGCCGAGCACGTGGTTGTGGACCTTGGACTTGTCGCCGGGATGGCCGATGCCGAGGCGCAGGCGCCGGTAGTTCAGGCCGCAATGGGCGTCGAGCGACTTGATGCCGTTGTGGCCGCCATGGCCGCCACCGGTCTTGATGCGGGCCTTGCCGGGCAGGAGGTCCAGTTCATCATAGATCGCGACGATGTCCTCCGGCCCGAGCTTGTAGAAGCGCATCGCCTCACCGACGCTTTCACCCGAAAGGTTCATGAAGGTCTGCGGCTTGATCAGCATGACCTTCTCGCCGGCGAGCGTGCCTTCCGAAATCTCGGCCTTGAATTTCTTCGCCCATGGCGAGAAGCCGTGGCGACGCTGGATCGCGTCGACGGCCATGAAGCCGATATTGTGCCGGTTCTTCGCATACTGCGCACCGGGATTGCCGAGGCCGGCCAGGATGATCATCGCCTGAAATCCGTCTTGAGGTTCATTGCCTTTCCCGACAGCGAAACGGCCCGAAAGTCAAGACGGTTGTCTTCTCGTCACGGCTTGGCTGCGACCAGGCCGAAGTTCGAATAACGCAGATTGTAGGTCTCGAAGATCTCGGCCTGGGTGCCGTCGGCAATCAACTTGTCGAGTGCGCCCTGCATGCGGGCTAGCAGTTCCTCTGGGAAATTCGGATTGCAGGCGATGGCGAATTTCTGCTCGGAGAAGACGAACTGCGCCTCGAGTTCCTCACCCTTTTCCTGCAGCTCGATATAATGCTGCTCGGAGATCGGCATCAGGTCGATGCGCTTGCTCTGCAGCTTCTTTAAAGTGAGCTTCAGGTCGGTGGCGAGATCGATCTTCGGAAAGCCCTCGTTTTCCAGCAGTGTCTGGGTGTAATCGTTGCGCTGTGTGCCGACGATGTAGTTCTTTGCTTCGGCGATATTGGCGACACTGATGCCGGAGGCCTTGTGGGAGACCATGAAGTTGCGGCCAACGGCGATCGGCTCCACCCATTTGAACTTCTTGTCGCGTTCGGGGATATGGGCCGTGGTGAAGACGCAGTGCATCGGCTCGGTTTCGGCGAGTGCGATCGCTCGGGCCCAGGGCATCATCTCGATCGTGTAGGGAACCTTGATCTCCTCCATCATCAGGAGGACCTGGTCGTAGCCGGCGCCACGGATCTCGGCTCCGACGCGAAAATTGTAGGGCGGGTAGTCTTCCGTGGTGAAATGCACGATATCAGCGGCGGCGACCGGGGCCGCCGCAAGTGAAAGCATGAATCCTAGAACTTTCATTGCGGTTCCCTCATTGCGATGTCAGCCGGCAGAGACCTTGGGCAGGCGGGCCGGCTTCATGGTTGTCTGCGCGATGGTCTGCTCGACCAGGGCTGACAGCGCCTGGGGACGAGCAAAATGGTAGCCCTGGCCGTAATCGACGCCGAACTCTTCCAGAATGCGGCGCTGTTCCTCGGTCTCGATACCCTCGGCAACCACGGTGCATTCCATCTTGTGCGAGATGGCAGTGATGCCCTCCACGAGCATGCGGCTCTTGTGGCGCAGCTCCGGCTCGTCCGCAGTCAGCGAGCGAATGAAGGACTGATCGATCTTGACGATGTCGACCGGGAAGCGGTTCAGATAGCTGAGCGAAGAGTAACCTGTGCCGAAGTCATCGAGGGCGAGGCGGTAGCCGTACCGGTTGAACTCGTCGAGGATCGTGCGGATCTGCGGGTTGTCGTGCAGCAGGGTGGCTTCGGTGATTTCGATGACGATGCGGCGCGGGGCAATGTCGAAATGGGCCGTGAGCGCGGCGAGCCTGACGGGCAGCGACGCATCGAACTGCAGCGGTGAGAAGTTGACGGCGAGATAGGCATCGTTGTTTCCGGTCACCGCACTGAGGCGGGCAAGGTTCGCGAGCGCCTTCTCGAGCACCTGGCCGCCAAGGCGGCTGATCGCGCCGGTTTCCTCGGCCACGCAGATGAGTTCTGCCGGCGGTATGATACCGCGCTGGGGATGGACGAGCCGCATCAGGGCCTCGTATCCCACCGTGCGTCCGCTTCCGACTTCGACGATTGGCTGGAAGAAGGCGTCGAACCAGTCTTCGGCCAGACCTTCCTCGATATCATGCTCGATTTCGGCGCGGCGGCGGGTGTGATCCTGAATTTCGGGATTGTAGAGCGCGGCACCGTTCTTGCCGTCGCGCTTCTTGCTGTACATCGCCATGTCGGACTTCTGCAGCAGTTCAGCGGCGTTGGCGGCATGAATTGGGTAGACGGCGATGCCGATGCTGGCGCTGAGGCGGACCGTCGATCCTTCGATTGTCATCGGATCGACGAAGATATCGCAGAGGGCGCGGCTGATTTCGGTGGCCACCGGCTCCATGGAGGGACCGCGTAGCAGCACGGCGAACTCGTCACCGCCCAGGCGTGCAGCGATGGCGCCTTTCGGCAGCTGTTCCTTCATGCGTTCCACGAAGCGGCACAGGACCAGGTCGCCGGCCTGATGGCCGAGATTGTCGTTGATCCACTTAAAGCGGTCGAGGTCGACGAAGATGCAGGCGAGCTCCTCACCGGCGGCATCGGTTGCGGCGATCTCGCTGTCGAGCGCGGTCTCGAAGCCCTGACGGTTGCGCAGGCCGGTCAAATGGTCGGTAATCGCCTGGCGGTGGTTGCGCTCCTCGGACTGTTTCAGTGCGGTGACATCGGTCATGACGCTGAGTGACAGGTCTTCGTCGGCACCTTCGATCTTGCGATTGGCTTCCGCAATCAGAACGTCCATCACCGCCCCATCGGCGCAGACGAACTGGGTGGTGGCTTCCAGGACGTCGGCGATTGAGCGGGTCTTCTTGCGCTCCTGATAGGCTGCGCGGGCCTCGGCGGGCACGAGTTCGATGAAGCGACGGCCGACGATCTGGTGACGCTGATAGCCGGTGGCGAGCAGCCAGTAGTCGCTGACGCCGGTGATGCGGTCTTCCTCGTCAAGCGAGAAGAGCATGGCTGGCGTGGTATTGTAGATGTCGGTCGCGCGGCGGTGGGCGAGGCGGAGCTCGGCTTCCTCCTGCTCGAGCTTGATCTGCATGGCGTTGAAGCTACGGGCCAGACGGCCGATCTCGTCGTTCGACTGCCAGTCGACATGGTGACGGGAGCCGAGCCGGCGGGTTGCCTCGATCGCCGCTGTCAGCTTCAGCAGCGGCTTCATGACCATCAGTCGGTTGCCGACGACCGCGGCGCCGACCACGCCGACGACCGCGAGCATGAAGATGCCGATCAGCATGACCTCGGCCTGGCGCAGCGAGGAGAACATGTCGATGCGGCTGTAATAGATGGTGATGGTGCCGACAGACTTGGGGCCCTCGACGGCCCGGTAGAAGATCTCGCGGGTGATCGACTCCAGCCCATTCCTCGGCCATTTCGGCAGGGCCGGCATCGAGACAGAGATATTGCCGGAGATGTCTTTGACGTTGACGCGGCTGACGGGGCCGTTCGACACGATGGTGGCGGTGATCTGCTCCACGCTTTCCTGGTCGAAATCCCAGAGCGGCTTGGCGAGCGCCTGGGCATTGGCGGCCAACAGGATGTCGAGGTTCTGCTGCAGTTCGTTGGAGGCACGTTCCGTCGCCAGCGACAGAAAGAGCGCAAAGAGCGGCACGACCAGAATAAAGATCGTGATCCCCACGATGGCGAGGAAGCGGCTCTCGACCGAACGTGTCATCAGCAGTCCGCCTCGCTCGACGCGGGATGATGCAGCATGATGCTCAAGACTCCCCTCACGCAATAATTGAGAGGCGAAGGCTTTCACGAAATACTTTAAATCTGACTAAAGAGAAATGGTCGGATTCGAGACTGACGGTTGCAGCCGGACAGTAAAAAGCCCACCCGTGACGGGTGGGCTTTCATGATGCGACTGATCTGACGGATCAGGCTTCGGCAGCTTCTTCTTCCATGCCGCCAGCCGGAGCAACGATCGTGGCGATGGTGAAATCGCGATCGCCGATGACCGGGCTCGTGCCAGCCGGAAGCTTGACAGCCGAGATATGAACGCTGTCGCCGACCTTGAGACCAGCAAGGTCAACCGTCAGGAATTCCGGAATGTCGGAAGCCGGGCAGTGCAGTTCGACTTCGTGACGAACGATGTTGAGAACGGCGCCGGTCTTGATGGCGGACTTCTCTTCGTTGATGAAGTGAACCGGAACCTGAACCTGGACCTGGCTGTTGGCCGAGACGCGCAGGAAGTCGACATGCATCGTGAAGTCACGAACGACGTCGAGCTGATAGTCCTTCGGCAGAACGCGGATCTTTTCGCCATCGAGATCGATGACGGCGACGGTGGTCATGAAACCGCCGGCGTGGATGCGCTTGGTGATCTCGTTGGTGTTGATCGAGATCGAAATCGGGGCCTGCTTGTCACCGTAGATGACAGCCGGGATGAAACCGTTGCGGCGAAGTTCGCGGGAGGACCCCTTACCTACCCGTTCGCGTGCTACGGCCTTGAGCTCGTAAGAAGCGTGGCTCATGGCTTTACCTTTCAAGTTACTGGAGAGCCCTGGCGACGCATCTTGGTCATGCCAGAACCGGAGACCGTTGCCGGTCCCATCCACATTGCCTCCAAGGGTGTCTGTGCGGATCGGGCGCCTATAGACCAGATGATGCGGAATGGCAAGGTTTTCCGGCTGATCGCAACCGATTACGCATTCGTGATCTGAAGGCCGGCCATTCGAGGTGGAATGTCGAATTGCTAACCATTTCGCGCAAGCTCTTCGAAATTGACGGATGTTAATCCAGGGGCCTCTTTCCAACCTGGTCTGGTCTTATGCTTTCAGTCCTCAATTGCATCGTCGTCGAACACGATCCGTTTTCGCTGATCGCCGCTGTCTCCGTCTGTGTCCTGGGTTCGCTGCTCACCATGCGGCTCTTCGGCCGGGTGCGCAATACGCGCGGCGCGGCGCGGGCAAGCTGGATTTCACTTACCAGCGTGATCGGCGGAGCGGCGATCTGGACGACCCATTTTGTTGCGATGATGGGCTACGAGGCCGATGTCCTGGCCGGATACGAGCCGACGGCCACACTGGCCTCGCTCGTTCTTGCGATCAGCATCACCGGGATCGGCTTCACGATTGCCGCTGCCACGCAGCGGGGCCCGCTCATCGAGGCGGGTGGTGCACTGGTGGGGACGGGGATCGCCGCCATGCATTATGTCGGGATGTCCGGCTATCAGGTGCAGGGACATCTGGAATGGAACGGTACCTATCTGGCGGCCTCGCTTATCGCCGGTGCGCTGTTTGGGGCATTGGCGACCAGTCGCGTGGCGCGACCCGTGACGCGATTCTGCCGCTATGGCGGCGGGCTGGCGCTGGTCCTTGCGATCGCGTCGACCCATTTCATCGGCATGACGGGGGTTACCGTGGTTCCGGATCCTGCGGCGGCTTTGCCGGATCACATGCTGCCGGAGAGCGTGCTCACCGTGGTGCTGATGCTGGTCACCGTGCTGATCCTGTCGATCGGTTCGATGACCTATGTGATCGACCGGCAGTCGACTAAGTCGGCCGTCGAACGTTATCGCCAGCTGTCGCTGCATGACGCGCTGACGGGGCTTCCGAACCGGAGCGCCTTCGTCGAGCGGCTCGGGCACATGATGGAGACGCCGGGGACCGGCACAGACCGGATCTATCTGCTGTCCTTCGATCTCGACCGGTTCAAGGAGATCAACGACGTGCACGGGCATGCCGCGGGCGATCATGTATTACGCATTGCCGCCGAAAGGCTCGGGCGCCGCCTGCGCGAGGGAGAGTTCGTCGCCCGCATCGGCGGGGACGAGTTCAGCGCCGTCACCTCGCGCGTCTTCACCCATTCGGAAGCCGAACAGATGGCGCAGCGGATCATCCGCGACCTGTGCGAGCCGATCGGCTGGGGTGAGATGACACTCGCTATTGGTACCAGCATCGGCATTTCCGTCCTTCCCGATGGGGCGGATACGGTTGACGATCTGCTGGCGCAAGCGGATACGGCGATGTACCGCGCGAAGTCGATCGGCTCCAATCAGGTCTGCTTCTATGACCGGTCGATGGACCAAGCCGCCCGCGAGCGCAGCGCGCTGGCCATGGACATGCGTGCCGGGCTCGAGCGCGGAGAATTCATGCTGTACTTCCAGCGGCAGAACGCCACCCGGACGGGTGAGGTCGTCGGTCTGGAAGTCCTGCTTCGCTGGCTGCATCCGAAGCGCGGCATGGTTTCGCCCGCCGAGTTCATTCCGATCGCGGAGCGGACCGGCTTCATCATGGAGCTCGGCGACTGGGTGCTGCGGCAAGCCTGCCTTGAAGCGGTCAGGTGGAGCAATCCGTTGCGGATCGCAGTGAACGTTGCGCCCAAGCAGCTAGCGAACGCCAATTTCCCCCAGCGTGTGCGGGACATCCTGCGGGAGACCGGCCTTCCTGCGGAGCGGCTTGAGCTCGAGATCACCGAGTCAGGCATTATCGCCGACCAGCAGAACGCACTCTCGATCATCCGCCAGCTGAAGAGCATCGGCGTGAAGATCGCGATGGACGATTACGGCACCGGCTACTCGTCGCTTTCGACGCTGCAGCTTTTTCCCTTCGACAAGATCAAGATCGATCGCGGCTTCATCGACAGCGTGGTGGAAAACCGCCAGTCGGCAGCGATCGTGCGCTCCACGCTGATCCTGGCGCAGAGCCTCGATATCCCGGTGCTGGCGGAAGGTGTGGAGAATGCCGAACATCTGCGCTTCCTGCAGGACGAGGGCTGCGAGCAGGTGCAGGGCTACTTCTACGGCAAACCGCAACCGCTCTCGGAACTGCAGGAGATCGTCAATCCGTCGTCCGTGCGGGGTTTGGATCGGTCGCAGGCGCCCCTCGGGGGCGGGGACGAACTCGCCGCGTAAGCCTCCCATTTTTGACCGGGCGAAGTGTCGCAGAAGTGCGCCACTTTTGCATGCCGGGGGCAGGGCGGTCCTTCGCCGCGCATATGAGCGATTGCCTCTTCAGGCGGATGGCGCATACTGGCGACCGTGCTTTGGGAGGAGCCGATGCGTCAGGATATGAGACATTCAGAGCTCGTCTATTCGACGGCGCAGAAGGCGTCGGCGGCGGTGACTTCGCCGGTCGCGGCGTCGTGGAGCCGTTGCCTCAATCTTTATCGCCTGCAGCCGGAAGAGGCGCGCAAGCCCGTGCAGGTGGACGAGGCGACCTTTCGGGAAGCGCGCGAGCGCATGGAGCGGTTGATCGGCAGTTCTACTGACGAGGTCGATCGTCTCTACCAGATGGTGGGGCGCTCGGGTTGCTGCATCATTCTTGCCGATCAGGATGGCATCGTCGTCGACCGGCGCGGGGCGCCGAGCGATGATGTGGAGTTCCGTTCGTTAGGGCTCTGGCAGCAGACTCTGTGGAGCGAAGCGAGCGTCGGCACGAACGGCATCGGGACGGCGCTGGCCGACGAGCGCGCCGTCGTCATTCATCGCGACCAGCATTTCATGAGCGCCAATATCGGCCTGTCCTGTGCAACAGCGCCGATCCGCGACCATCTGGGTCGTGTCACGGCTGCCCTCGACGTCTCCACCTGCCGCAACGATGTTTCCGACATGACGCTTGCGATCCTCTCGCAGGCGGTGCGGGACGCGGCCGCGCGGGTCGAGAGCAATCTGTTCCGTCAGGCCTTTGCCGGTGCGCGCATTATCATGGTGCCGCAGGCGAATTCGCTGTCGGCGTTGATTGCGGTCGATGGCGACGATTTGATCCTCGGGGCGACAAAGGCCGCGCGTGTGGCACTGAAGCTCGATGACGGGCTGATCGCACAGGGTCTGCCGGCAGCCGATGCCTTGCGCGAGACCCGCGGCGAGCGGACGAGCGATCTCGAAGACGCCGAACGGGCGGCGCTGCGCCGGGTGCTGTCGCGTGCAAATGGCAATGTGTCGCTGGCGGCCCAGATGCTCGGTATCAGCCGCGCAACGCTGCACCGGAAGATGAAGCGCTTCCAGTTGCACTGATCATCCAGCATGTGTCGCAAGACTGAAACACTGTGCGCTGCAGCACTGTTTCGCAGCCCTGTTCCTCAAGGCGGAACGCAGCAATCATCCTGCCATCGGGACCCGAGGAGGGGTCCTTTCACAGGGAGGATGACAGATGAACATTCAGGTCCAAACCATCGCCGCTTCGCCGTTCAAGCTGAAATACGGCAACTTCATCGGCGGTGAATTCCGCGAGCCGGTCAACGGTCGCTATTTCGAAAATACGACGCCGGTTACCGGCGGCAAGCTCTGCGACATCGCCCGTTCGGATGAGGCGGACATCAATCTTGCCCTTGATGCGGCCCATGCCGCCAAGGACAAGTGGGGCCGCACCTCGACCACCGAGCGCTCCAACATCCTGCTGAAGATTGCCGACCGGATGGAGGCCAATCTCGAGCTTCTGGCGCGGGCTGAGACCTGGGACAATGGCAAGCCTCTGCGCGAGACAATGGTGGCCGACATTCCGCTCGCCATCGATCATTTCCGTTATTTTGCCGCCTGCGTGCGCTCGCAGGAAGGCACGATCGGCGAGGTGGACCACGACACGATTGCCTATCACTTCCACGAGCCGCTTGGCGTCGTCGGCCAGATCATTCCCTGGAACTTCCCGATCCTGATGGCGGCCTGGAAAGTGGCCCCGGCGCTTGCTGCCGGCAACTGCGTCGTGCTGAAGCCGGCCGAGCAGACCCCGGCCTCGATCCTGGTGCTCGCCGAGCTGATCGCCGACCTTCTGCCGCCGGGCGTGCTCAACATCGTCAACGGCTTCGGTCTCGAAGCCGGCAAGCCGCTCGCGACCAGCCCGCGGATTGCGAAGATCGCCTTTACCGGTGAGACCTCGACCGGCCGGTTGATCATGCAGTATGCCAGCCAGAACCTGATCCCTGTGACGCTGGAGCTTGGCGGCAAATCGCCCAACATCTTCTTCGAAGACGTCATGCGCGAGGACGACGACTATCTCGACAAGGCGCTGGAAGGCTTCGCGATGTTCGCGCTCAACCAGGGCGAAGTCTGCACATGCCCGAGCCGCGCGCTGGTGCACGAGAAGATCTATGACCGCTTCATGGAGAAGGCGATCAAGCGCGTTGAGGCCGTGATCCAAGGCGATCCGCTTGCCATGTCGACGATGATCGGGGCGCAGGCGTCTTCCGAGCAGCTTGAAAAGATCCTGTCCTATATCGACATCGGCAAGCAGGAAGGGGCGGAAGTGCTGACGGGCGGCTATCGCAACCAGCTGCCGGGTGAGCTGTCGGGCGGCTATTACGTCAAGCCGACGGTCTTCCGTGGCCACAACAAGATGCGCATCTTCCAGGAAGAGATCTTCGGCCCGGTCGTCTCCGTTACGACCTTCAAGGACGAGGCGGAAGCGCTGGAGATCGCCAATGACACGCTTTATGGCCTCGGGGCCGGCGTGTGGAGCCGCGATGCCAACACCTGCTACAACTTCGGCCGCAACATCCATGCCGGTCGCGTCTGGACCAATTGCTACCACGCCTATCCGGCCCATGCGGCCTTCGGTGGTTACAAGCAGTCGGGTATCGGTCGCGAGACGCACAAGATGATGCTCGACCACTACCAGCAGACGAAGAACATGCTGGTGTCTTATAGCCCGAAGGCGCTTGGCTTCTTCTAAACCTGCCGATCTTCGTGTCTGGAGGGGCTGCAAACGCCCATGGTCTGTGCTTCCGGTGCTCTCGTACGTTTAGTACGCTCCGCTCCGGTTCTCGTCCCCGATCGTTTTCGCCTCCTCCAGGCACAAACCTCGACAGGTTCAGGAACGAGTTCGTTGGAGGCATTGTTGTGAACACCGATGCAGGTGAACCAAGAGTCATCGCGACCGAAGCAGCATTGGCGTTTCTCGCCGAGATCAAGAGAGATCACCCCGACGTTCTCTTCCACCAGTCCGGCGGATGCTGCGACGGGTCTTCGCCGATGTGTTATCCGGCGAGCGATTACCGGGTCGGCGAGACGGATGTAAAGCTGGGTGAGATTGGCGGCGCGCCGTTTTACATCAGCGGCAGCCAGTATGCGGTCTGGGCGCATACCCAGCTGATCATTGACGTGGTGCCGGGGCGGGGCGGCATGTTCTCGCTCGACAATGGCCGCGAGCGGCGCTTCCTGACGCGGTCGAAACTGTTTTCGGGTGGCGAAGCCTGCCCGCTGCCGGCTCAGCGGAGCTGATCAGAGGCGGTTAACGCAGGCCGATCTTCTCGCAGGCGGCGTCGATGATCGACAGCTTGTGGGCCTGGGTCGTGTGGTACTCGTGCAGGAATTCGCGCGAGATCCACATGACCGAGCGACCACGATTGCCTTCCCAACCGATGCTGCCCAGGGCTTCTGCCTCGCGCAGCTTGCGGGTCAGATGCGTTCGCGAGAGGCGGAAGGTTTCGGCCAGTTCCGGCACAGAGCGCAGTTGCGTGGGCACGCGCTGCACCGAAGGGTCAACCGGTTCGACGCCGACCATCAGCCAGTCCATGACGATCCCGCCATTGTTCAGCCAGGTGAACAGAGACCATGTCTGAGGCGGACTGCGGAGCTCCGGAGCGATCATCGCCCGGGTGGTTATCTCCGGATGAAGGCGCGCCATCACGCCCGCATCCGCCTCGAAACGGTCGAGCCGATGGCCGCCGTCCAGCCGGTCCAGGCTCGCCAGATGGATGAACACCCATCGGCGGGTAGCTGCGATCGTCTGCGGAGCAGGCACGAAGGGACGGTTGCGGCGATCCGAGGTCTGGCCATGTTGCGCAATGCCATAGACCAGCATTTCCTTGATGAAGGCGTCTGCGGTGTTGACCGAGGAAATGCCGAGCGTCTTCACCTGCTCGAGATAGCGTGCCATCAAAACGACGGGTTCGGGATTGCCACGGGCAACTTCGGAGAAATACTGGCCCATTGCGAGGTGGCCGAGCAGCCAGCGCTGCTGCGTGCCGAATACCGCTGCGAGGCGAGGGGTCTCGTCGTTGACCCGAAGCAGCGCACGGGATTGGTCCCGGACCGTCTCATGCAAATCTGGATTGGCAAGCAGCTGTTCTACCGAGAGTGCCATCAAATCACGCGTTCAGGATGTATTGATGTGCAACGGTTCCGAGCCGAAACAATTGCGCACGCACCTGTATGAAATGCGTAGACACAGCGCAAGGGCCTGCCAAAGGCCCCGCGCGCAATTGTCGATCTTAATCTTAACGCGGAAGTCGCGTTGCTTCAGTCGAAGAGGCTGGAGACAGACTCTTCCTGGCTCGTCCGGTTGATCGCTTCGCCGAGGAGGGTCGCGGTCGACAGAACCCGTATGTTGTGCGCCGACTGGACGGCCGTGGTCGGCTGGATCGAGTCGGTGATGACCAGTTCGCGGAGCTTGGAAGAGGCAACGCGCGTGACTGCGCCGCCGGAAAGCACGCCATGGGTGATGTAGGCGGTGACGCTGGTCGCGCCGTTCTTCAGCAGCGCTTCCGCCGCATTGCAGAGCGTGCCGCCGGAATCGACGATGTCGTCGATCAGGATGCAGTCCTTACCGGTGACGTCGCCGATGACGTTCATCACCTCGGATTCGCCCGGGCGGTCGCGCCGCTTGTCGACGATGGCGAGCAGACAGTCGAGGCGCTTGGCCAGCGAGCGGGCACGCACGACGCCGCCGACGTCGGGCGAGACGACCATGACATTGTTGGTGTCATACTTGTCCTTGATGTCGCGGGCGAGAAGCGGCACGGCATATAGGTTGTCGGTGGGGATATCGAAGAAGCCCTGGATCTGGCCGGCATGCAGGTCGAGCGTGAGAACACGGTCGGCCCCGGCTTCGGTAATCAGATTGGCAACGAGCTTTGCCGAGATCGGCGTGCGCGGGCCGGGTTTACGGTCCTGACGGGCATAGCCGAAATAGGGAAGAACGGCCGTGATGCGGCGTGCCGAGGATCGACGGAAGGCGTCGATCATGATCAGCAGTTCCATCAGGTGGTCGTTTGTCGGGAAGGACGTCGACTGAACGACGAAGACGTCTTCACCACGCACATTCTCCTGGATCTCTACGAAGATTTCCTGGTCTGCGAAGCGGCGGACGCTGGCCTTGCCGAGTGGTACATTGAGATAGGAGCAGATCGCTTCGGCCAGTTGCCGGTTCGAATTACCTGCGAAAACCTTCATCTTGGCCCGCCTGTTACCATGCTGAGATGCGGGCTTTTTAGCGCCCTTCCCCCTGAATGCAAGAGGTTTGGACGGCTAAGCCCATATTTTCGGTTGATGCGCGAAACAGGGCGCAGGATTTGCGGTTTCACGGGGCGAGGAACGGCCGACATTCAGCCAGCACGGCTGTTCCGCCATGATACATATTCGGCCATGCTCTTGGTGGCGATCTGCTGCATCACCGAGGCGGGAACGCCTGCCCATGGATCCTGCGCGCCGGAAGGCACGATCTCCTGGCCCTGGATGCGGTGAAGCCGTCCGCCGCTTGCATCAAGGATATCCCAGACATAGGTGATCGTGACATTGCCGCTGTCGGAGAAGGCGGAGAAATAGCCTTTCAGGATGTGCTCGCTCGAAGCGTCGCTGGCGCTCTTGATGGTGAGGCCACGGGCGCGGGCCTCCGCACCAAGCTGGCGGGACAGCGGGGTCACGGCCTGAACCGGGGCGCCGATGATCGGCAGGAAGCGGATGCTGCCGGTTGCCTGAGCCGCGGGCTGGAGGGCCGCCTCCTGGGTTTGCGCCGGTTGCGTCTGGGCCGGCTGCGTTGTCTGCTGCGCCTGCGGGGCGGTGGGAAAGGTCTGGCTGTTTCCACCGTCGAGAGGGGCGGAGGCGACCGGGTTGCTGCCGCCCTGGGCCAGTGCCGCTGCCTGGGCTTCCAACGTGTTTTGCGGGCCGCGCGGTGTATCGGCATAGACGCCAGGCTGACCGAGCGGGGCGCTCTCCACGGGCTGCCGTGGGGCAGAGGGCGCGGCAACCTCCTGGGAATAGCTGGCGGGCAGGCTGCCATTACCGACATCGGCCGGCGGCGTCAGCACATCCGTGCTGTTGCAGCCAGCAAGCAGCATGAGGAGGCCGAGCGGTGCGGCCACTCTGGTGGTCATCCTGCGGGAACGTCTCACCACGGCGGGTCCTTCCCCATCACTCCTGTCACGATTAATGTGACTAGCATCTCCTGCCTGTCAATTCCCTGAACGAACAGGCAAAACTGCGTTACCGCTCCTATCAGCCGCCAGATCGGGCCTTACAGGTTGATCAGGTCGAGCGGATGGCGCGACAGCGCCCGCGGCGCGGTGTCCGTCGTCTGGTAGGTGTGGCCGAGCGCCATGGCTGTCTCGCGATCGCTGTCCATGATGATCATGTGCACGAAGAGTGTCATGTCTGCCTCGATCTCCTGCGGGTTGCCGGCATGGAACATCTGGTGCTCCATCCAGGAGGGGGCGAAGCGGGCGCCGACAGAATAGCCGCAGGCGTTGAAGCGGTGGCGGGTCAGGCCACGTTCGTCCATGACCTTGGCATGGGCGTCGAAGACCTCGCCGAAGGTGTGGCCGGGACGCAGGACATGTTCGATGGCGCGAATGCCTTCCAGTGCGGCTGCATGCAGCTCCCGGTGCCGTGCGGTGGGATCGCCTACCAGCACCGTGCGCAGCATGGGCGCGTGGTAATGGGCGGAGACGCCGGCCCATTCAAGGGTGATCTGATCCGTTTGCGAGAGCTGTCGGCGGCCGGATTTGTAACGGCAGAGGAGGGCGTCGGCGGCAGAGCCGATGACGAAAGGATTGGCCGGATAGTCTCCGCCGCCGGCCAGCACTGCGGACTGCATGGCGGCCAGAATGTCTGCCTCGTCCGCGCCGGGGCCGATCAGGGGCAGGGCCGCATCAAAGGCGGCGTCGGCCAGTTCGGCCGCCTGCACGACCCTTGCGATCTCCGCTTGAGACTTCACCAGCCTCAGATTGCTGACCAGATACGAGGCATCGACGGCCTCGCAGAAGTTGGTGAGCTGGTTGTCGACAAGGCGCGCTGCGCGACCCGTCATGCCGTGGGTGTCGTATTCGACGCCGACACGCATGCCCAGGAGGTCCAGATCGCTCAGGAGATTGCGCAGGTCGCTGGCCGGGTCGGCGTTCGGCCGGTCGACCCAGACGACGATGTTTTCGATGGTCGAGGTGTGCTTTGCCTGGCGCAGGTCGGGCGTGCGGGTCAGCAGCGTCATGCTGCCATCCGCCTTGACCACCAGCGTCTGGAAGAAGCAGTAGCCGAAGCTGTCGAAGCCGGTCAGCCAATACATGCTTTCCTGGGCGAACAGCAGCATGGCATCCAGTTTCTCTTCCGCCATGCGGGCCATCAGGCGGGCGCGGCGGGCGGAAAACTCGCTTTCGGAAAAGTGCAGTGCCATCTCAGTCCTCCTTGATCGCTATCGTCGAAATCTGTCGCCCATAGTCCGGTTCCCCGGCATGGGTGGTCCGGCGATAGGAAAAGAACGCCTCAGGGGCGGCATAGGTGCAAAGATCGATGCTGTCGGCCGTCACGCCGGCCTCGGCAAGGCGCATCACCGTCAGGCCCGGAAGGTCGAACATGGCGTGGCCCGGTTTTGCAGACGGCGTGAAGAAGGGCTCGAAGGCGGAGTTGGTGGCGACGAAGCGGTCCACGAACTCGGGGCCGACTTCGTAATTCGCCTTGGAGATCGACGGGCCGAGCGTGGCGTGAATGTTTTCGCGCCGGGCACCGAGCGCGATCATGGCTTCGATGGTGTTTTCAAGCACGCCGCCGAGCGCACCCTTCCAGCCGGCATGGGCTGCGCCGATGACCCGGTTCTGCGGATCCGCGAAGAGGATCGGGCCGCAATCGGCGGTGAGCACACCGAGGATGATGCCGGGGCTGGCCGTGACCAGGGCGTCGGCCTGCGGACGGCTGCCGTTGTAATCGCCGCCGACGACCACGACATCAGGCGAATGGACCTGATGGGCGGTGGCGAGGCGTTCGAGCGGCAGGCCGAACCAAGAGCTCACGCGGCGGCGATTTTCGCGGACCCTGTCCGGATCGTCGTTCGAACCGAGCCCGACATTCAGGCCCCGATAAATACCTTCGGAGACACCGCCGTCGCGGGTGAAGAAGCCGTGGCGAATACCGGCTGCGGCCATGGCGTCCAGTCTTTGGGCGATGATGGGGCGTGGCTGGTCGGCTGTGCTCATGATGGTCTCCTGAGCCTTGGCAAATCACGCGTATGCGATGCGGATGCTGCGAAACACTTGGATTTAATCGGCTTTCTTGAATTCGAGCCGTGCGGAACGGGCGCGATGGTGCAGATCGCGCGGGCCCCTGTCAATGCTTCGGCTTGAATGGGAGCAGTTGGACGGCGGGGGAGGAGACCGCCATCACCTTGAACAGCTCCCCCATATAGCCGTTGCCGGATCCGGCGAGACGATGCAGTGCCTCGACGATCTCGCCTTGCGTCTTCTCGTCCTTGTCGCGACCGAGAGAGGCTGCCCGCTGCTCTATGCCAAGGCCGATCAGGAAATCGCCCTGGTGCATGCAGCCGTTGAGATGCACGCCGGCTGCGAGCGCGGTGCGGGCGAGGTTCTCGAAATCCACATGGCTGGTCAGATCCGCGAGACCCGGATGGGCGAGCGGAGGATCGTATTCATGGGCACGCACGGCCTGCAGCGTGTCGCCGTAATTGCTGACCATATGGCCGTAGTCGATGATCAGCGCCGTGCCGTGGCTTGCGATCAGGCGCTCGCAGATCGTCAACATGACCGACTGGCGGGCAGGAGCCGCCTCGAAGATTTCGCCGTCGGCGGGAGGGCTGATACCCTGCGGCAGCATGGCGGGATCGAGGGTGGCGACGCCAAGGGTGAAGCAGAGCTCATCGTTCTCGTCGAGGCCGACCATGCGTTCTCGAAAGCCGCCTGGCGTCTTGACGAACTGGCGGATCGGGATCGCATCGAAGAGCTCGTTGGCGGCGAGCAGCGTGAACCCTTCGGGCAAGCCGTCGAAGCTTTCGTGCCAAGACACCTTGTCGCCGTGGGCGGAGAGCGTCTCCATCTGGGTCAGTTTCAGGAGGGCACTCGTCTCGACGAGATGGACCGTTGCGGTCTCATAGAGCTCGGGGGCGGCGCGGGAGATCACCCGCAGCATGTCCGACATCATCGTGCCGCGACCGGGGCCGATCTCGACCAAGCGAACATCCCGGGGCTCGCCGTGGCGCTGCCAGGCATTGATCATGAAGATGCCGAGCATCTCGCCGAAGAGCTGGCTGATTTCCGGCGCCGTGACGAAGTCGCCGGCACGGCCGAAGGGGTGGCGGGTGCGGTAATAGCCGTGTTCGGGATCTGCGAGGCAGAGGGCGAAATAGTCGGTGACGCTGATCGGGCCATTGGCCGCAATCAGCGACTTGATCTTCTCGGCGAGCGGTGTGGCCATCGGCGCTCCTCAGCCTTGCGTCGCGGGGGCCGCGCGGCCCGATCGCAGGAATATCCAGATACCGATGAGCACCATGGGCAGCGACAGAACCATGCCCATGGTCAGCCAGCCACCGAAGAGGTAGCCGATCTGGACGTCGGGCTCGCGGAAGAACTCCACGAAGATCCGGGCGGCGCCGTAGCCGGCGACGAAGATGCCGGTGATGCGGCCGGGCGCGCGCAAGGCGCCGAAGGCACGGGCGAGCAGCTGCAGGACGATCAGAAGGACCAGGCCTTCGAGCGCGGCTTCATAAAGCTGGCTCGGATGACGCGGGAAGGGTCCCCCCGTGGGAAAGGCCATGGCCCACGGCACGTCAGCGGGGCGGCCCCAGAGCTCGCCGTTGATGAAATTGGCGAGGCGACCGAAGAGGAGGCCGAGCGGCACGACGCTGGCGACGAGATCGAAGAGGCTCCAGAGGCGGATCTGATGGCGGCGGGCGAAAAAGACCATGGCAAGCGTGGCACCGATGAAGCCGCCATGAAAGGACATGCCGCCGTTCCAGACCTCGATCGCCCGGATCGGATTGGCTGCAATTGAGGCAAAATCATAAAAGAAGATGTAGCCGATGCGACCGCCTGCGACGACGCCGATCGCCACCCACAGGACAAAATCGTCGATCTGCTGAAGGGTGGCTGTTGCCTGGCCGTTCGGCCACAGATGCGGCCGCTTCAGGAGATCGCGGGCGACCAGCCAGCCGAGGAGGATGCCGGCAACATAGGCCAGCCCATACCAGTGGACCGCCAGCGGGCCGATCGAGAAGGCGACCGGGTCGATCGCAGGAAAGGATACGGCGGCGAAAAGGTCCAGAACTGACAACAATGGAGTACTTTCGTTAATGCTGCTGGAAAATGGCGTTGCGAATTGGCACGGTCAAGATGGAATCGGGGTGGCTGCGACACCGTCAACGACCTTTATCTATCCTTCCCGTCTTGCGTGTCGGCCTCTCTGGTCCTACCTCATCATCAGGGATCGAATTTCCGTCCGCAGTCTGCTTGAGAGGAGTTTTCCATGTCGACCGGCCCCAACCGTATTCTCGATGATTTCGCCAAGTTGATGACGGACGCCGCTGGCGCCGCACAAGGTGTGCGCAAGGAAATGGAAACCGCGCTGCATGCGCAGGCAGAGCGCTGGCTCAACAGCATGGATCTCGTCAAGCGCGAGGAGTTCGACGTGGTCCGGGAAATGGCGCTCAAGGCGCGCGAAGAAAACGAGGCCCTTCAGAAGCGTCTCGAGATCCTCGAAGCACAGCTTTCGGCCCAGGCCAAGTAAGATCCTTCGCCCATATCGGGACGGTTTTGACCACATTGCCATTTCTGCGCGAGACCCATTGCCTGTGGCTTTGGGTCTTTTTGCATTTTCAGCACCTTGACGGGTGTCAGGCCCGGTGCTGCCCACGAAAAAAATGGAGCTTGTGGACAGGTGCCAAAAAGCCAATCGCCAGAGTCGCTTATGGGGTGATGCAAAGGCGATTCTGAAGCCGCCATCCACAGGCGTTACATCCAAATGTGGCAAAGGGGGCTGGTGCTGGCCCGTCACGATTATACACTGATTTTCAACGATGATTCTGAGCGGGGCCCGCGTAAGTTTCGGACAGGGTGCGTGTTTTACCCTGAGGTCCTTCGGAATCGTTTTCAGTAGTTTCCGGTTCAGGTGTCCGAGTGGCCCGGCGGTTCGCCGGGCGCCCGTATTCATTCCGGTCAAGAAGGTGATGCATGAGCCTCATGGAAATCGAAGTCGAACGACAGTCCAACCCGGTCGACATGATCGAGTTTGTTGCGGCGACCAATGACTGGTCGTTCGAGCGTTCGGGCGAAGACGAAATCGCAATGACGGTCGAGGGGCGCTGGGCCGATTACCATGTGTCCTTCTCCTGGATGGAGGAGTTCGAAGCACTGCATCTGGCTTCGGCCTTCGACCTGAAGATCCCCGAGAATCGCCTCAATGAAGTCATCAAGCTTCTTTCCTACGTCAACGGACAGGTGCTGATGGGGCATTTCGACCTGTGGCGGAACGAGGACGTGGTGATCTTCCGTCAGTCACTCCTGCTTGCCGGCGGTGCCGAACCCACGAACCGCCAGGTCGAGGTATTGCTTTCGTCCGCCGTCGATGCCTGCGAAGCCTACTATCAGGCGTTCCAGTTCGTCGTCTGGTCCGGCATGGACGCCAAGAGCGCCATGGATGCCGTTCTCTTCGAGACGGTCGGAGAAGCCTGAGCATGACGGGTGCCGCATTCGGACAGATCGTCCTCGTCGGGGCCGGGAACATGGGCGGCGCGATGCTGGCCGGCTGGCTGAAGAGTGGTGTGCCGGGATCTTCGGTCACCGTCATCGATCCGGGCCCTTCCGAGAAGATGATGGCCGCCATCAACGAGGCCGGTGCACGGCATTCGGTGACGCCCCCGCAGGGGCTGGTTGCGGACATCCTTTTCCTTGCCTTGAAGCCACAAGTCATGGATGCGGTGCTTCCCGGCCTCAAGTCTCTCGTTGGTCCGCAGACGACGGTTGTTTCCGTCGCCGCCGGCAAGACCATTGCCTCGATGGAAGGCCATCTCGGTCAGGCCGCCATGGTGCGCGCCATGCCGAACACGCCGGCCATGGTCGGACGCGGTGTTACCGGCGCCTTTGCCAATGCGGCCGTTTCCGACACGCAGCGTGACATTGTCCATCGCCTTCTCCAGGTCTCCGGGCCCGTCGAGTGGGTTGCGAGCGAAGCAGACATCAATGCCGTGACTGCAGTTTCGGGCAGCGGTCCGGCCTATGTGTTCTATCTCGTCGAATGCATGGCAGAGGCGGGCCGGAAGTCCGGCCTGCCGGCGGACCTCGCCATGCGACTCGCACGAGAAACGGTCGCGGGGGCTGGTGAGTTGTTGCACCAGTCCCCCGACCCGGCATCCATCCTGCGCAAGAACGTGACCTCGCCTGGCGGCACCACGGCTGCGGCACTTGCCGTGCTGATGGCCGAGAACGGCATGCAGCCGCTGTTCGATGAGGCGATCGAGGCGGCGCGCAAGCGGGCCGAGGAGCTCGCCCAATGAGCGGCTCAGAGATCACTTTCGCCGATTTCGAGAAGGTCGACATTCGCGTCGGCACGATCCTCGAGGTCGAGACCTTTCCGGAGGCGCGCAAGCCGGCCTACAAGCTGAAGATCGATTTCGGTCCCGAGATCGGCGTCAAGAAATCCTCCGCGCAGATCACGGTGCATTATACACCGGAGACGCTGGTCGGGCGGCAGGTGCTGGGCGTGGTCAACTTTCCGCCGCGGCAGATCGGGCCGTTTCGATCCGAAGTGCTGACGCTTGGCTTCGAGGACGCCCAAGGCGCGATCGTGCTGGCGGCGGTGGAACAGCCAGTGCCAAACGGCAAGAAACTGATGTGACGATGGGGCCTTCGGGCCCCTTTTTCTTGGCAGATCGAACCTAGACCGGGACGCGGATTACGGCGCGCAGGCCGCCGAGCGGGCTGTCGTCGAGCGTTACGTTGCCGCCATGGCTGCGGGCGATGTCGCGGGCAATCGCCAAGCCGAGACCGGTGCCGGAGGCGTCGAGATTGCGCGCCTCGTCGAGCCGGTAGAAGGGCTTGAAGACGTCGTCGCGCGCCTCCTTAGGAATACCCGGACCGTCGTCGTCAAAGGTGATCACCAGCCATTTGCCCGTATGACGCGCGTCGATCTCGAGGCGGCGGGCATAGCGGCGCGCGTTTGAGGCCAGATTGGTGACGAGGCGCGTGAAAGCATTGGGACGAACGGAGACAAGCGGGTCGCCTTCCAGCTTCCAGGTAAGGGTGCGGTCATGCAGGGTGAAATCGACCTCTATACGCTCCAGCAGATCGCCGAGGTCGAGCTTGCCGACATCTTCCTCGACCTCCCCCTTGGCGAAATCGAGATAGCCTTCGAGCATGCTCTGCATGTCGTCGATATCCTGGTTCAGGCTGTCGATCTCGGGTCCGTCGCCAGCGAGTGCCAGTTGCAGACGGAAGCGGGTGAGGATGGTGCGAAGATCGTGGCTGACGCCGGCAAGCATCGCCGTCCTCTGTTCCATCTGCCGCTCGATGCGCTCGCGCATGAGGATGAAGGCGAGGCCTGCCCGGCGCACCTCGTCTGCGCCCCGAGGGGAGAAGCCTTCCGGCGGGCGCTGGCCCTTGCCGAAGCTTTCCGCAGCGTTGGCGAGCGCAAGGATCGGCCGGATCTGACCGCGCAGGAAGAGGATGGAGATGACGATCAGCACGAGGGCGGTCGATACCATCCAGACCAGGAAGATATGAGTGTTGGAAGCGTAAGCCGCGTTGCGGGGGGCGAAGATGCGAAGCGTCTGGTCGCCGACAACTATCCTGATTTCCACGAGCCGTGAGTTGCCGACCGCGTCGATCCAGAAGGGCCGGCGGATATTTTCGGCGATCTCGTCCGACAGGATCTGGTCGAGGATGGAGAAGAAGGGGCGGGGGCGCGGGGTGGGCAGCTCGGTTCCCGGCTCCAGCGACACGATGAGGTTCAGCCGTGTCGCGGCGACGTCGACGATGTTGGCGAAGTCCTGCTCGCCCGGATAGCGGTCCAGGAGGTCGATGACCGCCGCTATGTCACGGGTAACGGCCTCGGACAGACGTTCTGTGACCAGTTGCCAATGACGCTCCATGAAGACGAAGGCGACGACGGTCTGCAGGATCAGCATCGGCAGGAGGATGATCAGCAGGGACCGCGCGTAGAGGCCCGTCGGCAGGCGGTGGCGCAGCCAGCGCATCAGGCCTTTCAGCCCGGTGGCCGGACTGCGGTCCTGATCCCGACGGATCTGATCGAACAGCGTCATGTCCTCACACTTCCTCGACGCTTGCGGCGCCGTTGCGGCCGTCTCAATCCATGCTGAGGCGGTAGCCGATGCCGCGCACCGTCTGTAGCCAGACGGGATTTGCCGGATCGTCCTCGATCTTGCGCCGCAGACGGTTGATCTGCACGTCGATGGTCCGCTCCCCGACCTCGGCGTCGTTGCCGACCAGCTCGTGGCGCGGGATCGTGTCGCCGGCGCGGGTGGCGAAGAGATACATGATGTCCTGCTCGCGATCGGTCAGGCGGATGATCTCCGGCCCTTTGCGCAGTTCCCTGCGCAAGACCGAGAAGGTGTAGGGGCCGAACATGACCTGCTCGATCTTCGGCGCGTCCGGGTTCATGTTGCGCTTCAGGATGTTGTTGATCCTGAGCACCAGTTCGCGCGGGTCGAAGGGCTTGGCCAGATAATCGTCGGCGCCGGCTTCCAGGCCTGCGATCCGGCTGTCGGCTTCGGAGCGGGCGGTCAGGAGGATGACCGGGACGCGTTTCTCGTCTGACAGGCTCTGGGTGAGCGACAGGCCGGATTCGCCCGGCATCATCACGTCGAGGACGAGGAGGTCGAAGCTCAGGCCTTCGAGCTTGCGCCGCGCTTCGGCGGCATCGGCCGCGACCGAGACACGGAACCCCTTTTCCGTCAGGAAGCGATGCAGGAGGTCACGGATGCGGGTGTCGTCATCGACGACCAGGAGGTGAGGGGCGTCATCGGTGAGCTCAATCTTCTTCGACACGTCAGTCGGCTCCATCCGTTTCGAGGGGCTGGGTCACGGTCTGCTTCTGCATGCCCTCGAGGAAGCGGCGTACTGCTGCGCGTTCATCCGATGTCAAGCCGTCCATCGCATGCGCGATGCGGCGCGACTGCGGCTCGGAGAGCGCCAGCGCCAGCTCGCGCCCGGCAAGGGTGGGGTAGAGGCGTCGCTGGCGGCGGTCGGCGGGGCCTGCCATCTGGCGGATATAGCCGCTGTCGATCAGTTCCTTCAGGACACGGGCGAGGCTCTGCTTGGTGATCTGCAGGATGGAGAGAAGATCGGCGACAGTCATGCCCGGGCGGCGGCTGACGAAATGCACGACGCGATGATGGGCGCGGCCATAGCCAAGCTTGGCAAGGATGGCGTCGGGATCGGAAACGAAATCACGATAGGCGAAGAAGAGGCTTTCGATGGTTTCGAAGTCAATCGACTTGTCATCGACCACCGGCAGGTCCGGCAGGGTTTTCTTGGCAGTCTTCGTCGCAGACTGTCGGGCCACGCTCGTCATTCCTTTCCTCCGGCACAAGCGGGCATGAGGCCCATTGCCGCCGGTTCTTCCACTCATCGCTCAGGGCCGATGCTTCCCCCAGGGCCGTTCCGCTCAGCGGTCTGCCGTTCATCCCCGCTTCAGTGGCGGGAGATGCCGGCAAAACTATGCGCAAGTGTAGCAAATTTCCAACAAATTTACGCAGATCGCACAGCTTAGACCGGCATGACGCAACCTCTCGCGTCGATCCTCGTTACCCCATCACTGATCAAACACAAGCCCCGGACAAGCCGCTTCGGCGAGGCTCGCCGAAGGAGAGAGGATTCGTGCCATGTCGGACCGCAATCGCACCGCCCAGATTTCCGAGACGTCCAGCCTGCGCCCCGTCGCCATTCTCGTTTTCGCAGCCAAGCTGATGGTGGCGAGCTTTCTCGTGGCACAGGCCTCGCTGCTTCCGGCCTCGCCGGTAGCCGAAGTTTACGGCCTCTCCCGCTGATCCAGTCACGCCGGCCGTTGCGGCGTTCCTCTCAAGGCAGGGGCGTGCTATGGCGCTCTTCGCAGAGGATAGAAGGACAGCCAGCCTATGGGCCAGATTCAAGCGGGCATCATTCCCGTTACCCCGTTCCAGCAGAATTGCACGATCCTGTTCGACGACGAAACGCGTGAAGGCGTGATCGTCGATCCGGGCGGCGATGTCGATGTGATCCTGCAGGTGATTGCGGAGAACAACATCACGCTCAAGGCGATCTGGCTTACGCATGGCCATCTCGACCATGCCGGCGGTGCTGCCGAACTCAAGGAAAAGACCGGACTTACCATCATCGGCCCGCACAAGGACGATCTGCCGCTCTTGCAGCGGATCGAGACGCAAGCCGCCAGCTACGGCATCACGGGGTTGCGCAGCGTCTTGCCGGACCAGTGGCTGCAGGATGGGGAGACGGTCTCCTTCGGCGATCATGTGTTCGAAGTCTATCACTGCCCGGGGCATGCACCGGGGCACGTGATCTATTTCAACCGCGCCCAGAAGTTCGCCCATCTTGGCGACGTTCTGTTCAACGGCTCGGTCGGCCGGACCGATCTGCCGGGTGGCGATCACCAGACGCTGATGAACTCAATTCGCGACAAGGTGCTGCCGCTGGGCGATGATGTCGGCTTCATCTGCGGTCACGGCCCGGGCAGCCGGATCGGCGATGAGCGGCGCTCAAATCCGTTCATTCAGGGGCTATGAACGACAAAAGCGCCGGGTACCGGCGCTTTTTCGTTCATCGATTGTGTTCGGCTCAGCCGGCGGTGCAGAAATGCGTGCGGCCGTCATAGCCGACGAAGGTGCCGGTGCGCGGATTGAAGCTCCGGTAGCGCTGCGCGCAGTAGTCATACCAGGCGCCGGTCCAGGGCTCGATGCCATAGGACTGATAAACCGGACGCGGCTGCTGATAGACCGGACGCGGGCGGTAGGTGTGGCGCGGCGGCGGCGGCGGATAGTCGTCGACATAGTAGCCGGGCTCGTCATAGACCGAGACAGGCCGGTCGATATAGACGCGGCGCTGCGGCGGCGGGCTCGCGAGTGCGGAACCGACGATGACGCCGGTCGCGAGACCAATGACGCCGAGGGCGAGCGCATCATCGCCACGGTGATGGCGATGGTAGCGATCGCCTGCCTCGGCCTGGGTTGCAGCAGCGATCGGCGTCAGGGTGACTGCAGCCGCGAGAAGGGCGTGTTGCGCGAATTTCATCATGACGTCGTTCCTCGACCTTGCGGAATTCATGGGCCGGTGCTGGCGGTTCGGGCCACCGGCTATGGTCGCAATCTAGGAGGCGGTGCCTGAACGCAGGCTGAACGAAAAAACCCGGCAATGATGCCGGGCCGCAATTCGTAGAAATCCGGTTGGAATCAGCCGGAGATCTGCAGGTTTACGGCCTTAGGGCCCTTGCCACGGCGATCGGGTTCGGTGTCGAAGCTGACCTTCTGGTTTTCGGTCAGACCCGACAGGCCCGATGCCTGAACGGCGGAGATGTGGACAAAGATGTCCGCGCCGCCGTTGTCGGGCTTGATGAAGCCAAAGCCCTTGTCGGTATTGAAGAATTTTACAGTGCCAGTCTCGGCCATGCGTCAGGTCCTTTTCTCTCTGCCCGTATTCGGCGGGGCAGCATTGCAATGTACCCGCAAGCGGGTGAGCGACAGGCATTTGTCGAAATTGGAGGAAAGGGGCCCTGTTACCGCAGACTAACTCCAGACGATGTTTCCATCTCCTCAAGTTCGACTGCCCGGGGTTGTTATAGCGTCCCCGGCGCGCACTACTTTATAGGTCTTCCCATGCTCGCAAAATTGCCCGAACACGGGAAGAGTGCTTGGTTTGTGGAAAATTGGCAAGCGAAAGTTTTAACCTTGCCAGCGGCGAGAGTCCTTTGTTTTCAGTGCGCGTAGCCTGATTCGCACGGTCCGCAAGCCCTCTCGGCCCGATTTTGCCGAAAATTTGCATCGCTTGCGATGGAGATCGGACGAAAAGCGGTCGCGAACACGGAAAATTGCGGGTGAAAATTTTCCGTGTTGAGGTCGGCGTTTGGGCGCTGTGATCAGCTCCGAGCGGTCGATTTAGCTCGGGACGGGGCTAAAATGCGGCTTCGAGACGCATCCGGGTCGGGTCTTCAGCTCTTGCCGCCGCGGGTGATGCGCAGGAGTTGACCATCCTCCTCGTCTGTCAGAAGCAGGACCGAACCCTCGGGCGCGACCTTCACATCGCGTATGCGGCCGTATTCCCCCTGCAGCATCCGCTCCTCCGCACCGACTGTGCCGTCCTCGCCATGCTCGATGCGGGCGACCAACTGATACTTGAGTGCGGCGACAAGGAAGTCGCCCTCCCATTCGGGGAACATGGTGCCGCGATAGATGGCGAGCGCGCCCGGTGCGATCGACGGATCCCAGTAGTGCAGGGGTTGCTCATAGCCGTCGGCGGATTGGCCAACGCCGATTTCAGCGCCCGAATAGTGCTTGCCGTAGGAGATGACCGGCCAGCCGTAGTTGTTGCCGGCTTCAGGCGCGTTGATCTCGTCGCCGCCACGGGCGCCGTGTTCGACGGTGTAAAGACGATTATCCGCCGGGTCGACGACGATGCCCTGCGGGTTGCGGTGGCCGCTGGACCAGACCTCGGGCAGGGGCTGGCCCTTCGGATTGGAGCTTGAGGGGCTGCCGTCGGCATGGATGCGCATGATCTTGCCGGCATGATCGGCGGGATCCTGGGCGCGGTCCTCCTCGCCCCGGTCGCCGATGCCGAAGAACAGGCTGCCATCGGCGGCAATCGCGATGCGGGAGCCGAAATGCTGGCCGGCACCGGTCAGCTTGTTCATCAGGAAGATGCGCCGGACGTCTTCGAGGCGTCTCTCATTGTCGCTGAGGCGGGCGGAAAAGACGCCGGTGCCCTGGCCTCCCTGGCCGGGCACGGCGGCCGTGAAGAAGAGGCGCCGCGTTTCGGCAAAGTCTGGGGCGAGGGCGATGTCGAGCAGGCCACCCTGACCGACAGCAGCGATCCGTGGCAGGCCGCCGAGTGGCCGCCCGACTTCCCCATCGCGGATGATCCGCATACGGCCGGGACGTTCCGTGACGATGTAGGCGCCATCCGGCAGGACTTCGACAGACCAGGGATGCTCAAGACCGCCGGCAATGCTGGTGACCTCGAGCGTGAGGTTTCCAACGCTATGCTCCCGTGGTTCCTGCGCCGAGACCGGAAGGGCGAGCGAGAGGGCCACAAGTGGTGCCACGACCGCTGCAGTCTTGTTCAAAAGGTTTGGCATGGTCAGCTTCTCGTCCCCATCGTTGTTCCCTTCCCAAGATGGGAACCGATACGCCGGCGACAAGGCGGGATGAGGCCAGACGGCGCCTCCTGACGAAGTTTTGAAGAGGCGCCGCGATTGCCGTCAGGTGTCGAAGCTCACGGCTTTGAGCTTGTCGATGCCAAGGGCCTGGAGCGCCAGCTTCTCGTAGAAGGGTTCCGACTTGCCGAGCTTCACCTTGTAGAGGAAGTATTTCTCGAAGCCGATCTTCGCAGCGTGAACCCATTTGCCCTGAGAGGACCAGTTGACGTTGCGCGGCGGCAGTTGCGGCTGGGCGACGAAGGCGATGCCGCCATCGCCGAAGTCGGCCAGGCACACGGCGTTCCAAGTCCCTTGAGCATTGGCTTCTTCGCCGGCAATCAGGTTCGCGATGTTGTGGGCGGTGGCCGTTACCATGGATTCGATCATGAAGCCTGTCTTCGGCACTCCGACGGGTACGGGTGTCTTGCCCATGGGCGGTATGGCGACGCAGACTCCGACGGAGAAGATGTTTCGATAAGTCGGGTTCTGCTGGTGCTTGTCGACGAGGACGAAACCGCGGGGATTGGTGAGCCCCTCGATGCCCCTGATTGCCTCGACGCCGCGGAAGGCAGGCAGCATCATTGTGTAGACGGAGGGGATGTCGTGGGTCGCCTTGACGCTGCCGTCCTCGTTGATCTCTTCGGCCACGACCTTGTCACCCTCGAAGCGGCTCACGCGGGCATTGGTCACCCACTTGATGTGCTTGGAACGGAGCGCGCTTTCCAGGAGACCCTTGGTATCTCCGACGCCGTCGAGGCCGAGATGGCCGATATAGGGTTCGGAGGTGACGAAGGTCATCGGCACGCGGTCGCGGACCTTGGCGTCACGCAGGGCCTTGTCGAGGATGAAGGCGAATTCATAGGCCGGGCCGAAGCAGGACGCACCCTGCACGGCGCCGATGACCACGGGACCGGGGTTGGCCACCAGCTTGTCGAAGGCTTGTTTTGCGGCCAGCGCATGATCGATGTGGCAGACGGATTGGGTATGATGATGCGGACCGAAGCCTTCGATCTCATCGAAGGCGAGGTCAGGACCGGTAGCAATGACGAGGTAGTCATAGTCCAGCGAGGTCCCGTCCACCATCTCGACCCGGTTTTCCGCCGGATGGATGCGGGCGGCACCCTGGGCATGAAGGGTGATGTTGCGCTTGGCGCAGGCGGGACGGAGGTCTACCTCGATCTCCTCGCGCCCCCGCCAACCGACAGCCACCCAGGGGTTGGACGGCACGAAGGAATAGGTGGCTCCCTTGCTGAGAAGGTGGATCTCGACTTCCCGGCCGAGGCGGTCTCTCAATTCGTATGCCATGATCGTGCCGCCGAGACCGGCACCGAGAACTGCAATGCGTTTCATGATGGTTCCTCCCATTCGGTTGGAACCATTATCTACGAAACTACATAGATATCAACTATACTATTTCCTTAAGTGTCCGTGGCCTTCTGCCGCTGGATTACGTTTCGCCATTCCCGCTTCAACAGCGCTTGCACACCCACGGCCATGACGGCGAAACAGACGAGGATCAGAAGGATGAGGATGTGGCGCTCACTTTCGGGGAGCGTCGTGGCCTGATGGCGGTCGATGCCTGCTGCCTCCGTCCGCAGCGGCGTCAGGGAAGGGACGATGCCGGATGTGGTGATCGGGTCCGCGCCTGCGTGAGAGACACTGCTGCTTGCTGCGCTCGGGCTCTGCATGCCTGCTGTTGCCTGGGCGCTGCCAAGCGCGATGAGGACAAGAAGGAGGCCGCTGATCGCTGCCAGCCATGCCAACGGGCGGCTGCGGCGGGAGGAGGGGCGAGTTGCTTCCAGTTCGAAATCCATGGCGAGAGCCTTCGTCTCGTTGCGTTGACCGCATGAAACCCGGTGATCGCGTCGCCAGAGCGACGGAAATGTGGCGGTACCGGTGCTGAATTGTGATTTCGTCGGTGGCCCTTGAAGGTGCTCGAGGTACACATTGCACTGGTGACGCAAATCTCTTTGCGAACCGGCGCTTTTGGCTTGAAAGGCAAGGGTTCTTTCGCCATAGAGCTTGGACCTGAGGCCCCGGGGACCGGGGTCGATGTTCAATCAGCTCAGGACCTGCACAATGGCCTTCCTTGCCGACGCCCTTTCCCGCATCAAGCCTTCCGCGACCATCGCCGTCACGCAGATGGCCCGGGAGCTCAAAGCGCAGGGGAAAGACGTCATCTCGCTTTCCGTCGGCGAGCCCGACTTCGACACGCCGCAGAACATCAAGGACGCGGCGGTTGCTGCGATTGCCCGTGGCGAAACGAAGTACACGCCGGTTGCGGGCATTCCGGAGCTGCGCAAGGCGATCGCCGACAAGTTCAAGCGCGAGAACGGGCTCGACTACAAGCCCGAGCAGGTGATTGTCGGCACCGGCGGAAAGCAGATTCTTTTCAACGCCTTCATGGCGACAATCAATCCGGGAGATGAAGTCGTCATCCCCGCGCCGTTCTGGGTATCGTATCCGGAAATGATTGCGCTGTGCGGCGGAACGCCTGTCTTCGTCGAAACGACGATCGAAAACAATTTCAAGCTGACGGCCGAGCAGCTGGACAAGGCAATCACGCCGAAGACCAAGTGGTTCATGTTCAACTCGCCGTCGAACCCCTCGGGTGCCGCCTATAGCAAGGAAGAGCTGAAGGCGCTGACCGACGTGCTCTTGAAGCATCCGCATGTCTGGGTGCTGACCGACGACATGTACGAGCATCTCGTCTTCGGCGACTTCGTCTATTACACGCCGGCCCAGGTCGAGCCGAAGCTCTATGACCGCACGCTGACCATGAACGGCGTCTCCAAGGCCTATGCCATGACCGGCTGGCGTATCGGCTATGCCGCCGGCCCGCTGCCGCTGATCAAGGCCATGGACATGATCCAGGGCCAGCAGACCTCGGGCGCCTGCTCGGTTGCCCAGTGGGCGGCCGTCGAGGCGCTCAATGGTCCGCAGGACTTCATCACGGAATCGAAGAAGGCCTTCGAGGAGCGCCGCGACCTCGTGGTCTCGATGCTGAACCAGGCCTCTGGCATCGTTTGCCCGAAGCCGGAAGGTGCCTTCTACGTCTATCCGTCGTGTGCAGCGCTCATCGGTAAGACCGCGCCGTCGGGCAAGGTCATCGAGACGGACGAGGATTTCGTCATGGAACTGCTGGCGACCGAAGGTGTGGCCACCGTGCACGGTTCGTCCTTCGGCCTCGGGCCGAACTTCCGCGTATCTTACGCGACCTCGAATGCCAAGCTGGAGGAAGCCTGCAGCCGCATCCAGCGCTTCTGCGCTTCGCTGAAGTAAGCCGTTCGACTTGAACCTCTGATACTTCAAGGGCCCGCATCGCGGGCCCTTTCTTGTTCAAGCGCCATCAACTCTTGGTCAGCTTCACGATCGTCGAATTGCCGCCGCCGCGCTGTTCGGTGACGGCATAGACGGCGCCGTCGGGCCCGACCTTGACGTCCCGGGTGCGGGCGTCGAGGTCGATCCGTTCCTCGTATTTTACCCGGTCGTTTTCCATGTGCAGGACGACGACGCCCTGGCTAACAAGGCCGCCGACGAGGAAGGCGCCCTTCCATTCGGGAATGGCGTCGCCGTCATAATAGGCCATGCCGGAGGGAGCGATCACCGGATCCCAGTAATAGATCGGCTGCTCCGTATCGGCCATCTGCGTGATGCCTTCGCCGACCTTTTCGCCGCTATACTCAACGCCGTAGGTGACCTCCGGCCAGCCGTAGTTCTTGCCCGGCTGGGGCAGGTTCAACTCGTCGCCGCCCTTCGGGCCATGCTCCACGGTCCACAGGCGGCCCTGGCCGTCGATGGTGGCGGACTGGAGATTACGGTGACCAAGCGACCAGATCTCCGGCTGGGCATTCTCATGGCCGACAAAGGGATTGTCGGGCAGCGGCTCGCCGGTCTGGCTGATGCGGAAGATCTTGCCGAGCCCGCTTTGCAGATCCTGGGCCTGAACCCGCGGCTCGGCATCGGATCGCTCGCCGACTGTGACGTAGAGCTCATCTTTAGGGCCGAAGGCGAGGCGCGAGCCAAAATGCTTGTTGCCGTCATAGCTCGGCATCTGGCGGAAGATGACGCTGACCTCCTCCAACGCGCCGCCGCCCTGTTCGTCGGTAACAAGACGGGCTGAGGCGACCGAGGTTCCGTTGCCGTCGTCGCGCGGCTCGGAGAAGGAGAAGAAGATCTTGCCCGAGGTCTCGTAGTCCGGGGCCAGCGCCACGTCGAGCAGACCGCCCTGACCGTTTGCCAGGACCTCGGGCACGCCGGTGATCTCGGGGCCGGGCTTGCCGTCGGCACCGATAATGTGCATCGCACCCTGCTTGGCGGTGACCAGCATGCGGCCATCCGGCAGGAACTCCATCGCCCAGAGATGCGGGAGGCCCTCGGCGATGACCTCCGTCTTGATTTCCGTCACCTCTGGCGGCTGCGGCGCGCGGGTCTGGCCGCTGAAGGCCGGCTGCTGGTCGGGGGCGTTGGGCGCCTGGGTCTCGACCGGTGTACCGGCCTGTTGAGCTAAAACGGGCAGCGCCGCGACGCCAAGGCTGAGCATGGTGCCGGCAAGGATGTGGGGCAGTCGGTTCATGGGTTTCTCCTCGTCTGGTGAATTCATCCGGGATCAACGCCTGATGTGGTTCCAAAGCTCCCGCGCGACAGGGCTTTAGGCATCAAGTTTCCTTTATCATGTGGTGAAGGAGGAGCCCTGTGGCGCCTGGCAGCGAAAAGAGCGGGCATCACGGCCCGCTCCTTCTTGTTCAAATCACGCCGGCGTCTTCATCCAGCTGCCGAGATAGGGCGCGTTGGCAAAGATCTTTTCCCGGTCGCGCCAGAGCGCGGGCAGCGCCAGGATGCCGAGCGCGGCGACGGTGATGAAGGTCTTGGTCAACTGCGACAGTTCCGGCGTGCGAGCGTCGAGGTAGTAGACCATGTAGACGATCAGCACGTGCCAGACATAGATCTGCAGCGAGTGACGGCCGAGCAGCTGCAGGAAGTTCAGCGTGAAGAGGCTTGTCAGTGTCGAGGCGATCTTCTGAATGACCGGGCTTTTGTGGCGCGGGCCGGCAATCAGGATCCAGGCGAGGCCATAGGCGACGGCGGCGAAGTTGATCAGGTACACCGGGCCGAAATCGGCACGCACTTCCATCAGGCCGAATTTCTCCAGCACAAAGCCCGGCATGAAGCCGTGGGCGGTCGCAACGCGGAGCGGCAGGAAGAAGAGGGTGATGGCAAGGGCCGTCCAGGCGAGCGTGGTGCGTGTCGGGTCGAAGACCTTCTGCCATTCGATCTTCTTCATTGAGGTCAGGGTGCCGGCGATGATGCCGGCGAAGAAGACGATCTGCCAGCCGAGCAGGTTGAAGGAGACGCGCAGGCCCTCCTTGTCCGGCGCACCGGCAAGCCAGCTGTCGAGCGGATAGGTAACGATGCGGTGCAGGCCAAGCTGGGCCGCGAGCCAGACGAGCAGGGAGCCGATCGCGACACCAAGCCAGTGGCCGCGCAGGCAGAGCCAGATCACCACGGGTGCGAAGACCATGTAGGCGATGTACTGGGGGAGAATGTCCATGAAAGTCGGCTGCACCAGGAAGGTGGCGACCGGTGCAAGCGAACTCGGATCGAGCAGGCTGACCTCACCGAGCCAGTTCTTCCAGCCGGCGACCGCGCCGGGCAGCACGAGCTGCAGGACGAGTACGACCAGGACGATCGCCATGGCATAGCGGTAGAGCTCCAATGCGCGCGACCAGATGCGGTCGCGGCCGACGGCATAGCCGTCCTTCATCATCTTGCGGCTGTAGACCATGCCGGTCAGCAGGCCCGACAGGAAGACGAAGCCCTGTGCATCCTCGACGAAGGCGAGGTTGCGGTGGTTGATTTCAACGAGCCAAAGGCCCCCCGTGAACACCAGGTGGTTGATCAGCATGAAGACGAGGAAGTAACCCCGCATGCCGTCGATCACGTCCAATCTCTTCACGTTCGACTCCCGAGTTGGCCCCCCGGTGACCCGCAGGGATGATCATCATCCGCATCATGTTGACAATGCGGCGGGAGGCCCAATGGGGGCCGATCCGTGCGGGAGGAACGGCAGCTTTCCCCAAAAGTTCCGAGGAGACCTGCTCAGGCATGCGTGCCCGGATGTCGCAGGTGATGGCGAACAGCCTGCGTTCAGAGACCGAGGAAGGCGAGCATGATGAAGGTGGCGAAGAGGACGAAATGGGTCATGCCCTCGATTGCATTCGTCTCGCCGTCATTTAGGTTGATGGCGGCGGCAACGAGGGTGATGGCGACCATCGTCGTCTGAACCGGGGTCATGGCCATGACGAAGGGCTGGCCCGTGTAGAGCGCGATTGCCTCCATCACCGGCACCGTCAAAATCACGGTCGAGAGCGAGGCACCCATGGCGATGTTGACCACCGCCTGCATGCGGTTGCGCAGGGCGGCTCGCAAGGCGGTCAGGATTTCCGGTGCCGCGGAGATGCCGGCAACAAGGATGGCGGTGAGGGCGACGGGTGCGCCGGTGCCTTCAAGGCCCGCATCCATCAGCACCGACATGACCTCGGCCAGAACACCGATGAGAATGACACCGAAGACGATGACACCAATCGACCAAATGGTCGAATGCTGCTTGTGATCCTCGGCTTTCGAAGACGGCGCGGCAACAGTCGGAGACTTCGCCATCTCCGGCTGGTCCGGGTGGCGGCTCGGATAGCTGTAGGAGAAGAAGTAGCTGTGGGTGCCCACCTGCATCCGCAGGAAGAGGGCATAAAGCGCGATCATCGCCCCGATCGTGAAGACCGAATAGTATTGCCAGCGGTCGCGAGGCACGAATTCCGGGACCACCATCGAGATGCCCATGGCGGTCAGGATCATCACGCCGTAGGTCTTGCCGGAATCGTCGTTATACGGTTGCTCGCCGTGTTTCAGCCCGCCGAGCAGGGCAGCCAAGCCCAGGATGCCGTTGATGTCCAACATGACCGCCGAATAGATCGTGTCGCGCACGAGTGTCGATGACGCGCCATTGTTCATCATGATCGCCAGGATCAGCACTTCCACGGCCACGGCCGAGAGGGTCAGGATCATCGTGCCATAGGGCTCGCCCACCTTGTGGGCAAGGATCTCGGCGTGATGGGCAACGCGCATGGAGCCCACCACGATGGCGGCAATGAGCGCTGCGGCACCAAGTAGCGAGGCAACCTGGCCTGCCCCGAGGACGGTATGTTCGAGCGAAAGCGCCAGAATCGCTGCGAGTATCGGGATCAGAAGAAGTCTTTCCTGCCTGATGCGCGACACGCTCGTCTCCTTCTGCTGGCGTTGTTCGTAAACCGATGGGCTGTGATGGTGTTCCCGCCACAGACGCGGTGATTTGCACGAAGTCGCTTTTGATGGAATACTCTCAGCAGCCTAGGAGGAGAAGGGCATGGTGAAGATCACCTATGAGATCGTTCCTCACGATGGCGGTTGGGCCTACCGGCTCGGTGGCGTCTATTCGGAGACGTTTCCGACTCATGACCAGGCGCTGGAAGCCGCACGCATCGTGATGGAGGAGCAGCAGGTCGGCGACGAACCCGTGACGATCAGCTATCAGGACGAGAGCGGGCGCTGGCGCGAGGAATATAGCGACGGCGGCGACCGGCCCGAGGTCGAGATCAACGACAGCTTCGTCGGCGAGCAGTCTCCGCCAGCCTGATGTCGGGCAGTGAAGTTGCTTTTAACTCAGGTGTTTGCGGGCTTGCTTTCGTGTGATGATTCCGGCTGGCCTGGCGTTTGCGGGAGCTGCTTCGGGAGGCGTATCCACTCGTCGAGCCCCCTCACCAGTGCATCGAAGGCCGTACGGAAGCGCGGCACCGTTTTCAGGTTTTCATGCATCACCACAAAAGTCTCGAGCGCCAGTGCCAATGTTCCTGGCAGGACCTCTACCAGGTTTTGATCTCGCGCCGCGAGCGCATGCTGGCACATGCCAATGCCGAGGCCTGCGCGAATGGCGGCGAGTTGCACCAGATTGCTGTCGGCGCGAAAATCGAAGCCGACGCCCACCAGATCCGGCCGCTCCTTCAATATCTCCCTGATATAGGCTAGCTGCCTGTCAAAGCCGATCAGGCGGTGTTCTGACAGCGCTTCGAGCGACGACGGCACGCCGTGGCGCTCGAGATAATCGCGATGGGCGTGAAAGCCGAGGGTGATCTGGCCGATCCGGCGGCTGAGCAGGGCGGACTGGCTGGGCCGAAGCATGCGGATCGCTATATCGGCCTCCTGCTGCAGCAGATCTTCCACAGCGTCGGAGGCGGAGAGCTCAATCTGCAGGGCCGGATGATCCTCCTGCAGGCGCGCCAGGATCGGCGGTAGCGTCTCGACAGCGATGACCTCGCTGGCACTGATGCGCACAGTGCCACGGACTTCCTCCATGTCGCCGGAGGCGATGCGGGCAAGAGCCGAAGACATGGCGGACATGCCGCGGGCATGGCCTTTCATGGCGAGCGCTTTGTCCGTCGGCAGCAGGCCCTGCGGCGTGCGGAGGAAAAGAGGAGCGCCGAAAGCCTGTTCCAGAGCTTCGATGTGGCGCCCAACCGTCGGCTGGGTCAAGCCAAGTCGGCGTGCGGCCGCAGATAGCGAGCCGGTTTCGACAACGGCGAGGAAGGTGCGGTAATGGTCCCAGCTGATCTGATCGGTGGTCATTCATTTTTGTATACCGACTGCACGATCTTTGGCAATTCTGAATATCCGTCGGCCATGGCACAGTTTCTCCAGTTCAGAAACAGGAGATGACGATGAGCAATTCTTTCCATGCATCGCTTCAACCGCCCCTTGCCCTCGTTCTCGGAGCGACAGGCGGCGTGGGCGGGGCGCTAGCCGAGGCGCTGCTGCAGCGCGGATACCGCGTGCGGGCGATGCACCGCAAGCCTGGGCTCCAAGTGGGAGCCCGGCCCCGTTACGAGTGGGTGTCCGGTGATGCGATGCGGGCCGAGGATGTTGTCGAAGCCGCCCGGGGGGCGAGCGTGATCGTCCACGGCGTCAATCCGCCAGGCTATCGGAACTGGGGCGAACTCGTTTTGCCAATGATCGACAATACCATTGCTGCCGCGCGGGCCACGGGCGCCCGGATCCTGATGCCGGGGACGATCTACAATTTCGGTCCCGACGCCTTTCCGCTGCTCGCCGAGGACAGCCCGCAACGCCCGCATACGGTCAAAGGCAGGATCCGGGTGGAGCTTGAGCGGCGGCTGGAACAGGCGGCCGGCGAGGGCGTGCCGGTGATCATCCTGCGGGCAGGGGATTTCTTCGGGCCGAATGCCGGCAATAACTGGTTTGCGCAGGGCCTGGTGCAGCCCGGCAAACCGGTGGGCTTCGTCGTCAATCCGGGCAGGAAGGGTGTGGGGCATGCCTGGGCCTATCTGCCTGATGTGGCCGAAACCTTCATGCGCCTGCTCGACCGCGCCGACGGGTTGCCGAGCTTTGCCCGTTTCCATATGGATGGCTTCTACGACCCGGATGGCATGCAGATGGCCAACGCAATCGCCCGGGCAGTCGGCCGCCCCAAGATCCTCACACTCGGCTTTCCCTGGCGGCTGGCCGGACTTGCACGTCCTTTCGTGCCGCTCCTGAGGGAACTGCATGAAATGCGCTATCTCTGGCGGGAGACGATACGGCTCGACAACAGCACTCTGCGCAGGTTCCTGGGAGATGAGCCGCGCACGCCGATCGATGTCGCGGTAACGGCAACCCTGGAGAGCCTTGGCTGCGTCCCGAAAGTGCATTCCGTCATCGGTCGAGTATCCGTCAGTCATCTGGTGGGAGGCGGACAATGAGTGCCGCTCAGCTTTCTCCTGCGATTCCGTTGGCGGTCTTCCGGCTTCTTGCCGGGCTCAGCCTTGTCGGGATCGCCATGCAGTTCTTTCTTGCCGGCATGACGGTCTTCGGGGCGGGGAGTGGCTGGGACGCGCATGCGGCGACCGGGGGCGCTGTCGGGCTGCCGATCCTTGGGCTTTTCCTGATGTCCTTCCTGCCGGCCTTGCGGGAACAGCGAAGGCTGGCGAGCCTGCTCTTTGCTCTCTATGTGCTGCAACTGACACTGGCGGGGCTCGGTCACGGTCTGCCGCTGATCGGAGCGCTTCATCCCGTAAACGGGCTGTTGCTCGGTCTTGCCGCTGCCAAACTGACGCTCAAGAGAACCGCTTGAACTTCAGACGCACCAGAGCGAATACGTGAGAAACGAAAGGGGCTCCCGGGTCGACCGGGAACCCCCGGCACGTCAGGCGAGTGCAGGATAGGTGGTATAACCTTCCGCGCCACCGCCGTAGAGCGTGGCCTGATCGAGCGGGTTGAGAGGCGCGTCTTCCTTCAGGCGACGGACGAGGTCCGGATTGGCAATGAAGGGGCGGCCGAAGGCGATGAGGTCGGCATAGCCGCTCTCGACAGCCTCGATTGCCGAGGCGCGGTCATAGCCGTTGTTGGCGATCCAGGCACCCTTGCCGCCGGCATTACGGTAGGCGGCCTTCAGGGCCTTCCAGTCGAAAGGCAGGACATCGCGGGGGCCGCCGGTGGCTCCTTCGATGACATGCACGAAGGCGAGATCAAACTTCGCCAGACCTTCGACCAAGGCGGTGTAGACGGCCTTCGGATCCGGGTCCGAAACGTCGTTGGCGGGCGTGGTGGGCGAGATGCGGATGCCGGTCTTGTCGGCGCCAATTTCCTTGGTCACCGCCGCGACCACTTCCAGTGTCAGGCGAATGCGGTTCTCGATCGAGCCGCCATAGTCATCCGTGCGCTGGTTGCTGTTCGAACGCATGAACTGTTCGAGCAGGTAGCCGTTGGCGGCGTGGATTTCGACGCCATCAAATCCGGCCTCGACGGCTGCGCGTGCGGCCTTGCGGTAGTCCTCGATGATGCCTGCCAGTTCTGCCGTTTCCAGAGCGCGGGGTTCTGACGTCTCGACGAAGCCACCGGAACCATCGGCGTTGAGCACATAGGTCTTGGACTTGGCTGCAATGGCCGATGGTGCGACCGGGGCACCACCATTGGGCTGGAGGCTTGTGTGCGAGATGCGCCCTACATGCCAGATCTGGGTGACGATCTTGCCGCCTTCGGCATGAACGGCCTCGGTCACTTTCTTCCAGCCGTCGATCGCCTCGCCTTTGTAGAGGCCGGGCACATCGGCATAACCCTGAGCCTGATGCGTGATGGCCGTGCCCTCGCTGATGATCAGGCCGGCGGATGCGCGCTGGCGGTAGTATTCGACGTTCAGCTCGTTCGGCACGGCGCCTGGAGAGCGGTTGCGCGTCAGCGGCGCCATGGCGATGCGGTTGGAAACGGGGATGGTGCCGACGGATGTCGGTTCAAAAAGCTTAGACATATAACCTCTCGGGAGTTTCCAGCGAAGGGAAGGTTGTCGCTGGCACCCCCGATGTGGGGCGTTAGAGCGTGCTGTTCAAGGACTGCACGAATTCGGCAATCGTATCTTCGTTGCGCCGATAAAGAACACGCTGACCGACGCGCTTGGAGCTGATCAGCCCGGCGCGCTGCAGGGTCGCGAGATGGGCGGATACTGCGGACTGGGAGAGACCGGATCGCTCGAACTGCCCCGCACTGATGCCGTCGACCGCCTCTTCCTTTGGAACTCCGAAATACTCCATCGGATTCTTGAGCCAGATCAGCATTTCCATGCGTGCCGGGTGTGCCAGCGCCTTCATCACGTCCTCCAGGAACATGTCCCCTCCATTTCATCAGCAAATCAAGTCTTTGGCGGATTGATCATCAGCCCCGGCATCTCACGATGCACGGCGCCACTTCCGCCAGACGTTGAAACGCCAAGCGCGGTCCATTGTTCCAACAAAATAACAAAAAAAGAGGGCCACCGGAAAAACCAGGGCCCTTTGAATTGTGAAGGTCAAAAACCTCCAGAGGGGAACAGCTGCTGCGGTGGAACTGGGAGGAAAAAGCCACCATGTGCATCAGCTGTGTGCGATATGGTAGTTTTTTGTGCAGTGAACAATGCTTTTTTATGCATGTCAGGCATGCGCACGCCGCAGGTCTGTCTGCGCGACCAACAAAAAAGGCAGCCGTGAGGCCGCCTCAGAAGTTCCAGTTGCGGGCCTTAGCGACGATGAAGTCCCTGAAGGCCTTGAGTTTCGCGGCGTTCTTGATCTCGTCGGGATAGCAGAAATAGGTATCGAAGGAGGGCACGTCCGCGCTGGTGACCAGCTGCAGCAGGCCCGGATCGCGGCCGACGATATAGTCCGGCAGCATGGCGATGCCGATGCCGAGAAGGCAGGCGCGCTTGATCGAGGTCAGGCTGTTGATCTGCAGGTGCGGGACGCGCGGATTGTCGGAGGAGCGACCTGCGACTTCCAGCCAGTTCACATCGAGCAGGTAGTTTGGTGCCGGTTCGCCGAAGGTGATGATCTTGTGGTTGTCGAGATCCTCGATCGACTGCGGCTCGCCGTAGCGGTTAATGTAGGAGGGGGCGGCATAGACGTGCATGTGCACCGTGAACAGCTTACGCTGGATCAGGTCCGACTGCTGCGGCTGGCGCAGACGGATGGCACAATCTGCATGGCGCATGTTCACGTCCAGCTCCTCGTTGTCGAGGATGAGCTGGATCGACATGTCGGGATAGAGCTGCAGGAATTCCTGGACCTTGTCGGTCAGCCAGCCCTGGCCAAGGCCGACGGTGGTGGTTACGCGCAGCTTGCCGCTCGGCTTTTCCGTCGTTTCCGTCAGCTGCATCTTCACGGTCTGCAGCTTCAGGAGTACGTCATGGGCCGTGCGGTAGAGCAGTTCGCCCTGTTCGGTGAGGATCAGGCCGCGGGCGTGGCGGTGGAAGAGCTTGACGCCGATGTCCTGCTCCAGGGAGGAGACCTGACGGCTGATCGCCGACTGGGACAGGTGCAGCTTGTCAGCGGCATGGGTGAAGGACCCGGCTTCGGCAGCCGCATGAAAAATGCGCAGTTTGTCCCAGTCCAGCGGCATGCCGCCCCCTCTCATGGCGGTTATTCCGCCGCTTGTTGTGTTTGGACGGGGATGGCGGAGAGGAAACGTTCGGCCTCGAGCGCGGCCATGCAGCCCATGCCGGCGGCGGTGATGGCCTGGCGATAGACATCGTCCGTCACATCGCCGGCAGCGAAGATGCCGGGCACATCGGTGGCCGTCGAGTCCGGTGCCGTCCACAGATAGCCATTGGATTTCAGCTTCAGCTTGCCCTTGAAGAGTTCAACCGCGGGGGCATGGCCGATGGCGACGAAGACGCCGTCGATCGGCATTTCGGTCACCGCGCCGGTCAGGGCGTCCTTGAGTTTTACGCCCGAGACGGACGGCGGCATCGGCGGCTTGGCCGGTGTACCGGTGATTTCCTCGACGGTGGTGTTCCACAGGACGCGAATGTTCTCCTTGGCGAAGAGACGCTCCTGCAGGATCTTTTCCGAGCGGAAAGAGTCACGGCGGTGCACGACTGTGACCGATTTGCAGATATGCGAGAGGTAGAGTGCTTCCTCGACGGCGGAATTGCCGCCGCCGACGACGATGACATCCTTGTTGCGGTAGAAGAAGCCATCGCAGGTGGCGCAGGCGGAGACGCCGAAGCCCTGGAAATGCTGTTCGCTTTCGATGCCGAGCCATTTGGCCTTGGCGCCGGTGCAGATGATCAGCGTGTCGGCGGTCCAGATCTGGCCGCTGTCGGTCTTGATTGTAAAGGGGCGCTGGCTTGTGTCGACTTCCGTGACGAGGTCGCTGACGATCTCGGTGCCGACATGGATTGCCTGGTTCAGCATCTGCTCCATGAGCCAGGGGCCCTGGATCGGATCGGCAAAGCCCGGATAGTTCTCCACATCCGTGGTGATCATGAGCTGTCCGCCCTGTTCCATGCCGGCGATCAGGACCGGCTTCAGCATGGCGCGTGCGGCGTAGATGGCGGCGGTGTAGCCGGCAGGGCCGGAGCCGATGATCAGCACCTTGGTGTGGCGGGCAGTCATGTCGCTTCCTTTCAACGCGCGGTCCGTCCTTGAAACCGAGGCCTCGATATGGGGTTCGCCCGGTCATCGCGCAACTGTCGCTCATTTAGGATCGAAGCGAAGCGCAGATCAAGGCATGGGGCTGCATTAGCAACAGAGCTTTGCGTCGCTGCGCAATAATTGTGCGTGAGTGCGGAGGATTATTGCCAATTTTGTCCGTTGGAGTAGATAACAGGCACATCTTTAAAAGGAGCGGCCGTGCTCAAGGTAGAACTTGACGCCATCGACCTGCGCATTCTGAAAGAGTTGCAGCAGGACGGGCGGATGACCAATGTGGAACTTTCCGAACGAGTCGGCATCTCGGCGCCACCCTGCCTGCGGCGGGTGCGCAAGCTCGAAGAGGCGGGCGTCATCGAGAGCTATCACGCGGTCTTGAACGCAAGCCGGCTGGGCTACGATCTCGTGGCCTTCTGCATGGTGGGCCTGAAGCACCAGTCGGAGGCCAATCTCAAGGCTTTTGCCGCCGCGACCGACAGTTGGCCGATCGTGCGCCAAGCCTGGATGGTCAACGGCGACAGCGACTTTCTGCTGCACTGCGTGGCGGAAAACCTCACCCGCTTCCAAGACTTCGTCATCGAGGTGCTGACGGCGAACGAGCATGTGGATACGGTCAGGACGATGCTGACGATCCGGCAGGTGAAGAAGGTGGGGCTGGTGGAGATTTGAGGGGGCTGCCCGCCAGGGCGGCATCTTGAAAACAGCTACGCGAGAAGGTGGGCATTGTGGCGCGAAAGAAGACGGCGTTCGAGAGATACTTTTCTCTGAACTGGCATCGAAAGCGGCTGGGCGGCGCCAAACACATTCATTCCTCTGTTGATTTCAGCGAAATGAAGGTGGCACTGATCGATGGCGATGCCCCGATGCAGACCCGCGGTTCGGCCAAGTCACTCGACGCGCATCTGGAAAACCTTAAACGAGAATTCGCGGGCCAACCGGAGTTGCTCTGGCATCACGCGAAGCTGATCGTCCTCCTGCGGCGCGGGGTGGAGACCGACAAGGTCTTTGCACAGTTCACGGAACTATGGGAGCAGGAGGGAGCGTTTCTGTGCAAGGCGCTCAATCTGCGTTGGCTGGTGTCGGCCACCGACAGCTTCGCCGACCATGCTCGGGATGGCGAAACCAGGACGCTTGCGACCCTCGTGTCCCTTCTGGTCAATACTATCAAGATCTATGAGACGGAGAGAGTGCTGGCGGAGGGGGCGCCGGCTTCGCTCTCGCCAGCGAAGATCGCGCAGGTACAGGACGAACTCGTGCCACTGTTTTCAGGCCTTTCCTGCTTTACCGTGGGCACAGACGATACCTTGCGCAACATGCGCTGGCGCCTTGATCCGCTGATGGAGAAAGGGCCCGTCGGGCTTATCCTGAAGACGGTCTTTGATCGCTTGCAGGTGGAGGACACTGCCTATGCGCGCCTCAGGGCGCTGCACCACCGCGAGCGGACGGGCTGGTGGTCGGAGTGAGAGCTGGTAGCCGCTGAAGGTGACTGAAATCCTCGACGCGAACCGTAAGCAGCACGCGTTCTGCTCTCTTACACACCTGTAGATGGCGCAGGCCCATTCTCAGTTGTGACCTCATGCGCCGCCAGCGCTGACGCCAGTTGCCCTTCTTTCGAGCGACGGCTCCCGGGGTAATCGAAGATTGCGTCCGGAGGGGGACTGCGACCCTCTCCGCCGACGCTCGATCACTCTGGAAGGCAAGTGGCGGAACTGCCTGAAATGCCTCAAGGCTGTAGCAGGCGCAGATCACGGCGTCGGCCAGGCCGCAGGCGGTCTCCGTTGCAGCCAGAAGCTTGCGCGCGCCGCTGGGCCAGAGGATGTATGCCGCCGCCCCGGACCGATCCTGGTAGAGCCTCTTCAACGGCAGGTCGCCTGCGAATGCACTCGAAAGAAGCTTCTTGCGGCCCCGTGTCTCAAGAGTGACGAAATCCATGCCGTTGGCACGATCGAGACGATCAAGCAAAGCAGGCAGTGCCTCCGAGAGAATGGCGTCATCTTCCAGGATCAGCATTGGACCAGCCTGAGCCGAGACGATTTGCCAGGCCGACTGATGGCTAAGCAAGCAGGCGCGCTCGGCCCGCCCGAGTGGCCGTTCCCACGTGTCCCAATAGGGGAGATCTGCGGTTTCGTCTGCGTCCTTGTCAAATGCCGGAAGTCGCTCGAAGGGGATGCCTAGAGACGACAGCTGCAGCTCCTGAAAAGCCAGCCGTTCTCTGGAGCCTTCTAGATTGATAACCAATGCCTTCATGGTCTTCTCGGTCTCGTGTGAAAGGCGGCTCCGGTACTTCAGGAACTCGTCACTTGGTAAAGGCTTCCAAGCGCGTCTGCCTCGCCATCCAGAGCGAAGCCCCGGCTTACGTGTTCGCGTGCCTTCATCGCGTAGTCCTGCCTTGCCCGCACGTCATCCATCAGTGCAGTCGTCACCACCATCATTCCAGCCAAGTCGTTCGCCTGAATGACCTTTCCGGTTTCGCCCTCAACGACGAGCTCCGAAAACGCGCCCACGTCGGTTGCCACCACTGGCACGCCGGTTGCCATGGCTTCCAGCGGGGTCAGGCCGAAGCCTTCCCAGCGCTGGGGGGCGACGAAGAGGTCAAGGGTGCGGTACCAGTCGGCGATGTTCTTGTGTTCGCCGACGAAGAGGATGCGGTCGGCGAGGCCTGCCTGTTTGACCGTGGCCTTCAGGCCGTTCTCGAAATCGACATGTTTGGCAGTCGCGCGACCGGCGATGATTGCGGCCCAGCCGGGTCGGGACGGCAAAACTTGGATCATTGCATCGACGAAGAGGTCGGTGCCCTTCTGGTGGCGGACGCGGCCGAAGCAGCCGATGTAGCGCAGGTCAGGGTCGAGGCCGCAGGCGCGCTTGGCCTGCGCCTTGTCTGCGGCAGGCCGGAAGATATCGCAGTCGATGCCGTGCATGATGACGGTGCTGGGGACTTCGAGATAACCGGCGGTCTTGGCACTCGTCGCGATCACCGCGTCCATCTGGCGGATCAGGAACTTGGTCCAGAGGGAGTGCTTGCGCTGCGATGCGGAGGTGAAGACGAGCTTCAGGGGCATGCGCAGGATGTCGCGCAGGATGATCCCTGGCAGCATCTCGATGTTGCGGCGGGCGTGCCAGACGCGGTTCTTCCGGCCCGCAGGCGCACGCCAGAGCTTCCAGAGATCGCGAAAACGCAGATGCGGAAGGTGCGCCGGAAGGCCCGGACCTAAAACAGCAACTTTCTGGCCGAGACGGTTCTGGACCGGAACGAGCTGGATGATCGTCGAGGTGACGCCGGAGAGACGCTGCTTGAAGTTCGGGGCGATAACGTGGACCCCCTCGGGATCCACGTATGTTTTCGTCTTCGGCATCAGCGAGACCGGTCCATCAGCCCCACTTGACCGCGAGGATCTCGTAGGCCTTCGAGCCGCCGGGGGCGACGACTTCGATGTTGTCGCCGACTTCCTTGCCGATCAGTGCGCGGGCGATCGGGGAGGAGATCGAGATGCGGCCAGCCTTCACATCGGCTTCCTGGTCGCCAACGATCTGATAGGTCTTCTCTTCCTCGGTGTCCTCGTCGATCAGCTTGACGGTGGCGCCGAACTTGATCTTGGAGCCGGACATCTTCGAGAGATCGATGACTTCCGCCCGGGCGATGAGATCCTCGAGCTCTCCGACGCGGCCCTCGTTGTGGCTCTGCGCTTCCTTGGCGGCATGATATTCCGCATTTTCGGAAAGGTCGCCATGGGCGCGCGCCTCGGCGATCGCCTCGATGATGCGCGGACGCTCTTCCTGTTGACGCCAGCGCAACTCTTCGTTGAGCTTGTCAAAACCGTTCTGCGTCATCGGTACCTTGTCTACCATTTCCTCTTCCTTCGTCTTCATGGCCGCAGCGCGGACACAAAAGAAAAACAGGTTCCGAAGCAAAGCTGCGGAACCGTGTCACAAATCAGGTTGAGCGGGACTATAGCAGAATGCCCTGCGCAATTTCCAGAGTTTTCGACACAGCATCTCGCTGGGGCCTTTTCATGCCGAATAAGCCAGCAGATTCAGATAGGTGCCGGCTTGCAGGACAGAATGCCGCAGGCGGCTTCGTTGACGGAAGTCATGAGAACGTATAGAGAACATGCTTATGAAGAAGTCGCTCAAAGAACGTCTTGCCATCCTCTCCGACGCCGCAAAATACGATGCCTCCTGCGCTTCCAGCGGGACGACGAAACGCGACTCGGCTGCATCTGGCGGGTTGGGTTCGACGGAGGGATCCGGGATCTGCCATGCTTATGCGCCTGATGGCCGCTGCATCTCGCTGTTGAAGATCCTGCTCACCAATTTCTGCATCTATGATTGTGCCTATTGCATCAACCGCTCGTCGAGCAATGTCGAGCGGGCCCGGTTCACACCCGACGAGGTGGTCTGGCTGACGATCGAATTCTATCGACGCAATTACATCGAGGGGCTCTTCTTATCCTCCGGCATTATCCGCTCTTCGGATGACACGATGGCGGAGATGGTCAAGGTCGCGAAGGATCTGCGAACGAAACATGACTTCCGCGGCTACATTCATCTGAAGACGATTCCGGAGGCTTCTGCCCATCTGGTCGAGGAGGCAGGGCTTTATGCCGACCGGTTGTCGATCAATATCGAGCTGCCGACCGATCATGGGCTTGAGCGCTATGCGCCGGAAAAACGGCCGGTAAACATTCGCCGCTCGATGGCGGATTTGAGGCTGAAGATCGACGAGGCGCGCGAGCCGACACACACCGGGCGGCGCAAGAAATTCGTGCCGGGCGGACAGAGCACGCAGATGATCGTCGGCGCCGATGGGGCGAGCGACGCAACGATCCTCGGGTCGAGTGCGCGGCTCTACAGCTCCTATGGCTTGAAGCGCGTCTATTACTCTGCCTTCAGTCCGATCCCAGACAGTTCCCGCAACCTGCCACTGATAAAGCCGCCGCTGATGCGAGAGCACCGGCTATATCAGGCGGACTGGCTCTATCGGTTCTACGGATTTTCGGTCGAAGAGATCGCCGCGATCGGGGACGGTGGCATGCTCGACCTGGAACTCGATCCAAAGCTGGCCTGGGCGCTCGCCAACCGGGATCGCTTTCCCGTCGACGTCAACACGGCGGATCGCGAGGCGCTGCTTCGGGTGCCTGGCTTCGGCACCAAAACGGTGAACGGGCTCCTGTCTGCTCGCCGCCATCGCCGGGTGCGTCTCGAAGACCTAGCGCGGCTCGGTGTCTCGCTGAAGAAGGTCCGCTCCTTCATCGTGGCGGAGGGCTGGTCGCCGCACAAGAGCCTCGACCGGTCGGACCTGCGCGCCGTCTTTGCGCCGCCGGCCGAGCAGCTGTCGCTGTTCTGATGCGGACGGTGACGCTCGAAGGGCGAGGTGAGTTTGCGGAGTGGCGCGATGCCGCGCGCCGCCTGCTGCAGGACCGGGTCGCGCCGCATGCCGTACGCTGGCAGCTCTCAGGCCAGGGCGGCGATCTGTTCGGGAACGTCGCCGTACTGGAGCCTGCTTCAAGCGAAGCAACCGAAATCGTCGTGCCCAAGAGTTTTATCGACACGGCGGAGGCGGCCATCTGCCATTCCGATCCCGAGCGGTTTTCACTGCTCTACCGCATTCTCTGGCGGCTGCAGGAGGATCGCAACCTTTTGCAGGTGACCTCCGATGCCGATGTGGCGCAGCTGGTGCGGCTCGTCAAAAACGTCCGGAGGGACAGCCACAAGATGAAGGCCTTCGTGCGCTTTCGCGAGGTGGAGGCGATGCAGGCAGGGCGGCGGCGCTTCGTCGCCTGGTTTGAGCCGGAGCATTTCATCGTCGTCCGCACCGCCGGATTTTTCCAGCGCCGCTTCACCGACATGGATTGGCTGATTGCCACGCCCAAGGGCTCGGCCGCCTGGAATGGCGAAGAGCTGAGGACCTCGCTCGAGCCTGCTGCGCGGCCGGAAGCCGAGGACGAGACGGATGAGCTCTGGCGGACGTATTTCGCCAATATCTTCAATCCGGCGCGGGTGAAAATTAGGGCCATGCAGTCGGAGATGCCGAAAAAATACTGGAAGAACATGCCGGAGGCATCGCTCATTCCCGATCTGATTGCCGGTGCCGAACGGCGGGCTGCCGAGATGGCGGCACGCGAGGCGAGCCAGCCGCCGGCCTTTCACGAGCGGCTGCAGGCGCAGTGGCGCGGGCGGGAGGACGAGGATGAGCTGGCCGGTCTGCCGCCGCTCAAGCGCTTGCGGGAGGAGGCGGCCCGCTGCACGCGCTGTCCGCTTCATTGTCATGCGACGCAGACTGTGTTTGGCGAGGGGCCCGCAGACGCCGAAATCATGTTCGTCGGCGAACAGCCAGGCGATGTGGAAGATCTGGCCGGCAGGCCCTTCATCGGTCCTGCCGGCAAGGTCTTCGACGAGGCGGCTGCGGCCGCCGGTATCGACCGCCGACAGATCTATGTCACCAATGCGGTCAAACATTTCAAATACAAGCGGCGCGGGAAGCGGCGGATCCATATGCGGCCCGATGCCGGCGAAGTTGCCCATTGCCGCTGGTGGGTCGCCAAGGAGATCGAGATCATCCGGCCGCGGATCGTCGTGGCGCTGGGGGCCACGGCCTATCTTTCGCTCACCGGCGAAAGCCGACCGATCGCGGAGGTACGTGGCATGCCGATCCCCCTGCAGGAGGACCGGATGTTGCTCGTCACGACCCATCCGGCCGCCATTCTCAGAATGCCTGATGAAGACCTGAAGGCGCGCAGCCTTGAGGCTTTCCGCTCGGACCTGCAGGGCGTCCGGCGCCTCTTCGACACGCTCCCCGCCGCCTGACGTCGCCGCTCAGTGCCCGCTGATGCGGCTTTCATCCAGCTCCGTTCGCGCGTAGACACGCGCTGCGATGGCCGCGAGCAGCAGCAGGGTGATGGTGGCGAGCGCACAACAGAGGGCAAAGCCGCCCGCATAACTGTCGCGGGCGATCAGGAGCCAGGGCGCAGCTTCATTCCCTGTAGCGCGAGCCACTTCCAGGGCCGTGCCCAAGGCCGCGGTGACGGAGTCCCGGTCACCGGCGGACAGGCCGGAGAGGTCCGCCTTCTGCATACCGAAACGGTAGAACAGGGTTCCGATGCTGCCGAGGATAGCCACACCCAGCGCGCCGCCGAATTCCGCACTGGTTTCTGATATGGCGGAGGCAGAGCCGGCGCGCTCAGGCGGTGCGGTGCCAACGATCAGGCCGGTGGTCGTGAGGATGACGGGCACGAATCCGAGGCCCATGATCATGCTGGCGCCAAGCACGCCGACGAGGCTCGAATTATAGGCCGCGATCGCCATGAGGCCGGTGCCGAGCGCATTGACGACAAGGCCCAGAAGAACGGTCTTGACCGGTCCCAGCCGGTTGGTCACGCGCCAGGCCTGGAAGGACATGACAGTGAATACCAGCGAGGAGGGGATGGACCAGAGTGCCGCTTCAAGTGGGCTCAGCCCGATTACCAATTGCAGGAAGAGGTTCTGGAACAGGAATATGCCGAAGATGAAGAAGACGCCGGCGAGGTTGACCATCAGCGAGGCGGTGAAGGCTGGGATCCTGAACAGGGCAAGATCGATCATCGGATGTTCGAGCACCTTCTGGCGCTTGACGAAAATCACGCCCACCAGGAGTCCGAACAGGATCGGCAGCAGCTGGATCGGCTCGAAGCCTTCGGCGGCCATCTTCTTGAAGCCGTAGACGATCGGCAGCACGGTCAGCAGCGAGAGCGCGACGCTCAGAAGGTCCAGACGTCCGGCATTCTCGTCCTTGTACTCCGGCAGCAGAAAGGGGGCGCTGGCGAGAAGGGCCGCCATGATCGGGACGTTGATCAGGAAGACCGAGCCCCAGTGGAAATACTGCAGGAGGAGGCCGCCGATCAGAGGGCCGATCAGGCCGCCAAGGGCAAAGGCCGTGCCCCAGATGCTGATCGCACGGTTTCGCTCGCTCTCGTCGCGGAAGAGGTTGACGACGAGCGAGAGCGTGGAGGGCGCGATCGTTGCTCCGGCTATTCCGAGGAGGGCGCGCGCGACGATCAGCATGGAGGCTGTGTTGGCGAAAGCGGCGAAGACGGAAGCCGCGCCAAAGAAGAAGGCGCCGATCAGGAGCACCTTGCGGCGGCCGATTCTGTCGCCAAGCGTGCCCATGGTCACAAGGAAGCCCGCGACCATGAAGCCGTAGATATCGTTGATCCACAAAAGCTGGGTGGCCGACGGGTCGAGGTCGGCGACGATCGCCGGCATGGCCAGGAACAGGACCGAGAGGTCCATGGAATAGATCAGGCAGGCGATGGAGAGGATCAACAAACCGATCCATTCGCGGCGCGTGGCTTTTTCGTCAACAGCATCAATCGTCACGGACATGAGGCAATCTCTCAATTCAAAACCGTGGCAGATTGCCGCAGAGCCCGGTTTTCGACAAACGTCAAATTTTGATGGAACGCTTCAGACGCCTTGATGGATGTGCTGCGAGGGGTAGGTGCGCCTCGCGCGGTTCGCCCCGGGCCGGAGACCGCGTCCGTTGGCCGGCAGAACAACCAGTGTCGATGATCGACCGCGACGCGACGGTTAAATGGAAAGCGGCGCTGAAGTCAGTCAACGAAGACAGCGCCCGAGGGCAGGTTGGGCGGATTATAGGACCCGGCCGCTTGGCGCAGGCTCACGGATCTGTGGATCAGGGCTCCGTTTGGAATGCGGCGATAGTCCCGGCGCGGGAGGTACATTCCCCCTGCCTTGCCACCCTTGCGCCACGACGTGGGCGGCACCTTTCTCGGCATCCATTCCACGACCGGCCAGAACTTCTTCATGGAATCGTGAAGCGTGGCGGTCGGATCCGGCTTCACGTATTTCGTGCTGCCTTTGCCCTCGACCAACTCTTCCACCATACGCTGACGGTAGATAATCCCGGTGGTTTGCGTCTCCTTGATCATCCATTGAAGCGGGATCTTGATCTGGGCGCTTTCCATTTCCGGCTCGCCGCCGCCAACGTCACCGTGAACGCCGGCAAACCAGACTTCCTTGACGTCCTGCTGCCGGATCGCCTGCGGGTTCTTTGGTTGAAACGGACCGCCCCAATAGGGCTGTCCAGTGGGCCAGAGCTCCGGCTGAAACATGGTGCGGCGCTCGTCAATAGCGACGGCATGGCGGACCATCTCGACGCTGGCATTGCTGTGCGTGAAGGGATGCGTCTTGAGTTGCGGCCGCCATTTGCCGGGTTCGATCACCGAAGCGACGGTATCGAACAGTCCCAGCAGGCGGATCGGAGGGCGGTCGTTGCGGAGCGTCCGTTCGTAGAGGCGCATGCTGTCGAAGGCAGACGGGGCGTCGCCGGTCGCCTGCTTCTGCGCCTGCTGCTCGTGAAGCGGGATGCCCTTGTATGTGCGATAGGCGTAGTCCACGAGATTGAGGTGGATCTTCTTCGTCAGGCCGAAGGCATGGATGAAGCCGGCGAGAACACGGGCCGTATATGCGCCGCGACTGAAGCCGAAGATGAAGATCCTGTCGCGGTCCGCGTGGCGACCTTCGCTGTCCACCGGGCCGGCATCGTAGTGCTCGACCAGCATACGGTAGGCTTCCTTGACATTCTCGTCGAGCCCCCATCCGGTCGCCAGCCCCCAGATTTCGGAGGCTTCGCGCCACGTTTTCGACCAAGCGTTGGCGGCCCCGAACGTTCCGACCCCGGGGTCGTAATAAACGATCTGTTCCTGCGAGCGCTTCAGGCAACCGAACAGCCGCAGGATGTTGGTGCGGTCTGCAGAAATCTCGTTGGAGGTCCCGTCGAACAGAATGACAATGTTCTTCGACATTTCAATTCTCCCGTAGCACCCAAGATCGGCGATGGGTCATCATGGTTGTGTTTTCGCAAATTCGCAACTTGATTTGGTGGGGCCGGTGAGGTTCTGACGTCGGGGTATCGTGACGAAGTGCTTGATCTCGCTTGTCAGGCGGCCGCTTTTTCGTGGTCCCCGCTTGTAAAGGCGGAGGGCGTCACGTTTAACAGGCGCAGGGCTCGCCTGGACAAGGTCAGTGCCTAGCATGACGTGGAGGAGGCCCCGTTGCAATCGACATTCCTTTTGACCGCCATTGCCATGCTCGCCTTTGCCGCCAACTCGCTGCTTGCACGCGAGGCGCTGGGTACTCTTTCGATCGAGGCGGCAGGTTACACGGCTGTCAGGATCGTCTCCGGCGCCATCGTGCTTTACGGCCTGATGCGACGTGGCGGCACTGCTTCACGCAATGACGGGCAGCCCGCCTTGCCCGGTGACTGGTGGGCGGCGGCGGCACTCTTTGTCTATGCCATCGCGTTTTCTGCCGCCTATCTTTCTCTCGGTGCCGCGACCGGTGCGCTCATCCTGTTCTCGTCGGTCCAGGCCAGCATGCTGGCCTTCGGGCTGCTGCGCGGCGACCGGGCAAGCGCTCGCGAGGCAATCGGGTTTGCGGTCGCTTTTGCGGCCTTCGTCTATCTGATCCTGCCGGGCGTGGGGCGACCGGATCTCGCGGGGAGCCTGTTGATGATTGCTTCGGGTATTGCCTGGGCGGTCTATACGCTGCGCGGGCGCGGCTCGCAGGATCCGATCGGCGAAACCGCCGGTAATTTCGTCCGGGCCTCGGCGTTGTGTCTGCCGCTTGCGATTTTTGCTGTATTCTACGAGACCACAACGATGACCGGGCTGGCGCTCGCGCTTGCCTCGGGCATCATTGCGTCGGGCCTTGGCTACTCAGTCTGGTACCGGGCGCTGAGAGGTCTGACGACCTTCCGGGCGGCGCTGATCCAGCTTTCGGTGCCGGTCATCGCATCGCTCGGTGCGATCCTGTTTCTCGATGAGCGGCTGACGCTGCACTTCGTGGTCGCCGGCGCTTTCGTCATCGGCGGAATCGCTTTTGCCATTCTCGCAAAGCAGCAGCGTCAGGCCTGAAGACAGTCTGCCGAAAAGGCGCATCAGCCTGAGGCGTGGATCTCCCGGGCGTAAGTGTCGAGGCGGGCCAGCGTTTGTCTGCCACCCTCGACCGCTCCGAATTCCAGCGTCGCATCGCGCGCTTCAGGGCTCGGGAAGATCAGGGTGAGGGTGACGCGCGTCCGGTCGCCCTGAGGCTCGAACGTGATCACACCATCGAAATGCGCGGCCTCGCCCATCTCGCCTCCGTGTTCATAGGCAATGCGGATGGGCGGTGTGATGTCCTGATAGCGGATCCAGTTGGGCCAATCCTTCCCGTCGGGGCCGTGCATGGTGTAGCGCCAGAGGCCGCCGACGCTGAAATCCAGTTCGTGGGTCTCGTTGCGAAAGCCATCCGGGCCCCACCAGGCGTCGAGATGGCGTGCATCGGTGAACATCTCGAAGACGAGATCAACGGGCGCTGCGATCAGGCGCTCGACCTGAAGGATGCGGGTTGGATCCAGTTCCCTGGTCATCTCAGCGTGCCGATTCCTGAAGCACCTGTTCGAGGCGCTCGAAATTCTGCTCGTTGGCCGCGTGGATGAACCTTTGCAGCACCCGGTTTTCATCCGTCGGTTCAAACAGCATTCGCCATGTAAGGCGCGTGCCCGCTTCTGCCTCTTCGAACGTCATCTCCAGCGTGAAGACATGCATCGGCTCATGGTGGTGGGCGACCAGCCGTCTTGAAGGTTCGATCTCGTGAAAGGTCCAGCGGTTTGCAAAGTCGGTGCCGTCCGAGGAGGTCATCGTCACCCGCCAATCACCGCCGACGCGGAAGTCGAATTCGTCAATGCGATTGGTGAAGCCGTGCGGCCCCCACCAGAGCGCCAGGGTCTTGGGGTCGGCGATCGCATTGAATACGACGGTCGGCTCAGCCGCGAGCAGGCGCTCGTTCACAATTTCCAGTTTGTCGGTCATTTCACGTCATCCTTCCCGTCTTCGCGTGCTCTCTGGATCACAGCCAGGTAGTCCTCCAGGCGGTCCAGCCGGTGCTCCCAGAGTTCGCGGTAATTGCCAAGCCACCCATCGACGGCCTTCAAGGGTTCAGGCTCAAGCCGGCAGGGGCGCCACTGGGCGCTGCGTCCGCGCGAAATCAGTTTGGCGCGCTCCAGCACCTTCAAATGTTTCGACACGGCGGGCAGGCTCATGGCGAAAGGCTCCGCCAACTCGTTCACCGTTGCCTCGCCGGTGGACAGGCGCGCAAGGATCGCGCGGCGGGTCGGGTCAGCCAGGGCCGCCAATGTCAAGGACAGGGGATCGCCGCTCATGATTAGCCAATCGGTTAATTAACTTCATGGTTTATTACTGCGTCATGCGAATGCCGTCAAGCTCTGGTGGAGGAGCGAGCAGAGAGCCGCGTGGCAACCACCGAAGCAGGCGCGCTGGCGGTGCCTTGTCATCAACCGAAGAGTTCCAGGAGTGCCGAGATGATGGTTGCGCCACCGACGGGGGCAACGAACAGCAGAAAGATGTTGAAGCCGACTATGATCATCAGCGTCTTCTGCTGGCGGGGTGTCAGGGAAGGGCGGTCCGGTTCTGCCGGCGGGACCGGTGGCGGCGTGTAGTTGTTGAGGTCGAGAAACATGGCGGTGGACCTGCCTCGTCTGCCGGTCAGGTGGAGCGATCACTCTTACATAGGCAGCGTCGATGGATTTCCAGCTGGGGCGATCAATCGCCGCCGCTATTTGGCTTCATGAGCTCGAAGGTGTGCGGACGGGAGTGGCCTAGGCCGCGTCTTCGAGTGCTGCTGGCGGCAGGTTGGCACGCGCATTCAGCACTTCCAGGCCGACGATGCGGCCATCGCGATCGTAGTCGAGCATGATGCCTTCGGAGACCTCTTCGGTTTCCTGCACCGCTTCGGTGGAGAAGCGGATATAGGCAGCATTGGCTGCAGCATCGTATTCGAGCTTCGGTTTCATTGCGGCATCCGAGCGTTGCGATCAAGGAACGCGGTGATGATACGAATTTCTGTATCCATTTCCAAGCAGATTACCCGCAAAACACGATCGCCGCATTCTTGGATGCGGCGATAACGACGTTCTATCGGTGGGCCGGATGGGTCGGTTTCCCGCCATTCCGGATTCTGAACTGTTCGCTCAATTCATTCCAGATCGAGCGACCGCTCCGATATCACCGTTTTTGCATGCTCGGTGAAACGGAGCGGCTTGTTCATTTGTTCGCCTCAGAAGTAGCTCTGCAGCGGGCGAACCTCGAGCTGGCCGCCCTTCAGCGCCCGGATGGCTTCGGCGGCAGCGAGCGCGCCGGCCATGGTCGTGTAGTAGGGGACCTTCTGCATCAGGGCCGCACGGCGGAGCGACTTCGAGTCCGAGATCGCCTTGTTGCCGTCGGTCGTGTTGATGACCAGCTGGACCTGACGGTTGCGGATCGCATCCTCGATATGCGGACGACCTTCGAGAACCTTGTTGATCTTCACGGCCGGAATGTCGTTTTCGGCGAGGAAGCGCTGGGTGCCGCCGGTGGCCAGAACCTTGAAGCCGATCTGGGTGAGGATCAAGATTGCCGGCAGGACACGGGCCTTGTCCTCGTCGCGGACCGACACGAAGACGGTTCCGTCACGCGGCAGTTCGACACCTGCGCCAAGCTGGCTCTTGGCAAACGCCAGCGCAAAGTCGGTGTCGAGGCCGATGACCTCACCCGTCGAGCGCATTTCCGGACCGAGCAGCGTGTCGACGCCGGGGAAGCGGGCGAAGGGGAAGACGGCTTCCTTGACGGCGATGTGGTTCAGGTTGCGCGGGTCCGGCTTCTTGCCATAGGCGGCGATCGCCTGGTCGAGCTTTTCCCCGGTCATGACGCGGGCGGCGATCTTGGCGATCGGGGCCCCGATGGTCTTCGCCACGAAGGGCACCGTACGCGAGGCGCGCGGATTGACTTCGAGCACGTAGATCACGTCGTCCTTGATGGCGTACTGGACGTTCATCAGGCCGCCGACATTGAGCGCCTTGGCAAGCGCCGTCGTCTGGCGTTCCAGCTCGTCGACGATATCCTTGGAAAGCGAACGGGTCGGCAGCGAGCAGGCCGAGTCGCCTGAGTGAATGCCGGCTTCTTCGATGTGCTCCATGATGCCGGAGACGAAGACGTTTTCACCGTCGCAAAGCGCGTCAACGTCAACTTCGATGGCATTGGTCAGGTAGCTGTCGAAGAGAAGCGGGTTCTTGCCGAGCAGCGTGTTGATCTGGCCGGTCTTGTCGTTCGGGTAGCGCTGCTTGATGTCTTCCGGCACGAGTTCCGGAACCGTGTCGAGCAGGTAGGACTGCAGCATGCCCTCGTTGTGGATGATCTGCATGGCGCGGCCACCGAGCACGTAGGACGGCCGCACGACCAGCGGGAAGCCGATTTCGCCGGCCACGAGGCGGGCCTGCTCGACCGAATAGGCGATGCCGTTGTTCGGCTGGTTGAGGTCCAGCTTCATCAGGAGCTTCTGGAAGCGGTCGCGGTCTTCGGCGAGGTCGATCATGTCGGGTGCGGTGCCGAGGATCGGGATGCCGTTCTTTTCCAGCGCTTCGGCGAGCTTCAGCGGTGTCTGGCCACCGAACTGGACTATGACACCGACAACTTCGCCCTTTTCCTGCTCTGCGCGCAGGATCTCGATCACGTCTTCGGCCGTCAGCGGCTCGAAGTAGAGGCGGTCGGAGGTGTCGTAGTCGGTCGACACGGTTTCCGGGTTGCAGTTGACCATGATCGCCTCATAGCCGGCATCCTTCAGGGCGAAGGCGGCATGGCAGCAGCAATAGTCGAATTCGATGCCCTGGCCGATGCGGTTCGGACCGCCGCCGAGGATCACGACCTTCTTGCGGTCGGAGACCTGGGCTTCCGAGCGCAGCGCACCGACGAAGGGCGTCTCATAGGTCGAATACATGTAAGCGGTCGGCGAGGCGAATTCGGCAGCGCAGGTGTCGATGCGCTTGAAGACCGGACGCACGTTCAGACCGTTGCGGAGCTCAGCCACCTCCTTGGGGCGCTTGCCGGACAGCGAAGCGAGGCGGGCGTCTGAGAAGCCCATCGCCTTCAGCATGCGCAGGTTTTCGGCGTCGGCGGGCAGGCCGTGCTCGCGGATGCGAGCTTCCATGTCGATGATCGCCTTAAACTGGGCGATGAACCACGGATCGATCTTGCAGCCTTCGTGGACTTCTTCCGGCGACATGCCGAGGCGAAGCGCCTGGGCAACCATGCGCAGGCGGTCGGGCGTCGGCGTGCCGATGGCGGCACGGATCGCGTTCTTGTCGTCGCCCTGTCCAAGGCCCGGGATTTCGATCTCGTCGAGGCCGGTGAGGCCGGTTTCCAGGCCACGCAGTGCCTTCTGCAAGCTCTCAGCAAAGGTGCGGCCGATCGCCATGACTTCACCGACAGACTTCATGGCCGTGGTCAGCGTAGGCTCGGCGCCGGGGAATTTCTCGAAGGCGAAACGCGGGATCTTGGTGACGACATAGTCGATCGACGGTTCGAACGAAGCCGGAGTTGCGCCGCCGGTGATGTCGTTTTCGAGTTCGTCCAGGGTGTAGCCGATGGCGAGCTTGGCAGCGATCTTGGCGATCGGGAAGCCGGTCGCCTTCGAGGCGAGCGCCGACGAACGCGAGACGCGCGGGTTCATTTCGATGACGACGAGGCGGCCGTCCTTCGGGTTGACGGCGAACTGCACGTTCGAGCCGCCGGTCTCAACGCCGATCTCGCGCAGAACCGCGATCGAGGCGTTGCGCATGATCTGGTATTCCTTGTCCGTCAGCGTCAGCGCCGGCGCAACGGTGATCGAGTCGCCGGTGTGCACGCCCATCGGATCGATGTTCTCGATCGAGCAGACGATGATGCAGTTGTCCGCCTTGTCGCGGACGACCTCCATTTCATACTCCTTCCAGCCGAGCACCGATTCTTCGATCAGGACTTCGGTGGTCGGGGAGGCGTCGAGGCCGGAATTGATGATTTCGTAGAATTCCGAACGGTTATAGGCAATGCCGCCGCCGGTGCCGCCCAGCGTGAAGGAGGGGCGGATGATGGCGGGCAGGCCGACATGGTCGAGCGCCTGGGCGGCGATTGCCATGGCATGCGCCATGTAGCGCTGCTTGCGGTCGGTCTCGCCGAGGTTCCACTGGTTTTCCAGTTCGTCCAGCGCCTTGTCCAGTTCGGCGCCGGAGAGCCTGGCGCGCAGTTCGGCGCGGGCGGCCTCATGGGTCTTGCGGTCGGCATCCTTGATTTCGGTGGCGTTGGCGAGCATCGACTTCGGCGTCTCAAGTCCGATGCGGGCCATGGCTTCGCGGAAGAGGGCGCGGTCTTCGGCCATGTCGATGGCCGCAGGCTTGGCGCCGATCATTTCGACATTGTAGCGGTCGAGCACGCCCATGCGCTTCAGGGAGAGCGCGGTATTGAGCGCCGTCTGGCCGCCCATGGTCGGCAGCAGCGCGTCCGGACGTTCCTTGGCGATGATCTTGGCGACGACCTCAGGTGTGATCGGCTCGACGTAAGTGGCGTCGGCAAGACCCGGATCGGTCATGATGGTCGCCGGGTTGGAATTCACCAGGATGACCCGGTAACCTTCTTCCTTCAGCGCCTTGCAGGCCTGGGTGCCGGAATAGTCGAACTCACATGCCTGACCGATGACGATCGGCCCCGCGCCGATGATGAGGATGGACTTGATATCTTGGCGCTTGGGCATGGCTCTATCCGTTCTTGCGCCTGCGCGAAAAACCGGCCTGGGTGAGGGAGGTCACCGGCCGGGCGCAGGAAGATGGTCTTTTCAGGCTAGAAGCGGCTTATAGGGAAATGTCCTGCCATACGGAACCCCAAAACGCCGCCATGGACACAAATTTTAACGCGCCGGACCGCCACCCGTTTGGGCCGATCAGCGACGCGTGCGATCGGGGTGGAAACGGGCGGCCGATAAGACTTGCTTTACCCGGCTGACGCAGAGTTCCGCGGACCGTTGACGGGGGTCGAGAAGAAAGAACGCAGAATGTCGGGAAGCCCACAGATCCGCCAGGTCAATCCTCTCCTGATGACCGGTGTATTCTGCGTCTGTCTCGCCGCTTACACATTCGCCGCCATCTGGTCCGGAATGATCGGAGCAGACGGTCTATCGTGGACGAACACGGATTTCTCCAACTACTGGATCGCCTCGCGGCTGGTGTTGGAAGGACAGTCTGTCGATCTGTTTTCCGGACAGGACATCTATTTCCAGCACATGCAGGCCGCCTTCGGAGCCGACTACCCGTGGCACAACTGGAGCTATCCGCCGTCCTTCCTGCTGATCATCTGGCCACTCGGGCTGATGCCGCACGCGCCTTCGATGGTCGTCTTTTTGCTGGCGACCGTGATCCTCTTCCTGCACAGCGTCTCCAAGGTGGAGGAGGGTGCGTCTGCGATCGTGCCGATCCTGCTTTCGATGTTCCTGATCTGCAACGGGTTCTTGCGCAGAATGGTTACCTGACGGCTGCGCTGATGATTTACGGCCTCGCATGCCGGGATCGCTCGCGAGTCTGGGCCGGGATCGCGTTCGGGTTGCTGACGGTGAAGCCGCAACTGGGTTTGCTTATTCCGATCCTGCTCCTCTACGAACGCCGCTGGTCGGTGATCCTCTGGGCCATTCTGACCGCGCTTTTCCTGATTGGGCTATCTGCGCTGATCTTCGGCCTCGACAGCTGGCGCGGCTATTTGCAGCACAACATTCCCTACCAGGGAGAGGTGATGGCAGAACTGTCGGGCGTCTTCCTCCACATGATGCCTTCTGTCTTCGGCTATCTGCGGAGCCTCGGTTTCGACGCCAGCATGGCGATGCTTTTCCACCTGCCCATCGCAGGGCTGGCGCTTGCCGCCTTCATCCGCGGGCTCTTTCTCTCCAGGACACGGTTCCAGCGGGACGTCCTGCTGCTTGCCGCCAGTTTTCTGGTTTCGCCATACGCCCTGATCTACGACATGGGGGCGCTTGCAGCCTTTGCCGCCATCGCCTTCCAGCGTAGCGAAAGAGGCGGGAGAGCGGAGATGATCTGCAAACTACTGCTGGCAGCGACTGCCGTGCTGCCGGTCCTCCATCCCTTCCTCACCTTCTCGTCGTCGCTGCCCGTGGCCCCTGGAGTTCTCGGCCTTTGCCTTCTCATTCTGCTTTCTCGGATACGCATGGCTGAGCGCTAGCCGTCATCTCCTGTTCGCAGAGCTTTGCTACCCGCAGCGCTCAATCGCGAAAGGAGCTGCCATGTCGACCGCCGAGGCCTCTAGCCTGCCTTCCCACCTGCGTTTTTTCTCCAAGACCCTTTTTCCCGGAGCCATTCCCCATCTTGGCCAGCGATACGACACGTCTGGCACGTTCCTCATCGAGCGCGGCAATACGGTCGTTTGTCATCTGGTCGAGGGCTCGCAGAGCGCTGCGGCGATCCTGGGCGCGCGGACCCGGTATCTGGATATGCCGGGCTCTGACAAACTCGCATTCACGGCACCGTCCAGCCTGCACATGACGCTCTTCCAGGGGATCATCGAGACGCGGCGGGCGCTGCCCTACTGGCCCGCCGACGTGCCGGTGGAGACGCCGGTCGATGACATGACGGCGATCTTCATGGACCGGCTGGCGCGCTTCGAACCGGGGCCTGCCTTCTCCGTCGAGGTGACGCAGGCGACGCCGGCGGGGCTGACGCTCGAGGGGGTCACGGAGCGTGACCGAAACACTCTGAAGCACTGGCGCAACCGCCTGGCGGATCTTCTCGGTTACAGGCACCCGGACCACGAGACCTATGTCTTCCACATCACCTTCGCCTATCTGATCGAACGCTTCGACGACGAGACACTTGCGGCATGGGTCCCTTTCCTCGACGAAGTGGCAAACGAGATCCGGCTGCGTGCTCCGGTCATTGAACTTCGGGCTCCGGCCTTCTGCGCCTTTGACGACATGAACCATTTCGAGGAGCTTCTGGTCTTCGAGCCGACGTGAGCCCCAGCCTGATAAACGAAAAAATGGCGGGCCGGGCCCGCCATTCCTCTCTCGCGTTACTCACCGCCGATCAAAATTCTTCCCATTCCGCTCCGCTGGGAGCCGGCCTTGCGCCCATCGCCGAGGCGATCTTTCCAGCGAGTGCTCGGGCTGGGGAGGCGACCGGGCGGGCGGTCTCGGCGGCGGGTGCCGGACGAATGGTAGCTGCGGGGCGAGCGGCTGCCTCCGCCGGGGCGCTGTAGGTCCGGGCAGGCTGAGCCGGGATTGGGGCCTGGCGCGATGCAGAGCCAAGGTTGAACTGAGCGAGGCGGGCCGACAGCGCCTGGACTTCCGACACCAGCGTGTGGGACGCGGCATTCGTCTCTTCGACCATGGCAGCGTTCTTCTGGGTGCCCTGATCCATGACGTTCACTGCAGCATTGATCTCGTGCAGGCCGGTCGACTGCTCGCGGGCGGCTTCCACGATCGCATGCACATTGGTGTTGATCTGCTGCACCTCGGCGACGATGGCCGAGAGTGCTTCGCCGGTCTGGTCGACCAGCGAGACGCCATGCTTGACCTGTTCGCCAGAGGCGGTGATCAGTGCCTTGATCTCCTTGGCGGCATTGGCCGAGCGCTGGGCGAGTTCGCGGACTTCCTGCGCGACGACGGCAAACCCCTTGCCGGCTTCGCCGGCGCGGGCTGCCTCCACGCCTGCGTTGAGGGCAAGCAGGTTGGTCTGGAAGGCGATTTCGTCGATCACGCCGATGATGTTGGAGATCGACTGCGAGGATTGTTCGATGGCGCTCATCGCATCGATTGCCGAACGCACCACTTCGCCTGACCGCTCGGCGCTTTCCTTGGTGCGGCTGACCTGCTGGCCGGCCTCTTCGGCGCGCTGTGTCGATTCCTTGACGGAGCGGGTGATCTGGGAGAGGGCAGCCGAGGTCTCTTCGACGGAAGCCGCCTGCTGCTCGGTGCGGCGCGCGAGATCGTCGGCGGCGGAGCGGATTTCGTTGGAGCCGTTTTCGATCGTGGTCGCATTGTCGCGGAACGAGATCATTGCAGCGCGCAGCTTCTCGATCGAGTCGTTGAAGTTGCCGCGGATCTCGTCGAGTGCGGGCGAGAAGGGCTTTTCGAGCCGAACGGTCATGTCGCCATCCGACAGGCGAGCAAGGCCGGCGCGCAGCTCGTCGACGACGAAGCGGATTTCCTCCTCACGTGCCTTGTGGCCCTTGGAGCGTTCGACGCGTTCGATCTCCTCCTGCTCGTAGCGTGCTTCGGCCGCCTTTTCGAGCTCGACCTTCTTCCTGTTGCTTTCCAGCAGCACGGCCAGCGAACGGGAGAGATCGCCCAGTTCGTCGGCGCGCTCCCTGTCGGTCAGTTCGACATCGAGGCGACCTGCGGCGATCTCGATGGTCTGGCCGATGACACGATTGATGCGGCCGATGAAGCGGCGCGCCAGCAGCCAGCCGACGACGATCAGGATGAGGGTGGCGCCGGCGATGATCAGGGCGGAGGTCCAGACGGTATGCGAGAGCGCGCCGAGAACGGTGGTGCTGGGGACCGCGACAACGACGTTCCAGACGGCGCCGGGGAAGGGCTCGATCGGAACGGCAATCGCCATGCGCTCAACGCCGTCCTTGTCGATCATGGTGCCGACGCTGCCCGGGGACTTCAGGAGGCCCTCCCAGGCCTTGGCGTCGAGGCCGCTGTCCTTCAGCGCCTTGCCCATGACGGCCTTGTCCGGGTGGCTGACAAAGGCATTTGCAGACGACATCAGCGCCACATAGCCATCGCCCAGGGGGCGTTTGGCGGCGAGATCGGCAGCCGTCTTGTCGAGGTCGATGTCGGCACCGATGTAACCGAGCGCCTTGCCGCCATCAAGCACAGGGACGGAGATCGTCGTCATCAGGACGTCCTTGCCGTCGACCGGGTAAACGTAGGGCTCGAGCAGGACGGTTTTCCCCGTCTTGACAGGCAGGAGGTAGTAGTCGCCAACGCCCGGCTTGTCGTAGTCCACCAGCACATCGCTCTTGATGGTGCCGCCGGCGCGATAGATGTAGGGCAGGAAACGGCCGGTCTGGTCGTGCAAGGGCTTGCCGACGAAGTCGGCGTCCTTGCCGTCGAAGGCGTTCGGCTCCCATCCGGTCGAAACGCCGATGGCGCCGGGAAAACCTTCCAGCGTTCTGGTCATCACGGCCATGGCGGTCTCGCGATCCGCCATGCCTCGCGAGCGCAGGGCCGAGACCGAGGCTTCCATGCCGGCCACCATCTGGTGGGCCACGCTCAGGGTCCTGTTGACCTCCGCCGCCGCCTCGGATGCGGCCGTCTGCATCTTGTCGATGCCGGCACCGCGGATCGTGCCATAGCTGATCCCGACCAGGGTCGCTGCGACACCGATGGTGGTGACGACACCAAGAGCGACGGTTGAAAAGATGTTCCGGCTCGTCGCGGATTTGAATAACATGGGCCGTTCCCTCATTAGCCTATGACTGCAAGGCGGCAGACAGCAGCTACCGCGCCGGGTTTCTCCGGCCTTCCGGCAGACTTTAGCCCGGCATGGTTAAGTAGATATTTATATTCGACTGGGCCGTTATGTCCCGGCGGCGCTTGATCGATGCACTGATTGGCCGGAATGTGCGCGTGAACTGACGAGTCGGGCGGGGGGTGCGATGTTCAAGGACTATGCTGACTATGACGGTTTGGCGCTGGCCCATCTGATCCGCCGCGGTGAGGTGTCCGCCCTGGAAGTGCTGGAAGCCGCGATCGCGCGGATCGAGGCGGTGAACCCGGCGCTGAACGCCGTCGTCCGGCCGCTCTTCGATCGCGCGCGCCAGAAGGTGGCGGCGGGCCTCCCGGAGGGGCCTTTTTCAGGCGTGCCTTTCCTGGTGAAGGATCTGCTGGCACAGATCGATGGGGTGCCGACGGGAAATGGCAACAGGCTGTGGGGGGCGCGGGTCGCGAGCGGAAACAGTGAACTGGTCGACCGCTGGGAGCGGGCGGGCCTGGTGATAGCCGGACGGACCAATACGCCTGAATTCGGCCTGACGCCCTATACGGAACCCGATGCCAACGGACCGACCCGGAACCCCTGGGACCTCTCGCGCACCCCTGGCGGCTCCTCCGGAGGTTCGGGGGCGGCGGTCGCCAGCGGCATGGTGCCGATTGCCTCCGGCGGGGACGGAGGCGGGTCGATCCGCATACCTGCCTCGGCGTGCGGCGTCTTCGGGATGAAGCCGACTCGGGGGCGGACGCCGGCCGGGCCATTCATCGGCGAGGCCTGGTCGGGCTTTGCCGGCGAGCATGTATTGACGCGGTCCGTGCGCGATAGCGCCGCCGTGCTCGACGTCACCCATGGCCCAGATCGCGGCTCGCCGCATCCGCTGCCGCCGCATGAGGGTGCCTTTCTGGATGCCGCTCAACGGCCGCCGGGGCGGCTCAGGATTGCGGTTTCGCGCCAGCCCATGCTCGGCAAGGCGGTGGCGCCCGAGGTGGTGGCGGCCTTCGATGACACGGTGAAACTGCTCGTCGATCTCGGACACGAGGTGATCGAAGCGGCGCCGCCGGTGGAGCGCGAGGCATTCTCGATGGCCTTCCTCACGGCGCTTGCCGGAGAATTGCGGGCTGACATCGAATACACGGCCAAGACTTTCGGGGTGAAGATCCGTCCCGGCGATTATGATGCCTCGTCCTTTGGCATGGGATTGCTGGGCGAGGGCTTCACGGCGTCCGACCTCATTACGGCACATCGCTATCTGACGCTTTCGGCCCGCTCCATCCTCGGCTTCTTCGACGACATCGACGTGCTGATGACACCGGTTCTCTCGACACTGCCGGTGAAGATCGGTGCGCTGCAGCCAAGTACCATCGAGAAGAAGCTGCTGACGGTGCTCGGCTATGTCGGTGGTGGACGTCTCTTGAAGAAGCTCGGGATTGCCGAGCAGCTGGCGGCGCAGACCTTCGAGTTCATCCCGTGGACGCCGGTGTTCAACGTCACAGGCCAGCCGGCCATGTCGGTGCCGACGGGCTGGTCGCCCGAGGGATTGCCGATCGGCATGCAGTTCGTCGGGAAGTTCGCCGACGAGGACACGTTGTTTTCGCTCGCCGGGCAACTGGAGCAGGCGCGCCCCTGGAGGGACCGCCGCCCGCCGATCTGACTGGCCTCTCATCAGCGGCCAGGGACGACCAAAACCTTCACCTCGCCCGGCTGCGGCGGGTTGCTGACGATGTCCGGTGCCTCGTCGAGCGAGACCTTGCGCGAGATCAACTTCTCCACCTCGATGCGACCGGAGGCGATCAGGTCCGCAGCGCGGCGATGGGTGAAGGGGTTGAGGAAAGAGGTCACCAGCTTGACTTCGCGGAAGAGGAGATCGAAAGGCTCAATCTCGATCGTCTCACCCTGGGCCATGACGCCGAGGATGACGGCGGTGCCGCCCGGCCGGACGAGCTTCGTTGCCTGGACGACCGTTTCGCCGACGCCGGCGCATTCCAGCACCACATCCACGCCGCCGGGGACGAGACCTGTCTCGCCTGAGACCTGCGCGATCACGTCACCGGCTGCCGGATCGATACTCGTTGTTGCGCCCAGTTCCTCGGCAAGCTTGCGGCGAACGGCCTGGCGGGTGACCAGGATCACCGTGGTTGCTCCGGCAAGCCGGGCCAGTTGCACCGTCAGCAGGCCAATGACGCCGCCACCGAGGACAACGACGGAGGAGCCGGTCTTGATCTGCGCAAGATCGATACCGTGCAGGCAGCAGGCGAGGGGCTCGCAGAAGGCGCCGTGCATCGGGTCGAGGCCTGTGGGGAGCAGGAAGGCCTGCTTGTGGGGAACCACCACATATTCGGCAAAGCCGCCGTCGCGGTGGATGCCGATGGCCTGGAGGTTTCGGCAGAGATTGACGCGACCGTTAACGCAGTGGCTGCAGCGGCCGCAAGCGATGTTCGGGTCTCCAGTGATGCGATCGCCGATCGAGAAACCGGAGACGCGGCTTCCCGCCTCTTCGACGATGCCGCTGAACTCGTGGCCGAGAGTGACCGGCGGCGTGCACGGGAATTCGCCATGATAGAGGTGCCGGTCGGTGCCGCAGACACCGCAGGCCTCCACCCGTACCAGCAGGTCTTCCGGGCCCGGGCAGGGCTTTTGAACGTCCCGCGTGAACAATTGCCCCGTTGCTTCCAGCCGCATCGCTCTCATGAAGCACTCCTCCCAAAGTGTCTTTGTCGTCAAAGCTTGCATGCGGCGTGCCCGCTGCCAAGCACTCCCGGCGTGCCTTGCAGCCGATTGTCTCAGAGAAAGTTGCAGCGCTCGGGTCGACGGCGGTGTCGGCGGACGATAGATGGTTCAAGCAACGACAATCGAAGGGCCTTCTCTGATGATCACCGTGCATTACCTCGACAACTCGCGCGCCCACCGCATCCTCTGGCTGCTCGAGGAGCTCGGGCTCGATTATCAGGTCAAAGTCTATCACCGGACGAAGGAGTATCTGGCTCCGAAGGAGCTCAAGGCGGTCCATCCGCTCGGCAAGTCTCCCGTAATCGAGGACAATGGACGGGTGGTCGCCGAAAGCGGTGCGATCATGGAGTATCTGATCGAGACCTATGGCGGGGAGGGGTTGCGTCCCGCGGCCGGCACCGACGAGCGGCTTCGCTATCGCTACTGGATGCATTATGCCGAGGGTTCGGCCATGCCGCTTCTGGTGATGAAGCTGATCTTTTCGCGCATCCCGGGGCAGGTGCCGTTCTTCGTCCGCCCCGTGGCAAAGATGATCAGCCAGGGTGTGGGGCGCAAGCTCATTGATCCGCAGCTCTCAGAGCATCTCGATCTCTGGATCGGTGAAGTCGGCAAGGATGGCTGGTTCGCGGGCAAGAGTTTTTCAGCGGCCGACATTGCGATGAGCTTCCCGGTCGAGGCTGGAATGACCCGCATCGCCGGGGGCAAGGACACCAGCGTGCTGCGTGGGTGGATCGATCGTATCCGGGCCCGGCCGGCCTATCAGCGAGCGCTCGCCCGCGGCGGTGAATACGGCTACGCCAAGAGCTGAGATCGTTCAGACCTAGCCGAAGCGTAGACGAACAGCCTCCGCATAGCTTCGGCTGACGGGAATTTCAGCGCCAGTTTTCAGGCGGATGACGAGACGGCCCTCGCTGCGCCCAAGGGCTGCCACCTGATCGGCGGCAACCCAGTGCGATCGATGGGTCTGCAGGCCGTCTGTGGCGCCCAACTCCCTGAGGGCATCGGAAAAGCGCAGCAGGATCAGTTGCCGGCCACGGCTGGTGGTGACGACCGTGTAGTGGTCCTCGACCGTCAGATGGAGGATTGCGCCACGCAGCTCCGGCTTCAGTCGGGCCAGAAGCGGCGGCGGCTCCGGGCTCTCAAGGGGCGGGCCTTCCGAGATGTCGCGAGCGCCACCCGCCTCAGACTGAGCAGCCGACATGGTCAGATGGGTCAGCAGGCTGAAGAGCACGGACAGCGGCAGGCAGACGAGCAGCTGCTGGCCGTAAGATGCGCCGCTCGGCGATACCCCCATCCATGACCAGCGGATCAGTTCGACGGCCAGGGCGACGAAGGGTGTTGCGATCACCGCATTCACCGCCAGCAAGGCGACTGTGCTGCGCAGCCATCCGGCAAACCAGATTTCCCCCAGGGTGATCACACAGATTGCGACCGCCCAGGCCGCAGCATGCAGCAGCGTCCAGAAGGCGGCGCGCTCGGCCAGCCCCATGTCTTCCATGGTGCCGGAAGGACCCGTTGCGACGAACACCAAGACGACGATGGCAAAGGTCGCCCAGAGGCGGGGCGAGCGGATGAGCATCGTCCATTCACGAAGCGCGGACTGCAGGGCGGTGCTGTTCACGAATTTCTCTCGACATCGACGGCAAAACATTTGTCGCGCCGGCCTGCCGGAGCGATCAGCGAAACACGATCCATTGAAACCGCGATCCTGTTCAAGGCAAGCCCCATGTCACTTTCCCTCCTCCTGCAGTCCTCAGCGGCCATCCAGATCCATGTCGTGACCGCCGTGTTGGCGCTTTTCATCGGAGCCATTCTGCTGCTCGCCCGCAAGGGCACAGGTTCTCACCGCCTGCTCGGGCGGGTCTGGATCGGCCTCATGGTGACAACGGCGCTTTCGAGCTTCTTCATCCATTCGCTCCGCCTCTATTTCGGCTTCAGCCCGATCCATATCCTGTCGGTTCTGACACTGATCGGCAGCTGGCAAGCCGTGGTGGCGGCGCGTGCCGGGAGGATCGCCGAGCACCGGCGCCATGTAGGCAATCTCTACACCTTTGCGCTTCTGACAGCCGGCGCGTTCACGCTGCTGCCGGGCCGCCTGATGCACAAGTTGCTGATCGGCGAGGAGCAGGGGCAGGTCCACCTGATCGCCATCGGAGTGCTGCTTGCAACAGTCGCTCTGCTCCAATGGTGGCTGAGGCGGCGAGGCGCGCGTCTGCCAACGTAATTGCTGCGATGATCTCTCCCTCACTGGCGTCAGGGAACAGATCGGCTATCTTCTCATTGACACCGGCGTGATCGGAGGAGGAAGCCGCATGGAATGGAAAGGCCGTCGACAGTCGGACAATATCGTTGACCGACGCGGGGAATCCTCCCGAGGTGGAAGGTTAGGGCGCAACCCATTCGGCCGGTCCGGGATCCAGATCCCGATGGGTGGGCGTCGGGGTGGTGGTCTGAGCTTCGGCACGATCATCTTTCTGGTGGTCATCTATTTCGTGCTGAAGGCCATGGGCATCGACATGCTGCAGGTTCTCGGCGAAGGCAATGTTGGGGGCTCCAGTTCCGGCTACGAACAATCTATTGGACAGCGGCCGGCCGGGCAGGCCGGCGACGATACCACTGCCTTCATCAGTGTCGTACTCGCCGAAACGGAAACGACCTGGAACAAGATCTTCGCCGCAGCGGGTGAGACTTACGAAGAGCCGAAGCTCGTGCTGTTCAGCGGGAGCGTCGATTCTGCCTGCGGGCTGGCATCATCGGCCACCGGGCCGTTCTATTGCCCGGCTGACCGGCAGGTTTATCTCGATACCGAATTCTTCGATCAGCTGGAGCAGCAGCTCAATGCGGCCGGTGATTTCGCTCAGGCCTATGTCATCGCGCATGAGGTGGGCCATCACGTGCAGAACCTGACAGGTGTGCTGCCGGAGTTCAACCGCCAGCGCCGCTCGATGGGCGAGCGCGAGGCGAACCAGATGTCGGTGCGTGTCGAGCTGCAGGCCGATTGTTATGCGGGAATCTGGGCGAAATCCGCCGACAAGGAAGGCATTCTCTCGGTCGGCGACATCGAGGAGGCACTGAATGCCGCGCAGCAGATCGGCGACGATACGCTGCAGAAGCGCAGTCAGGGCTATGTCGTGCCGGATGCTTTCAATCACGGCACCTCGGCGCAGCGCATGAAGTGGTTCAAGCGTGGCTATGACAGCGGCAATGTGAGCGCCTGCAACACCTTCTCCGGCGCGATCTGATGCGCCGGATCGCTTACCCGATCAACAGGGCCGTCAGCCAGAGGCCGAGGCCAAAGACGGTGTGAGCTGCGAGATTGAGGGCGCGGACCTTGTTGGGGTTGGCCGTCTTTGCAGCTGCCCAGCCGAGCCCGAGGCCCGGCTGCAGCAGGAACCAGCCGGCCGCAACGGTGACGATCCCCCAGATCCAGGCCGGCAGCAGGGTCGGCTCCACAAACCAGCCGGGGCCGACGAGCAAGGCGAAAATGATCCCATAGGCGATGCCAACCGCGTAGTGAGCGATCCAGCCGAGCGCCAGTTCCTGGCTGTATGCTTCAGCGTCGCCAATCGCCTCGTGGAAGACGCGCCCTGCCTTCAGGTGGTAAAACCATCGCCCGACCGACGCCCAGTTCGCCTTTGGCTGACGGAAGACGGTCATCAGGATGACGGCCCAAAGGTCCATGGCAAGCGTGGCGCCGATGCCAATGATCGTACCCTGCCAAATCAATTCCTGCATGTCTGACATTCTCCTGCTGCCTTTGCCGGAACCATAGAGAGCTGCCCGGCGCAGGAAAAGGACGGTTCTGCCGTGGGCGGTTCTCTCCGTGCCTTGTTTTTCATCAATTTCGTTGATGTCTTGACCAAAAATTCTGCAGTTTCATGATTTGATCTTGCCGGATACCGCGCGCGCGCCTATCCCTCTGCGACATGCCGCTCACCAGTATCCTGGAAGCGGCTTTTTTCGTTGAGATCGAAGCCATGCACACCGATGTCGTCACGTTCCAAGCCCAAGGCCACGCACAGTCCGGTGCCGGCAGCTGGATGTCGCATATCCGCGCGACGCTTTCGCTCGGCATTCCGCTGATCGGGGCCCAGCTCGCGCAGCTCGGCATTCACACCACGGATGTGGTCATCGTCGGGCAGCTGGGGGCGGCGCCGCTTGCGGCGATGGTGCTAGCGGGCCAGTTCTTCTTCACGATCTTCATTTTCGGCTCCGGCTTCTCCATGGCTGTCATTCCGATGGTTGCCCAGGCCTATGGTCGAGGAGACGTGGTGTCTGTCCGCCGTTCGATCCGCATGGGCATGTGGGTCTCGATCCTCTACGTGCTGTTGACCATGCCGCTCTTCTTCAACGCCGAGACGATCCTGCTGGCGCTCGGGCAGAAACCGGACGTGGCGAAGCTTGCGGCCGACTATGTGTTTATCGTCCAGCTCGGGTTGTTGCCGGCGCTTCTGTTCGCGGTGCTGCGGGCGCTGGTGAGCGCCACGGGCCGGGCGCGCATCGTGCTCTGGGTGACGCTCGGCATCCTGGTTCTCAATGCGATCCTCGCCTATGCCCTCGTTCTGGGGCATTTCGGACTGCCGGCATTGGGCATGACCGGTGCCGCGATCGTTGCCGTTGTCGTTCAGTGGGCGAGCTTTTTCGCCATGGTCGTCTATATCCAGACGCGGGACGAGACGCGGCGCTACGAACTCTTCGTGCGCTTCTGGCGGCCGGACTGGCAGGCGTTTCGCGAAGTTCTGCATCTTGGGTTGCCGATCAGCGTGACGGTTCTGGCGGAAGTCAGCCTGTTCAGCGCCGCCTCGCTTCTCATGGGCCGGATCGGGACGATCGAACTGGCTGCCCATGGGATCGCGCTGCAGCTCGCTTCGATCGCCTTCATGATCCCGCTCGGTCTTTCGCAGGCTGCGACGGTGCGGGTGGGCGTCGCCCATGGGCGGGGCAACTATCCGGAACTGGTGAGAGCCGCGATTACTGTGCTCGGGATCGCGGGGCTTCTGTCGCTGTCGGGCGGGATCCTGTTCCTGCTCGTCCCGCAACAACTGTCTGCGGCCTTCATCAACCAGAACTCGCCGGCTGCTGCCGAAGTGCTGGCCTTTGCCGGCCCGCTGGTGATGGTTGCGGGGCTGTTCCAGCTTGTCGACGGCATGCAAGCGATCGCAAGCGGTCTGCTGCGCGGGCTGAAGGATGCGCGGGTGCCGATGATCCTTGCGCTGGTTGCCTACTGGCCGATCGGCTTTTTCCTGGCCTGGTTGATGGCCTTTCCCCTCGGCATCGGCGGCATCGGCATCTGGTATGGCTTCTGCCTCGGTCTTGCGAGTGCCGCCGGCATGCTGTGCCTGCGCTTCTATCTGAAGGTCAGGCGGGAAATGCAAACGGCCCGGGGATAAGCCGGGCCGTTCAACTTTCACTCTCAGAATACGCTCAGCGCTCGGCCAATGCCGGTTCGCCCTTCGTCTGGCGCACCATGTTGATGAAGCGGCGGAAGAGATAGTGGCTGTCCTGCGGGCCGGGCGAGGCTTCCGGATGGTGCTGTACCGAGAAGACCGGCTTGCCCTTCAGGCGCAGCCCACAATTGCTGCCGTCGAACAGTGAAATGTGAGTCTCTTCAACGTTTTCCGGCAGAGACTTCGAGTCGACCGCGAAGCCGTGGTTCATCGACACGATCTCGACCTTGCCCGTGGTGAAGTCCTTCACCGGGTGGTTGGCGCCGTGGTGGCCCTGGTGCATCTTCTCGGTCGTGCCGCCGAGCGCCAGGCCCAGCATCTGGTGTCCGAGGCAGATGCCGAAGAGCGGCTTGTCGCTCTTCACCAGGTTCTGGATGACAGGGACGGCATATTCGCCGGTGGCGGCCGGGTCGCCGGGGCCATTCGACAGGAAGACGCCATCCGGGTTCAGCGCGAGGATGTCTTCGGCAGAGGTCGTGGCGGGCACGACCGTAACCTTGCAATCCAGACCGGCGAAGAGACGCAGGATGTTGCGCTTTACGCCAAAGTCGACGCAGACGATGTGGTACTTGGCATCGTCGGGGCCTAGCGTGGTGTGGCCGTCGGTCCAGGACCAGGCCTTCTCGTTCCAGACGGAAGACTGGCCGGATGTGGCGACCTTGGCGAGGTCTAGGCCGACAAGGCCGCTCCAGGCCTTCGCCTCCGCCTTCAGGGCGTCGACATCGAAGACGCCGTTCGGATCATGGGCGATGACGGCGTTCGGGGCGCCGTTCTCGCGGATCCAGGCGGTGAGCGCGCGGGTGTCTATACCCGAAAGGCCGATGATGCCACGGCCCTTGAGCCAGGCGTCCAGATGGCTTGCGGCACGATAATTTGAAGGATCCGTGATGTCGGCCTTGAAGATCACGCCGACGGCCCCGTGACGCGCTGCCGGGGTCAGGTCTTCGATATCTTCGTCGTTCGTGCCGACATTGCCGATGTGGGGGAAGGTGAAGGTGACGATCTGGCCAAGATAGGACGGATCCGTAAGGATTTCCTCATATCCGGTCAGCGCCGTGTTGAAGCAGACCTCAGCCTGGACCTTGCCGGTTGCGCCGATGCCGTGGCCTTCGATGACCGTGCCGTCGGCGAGAACGAGGAGGGCGGTCGGCTTGCGGGTCGTCCAGGGGGCTGTCGCGGTCATGGTCGTTCCTTGTTCGCCCGCGTACCAGCCCCTTGTCGGAGCGGTTTCGCAGGACCATTTATGTTGCAGATCGAGGGCGCGCGAAGTCGCGCGTTTTCAGCCCTGATGACAATTTGCGTGCAGGTGCCGAGCAATAGACGGATCGTGTGGCGAGGTCAATTCCGGAGTTGCTTGGGCTCCGGATTTCTCCCAAGCCATTTCAATGGTTTGCTCAATTCGTTTGCACTGCAGCAGATGTCTGGCTATGAGAACCACTCAACGAACACGGAAAAGCCACAATCGCTGACGGCGAGACAGGCTCTTCCCCGGAGAAAAAAATGATACGCGACACGCTCGCCAACTCGCTTAAAGAGTCCCTGAAGGCCAAGGATGTCCGCCGGACCTCGACCGTTCGTCTGATCCAGACGGCGATCAAGGATCGCGATATCGCCAATCGCGGAACCGGCAAGGATCCGGTCACAGACGACGAGATCATGCAGATCCTGATGAAGATGATCAAGCAGAGGGATGAATCTGCCAGGATCTATGCCGAGAATGACCGCCCCGAGCTCGCCGCTCAGGAGCGCGAGGAAATCGTCATCATCAAGTCCTTCATGCCCGAACAGCTGCCGGAAGACAAAGTGCGCGAGCTTTGCGCGGCCGTCATCAATGAGACCGGTGCCCAGGGACTGCGCGACATGGGCAAGTGCATCAGCACGCTGAAGGAGCGCTATCCCGGTCAGATGGACTTCGGCAAGGCCTCCGGCGTGGTGAAGGACCTCCTGAAATAATCCTGGCGCCAGCGCTGCCGATCTTCGACGCCGCCTTCGGGCGGCGTCTTGCGTTTCAGGCGTTGGAACGCTTCTGCTCGTCGGTAAACCGGCGCAGCGCTTCAGACGACGTTCTGTGAATAACGGGCACTGCGCGCGAAAGCCTTGGCGCTAGATGAAGGCCGCGCCTATATGGAGGATCAGCTTCCAGGGATACAGATGCGATTTTCCAACGAGTTCCTCGACGAAATCCGTGACCGCGTGCCGATTTCGGCCGTGGTGGGTCGGCGTGTGACCTGGGATCGCAAGAAGACCAATGTGTCGCGGCAGGATTATTGGGCCTGCTGCCCGTTCCACGGCGAGAAGAGCCCGAGCTTTCACTGCGAGGACCGCAAGGGCCGCTATCATTGCTTCGGCTGCGGGGTCTCCGGCGATCACTTCCGGTTCCTGACTGATCTTGAAGGCTTGAGCTTCGTCGAGGCGGTGCAGCAGGTGGCGGACATGGCGGGCATTGCCATGCCGCAGCCCGATCCGCAGGCGGAGCGGCGCGAGCGGGAGAGAACGACGCTGCAGGACGTCATGGAGATGGCGACGCAGTTCTTCCAGGACCAGTTGCAGACGGCGAGTGGCGCGCGGGCGAGGGCCTATCTGCGTGAACGCGGCCTGTCCGGGCGGACGATCGAGACGTTCCGCTTGGGATACGCGCCCGAGAGCCGCAATGCGCTGAAGGAGTACCTGGCGTCGAAGGGCGTGCCGAAGGAGCAGATCGAGGCCTGTGGTCTCGTGGTGCACGGGCCGGACATTCCCGTCTCCTATGATCGCTTCCGCGACCGCATCATGTTTCCGATCCTGTCGTCGCGCGACAAGGTCATTGCTTTCGGTGGCCGCGCCATGGCGGCGGATGCGATGGCGAAGTATCTCAATTCCAACGAGACCGAGCTCTTCCACAAGGGCAACGTGCTCTACAATTTCTCCCGCGCCCGCCGGGCAATGCAAGGAGCTGATGGCGCCGACACGCTGATTGCCGTCGAAGGTTATATGGATGTGATCGCGCTCTACCAGGCGGGGATCGAGAACGCTGTGGCACCGCTCGGCACGGCGCTCACTGAAAACCAGCTTCAACTGATGTGGAAGACCACGCCGGTACCGGTGCTCTGCTTCGACGGCGATGGCGCCGGCCAGCGTGCCGCCTTCCGCGCGGTCGATCTGGCGCTACCGCACATCAAGCCGGGTCAGTCGCTCCGGTTTGCCATGCTGCCCGACGGCAAGGACCCGGACGATCTCGTCAAGCGTGATGGACGGGAGCCCTTTGACCGCGTTCTTGCGGAAGCGCGCCCGCTGGCCGAGATGGTGTGGATGCGCGAAACGCAAGGTGGCGGTTTCGATACACCCGAAAAGCGGGCCGAACTGGAAGCCAAGCTCAAGCAGATCGTCAACGTGATTGCCGACGAAAACGTGCGTCGACACTACCAACAGGATGTCCGGGATCGGCTCTACGCCTTCTTCCAGGCGAGCCAGCCGGGACGCGGTGAGCGCGGCGGCTTCCAGGGTGGCGGCCGTGGGCAGGGGCAGGGCGGTCGCGCCGGCGGGCGACCGCCGGGACCGGTTGCCTCAAGCCGTGGAGCAATTTCTGATCGACTGGCCAGGTCCGGTCTCGTGCGCGGTGCGCTGGACCAGCCGACGCTGCGCGAAAGCGTTCTGGCACTGACGATCGTCAACCACCCGCAGCTGTTGGAAGACGAATATGACGAGATCGCCTCGATCGACTACGAGAATGCGGGCTTGCAGAAGCTCTGGTCGTCGCTCCTGACGGCGGTCGCCGAAGCGGGGTCTTCACTGACGCGCGAGGTGCTGATCCAGAAGCTTGAGGCGCATGGGCATGGCGCGTTGCTGCGCGGCCTCGACCAGCAGATCCGCAATGCGCGGCTATGGATCGCGACGGAGATCGCCGCTTCCGAAGATGCGCGCGAGGGATATCGCCAGGCGCTCGCACTCTACAAACGGGCAAGGGCTCTCAAGCGACAGCGCATGGAACTCGAGCGAGAAGTCGCCGAAGCGACAGAGACCGATGATGCCGGACGGATCGAGCAGGTGATCAGCGCTCTCCATGAGGTGCAGCTCGAGGTGGCGCGCATGGAAAACCAGGAGGCGATCATCGACGGCTTTGGCGTCATGTCCGGTCGCGTGAAGGGGCCCGCCACGGGACACGGGTAATGTAATCGTTTGCATAAATCTGTTGCACTGCGGCGACAAATAGGGGATTCAGGGCGTGTTCCATTGTCACCGGAAGCCAGAGTGTCGCAGGACGAGTTCGATTTCATAGCCCGCAACGGGCGCAGACTCCGCTCGTTTTGGCGCTTGCCGAATGCAGTCTGGTGGGTGGCGAGGATCGGCACTGCGGGTTACCCGCCTCGAATTCGCCGACGGCTGGCTGTGACCAATGTCATCTCGGCCATGGTCAGCCTGATGACCATTCCCTACATCCTGATCTATATCTTCTATGACTGGTACGGCCTCCTTCCGGCGATCATCGCCTTTTCACCGCAGATCGTGCTCTATGCGCTCGCCCCGTTCTTCCATCGTTTCGGGCCGACGTCGGCGGCCCTCTATCTCTGTTCCATCTGGCTGATCTTCGGGATCGGCCACTGCATGTTCTTCGGCCGAGAGTCGGGCTTGCAGTTCTATTTCCTGCCGGGTGCCGCGGCCTCGATGCTGGTCTTCGGTCCCGAGCGGCTCTTCCTGTCTGCTTGCGTGACGATCGTCGCCCTGATCGCCTTCCTCGTGACGGAGGTGGTCTTCGTCGCGCCGCTCGATTTCATTCGAGTCGAACCGCTGTTTCTCGACACCCTCTATTACGTCACCGTGCCGTTTGCCTTCCTGTTGATCTTCACGACGTCCTACTTCGCCTTCAAGGAGGCATCCCAGGCGGAGATGGCACTCGAATCGGAGCACGAGTTCTCCGAGCGCCTGCTGCAGAACATCCTGCCGCGCGCCGTCGCCATTCGTCTGAGGGATCACCACACGCAATTGGTTGCCGACCAGATTCCCTCTGCCACGATCCTGTTCGCCGATATCGTCGACTTCACGCCGCGGGCGGCGCGCTGGGAGCCGCAGCAGGTGATTGCCTTTCTCGGCCGCGTGTTCAGCCAGTTTGATGCGATCGCCGGTGCGCATGGGCTGGAAAAGATCAAGACGATCGGAGACGCCTACATGGTGGCGGGCGGTCTGCCGGAGCCGAAGCCGGATCACGAGGCTGCCGTCGCGCTGATGGCGCTAGACCTTCTCGACTGCTGCCGCAGGATATCGGAACAGGTGGGAGAGCCTGTCGAGGTGCGGATCGGGCTGGATACCGGGCCGGTGGTCGCTGGCGTGATCGGTCCGAACAAGCTGCTTTATGACGTCTGGGGCGACACGGTGAATACGGCCGCGCACATGGAATCGCACGGCATGGCCGGGCGGATCCAGGTGGCCGACTGCCTGAAGAAGAGACTGGAAGACCGCTTCGACTTCGAATTGCGCGGCGACATCGAGGTGAAGGGCAAAGGCTCCATGAGGGTGTGGTTCCTGACAGGTGTCAAGGCAGGCGCCCTTGGCTGAACTTGATGCCGCGCCCGCAGCCTTTGCCCCCTTGTTTCCCGGCGCTGATGTCCTACATCTGCGAAGATCGGTGATAAAGACGCCGTTGAACGGCTTGTTTTGTTGATTTTCCCTGTCCAGCCTGCAGAAAGGCTTGACGCCAGGAAAAATTGTGGGAATCACCAATCCAAGCACACAAGGGTGAAGTGGGTTCGGACGGATCTCTGGTATGATGACCGGTCATGCAGACAATCGAGGTTTCAAGGCTGCGACCGCAATGCCCATAGTTAATCAGGAATTAAGCAACACTCCGTTAGGTCAGTGACAGCTATCCGCCCGGGTGAGTGGTTCGTCTCCCATTCCTCCGGCGACCAGCAGCATGATCAGACGTCAGGGAAAGCGACTAGATAAATGGCATCGAAAGTCAAAGAAAACGAAGAAGCCGACAGCGAACGCGACGGCGCGCCGGACGGTCCGCTTCTCGATCTTTCCGATGACGCGGTCAAGAAGATGATCAAGGCCGCCAAGAAGCGCGGCTATGTCACCATGGACGAACTGAATTCGGTTCTGCCCTCGGAGGAGGTGACCTCCGAGCAGATCGAAGACACCATGGCCATGCTTTCCGACATGGGCATCAACGTCATCGAAGACGAAGACGTCGATGAGGCTCAAGGCGGCGACGACGAGTCTGACGACGACGGTGAAAGCGAAGGCGGCGAACTCGCTCCGACCGCCGGCACTGCCGTTGCCACTGCCAAGAAGAAAGAGCCGACCGATCGTACCGACGACCCGGTGCGCATGTATCTGCGCGAAATGGGTTCCGTCGAGCTTCTGTCGCGCGAGGGCGAAATCGCCATCGCCAAGCGCATCGAGGCCGGCCGCGAGACGATGATCTCGGGTCTCTGTGAGAGCCCGCTCACCTTCCAGGCCCTGATCATCTGGCGCGACGAACTCAACGAAGGCACGACGCTGCTGCGCGAGATCATCGATCTCGAAACGACCTATTCCGGTCCGGAAGCCAAGGCTGCGCCGCAGTTCCAGTCTCCTGAAAAGATCGAAGCAGACCGCAAGGCTGCCGAAGAGAAGGAAAAGGAGCGCGCCAAGCGTCGCCCGCAGGCCGCCTCCGGTGACGACGATGACATCACCGCCATCGGTGGTGAAGGCATGCCGCCGGAAGAAGAGGAAGAGGACGAGGACGAATCGAACCTGTCGCTGGCTGCGATGGAATCGGAACTGCGTCCGCAGGTCATGGAGACCCTCGACCTCATCGCCGACACCTACAAGAAGCTGCGCAAGCTGCAGGACCAGCAGGTGGAGGCTCGTCTTGCCTGCGCCGGCACGCTGTCATCCGGGCAGGAGCGTCGTTACAAGGAGCTGAAGGATCAGCTGATCACGGCGGTGAAGTCGCTGTCGCTGAACCAGAACCGCATCGACAGCCTTGTCGAGCAGCTCTACGACATCTCCAAGCGTCTGATGCAGAACGAGGGTCGCCTGCTGCGTCTCGCCGAAAGCTATGGCGTCAAGCGCGAAGCCTTCCTCGAGCAGTATCAGGGCGCCGAACTCGATCCGAACTGGATGAAGTCGATCGCCAATCTTTCCGGCCGCGGCTGGAAGGAGTTTGCCAAGGAAGAATACCAGACGATCCGCGACATCCGCGGCGAGATCCAGAATCTTGCCACCGAAACCGGTATCTCGATCGCTGAATTCCGCCGCATCGTGTCGATGGTGCAGAAGGGCGAACGCGAAGCGCGTATCGCCAAGAAGGAAATGGTCGAGGCGAACCTGCGTCTCGTCATCTCGATCGCCAAGAAGTACACGAACCGCGGTCTGCAGTTCCTCGACCTCATTCAGGAAGGCAATATCGGCCTGATGAAGGCGGTCGACAAGTTCGAGTACCGTCGCGGTTACAAGTTCTCGACCTATGCGACCTGGTGGATCCGTCAGGCGATCACCCGCTCGATCGCCGACCAGGCCCGCACGATCCGTATTCCGGTGCATATGATCGAGACGATCAACAAGATCGTCCGCACATCGCGCCAGATGCTGCATGAGATCGGTCGCGAGCCAACGCCGGAAGAACTGGCTGAAAAGCTCGCCATGCCGCTCGAAAAGGTGCGCAAGGTCCTGAAGATCGCCAAGGAGCCGATCTCGCTCGAAACCCCCGTGGGTGACGAAGAAGATAGTCACCTCGGCGATTTCATCGAGGACAAGAACGCGCTTCTGCCGATCGATGCTGCGATCCAGGCGAACCTGCGCGAGACGACGACCCGCGTTCTCGCCTCGCTCACGCCGCGCGAAGAGCGCGTGCTGCGCATGCGTTTCGGCATCGGCATGAACACGGACCATACGCTCGAAGAAGTCGGTCAGCAGTTCTCGGTTACCCGCGAACGTATCCGTCAGATCGAGGCGAAGGCGCTCAGGAAGCTGAAGCATCCGAGCCGTTCGAGGAAGCTCAGGAGCTTCCTTGACAGCTAAGTCGAAGAACGATGTTCGATCATGGAAACCCGCTGGAGCGATCTGGCGGGTTTTTTCCTTCTGGCCTGGTCGCAAGGTTGTTTCGCCTCCCTTTTTGCCGCAATCGTCGCTATGGATCACCCCATGACGGAAACGAGGAAGACAGGCTGGCGGCGTCTCGGCGGGGGCATGGCCATTTCCCTGCTGCTGCACGCGCTTGCGGTGGCGGTCTTTCTGTTGAGTTTCGATAGTCCCGTGGAACTCGGCGTCGAGGAGCAAGCGGTGGAGGTGACGCTGGTCGCGCCGCCGGAGCCTCCCACGCCAGAGCCTGCACCGGAGACGCCGGAGGCGGCAGAGACGCAAACCGCCGAGGCGGAAACGCCCGAGCCGCCGCCTGCACCAGAGCCTGACGCGCCTCCGCCGCCGGAGCCCGAGCCTCAGCCGCCCGTGCCGCAACCGGAGGTGCCAGAACCCGAGGTGCCAGGACCCGAGGTGCCAGATGTAGCGCAGGTTCCCATTCCCGTGCTGAGGCCGGTGGTTCGGTTCGGCGAGCAGGACACTGGTCCGGAGCTCTCGCAAGGCACCGAAGCCGAAGAGCAGGCCGCCGAGGAGGCTGAAGCGCCAGAGCAAGCGGAGGATTCGGAGGCCAAGCCGACCGTCGCGCAGCCGGAAATCAGTTTGCCCGAGGCGCCTCCTGCCGAGACGGCGGTTGCCGAAGCGGCGGACGAGACGACCGAGGGCAACGGAGAGGCGGAAGCCGCCGCCGAGAGCCAACCCTCAGATGCGCCGCCGGCGGCCACCCTTCGGGAGGCAGAACTGGAGCCGCGCGAGGTGACAGAGCTGTTTTCGTCAGCGATTTCGGGTGATCAGGCTGCGATGACGGCGATGGCGGGCCTGACGCGCCAGGAACGGGGTGATCAGCTCTGCGGCACCGAGCTCAGCCAGCAGCTTCGTCGCGGGTCGCCGGCCTATGTGCCCTATCTGCTTCCGATCCTGCGGTTGAAGGAGGGCAATGTCATTGATGTTCCGCTTGCTGCGTTCCGGGAGATCAACGGGGCGTGGATCAATATCGCGGTACGCTGCGAGGTCGACGACGATGCCACGCAGGTGGTGCGCTTTTCCCTGTCTGTCGGCAAGACCGTTCCGCGCTCGGAATGGGCCGAGCGCGGCTTTCCTGACACCTAAGCTGCGAGATTATCCCAGTTTCTCTCGAATCACCGCCATGAAGACACGGGCGCCAATGGCGGTCAGGTCATCCGGATAATCATAATCGGGGTTGTGGAGGGCCGGGTGCTTTTCGCCTGCGCCAAGGAAGAACATGGCGGAGGGGCAGATGGCGCGCAGGCGGCCGAAATCTTCGGAGGCGCGCATCGGCAGATTGCCTTCGCTGAAGGTCACCTTCTCGGTTGCCAGAGCCGTTTCGAGATGCGCGACGGCCTCCGGCGCGTTTTCGCAGTGGAAGAATATGTCGTGGTAGCTGATCGCGTGGTCGAGGCCGGCTTTCTCGGCCGCCGTGGCGACCAAACGTTCGGCCTTCGCGCAAAGCTCTGCCATACGATCGTCGATCAGCGTGCGCAGCGTGACCCAGATCTCGGCGTCCCCCGGAGCAATCCCGAAGGCCTTTTCTCCGAGGGAGGCGTGGGTGACCGTGGCGAGGGTGAAGTCAGTGGCGGGTGGCGCGCCGTTGGAGAGGGCGGTCAGAGCCGGCATCAGGTCGGATATCGCGGCCATCGGCGAGACGCCGGTCTCCGGTTGCGACGCGTGCGCCGTCTTGCCTGACAACGTGATCTTCATGCCGCGGGAGGCGCAGTTGACAGGTCCACTCTTCAGCGCGACCGTGCCGAAGGCGAGGCCCGGCATGTTGTGCAGAGAATAGGCGAAATCCGGGGTGATTTCGGCAAAGCGGGGATCGGCAAGCACGGCCGCAGCACCGCTGCCGTCTTCCTCTGCCGGCTGCCAGAGCAGCACGACACGACCGCTGGCGACGGGTTGGCGCGACAGGCCGGTCGCCAGCGCCAGAAGGATTGTCGAATGGCCGTCATGGCCGCACAGATGGCCCTTGCCGGGGACCGTCGAGCGGTGCTGGGCGGTCGACTTTTCCTCGATCGGCAGGGCGTCGAGTTCGGCACGGAAGAGAAGCGTTGGGCCTGGCTTGTGGCTATCGAAGACTGCCGCCACGCCGTGGCCGCCAAGTTTTGTCAGGAGTTTCGACGGGGCCAGCGGGCGGAGCGCCTCGACGACCCGGCGCGCAGTGTCGCGCTCTTCGCCAGAGACTTCCGGGTGTCGGTGAAGGTCGTGGCGGAAGGCTTGAAGCTCCACCACGTCGCGGTTGGTCAGGAACATGCTCATCGTCTCCTCGTGTCCGATCCGTCTTACAGCAAGGCGCGAAGCCGCCCAAGCGGCGTTTGAAGCAACCTTAGCGCAGCAGCTTGAAGGCAATCGCGGCCATGACGAGCGCGATCACCGCGTCGAGGACACGCCAGGCGAAGGGGTTGGCAAACAGCGGTGCGAGGAGCCGGGCACCGTAACCGAGGCTGAAGAAGAAGCAGAAGGATGCCGTCGTGGCGCCGAGGGCAAAGGCGACCTCGTGGCCGGCATAGCGTGTGGAGATCGAGCCGAGCAGGACGACGGTGTCGAGGTAGACATGCGGGTTCAACCAGGTGAAGGCGAGGCAGGTCAGAAGCGCCGTTCGCAGACTGGTTGCGGTGGATTCGCCGGCACGCAGGCTGTTGCCGCCCGTCCAGGCAGAATGGGCGCTGCGCAGGGCATAGACGAGAAGGAAGGCGGCGCCGCCGTAGCGCAGTGCCGGCTCGAGCCAGTCGAGGCGCGACAGGACTGTTGCAAAACCTGCCACCCCGGCTGCGATGAGAACCGCATCGGATACCGCGCAGGTGAGCACCAGCGGTAGAACATGCTCTCGCCGCAGGCCCTGGCGCAGAATGAAGGCATTTTGAGCGCCGATTGCGAGAATCAGGCTCAAACCCAGGAAGAAACCAGCGGTGGCGGCGACGAACATGAAGAACTCCTTTGCAGCGCCGCTTTGACTAACCGCCATGATTACATTAGAGAAGCAAATAAACGTGATCGATCATAAGGAATTCTAATGTTTGATCCGGCCCAACTCTCGGCTCTCTCTGCAGTCCTGAGGACCGGCAGTTTCGAGCGCGCGGCGCAGATGCTGCATGTGACGCAGTCGGCAATCTCCCAGCGACTGCGGCAGCTGGAGGAACAGGTCGGAACCTCCCTTGTTGTTCGCTCGCAACCCTGCCGGGCCACCGAAGCGGGGGAGCGGCTTTTTCGTCACGCAGAGGAACTGCGGCTGTTGGAGCAGGGGGTGCGCCGGGATCTGGGTATCGCATCGCATGGCGAGCGGGAGGCGGGCAGATGGCCGACGCTCAGGCTTGCAGTCAATGCCGACAGTCTGGCCACGTGGTTCGTGCCGGCCATGGCAGCGGTCGACGGCGTCCTCTTCGATCTCGTCATCGATGACCAGGATCACAGCGCCGAATGGCTGCAGCGCGGGGAGGTTCGGGCGGCGATCAGCGGGTCGGCCAAGCCGGTTCAGGGCTGCGACTGCCGACCGCTCGGAGCCTTGCGCTACCTGGCGACAGCGAGCCCCGCCTTTGTCCAGCGCTGGTTCGGATCAGCGCAGATCGATGCGGCGCGGCTCAAGGAGGCACCGGTCATCACCTTCAACGCCAAGGACCGTCTGCAAACGCGCTGGGCCGACATGGCATTCGGCGTGACGGTTACCGGTCCGTCCCACTGGCTGCCGTCGAGCCACGCCTTCGTAGACGCTGCTGTGGCCGGCCTCGGATGGGGCATGAATCCGGAGCCGCTTGCCGCCGGCGCGATTGCGGAGGGGCGGCTGTGCGAACTCCTGCCCGGGCAGCCGCTCGATGTGCCGCTTTACTGGCATGTCAGCCGGTCGGTCGCGGGTGCGCTGAAGCCGATCACGGATGCGGTGCTGCGTGCGGCTTCCGCGGCGCTACGTCCGATCACTTGAGGTGGCGGCGGCCACGCTCAAACCTTGCCGGAGGTCGTGACAGGCCTATGTTGAAGACAAAGAAGGAGAGGCCCATGTCACTGGAAGAGCAGGTACTTGCCGTCACCGATTCCCTCAACCGCCACGATTTCGACGCGCTGCTCGGCGCCTTCGAGGAGGAGGCGGTGCTCGATCTGCCAGATGGTATACGGGTGATCGGGCATGCGTCCTTCCGGGACACACTGGCGGCCTATGTCCTGCGCCATGACATCACGCTGTCCGACCAAGTCATCATGACCGACCGCGCCGGCTTCCGCGTCGCGGTCGAGTGCACGTTGAACGGATCCGATCGGCGCGATATCGATGCCGGCGAGAACGGTGAAGCAGGGCCCTATGCCTTGCCGGCAGTGATGGTGCTGGAGCGAGAGGGTGACCGTTTTTCGCGCCTCAGCCTCTACGCCGGTACGCGACCCTGACGTAAGGCGCGGTCAGTTCCCGCCGAGATAAGCTTCCAGCACGGTCACGATCATCGCATGGTCTTCCTCGGACTTGAGACCGGAGACTGTGATTGCTGCGACGACGCCCGTGCCCGCAACCCGCACCGGGAAGCTGCCGCCATGGTCCGCATAGTCCAGCGGATCAAGGCCGATTTCTGGCGACACGGTCCGGCCCCGGGCGCGGTTCAATTCGCCGACGCGAAGGGACGCCTTGTGCATGCGCAGCGTTACATTGCTCTTGCGGCGTGCCCAGTGGTCGTTATCGGGCGAGGCGCCGGGCAGGGCGGCATGAAACAGCGTGCGGTCCGGCGTGCGGATGTCGATCACGACGGGCGCCTTGTCGGAAAGCGCAAGATCCACCAGCCGCCGGCCTACGTCGAGCGCCACCATTTCGTCGAAGCTCTTGAAAACCAGCAGGCTTTCCTGCTTTTCGATAGTTTCGATCAGGCTCATAGGTCCATGTTCTCCCTTTTTCCGGCGGGAGACTATAGAGGCCTGGTGTGACTGGCTAGGGGCGGAGGTTGCTTCTCCCCCGACAAGCTTGAAGGGGTTGAAAAACATGGCGATGCTGCGAGTGGCGATATCCACCCACGGGCAGGGGCTCTACGAGTTTACCGAAGCGGCGCAAGCTTTTTTGCGCGACAGCAAGGTGGAGGAGGGCATCATGACGGTCTTCGTGCGCCACACCTCCTGTTCGCTGCTGATCCAGGAGAACGCCGATCCCTCGGTGCAGACAGACCTCAAGGCCTTCTTCCGCCGGCTGGTGCCGCCGACGACGGATCCAGCGATGGACTGGGTGACCCATCGTGACGAGGGGCCGGACGACATGCCGGCGCATATCAAGGCAGCGCTCCTGCCGGTTTCGCTTTCGGTCCCCTTTGCCGACCGGCGCCTGCTTCTCGGCACCTGGCAGGGCATCTACCTCTTCGAACATCGCGACCGCCCGCATCGCCGGGAGGTCATCCTGCATGTCTGACGTGTCGGGAGCGACAAGGTGAACATTTGCTGAATGCCGGATTCGGACTGCATTCAGGCGGCCTCTCCTACTCTCACATCAATCGCTCGCAAAGGCGGGATGGAAACGACGGCGCAGGGAAGCGTCACTGAAGGAGAGAGAAAATGTTTGGCATGCTTCGCAAAATTGGTCTTGCTGCCCTTGTCTCGGTCATGGCGACCACCGGTCTTGCCTCCACGGCATCCGCCGACAGCTTCGGCTGGGGCGTCTATATCGAGGGTCCGCGCCATGGCGGCCCCGGCTGGGACCGTCCCGGCCATCGCCCGGGCTGGGATCGTCCCGGCTGGGACCGTCCGCGCCGTGGTGAGTGCCGTCCGCATCACGCCGTCGAAAAGGCCCGCTGGAACGGTCTGCGCCGCGCCTTTGTCGCTGACGTGACGCCGCGCCGCGTCGTGGTTGCCGGCGTCCGCCATGGTGGCCGGGATCGCATGGTCTTCGCCAATGTCCGCGGTTGCCCGATCATCCGCTATTGATGAAACGGCAGCGGAGCCGAGCAGCTTTCGCCCGAATGCTTGAGCCTTGATCGCCCGCCGCCCGGGCCATGCAACAAGGGGCCAGACAAGACCCCGGCTGCATGGCCCGACTTTTTCGTATCGGCCTTTGCCGATGCCTTGAAGACGCCAAAATCGCTGCCCATATGGCGATCAACCCGCTGGTCCGGGCCCCTCTGGCAAGAGCTCCCGGCGCTCTTGCGATGTCGGACCTTTTCGACACCGTTGCCGGTCCAAGGACCAGTTCATGAGACGCCACCATTCCATCCAGATTTCCCCGGGGCGCTTTCCCTCGCTCGACGGCGCCCATGCGCGTCCCGGCGATCCCAAGCCGCGCCTGCAGACCCCGCGTGACACCGGCTCATTCTCGTGGAGCCAGGAGGCGGCCCGATGATCGCCGAGTGGATCGCATCGATATTCGCCATGCTCGTCGTCGATCCGATCGAAGCCGATATCCGGCAGAGGCTCGAAGAGATGAAGGCACCGGTCGAGGTGGTCAGCCAGGCCGGCGATTGCCTGCGGACAACCGGGCCGCTGCTCATCGACCGTGCCACAGGCGACCTCTGGTGGGCCGGCACGACCGTCGTCTCCGTCGTCAGCGGCCTGACGAGCCCCGCCGAACTTCTCGACGCCGAGAATCCCAGCTGCGCGCCGCTTACGAGCTATCTCATCTCCGCCGAAGCGGAAGCCTGATCCATGACCGAGGAGGATAACCGAGCCATGCCACTTTCCCTTGCCACGACAGCAGTCCAATCCGCCCATCCGCACGAGGAAGACGGGTTGGGCAGCATTCGCGCCCGCCGCAACCTGCTTGCCGGCTACTGGGCCGGGTCGCTCATCGGTTTTGCCGGTGATGATCTCGGCCGCTATGCCCGCGATCTGCATGCGGTCGACCATGTGGTGAGCGGCGATGGTGACGTCATCGCGCGGCTCTCGCGCGATCTGGCAACCGCCGGCCACAGCTTCAGCAAGGCCGATATCGAGGCAGCCCTTCGCCGCTTTCACGCCCAGGCGCTCAAGGATACCGGCTGCACGGAGTAAGGCTGCGTTCTGAAGCCTGGCGCCGGTACAGGCGGTGACCGGCGCTTCCGCGATCTTGATTGACGCAAGTTTTCCTGGCGCGTTGTATCCCGCGCCAGACGCGCTACACTTCATGGTGTCACCATCAACACGCTCGGGGAGGAGCAATTCGATGAGACGCATGTGGCCGGAGGAATTCAGCTCAATTCTCGACGACGCGGAAGAGGTCACGCTGGAAAGCGCGGCACACGAGCGTGAAGACGGCTCGCATAGCGAGGCGATCCGCCGGCAGGCCTTGAGGGTGCGCATGACGCAGGCCGATTTCGAGCGCATCTGGCCGCTCGCAGAAGCGCGCTACCGCCTTCAAGGGCGCTTCACCGGCAAGGCGATCACCATGATCGTCAACAATCCCCATTACAGCCAATGGCATCCGGCAGACGGCGGTACGGTCGAGGCTGTCTCCGACAGTGGTCGCGGCTATTCCACCCGCTATTTCGTCGTGCATTTTCTTCTCGATGACGTGCGGGAAACCGTCGAGGCCTGAGGTCCTGAAGCTGGCCGCCTGCGGGGTGGCCAGCTCTCCCGACCGGTCTCGATAAAGCCGTGCTCGTGCCGATCCGAGCGAAGCAATCATGCCGCTGCTGCAGGCTCGTCCTGTAGCCTTAGTACCTCGCGGTCCCGCGCTCGCCGCTGCCCTTGCGGCGCACAATCTGCCATCCCCTTTTGAAGGCGCGGGGAACAATCGAGCGCCGGGCGCCTTTCCCCGAAATTGGGAGGCGCTTCATGACTGCAGGCAATATTTCGATGGAAGACGTGGCGGATCTGGCAGCCCGGCTGGAGGCGATGACCGATGACGAGGTTTTCGCGGCGATGAAAACACTGGAGACGCAAAGCGAGGACGTGACCAGCGACCGGGATGAAATCCTTTCGCGGATCGCGCTGGTCGAGGAAGAACTCGAAAGGCGGTATCCGGGACAGATGCTGGCGCCTTATCGCAACTGGAAGAAGGATCAGGCTTTCATCTGACACGCGATCTGGCTCTTGCAGACCGGCGATTTCTCCGAAAATGTCAGCCTGACAGCCAATCCCTCGCAGCCCCCGCTCGCGCGGGCACCCGCACGGCCCGCCCACCTACGGCACACATACCAGGAAATCCCATGAGCTACAGCACGACGCTTTCCCTGACCGTCAACGGCCAGCCTTACGACATCGAGGTCGACAACCGGACCAGCCTGCTCGACCTGTTGCGCGAACACCTGCATCTGACAGGCACGAAGAAGGGCTGCGATCACGGGCAGTGCGGCGCCTGCACAGTCATCGTCGACGGGCGCCGGGTGAACGCATGCCTGACACTTGCAGTCATGCATGAGGGCGACAGGGTCACCACCATCGAGGGGCTGGGGCAGCCAGGAGACCTCCACCCCATGCAGGCGGCCTTCGTCAAGCATGACGGGTTCCAATGCGGCTACTGCACGCCGGGGCAGATCTGTTCCTCCATCGCCGTTCTGGAGGAGATCAAGGCGAACATTCCAAGCCATGTCACCGGTGACCTGACCGCGCCGACCGAGGTCACGCCCGAAGAGCTCCGGGAACGGATGAGCGGTAACATCTGTCGCTGCGGGGCCTATTCGAACATCATCGACGCCATCACCGAGGTTGCGGGAACACAAGCATGAGAGCCTTTACCTATGAACGCGCCTCTTCGGCCGAGGCGGCGGCTCGTGTGGCTGCGACCAACCCGCAAACCAGGTTTATTGCCGGCGGCACCAATCTCCTCGACCTGATGAAGCTGGAGATCGAAACACCGACCCATCTGATTGACGTCAACGGACTTGGTCTCGACGGCATCGAGGTGACGCCGGACGGCGGTTTGCGGATCGGCGCCCTGGTGCGCAATACCGATCTTGCGGCCCATGACATCGTGCGCCGCGATTATCCGCTGCTGGCGCGCGCCCTGCTTGCCGGAGCCTCTGGGCAGTTGCGAAACAAGGCGACGACAGCGGGCAATCTGTTGCAGCGGACGCGCTGTCCCTATTTCTACGACACCAACCAGCCCTGCAACAAGCGTCAGCCGGGAAGCGGCTGTTCGGCCATCGGCGGCTTCAGTCGCCAGCATGCTGTGCTCGGCGTCAGCGATGCCTGCATTGCCACCCATCCGAGCGACATGGCGGTTGCGATGCGGGCCTTGGATGCGGTGGTGGAAACGGTGATGCCCGATGGCGTGAGCCGCACCATCTCGATTGCAGACTTTCACCTTCTGCCCGGCGATACGCCGCATGTCGAAACGGTGCTGGAACAGGGCGAGATCATCACTGCGGTCGTCCTTCCGCCGCCGGTCGGCGGCAAGCAGATCTACCGCAAGGTTCGCGACCGCGCATCCTATGCCTTCGCGCTCGTGTCTGTCGGTGCGGTGATCCAAGCGGATGGCTCGGGAATGGTCGCTCTGGGCGGCGTGGCGCACAAGCCTTGGCGGACTGCCGAGGCCGATGCGGTACTTCCTGACGGCGCGCGCGCGGCCGCCGCCGCTCTGCTCGCCGGCGCACGGCCGACGGAGCACAACAGGTTCAAGCTCGATCTCGTGGAGCGCGCGCTCGGCGCCGTGATCGAGCAAGCAAGGGGTTAAAGTCATGAAGTTCGAGACGCCAGCCACCACCAACCCCATCGACAACCTGAAGGTCGTCGGCCGCCCGATCCACCGTATTGATGGTGAACTGAAGACGACCGGCCGGGCAACCTATGCCTATGAATGGCGCGACCCCGCCCTTCGCTACGCCTATGGCTATCCCGTCGGGGCAGCGATCGCCAAGGGGCGCATCCTCTCCATTGATGCCGATGCTGCCCGGCAGGCCCCTGGCGTGCTGGCGGTGGTGACCACGCTCGATGCCGGCGATCGCAAGAAGGGCGAATACAACACTGCGACGCTGTTCGGCGGCAGCAGGGTGCAGCACTACCATCAGGCGATTGCCCTGGTGGTGGCAGAAACCTTCGAGCACGCCCGGGCGGCAGCCACGATGATCAAGGTCTCCTATGAGGAAGAGCCCGGCAGTTTCGACCTCGCCGCGGCCAAGGAGGGGGCGGCGAAGCCGGAAGAAAAGGATGAGCCTGATACGGTTTTCGGGGATTTCGATGCGGCTTTTGCCGGCGCGCCCGTGACGCTCGACGCGTTCTACACCACGCCGGATCAGTCGCATGCGGCGATGGAGCCGCATTCCTCGATCGCGGCTTGGGACGGCGACCAGCTTAGCGTCTGGACATCCAGCCAGATGATCGACTGGTGGCGGGAGGACCTCGCGACCTTCCTCGACATGGACAAGGAGAAGATCCACCTGATGTCGCCATTCATCGGCGGCGGGTTTGGCGGCAAGCTCTTCCTGCGGGCGGATGCGGTGCTCGCAGCCCTCGGCGCCAAGGCCGTCGGGCAGGCGGTCAAGGTTGCCTTGCCACGACCGCTGATCATGAACAACACGACCCACCGGCCGGCCACGATCCAGAGAATCCGGATCGGCGCTTCATCGAATGGCCGGATCGAGGCGATCGCCCATGAGAGCTGGTCGGGCGACCTGCCTGACGGCAAGCCGGAGACGGCCGTCAACCAGACGCGTCTCCTCTATGCCGGTGCAAACCGGATGACCGCCATGCGGCTTGCAACGCTCGATCTCGCCGAAGGCAATGCGATGCGCGCGCCGGGCGAGGCTCCAGGAATGATGGCGCTGGAAATTGCGATCGACGAGATGGCGGAGAGGCTGGGGCTTGATCCAATCGAATTCCGGATCATCAACGATACGCAGGTGGATCCCGAGCATCCCGAACGGCCTTTTTCGCAGCGGGACCTCATCGGGTGTCTGCGGCTTGGCGCCGATCGCTTCGGCTGGAGCGATCGTGGCGCACCGGGATCTCGGCGGAAGGGCAACTGGCTGATCGGTACCGGGGTCGCGGCGGCATTTCGCAACAATCTCCTGGTCCCCTCGGGAGCGCGTGTGCGGCTTTCGCCGGAGGGCCGCATTACCGTCGAAACCGACATGACGGACATCGGCACGGGGAGCTACACGATCATTGCGCAGACAGCGGCGGAAATGATGGGCGTGACCGTCGATGCGGTCGACGTGCGGCTCGGCGATTCCCGCTTTCCCGTTTCGGCGGGATCGGGCGGCCAGTTCGGCGCCAACAGCGCGACATCCGGCGTCTATGCGGCCTGCGTCAAGCTGCGTGAGGCGATCGTCAAGAATATCGGCCTCAACACCGCCGACGTCGTCTTCGAAGATGGCGAGGTGCGCTCAGGCAATCGCACCGTTCCTCTCGCACAGGCCGCGGAACCGGACGGTCTCGTCGGCGAAGACACGATGGAATGGGGAGATTTGTCGAAGACACACCAGCAATCGACCTTTGGCGCACATTTCGTCGAGGTCGGCGTCGACACTGCCACAGGTGAAACCCGCGTCCGCCGGATGCTGGCCGTCTGTGCGGCCGGGCGCATCCTCAATCCGATCACCGCCCGAAGCCAGGTGATCGGCGCCATGACCATGGGCGTGGGGGCGGCCTTGTCCGAAGAACTTGCGGTCGACACGCGCCGCGGCTTCTTCGTCAACCACGACCTTGCTGGTTATGAGGTGGCGGTGCATGCTGACATCCCGCATCAGGAGGTGATCTTCCTCGACGAAACCGACCCGATGTCTTCACCAATGAAAGCCAAGGGCGTCGGCGAGCTCGGTCTCTGCGGCGTCTCAGCTGCGATCGCCAATGCGATCTACAACGCAACCGGGGTGCGGGTCCGCGACTATCCTGTCACCCTCGACAAACTAATCGGCGGCCTGCCACAGGTGGCCTGACGTCGGGGGCGTGGTCGAGTGGGGAAGGGAGGAGTGGTGAGCCTGCAGTGCCCGCCGCTTTGAAGTGAATTCAATGAGCCCGATCAGCCCTGACGCCTGGCATCGCCGATAGATTCGGCAGGCTGCGCCATTGCGCAGAGCCAGCGAACGGGGGCGGTGAATCAGGATGAATGTCGCCTGCATGGTATGGGCGAAGCGGAATGGCAAAGCGTTTGTCGACCCGCTGCGTGGGTGGTTGGCGTGATTGAAACCTTTGTTTTTCTTCTCGTTGCCCAACGTGAACCTGAGACGTCTTGTCGACCAGATGGTGCTGTGATCCCACCCACCATGTCCGGCTTGAACTCTGAAATCTGAACTCGTGCGAGGGCGTGGTTCCCAGGAGATCTTCGCCTGGAACGATGCTGCCTGAGCCCGGCAATAGCTTGAGTTGCGCAGGCAACAAGTCTCGCAAGAAGGCCCTCTTGACAAAAACTTTGGAACGTTCCATAAGGCGCTGGAACGATCCAAAAGGTATACGAGAGATTGCGGGAGGAGATGCGGATGCGGTGGGCGCTGATCGGAGCCAGCACGATTGCTCGTCAGTACATGATCGGAGCCATCCGTGCCCAGCATGGCGAGATCTGGCATGTGCTGAGTGCATCGGCGGAGCGCGCGCAGGCTTTTGCTGACGAACACCACATCCCGCGATCTGGCACCGATCTGGACGAGCTTTTGGCAGATCCCGAGGTCGACGCGGTCTACATCTCGACGACCAATGAAAAGCATCTTTCGCAGGCTTTGGCCGCCGTGCGGGCTGGAAAGCATGTTCTGTGCGAGAAGCCCCTGGCGCTGACACTCGAGGATGCCAGCGCCATGGTGCGCGCCGCTCAAGAAGCGGGGCTCGTGTTCGCCACAAATCATCATCTGCGTTGCTCCGGAAGCCATCGTGCCGTGCGCGCTCTCATCGCATCGGGCCGCATCGGCCGCGTGCTTTCTCTCCGTCTGCACCACGCCGTCTTCCTGCCGCCGCATCTTCAGGGATGGCGGATTAATGCGCCGGATGCCGGAGGTGGCGTCATCCCTGACATCACCGTCCACGACGCCGATGTCGCCCGCTTCCTCCTCGGCGAAGATCCGGTCTCGGTCGTCGCGCAGATGACGAGTTCCGGCTTGGGCGAGGGCGTCGAGGATTCCGCCATGTCCGTCTGGACCATGCCGTCAGGCACCATGGTGATGAGCCATGAGAGCTTCACGCATCCCTTCGCCGGCTCCGGGCTCGAGGTGCATGGCACGGAAGGGTCGATCTTCGCCCGGGATGTGATGACCCAGAACCCGATCGGCACCATAGAGCTGGTAACGGCGTCGGGTCGCGAGGCGATCGGATTTGACCACCATGATCTCTACGCGGAAAGCGTCCGGCGTTTCCATGCAGCCGTCGCCGGCGATGGCGAGCCGGCAGCAACCGGTACCGATGGGGTGAAGTCGCTCGCGGTGGCTCTCGCCGTGCGCGATGCCGCAGCACGCGGTGTCCGGGTCGATGTCAATTATGGAGAATTCCGTTGAGTAAACTGGTTGCTCCCGATCACGCTGTCGCGCGCATCCCCGATGGCGCCGTCGTTACGGTGTCATCCTCGTCGGCGCTCGGCTGCCCGGATTTCGTGCTGGCCGCTCTCGGTCGCCGGTTCGAGACGGAAGGCCATCCGCGCCACTTAACCATGCTGCATCCGATCGCCGCCGGTGACATGTATGGCGTGAAGGGCATCGACCACATCGCGAAAGATGGCCTGATCAGCCGCGTGCTTGCCGGTTCCTATCCGTCCGGTCCGTCGAGCCTGCCGATGCCCGAGATCTGGAAAATGGTCGTTGAAGACAGGGTTGAAGCCTATAACGTCCCCTCCGGCATCATGTTCGACATGCACCGCGAGGCGGCTGCCCAACGCCCTGGTGTGTTGACCCGCATCGGCCTCGACACTTTTGTCGATCCGGTCCGCGAGGGCTGCGCGATGAATGCCAGCGCTTCGGCCAGCCCCATCGTCAGCCGCGTCGAATTCGCCGGTGAAACCTGGCTACATTTTCCCAACATCTATCCTGACGTCTGCATTCTGAGAGCCACCACCGCCGACGAGCGCGGCAATCTCACCTATGAACACGAGGGTGCCTATCTCGGCGGACTTGAGCAGGCGATCGCGACGCGCAACAATGGCGGTCTCGTCATCGCCCAGGTGAGCCGCATGACGGCGGCCGGCAGCCTTCGTCCGCATGACGTGCGGGTGCCGGGTCATCTCGTCGACCTCGTCGTTCTCGATCCCGAGCAGAAGCAGACCTGCGAGACGCCCTATGATCCGGCGATCTCCGGCCAGATCATGCGGCCATGGTCGAGTTTCAAGCTGGCAGAACACGGCGTCGAGAAAGTGATCGCCCGCCGCGCAGCCCTTGAACTGAAAGCTGGCATGACGGCCAATCTCGGTTTCGGCATCAGCGCGCAGGTACCGCGCATCCTGCTGGAGGAGGGGCATCCCGAGGCAGTCACCTGGGCGATCGAGCAGGGTGCCGTCGGCGGCATGCCGCTCACCGACTTCGCCTTCGGCTGTGCCTCAAATGCCGACGCTTTCGTGCCGTCACCGCAGCAGTTCATCTACTTCCAGGGCGGCGGCTTCGACGTGTCCTTCCTCTCCTTCCTCGAGGTCGACGTCGAGGGCAACGTCAATGTCTCCAAGCTCGGCAAGAAGCCCTATCTCACGGCCGGTTGCGGCGGCTTCGTCGATATCACCGCCCATGCAAAGAAGATCGTCTTCTCGGGCTGGTTCGAGGCCGGTGCCGGTGTTGAACTGACGCATGACGGTATCCACGTCCGTAGCCCCGGCAAGTTTACGAAGATGGTCGACAAGGTCGAGCATGTGACTTTCTCTGGCCGCAGGGCCCGCGAGCAGGGGCAGGATGTGCTCTACATCACCGAGCGCTGCGTGATGCGGTTGACGGAGAGTGGGCTCGTCGCGACCGAAATCATGCCGGGTATCGAACCCGAGCGGGACGTCGTCGCGGCCTCTGAAGGCCGGGTGAGGATTGCGCCGGACGCGCGCGTGATCTCCACCGCGCTGCTGTCGAAGGATCCGATGGGGTGGGCGCCATGAGCACCGTTCATCTGGAGGTCGCAGAAGGGATCGCCGAGATCCGGCTGGACAATCCGGCGAAACTCAACGCGTTCACGGTTGACATGCTGGAGCAGCTCTCCGGCCATCTCGACAGGCTGGAGCGCATGGGCGACGTTCGCTGCGTCATCGTTACGGCAGAAGGTGAGCGTGCCTTCTGCGCCGGGGCCGACATCAACGCCTGGGGCGATCTGACACCAGCGGAATTTGCCCGGCACTGGGTGCGGGACGGGCATCGCATCTTTGATCGGCTGGCACGACTGTCGAAGCCCGTGATCGCCGCCATGGCAGGCCATGCTTTTGGCGGTGGTCTGGAGCTCGCCGCCGCCTGCGACATCAGGGTCGTGGCGCCGAACGCGACGATCGCTCTTCCCGAGGCGCATGTGGGCATCGTGCCCGGATGGTCGGGCACGCAGCGGCTCGCAAGGCTTCTTCCGGAACCGATCCTCAAGGAGATGGCCCTGTTCGGCCGGCGGATTTCCGCCGAGCGTGCCCATGGCTTCGGTTTCGTGGCCGAGATTTCGGCGAGCCCAGCCGAGGCGGCCCGCAGCATGGCCCGGTCAGTTTTGGGCCTGTCTCCGCGTGCGATCGAAGTGGCGAAATTCATGATCCATGCGGGCAGGGGCGAGGATCGCGACGCGATGATCGAGGCGCTCGGCAGTGGGGCGATTGCCGCAAGCGCCGATCGCAATGAGGGTGTCGCTGCCTTCAAGGCGAAACGCAAACCCGCATTCTCGGGAGAATGACATGAACGACATGACCATGACTTCAGCCGTTGCCCATCCGCTGCCAGAGGCGCCCTTCGAAGGCCGCCACCTGATCGACGGGATCTGGCAGGGCAGCGCCGATGGCACGACCTTCGACAGGATTTCGCCATCGCATGGCGTTCTGGTCAGCCGCTCCGCGCGCGGCGGTGCGGCGGAAACGGAAGCCGCGATAGCGGCTGCACGGCGGGCCTTCGACAAGGGCACATGGAGCCGTGCGACCGGCAAGGAGCGCGCGGCGCTGCTTCTCAAGGTGGCCGATCTCATCGAGACCAATGTCGAGCGCATGGCGCTCCTTGAAACGCTCGAAAGCGGCAAGCCGATCTCCCAAGCGCGTGGCGAAGTCTCTGGTGCCGCCGACCTCTGGCGTTATGCAGCGGCGCTTGCCCGCACCCTGCATGGCGACAGCCACAATTCGCTTGGCGAAGACATACTGGCGGTCGTGCTGAAAGAGCCGATCGGCGTCGTCTCGATCATCACCCCCTGGAACTTCCCCTTCTGGATTTTGAGCCAGAAGCTGCCCTTTGCGCTCGCGGCCGGCTGCACCTGCGTGATCAAGCCGTCGGAAATGACGCCGTCCACGACCGTAATGCTGGGAGAACTGCTGATCGAAGCGGGACTACCCGCCGGCGTCGTCAACATCGTCCTTGGCTTCGGCCAGCCGGTCGGTGCATTGATGGCAGAGCATCCCCATGTCGACATGGTGAGCTTCACCGGATCGACCGCCGTTGGCAAGGCGATCAGTGCTGCCGCCTCGAAAACGTTGAAGAAGGTGGCGCTCGAACTGGGCGGCAAGAACCCGCAAGTCGTCTTTCCGGATGCCGACCTTGATTCCGCTGCGGATGCGATCACCTTCGGCGTCTATTTCAATGCCGGCGAATGCTGCAATTCCGGCAGCCGCATCATCGTGCACGAAGACATCGCGGAAACTCTGGTCGAAAAGGTCGTGGCGCTGTCCCGCAAGGTTGCCTTCGGCGACCCGCTCAACCCGGACACCCAGGTCGGGGCAATCATCTCTGAGGCCCATCAGCAGAAGATCGCGGCCTATGTGCGCGATGCGGTGGCATCAGGCGCAAAGCTTGCGCTGGGTGGCGAAGCCGTCCGTCATCCCGGCCTGCCCGGCGATTTCTTCGCGCCAACCGTCGTCACCCACGTGCGCCCTGATATGCCGATTGCCCGCGAGGAGGTGTTCGGCCCGGTACTCGCCGTCCTGACCTTCAAGACCTTGGAAGAGGCGGTCGCGCTCGTCAACGACGCGTCCTATGGCCTGTCGGCCGGCGTCTGGAGCGAGAATGTGCATACCTGCCTTGCCTTCGCACGACGCGCGGAGGCCGGCACCGTCTGGACCAACACCTGGATGGATGGTTTCCCGGAAGTCGCCTTTGGCGGCTTCAAGCAGAGCGGGCAGGGCCGAGAGAATGGCCGCTATGGCCTCGAAGAATTCCTGGAGATCAAATCCGTCGTGATGCGCATCGGTCAGACCAGGCCGAACTGGGTGCGCGACTGACTTCCGGAACGATTGAAAGCAACGCATCAAACAGGAGGAAAACATGCGTAGCCTTTTCAAGACCATGCTGATCACTGGTACCATGCTGGCGGGGACCGCCGGCATCTCTCATGCCACCGATGTCGAGGTGCTGCACTGGTGGACCTCGGGCGGTGAAGCCGCAGCCCTCAATGTTCTGAAGGAGGATCTGAACAGCAAGGGCATCGGCTGGGTCGACATGCCGGTCGCCGGCGGTGGCGGCGAGGCTGCGATGACGGCGCTGCGCGCCCGCGTTACGGCCGGGGATTCCCCCACGGCTGTCCAGATGTTGGGCTTCGACATTCTCGACTGGGCGGAGCAGGGGGCTCTCGGCAATCTCGATGAAGTCGCCAATGCCGAAGGCTGGGACAAGGTCGTGCCGGAAGCGTTGCAGAAGTTCTCGAAGTATGACGGCCGCTGGATCGCCGCTCCTGTCAACGTTCACTCCACCAACTGGGTGTGGATCAACAAGGCAGCGCTCGACGCCGCTGGCGGCAAGGCGCCCGAGAGCTGGGACGAGCTTGTCGCCATGCTCGACAAGATGAAGGCAAACGGCATCACGCCGCTCGCCCACGGCGGCCAGCCCTGGCAGGACGCCACTGTCTTTGATGGCGTCGTGCTGTCCAAGGGCAACGACTTCTACAAGAAGGCCTTTATCGATCTCGACGAAGCCACGCTGGGTGGTCCCGATATGGCGGACGCCTTCGATCGTCTGATGAAGCTGCGCAGCTACGTCGACGACAACTTCTCCGGTCGCGACTGGAACCTGGCCTCGGCCATGGTCATCGAGGGCAAGGCTGGCATGCAGATGATGGGCGACTGGGCCAAGGGCGAATTCCTGAAGGCGGGCCAGAAGCCGGGCACCGACTTCGTCTGCATCCGCTTCCCCGGAACCCAGGGGTCCGTGACCTTCAACTCCGACCAGTTCGCGATGTTCAACGTCTCGGGTGACGACAAGATCAAGGCGCAGATGGCCATGGCATCCGCGATCGAAAGCCCGAAGTTCCAGTCGGCCTTCAACGTGGTCAAGGGATCCGTGCCGGCCCGCACCGATGTCCCGGACACCGATTTCGACGATTGCGGCAAGAAGGGCATGAAGGATCTCGCCGAAGCGAGCTCTGCCGGTTCGCTCTTCGGCTCCATGGCGCATGGTCACGCCGCGCCGGCTGCGGTGAAGAATGCCGTCTATGACGTCGTCACCAAGGCCTTCAACGGCGGCTTCAAGGATGGTGCCGAGGCAGCCACGGCGCTCGCCGAAGCCGTCGCCGCAGCAAAGTAACCTCCTGTCGCGAGCGGCCTCCTCGTTGCTCGCGACACCTCCGACGCCGTCTGCAAGGTGAGGCGGCGTCGGTCTATCCGTACCCTACAGGGAGAACCCTCATGACAAGCTCGACCCGGGCTGACTTGCGCACGCGCATCCAGGACTGGCTGCCGAAGGTGGTGCTGGCCCCCTCCTTCGCCGTGACTTTGCTGTTCGTCTACGGGTTCATCCTGTTCACCATCTTCCTGTCGTTCACAGGCTCGAAGATGCTCCCGCTCTACAAGTTCGTCGGCTTTTCCAATTACAGTCGGCTCTGGGCGCAGGAGAACTGGCACATCGCGATCAGCAACATCGCGATCTTTGCGAGCCTCTATATCGTCATTTGTACCGCCCTTGGCCTGATGCTGGCGATCTTCCTCGACCAGAAGATCCGCGGCGAGGGGCTGCTGCGCCCGATCTATCTCTATCCGATGGCTCTGTCCTTCATCGTGACGGGCACGGCCTGGAAGTGGTTCCTCGATCCGGGCATCGGTCTTGAGCGCATCATGCGCCTCTGGGGCTGGGAGAGCTTTTCGTTCACCTGGATCAAGGACAACGACATGGCGATCTACACCATCGTCATTGCGGCGGTCTGGCAGACCAGCGGCTTCGTCATGGCCATGTTTCTCGCCGGTCTGCGCGGCATCGACAACGAGATCCTGAAGGCCGCCCAGATCGACGGTGCCTCGAGCTTCCAGCTCTACCGGCGCATTGTCATCCCGATGCTGCGGCCGGCCTTTCTCTCCGCCTTCGTCATCCTCAGCCACCTCGCGATCAAGTCCTATGACCTGGTGATTGCCCTCACCGGCGGTGGTCCGGGCCGGGCCACCGAGATGCCCGCGACTTTCATGTATTCCTACACCTTCACCCGCAACCAGATGGGCGTCGGCTCCGCCTCTGCCGTGATCATGCTGATGACCATCGCGGCCATCATGGTTCCCTATCTCTACGCCGAATTGAAGGAGAAGAACTGATGTCTGCCGTCAGCCAGGACACCGCCGTCAGGACCGGTCGCGTCACCCGCGCCTTCATCTATCTGGTGCTTCTCCTCTTCGCGCTCTTCTACCTGCTGCCGCTCTATGTGATGGGCATCAACTCGCTGAAGCCGCTGCCGGAAATCACCGGCGGCAACATGATGGCGCTGCCGGAAACCTGGACGCTGGATGCCTGGCGATCCGCCTGGTCGACCGCCCAGATCGGCGTGTCGCCCACCGGCCTCAAGCCCTACTTCCTCAACTCGATCCTGATGGTGGTTCCGGCCGTCGCCATATCGACAATCGTCGGCGCATTGAATGGCTACGTGCTCACCAAATGGCGTTTCCGTGGCGACACCATCGTCTTCGGTCTCATGCTGTTCTCCTGCTTCATCCCGTTCCAGATCGTGCTGATCCCGATGGCGCTCGTGCTTGGAAAACTGGGGCTCGCCGGCACGGTCCCTGGCCTCGTCCTTGTCCATGTGGTCTACGGCATCGGCTTCACGACGCTCTACTATCGGAACTATTACGCGACTTTCCCGACCGAACTGGTGAAGGCGGCGCAGATCGACGGCGCCGGTTTCTTCCGCATCTTCTGGCGCATCCTGCTGCCGGTCTCCGGCCCGATCACCGTCGTCTCCGTCATCTGGCAGTTCACCAATATCTGGAACGACTTCCTGTTCGGCGTCTCCTTCGGCGGCACGAGCCAGCCGATGACGGCGGCACTCAACAATCTCGTTCAGTCGTCTACGGGCGTGAAGGAATACAACGTCCACTTCGCGGGCGCGATCATCGCCGCCCTTCCCACCCTTCTCGTTTACGTCGTCGCCGGGCGCTATTTCGTGCGCGGACTGATGGCCGGTTCAGTCAAAGGATAAGATCATGGGCTTTCTCGACATCCGGAACGTCACCAAGTCCTACGGACAGCTCGAAGTCCTGCATCGCGTGGACATTTCGGTAGAGGAGGGGGAATTCCTCGTGCTCGTCGGCCCCTCCGGCTGCGGCAAGTCGACCCTTCTCGGCATGATCGCCGGCCTTGAGGGTATCTCCTCGGGCGAGATCGCGATCAAGGACCGTGTCATCAACGGGGTCCATCCGTCGAAGCGCAACATTGCCATGGTCTTCCAGTCCTATGCGCTCTACCCCAACATGACGGTCGGCCAAAACATCACCTTCGGCCTCGAAATGCACGGCGTACCGAAGCCGGAACGAGACAAGGCACTGCTCGATGTCGCCAAGCTGCTGCAGATCGATCACCTGACCGACCGCAAGCCGGGCCAGCTGTCCGGCGGGCAGCGTCAGCGCGTCGCCATGGGCCGTGCCCTCGTTCGGGATCCCGATGTCTTCCTGTTCGACGAGCCGCTCTCCAACCTCGACGCCAAGCTCCGTGTGGACATGCGCACCGAGATCAAGAAGCTGCATGCCAAGCTCAAGCGCACAATCGTCTACGTGACCCATGACCAGATCGAGGCGATGACGCTCTCGACCCGCATTGCCGTGATGAACAAGGGCTACATCCAGCAGCTTGGTACGCCGAAAGAGATTTACGACACCCCGGCCAATGTCTTCGTCGCCACCTTCATGGGAAGCCCGGCGATGAATGTCGTGCCTGCGCGTGTCGTCGTCCGCGAGGGCACGCCCCATGCCGAAGTCGTGCTGGGGGATGGCTCGAAGAGCCTGCTTGCCTTTAGTCAGCCGAGCCTTGCTGCCTGGGACGGACGGGATATCCTTCTCGGCATTCGCCCGGAGGCGATCACAGACCCTGATGGTGCAGACCGCAAGTCGCAGAACATCGTCAGCCTGAAGAACCGGGTGATCGTCACCGAGCCCGCGGGGTCCGACACCTTCGTGACCATGAGCCTTGGGGATAAGGACGTGATTGCGCGCATGCGGGCCGATGTTGATATTGCTGGCGGCGATGACTTCGAATTTGCGGTCAATATGGAAAAGGCCGTCGCCTTTGATCCGAAGACGGAAGAGCGCATCCGGTCATGAGCGACGCAGATGTCATCATCATCGGTTCGGGCATGGGTGGCGCAACGATCGCCGCCCAGCTCGCGCCGACCGGCCGACGCATTCTGATCATCGAGAAGGGGGAAAGGCTGCAGCCGTCCCCGGCAGACCGGGATGCCGAGGCCATCTTCGGCAAGGCGCATTTCAGGCCGAAGGAGGAGTGGCTGGACGGCGACGGCCAGCCCTTCAACCCCGGCAATTACTACAATGTCGGCGGGAATTCGAAATTCTACGGCGCGGTGCTGCTGCGCTATCGCCGCGAGGATTTTTCTCCCCTGCGCCACATGGGCGGAACGACGCCCGGCTGGCCGATCGCCTATGACAGCCTGGAACCATGGTACCAGCGGGCCGAACACCTCTTCGAGGTCCGGGGATCTTTGGGTGACGACCCGACTGAGCCGCTGCATTCCGGCGTCTACGATCACACGCCCGTACCGGACGAGCCTGCCATCGCCGATCTTCGCCGTCGCCTCAAGTCCGTCGGCCTTCACCCGGCCTCTCTGCCGCTCGGCGTCGACATCGACACCTGGCTTGCCCATGGGAAAACGACCTGGGACGCTTTTCCAGATACCTGCGGCGGCAAGAAGGATGCGGAGACGGTGAGCCTCGCGCAGGCTCTTCGCCATCCCAACGTGTCGCTTTCAACAGGGTGCGAAGTCACGCGCCTCCTTGCGGGCGAGGGTGGTCAGATTACTGGCGTTGAGGTCCTGGAACGTGGCGAGACAAAGGTACTGAGCGCACCACTCGTGGTTCTCGCAGCCGGTGCCGTCCGCAGCGCTGCCATCCTGCTGTCATCAACGGACGAGAACTATCCGCGGGGTCTGGCAAACCGATCCGATCAGGTCGGGCGCAACTTCATGAACCACAATTGCTCCGCGGTCCTGGCGCTCCACCCCTTCAGGCGCAATCCGTCGGTCTACCAGAAGACCCTGCTCGTCAACGACTTCTACCTGACGGGCGGACCGAACGGCGAACCGCTCGGCAATATCCAGCTGCTCGGCAAGATCACCGGCCCGATCCTCGCTGCAAGCTCGCCGCTGCCGCGACCGCTCGCGCATTGGATCGCCGATCGTTCGGTCGATCTCTATGCCATGTCGGAGGACCTGCCCGATCCTGAAAGCCGTGTGACGGTCAGGAACGGTCGGATCGTGCTCGACTGGAAGCGGTCGAACTGGGAGGGGCATCTTGCCCTCGTGGACAAGCTCAAGCGCCTTCTTCGCAAGGCCGGTTACCCGGTCGTCCTGTCGCGTCCATTCGACCGCCGCACGCCGTCCCATCAGTGCGGCACGGCGCGCATGGGTTCGGATCCTGCGACGAGTGTGGTCGACAGCTTCGGCCGCAGCCACGATCATCCCAATCTCTTCATTGTCGACGCGTCGATCCTGCCGACCTCGGCCGCCGTCAATCCGGCCCTGACGATCGCAGCACTCGCCCTGCGATCGGGCCAGCACGTCATCGAAACGGAGTTAAGCCAGTGAGCAAGGTCGCACTCATTACGGGAGGCCAGCAGGGTATCGGCCTCGGCATCGCCCGCGAACTGGCCGGCGCCGGCTACAAGCTCGCGCTGGCGTCCCGGTCCTGCGAGGAGGCACCGCAGGTGCTTTCGGCACTCGAGGAGTTGGGAGACGCTGCGATCTATGTTCGGCATGACCTGCAGGAGATAGACAACGTCCCCTCGGTCCTCGACCAGGTCGAGCGACGTCTCGGCCCCGTGACCACCTTCGTGTCAAATGCCGGCGTGCCCGCCAAGGTGCGCGGCGACATGCTGTCACTGACGCCCGACAGCTTCGACTTCGTGCTCGGCGTCAATCTGCGTGGCGCCTTCTTCCTCGCCCAGGAGGTCGCGCGACGCATGCTGGCAACACCGTCCGACACCTATCGCTCGATCGTCTTCGTGACCTCGGTGAGCGCCAGCATGGCTTCGATCGAGCGGGCGGAATACTGCATTTCGAAATCAGGTGCAGGCATGATGGCGGAGCTCTTTGCACTTCGGCTGGCGCCGCACGGCATCGGCGTTTTCGAACTCAGACCCGGCATCATCGAGACCGAGATGACGGCGGGTGTGAAGGACAAATACACCGCGCGGATCGAGGGCGGGCTCGTTCCGGCGCAGCGCTGGGGCCAGCCGGCCGATATCGGCAGCGTGGTCGTGCCCCTTGCGGAAGGACGTTTGGCCTTCGCCAATGGTGCCGTCATTCCGGTCGACGGCGGTCTGTCTTTGGCCCGCCTCTAGGAGAATTTCATGCGGCAAGCTTTTGACTTCATCATTGTCGGTGGCGGTTCGGCGGGTTCGGTGCTCGCGGCGCGGCTGTCGGAAAATCCCGATTTCAACGTGCTCCTGCTCGAAGCGGGCGGGCGCGACTGGCATCCCTTCTACCATCTGCCAGCAGGCTTCGCGAAGATGACCAAGGGCATCGGCAGCTGGGGCTGGAGCACGGTGCCGCAGCGGCACATGAACAATATGGTGATCCGCTACACCCAAGCGAAGGTCATCGGCGGCGGCTCCAGCATCAATGCGCAGATCTATACGCGCGGCAATGCGCTCGACTATGACGACTGGCGCCAGATGGGCTGCGAAGGCTGGTCCTACGAGGATATTCTTCCTTACTTCCGCAAGGCCGAGGACAATGACAGCTTCGACAACCGCTACCACGGCAAGGGCGGCCCGCTCGGCGTGAGCAAGCCGTCGGCGCCGTTGCCAATCTGCGAGGCCTATTTCAAGGCGGCGGCCGAGCTTGGCATTCCCTTCAACGGCGACATGACTGGCGAGAAGCAAGACGGCGTCGGATATTACCAGCTGACCCAGCGCAATGTCCGCCGCTCCTCCGCATCGATCGCCTACCTCAACCCCGCGCGCAAACGGCCCAATCTCACCATCCGCACGGATGCGCAGGTGCTGAAGCTGGTGGTCGAGAACGGGCGCGCCGTTGGCGTGGAGCTTGCCGGCGAAGGCGTGGTGCGAGCCGAACGGGAAGTGCTTCTTTCCTCCGGTGCGATCGGCAGTCCACGCCTCCTGATGCTCTCGGGCATCGGGCCTGCCGATCATCTCGCCTCGGTCGGCGTTCCCGTTGTCTTCGACCAGCCGGGCGTCGGCTCAAATCTGCAGGACCATCTCGATCTCTTCGTCATTGCCGAATGCACCGGGCCGCACACCTATGACCGCTTCGCCAAGCCGCATCTCTCGGTGCTGGCCGGCCTGCAATATCTGCTGACCAGAACCGGCCCCGTAGCCTCGAGCCTCTTCGAAACCGGGGGCTTCTGGTATGCCGATCCAGAGGCTCGCTCGCCGGATATCCAGTTCCACCTCGGTCTCGGCTCCGGCATCGAGGCTGGTGTGGCCGCCATGGCAAACGGCGGCGTGACGCTCAATTCTGCCTATCTCAGGCCGCGCTCGCGAGGCACCGTCCGGCTCGGCTCGGCCGATCCGCTCGCAGCTCCCTTGATCGATCCCAACTACTGGGCCGATCCGCATGATCGCGAAATGTCGATCCGGGGTCTGAAGATCGCAAGGGACATCATGCGCCAGGATGCCCTGAAGCCCTACGTCAAGGCCGAGCGCCTGCCGGGTCCGGATGTGCAGAGCGACCAGGACTATTTCAACTATGCCTGCCGCCATTCGAAGACCGATCATCACCCCGCTGGTACCTGCCGCATGGGTTCGGATCCCGAGGCAGTCGTCGACCCGCGTCTGCGCTTCAACGGTATCGAAGGGCTGCGCGTCATCGATGCCTCGATCATGCCGACGGTGGTCTCGTCCAACACCAACGCGCCGACCATCATGATCGCCGAAAAGGCAGCCGACATGATCAAGGCGGATCACGGAGCCGCGTCATGATCCGCCACATCGTGCTCGTTCGATTCCAGTCAGGTGTTTCCCAGGCAGTCATCGACGACCTCTTCGCCGAACTGCATCAGATTCAAGGCAAGGTGCCGGGCCTGCTGTCGATCACCTCGGGGCGCAGCGAAAGTCCGGAGCGGATCGAACGCGGCTATCTGCATGGCTTCGTTGCCGATTTCGCTGACTGGGGAGCCCTCGAAGCCTATCAGCTCCACCCGGATCACAAGCGCTTCGGCGCGCGCCTGGTTGCCCATGCCGAGGGTGGTCTTGACGGCATCCTCGTCTTTGACCTCCCCGTCCAAACTCAGGGATCTCCAACATGATTGCCTTGCCCACCGCCGATGGTCGTATCGATGAGTATCGCCTTACCGGAACGCCGCTCACACCGCGTGCTCCGACGCGGCCCCTGACCCGCACCGCCTTTGCCGCCGCCCATGTCGTTTCCGACCCGCTTCGCGAACGCAATCCCTGGGACACGCGACCGGCGGTCGACTGGGAGGGCACACTCGCCTTTCGCAGCTCGCTCTGGGATCAGGGCCTTGGTCTCGCCGAAGCCATGGACACAGCCCAGCGCGGCATGGGGGTCGACTGGCCCACCGCGCTCGAACTGATCCAGCGGACGATGGTGGCCGCAAAGGCGCATCCGATGAAGCCGCGCGTCGCCTGCGGGGCAGGGACCGACCATCTGGCGCTCGCCGACCTCAACACCGCAGACAAGATCGCCGCCGCCTATCAGACGCAGGCGGAAGCGATCGAATCCGCCGGCGGACAGTTGATCCTGATGGCCTCGCGCGCCTTTCCTGCCATGGGAGCGGGGCCTGATGTCTACCGCTCCGTCTATCGCCGGCTGATCGACGGTGCGCGCGAACCGGTCATCCTGCACTGGCTGGGTGACATGTTCGACCCGGCGCTGAAGGGCTATTGGGGCAGCGAAGATGTCGCGGTCGCAAGCGACTTCGTGCTCGACCTGATTGGCGAGAACCCCGGCAAGGTCGACGGCATCAAGATTTCCCTGCTCGATCAGGCGCATGAAGAGGCATTTCGCGCCCGCCTGCCGGAGGGTGTGCGTCTCTACACCGGCGACGACTTCAACTATGCCGATCTGATCGCCGGCGATGGCCAGCATTATTCCCATGCATTGCTCGGCATTTTCGCCGCGATTGCGCCGGCCGCCTCGCAAGCGCTCGACGCGTTGGCAGCCGGCGATCTCGAAACCTATCATCGCCTCCTGAAACCTACCGTGCCGCTCAGCCGGGAAATCTTCCGCGCGCCGACAAGGTTCTACAAGGCAGGCATTGCCTTCCTCGCCTGGCTGAACGGCCATCAACGGCATTTCATCATGCCGGCGGGTTTTCAGTCGAGCCGAGACATCGTCCACTACGCCGAGGTCTTCCGGCTGGCCGATCAGGCAAATCTGCTTGCCGATCCGGAGCTTGCCGTGAGAAGGATGCGGGTCTTGGCTGAGTTGAACGGAGTATACTGACGGGCATGGAGCGGCGGCCGACGATCATTGATGTGGCGCGTGTGGCGGGGGTTTCGAAATCCACCGTCAGCCTCGTCCTGCAGAACAGCCCGCTGGTCAAGGATGAAACCCGCCGCCTCGTGCGTGAGGCGATGGACAAGGTCGGCTATGTCTATAACCGCGCCGCCGCCAACCTTCGTTCCTCGAATGTCGGTCTGATCGGCCTCGTCATCAACGATCTCCGCAACCCGTTCTTCACCGAATTTGCAACCTCCCTGCAGATGGCCCTGTCCCAGCGCGGATATGCAACGGTTGTCGCCAATACGGACGAAGATCCGGCGGTCCAGGCCCAGGTCGTCGGCGCGATGATCGAGCACGGCGTTTCTGCGCTGGTTTTGTCCCCGACCTATGGCGATGATGGCGGCACGTTCGATGCCATCGCGCGCGGCGGCATCCCCACCATGCAGGTCCTGCGCAAGATCGATCCGCGTGTCTCGCAATTCCCCTTCGCCGCCCCCAACTACCGCCTCGGCAGCCTTCTTGCCGCGCGGCATCTCCTTTCCTTCTCGCCGCGCCGCATCGCCTTTGTCGGTGGACTTGCAGACCGCGCCGTCACGCGGGAACGCATGGCGGGTTATTTCGAGGCTCTGGCCGAAGCCGGCATGGAGCCATTCGTTCTATCAGGCAGAGCAAGCCGCGCCTTTGGTCGCGAGGCAGCCGAGGAACTTGCGCGCACGCATCCTGAAATCGATGCAGCGATCTGTTTCAACGATCTCGTCGCACTCGGCATGCTCTCAGGATTCGCCAAGCTGAACCGCACGGTCGGGCAGGATTTTCGAATGGTCGGCTTCGACGACATCGAGGAATGCAGCCAGGTGTTTCCAGCGCTTTCCACCGTTCATTGCGGGATCGCGGAGTTTGGCCGCAGCATCGCGGCGACGATCCTGGCCTGGCTGGAGGAGGGCAGGCGCCCCGAACCGGAAACGCTGACGGCGGTGGAGCTCGTGGTCCGGGATACCAGCGGCGTAAGGGACAATCCATGATCGATCGACCGGAGCTCTTTCTCCGACGCCTGTTCGACCGCGCGGTCGAGGTCGCAGACCCGATGCGCTCGCTCAAGGACTTTCTGCCTGAGAAGCCGAAGGGACGCGTCATCGTCGTCGGTGCCGGAAAGGCGAGTGCGCGCATGGCCGAAGCGGTCGAGGCGGCCTGGGGGCCCTGCGAAGGGCTCGTCATCACGCGATACGGCTATTCCCGGCCCTGTCGGGGGATCGAGATCGTCGAGGCCGCCCATCCGGTGCCGGACCGATCCGGTCTTGATGCAACGGCCCGCATGCTCTCTCTGGTCGAGGGGGCCGGTGAGGGCGATTTCGTCCTCGCGCTGATCTCAGGTGGTGCCTCGGCGCTGCTGGTTCAGCCCGTATCGGGCGTTTCGTTGGCCGAGAAGCAGGCTGTCAACCAGGCGCTTCTGGCCTCCGGCGCGCCGATCGACCGGATGAATACGGTGCGCAAGCATCTGAGCCGGGTCAAGGGTGGGCAACTCGCAGCCGCAGCCTGGCCGGCCGATTTGCTTTCGCTGATCATCTCGGATGTTCCGGGCGACGATCCGGCCTTCATCGGCTCTGGGCCAACCGTCGGCGATCCGTCGACACCGGACGATGCCTTGGCCGTCATCGATGAATGGAAGGTCGAGGTTCCGGCCTCGGTCCGCAACGCTCTGTCCCATGGCTCCGGCGTCGTGAAGCCCGGTGATCCGCGCCTCGCGCGCACCCGCAATGTCATCTATGCCGCGCCGCGTCAGTCGCTGGAGGCTGCCGCAGCGCTCGCGAGGGAGGCCGGGTGCAACGTCCACCTGCTGAGCGACGCGCTTGAAGGCGAGGCGCGAGACGTTGCCGCAGCACAGGCGAAAGAGGCGCTGATTTTGCAGTCCGGCATGCGGCCGGGCGATCCGCCGATCCTTCTCCTCTCCGGCGGAGAGCTGACCGTCACCCGCCGCGGCGATGGTATCGGCGGCCCGAATGCCGAGTTCTGCCTCGCGCTGGCGCTGGCGCTCGATGGTGCCGAAGGCATTTACGCTTTGGCCTGTGATACGGACGGTGTGGATGGGGCCGCTGAAGTGGCCGGTGCCTTGATCGGGCCTGACACCTTGAACTCTTCGGCCGAACGAAAAGCTAAGGCACGGCTCGCCCTTCTACGCAACGACGCCCATTCCTTCTTCGGTTCCGTCGACACTCAAGTTGTCACCGGGCCCACGCTCACCAATGTCAACGATTTCCGCGCGATCCTGGTTCAATCGCCTGCGATTCCCTGACGATCAGAGCAGGGAGAAACGTTACGTGGTGAGACGCTCGCCATTGACAAGGCCGGAAGAGTGAGAGGTAGGAGCGTGACAGCGCCAGACGGGAGGTCGTCTATCAGACGAATGACGGCCGATGGGGCTTGGCAGCAGGCGACCGGATCTTGCTGCTGAGAGAAACCGGCATCTTGGGGTGAAGCAGGGGTGCCGGGTACAGTAACTGCCGTCGAGCCTGACGCACGCCATAGGTGAAGCTCGACGGCTCAGGGTCGAGCAAGGCCCGCGTGATCTCCCTGCCGGTTAGAAGTTGCCAAAACCTTAACCATGACTATGCGACGACCATTCATAAGGCAGAAGGGGCGTCTGCTGATTGGCCTTTGGCTATGTCTGCCAATGATCTCGCCGCCCATCGCGCTTCGGTTCGCGCTCAAAAACGGTGATAGCCAATGGGGAGCAAGGCAGCGCGTGGAAGTTGAAGCAACCCGTCCACTGATGGCTGTTTGGTTCTTTGCGAGATCTATTCGGAAACTGATCACTTTCTGAAAAGGATTTGCATGCAAAGAGCGAGGAAGAACCAATTACATGATCAACAATCTGGTGCCCGGAGGGGCATGATCCAGTTTCTGCCGAGCCCTTGGTCCCAAGTTTCGAAGTAGGGCGCGGGTGAGGGCGGTGTTGTCGACGGAGTGGAGCGTCATACTTGCTCTTGCGTGGAGTGAGTTGCCGCATGAGACAGCCCTCGCCATCAAGCACCGATCTGTGTGACTGGAGGGGGGGCTGAGTTCGAAAGCACCGCAAGCGAAATTCGGCATGCTCTCAAGGGTGTTGATTTCCACTGAAAGCTGACCCGGCGTTGGAGTGAACCCCTCGGGCTGGACCACGAGACCTGGAAAAACTGATACACTCTGCGGGCCTCAATCGGAGAAGGCTCATGAAGTCCCGAGGTCCATATCGCCGGCATTCGACGCCGTTCAAGTTGCAGCTTTGCCAGGATATCCGAAACGGCGTCATCGGACGGCGCGACGCACAGCGGACATACGGCGTTTCGGCAAACCTCATACAGCTATGGCTAACGCAGTTCGATCGCGGCGATCTGAACGATGAGGAGGCTGAGGCCAGCGTCATTGCCGAGTACGAGACCCACATTGCGGCGCTTGAACGCAAGGTCGGCCAGCTCACCATGGAGCTGGACCTGGTTAAAGAAACACCGCGCCAGGCGATCGCCGGCGACAGCGGGAGCTCCTCCATCATCACCGGACCCCGGTCTGCTCTGTCAGACGGGGGTGCAAAATGATCGATCTCCCGAGGAGCACTTACTATTACCGATCAACGGCAAAAGCTTTGAATCTCGGCGACAGCGAGCTCGTTGCGATCATAGAGGACATCCAGGACGAGCTGCTTTGCTATGGATACCGACGCGTAACACACGAGCTTCAGCGAAGAGGCCACCTCGCCAATCACAAGCGTGTCGCCCGCGTTATGCGGGCCAATGGCCTCGGGATCAAGCCTCGCAAGCGGTATGTTCGCCCGACGGATAGCAACCACGATTCGCCGATCTACCCGAACCTTTATCGCAATGTGATCCCAGCGCGGCCCGATATGGTCCGGGTGGCCGACTTCACGTACATCCGCATCGCCGCTGGCTTCTGCTATCCCGCTGTCATTCTCGACGCCTGCAGCCGGAAAGTCGTCGGCTATGGCCTGTCAAAACGCCTGGATACGCCGCTGGCATTGGCAGCGTTGCGTTCGGCGCTCGATAACAGAAAGCCTCCACCCGGCTGCATTCACCACACGGACCGCGGATGCCAATACGCAAGTGAGACCTATCGACGAGCGCTCGATGCGGGAGGTCTACAGGGATCCATGAGCGCCGTCGGCAACCCTTATCACGATGCGCAGGCCGAGAGCTTCATGAAGACCCTGAAAGTGGAGGAAATCTACCCCGCAGGCTACGAGACATTCGCTGACGTGGCCGAACACTTGCCCAGGTTCATCGAGCAGATTTACAATGCCAAACGGCTGCATTCAGCCCTTGGCTATTTATCGCCAGCAGAATTCGAAACTCAACTCGCCCAGCAGGCGGCTTAGTTTGAAGCGTTTCGATGGTCCAGCCCGAGGGGTTCACTCCACGCAGCCTGATATTTCCATTGAGAATTGCCCCATGTTTCAACCGTCCCTCGCATGTTTTCAGCGGGGGCTCTGGAGTGATCGACATGGCGTTACTGAGCGTAATCCGACGCTGGCATTTTCGAGAGC